>CERQ01016991.1_pt1 | contig 11201 bp, 10 predicted proteins | sample 530711 | NCBI WGS metagenome assembly CERQ01 (sample SAMEA2620882, study PRJEB7988) | marine metagenome | biome: marine biome (ENVO:00000447); feature: mesopelagic zone (ENVO:00000213); material: "saline water (ENVO:00002010), including plankton (ENVO:xxxxxxxx)" | depth 850 m | reverse complement strand
AATGTGGATGTGACCATTGAAACTGACGAGCAAAGCATAAAAAATGCACTGGTACGCCAGTTACACTGCCCCGTTCAATGGACACGCACAGTGCAATACTTGGCCGATGCCGGTGTAGAGCGCGTGATTGAAGTTGGCCCAGGTAAAGTATTAACGGGGTTAAACAAACGAATTAACAAGGGGCTTGCCTCTTTAGCAGTGAATACGCCTGAGAGCGTAGAAGCGCTGAAACAATAAGGGAATTGCTATGAGTCATTTAGAAGGCAAAATAGCACTGGTTACGGGCGCAAGTAGAGGCATAGGTAAAGCTATTGCCACGCAACTTGCTGAACAAGGTGCAACAGTTATTGGCACAGCCACCAGCGACACTGGTGCTGCGGCAATTACTGATTACTTGTCCGCGTCAGGCGGGAAAGGACTTGCGCTGAATGTTACCGATAAAGACAGTGTTGAAACGGCCATAAAAGAAATTGCTGCAAGCTATGGCGGCATTGATATTTTGGTTAATAATGCGGGTATCACTCGCGATAACTTGCTCATGCGCATGAAAGAGAGCGAATGGCAAGATATTATGGATACCAACCTAACAGCAATATTTACGCTGTCAAAAGCTGTACTTCGAGGTATGATGAAGAAACGTTTTGGCAGAATTGTTAATATTGGCTCTGTGGTAGGGAGTTCAGGTAACGCTGGGCAAGCAAATTATGCTGCCGCAAAAGCCGGTGTTATCGGCTTTTCAAAATCCATGGCGCGAGAAGTTGCTTCTCGAGGTATAACAATTAACGTTGTTGCGCCTGGATTTATCGATACAGACATGACAAAAGCGCTGTCTGACGATCAGCGTGAAGCCATTTCAAAAGATATTCCAGCTAACCGTTTAGGTGAACCTGAGGAAATTGCGGCCACTGTTGCTTTTTTAGTGAGCGATGGAGCCGCGTATATCACGGGTGAAACTATCCATGTAAACGGTGGCATGTACATGGGATAATTCGCTTTTTTGCGAATTTAGCTAAGTTTGGGGTAGTATTTCCCCGAACTTGGATGTAAAAATAGAGTATTAAGAATTTGGGATGTCGCTGGTTTGACCAGAAAATTAGTTTAAACTGGTACTTGCAAGGGCGGACCTTGCAAAATAAACTAGCGGCACTTTTACTATCTAGTGACGTTTAAGGGAAACCTAGAATTATGAGTAACATTGAAGAACGCGTTAAGAAAATCATCGTTGAACAACTTGGCGTAAAAGAAGAAGAAGTAAAACCAGAAGCTTCATTCGTTGACGACTTAGGCGCTGATTCACTTGACACTGTTGAGTTGGTAATGGCGTTAGAAGAAGAATTTGATACAGAAATTCCTGACGAAGAAGCAGAAAAAATCACTACTGTTCAGTCAGCAATCGACTACATCAACGCTAATAAAGACGCATAAGTCTTTAACAAGTGTCAAAACGGCTCTTTTTAGAGCCGTTTTCTGTATCCCCCCTTGGTTCCAATGCGAGGACTTATTGTGACAAAACGTCGCGTAGTGGTTACTGGTCTTGGAATGCTTTCACCCTTAGGTCTCAACAGTGAAGAGACATGGCGCCGTCTGCTTGCAGGCGAAAGCGGTATTGGTGAAATCACTCATTTCGACAGCAGTAATTATTCCACCCGTTTCGCTGGTCAAATTAATGATTTTGACCCGTTGGAATATATTGAGAAAAAAGAAACGAAAAAAATGGACAGGTTTATCCAGCTGGGAATTGCAGCGGGTAAACAAGCCATGGCAGATTCAGGCTTAACGATTACCGAAGACAATGCGCATCGAGTCGGTGTTGCAATTGGTTCTGGAATCGGTGGGCTAGAGCAAATAGAGCAAAATCACCTTAAGCTACTTAACGGCAGTCCAAAGCGGGTATCTCCGTTTTTTGTTCCTTCAACTATCACCAACATGATTTCAGGCTTCTTGTCTATCATGGAAGGACTAAAAGGGCCTAACATCAATGTAGTGACAGCCTGTACCACAGGTGTGCACAACATTGGTATTGCTGCGCGTACCATCGCCTATGGTGATGCTGACGCTATGCTAGCTGGTGGTGCGGAAGCGTCTATTACCCCTCTTGGTATTGCCGGTTTTGCAGCGGCTAGAGCGCTTTCCGCACGTAACGACGATCCGCAAGCGGCAAGTCGTCCATGGGACAAAGACAGAGATGGCTTTGTTATGGGCGAAGGCGCGGGCGTGGTTATGCTGGAAGAGTACGATGCTGCAGTGGCACGTGGTGCCACCATTTATGCAGAATTAGTAGGCTTTGGCATGAGCGGTGACGCTTATCATATGACGTCTCCGCCTGCAGACGGTGAAGGTGCCGCAGCCTCAATGGAAAATGCCATTAGAGACGCGGGCATTACGCCTGAAAGCATTGGTTATATTAATGCACACGGCACGTCTACCCCAGCGGGTGATGTGGCTGAGGTTGCCGCTGTTAAGCGCGTATTTAACGATCACGCTTATGAGTTGTTGGTGAGCTCAACAAAGTCAATGACAGGGCATTTGTTAGGCGCTGCCGGTTCTGTAGAGGCAATCTTTACGCTATTAGCACTTAGAGACAAAATGGCTCCGCCTACCATTAATCTGGACACACCAGGAGAAGGGTGCGACCTGGACTTTGTGGCGAAAAAAGCCAAAGTGTTTACGTCAGAGTATGCATTGTGTAATTCGTTTGGCTTCGGTGGTACTAACGGGTCACTTATTTTCAAACGGTTATAAAAGAAAATCGCTTTTTTGGGGCGCCTATCTTTGGCCTCATTCAAACACGAATTTCAGCATGATTAAAAAAGGCAGCCTATGGCTGCCTTTCTTGTTTGCCCTCAGTAACTTGGTATACTTTACCGCTACACAAGACAATGCGAGTACTTTGTGAACATTTTTGTTAGTGATGGTAAAGTTTTATCCCAAGATCGCGCGTTTAACTACGGTGATGGGATTTTTACTACCACCCATGTTCAACATGGGAAAATACAACTTTTCGATTTTCACTTAAGTCGGTTAGCCCATGACGCTAGCGTATTGAATATAGCGCTGGATATAAAAGCGTTAAGCGATGCCATGGTGAAAACTGCAAAAGCAGAATCCCGTCAATCGTTTGTACTTAAGGTGCATGTTTCGGCCGGAGAAGGTGGGCGAGGTTATGCGCGCGACAAGGCTAACCCAGCTTTAATTCGATTGATGTGCTTTCCTTACCCTCAGCATTACGAATCATTACGGGAGAAAGGCGCAGATCTCATTTGTGCGCAGACCCCTTTGTCGATTCAACCTTTGTTGGCTGGGGTTAAACATCTTAATCGTTTAGAGCAAGTGTTGATCAAGCGCGAGATTGAAACGGCGAATGCTGATGACGCGTTAGTGCTAGACACTCAACATCATATTGTGGAAGCCAGTGCCGGCAATGTGTTCTTTAAGAATAACCAAGGGTGGCACACGCCAATCCTTGACGGAAGTGGCGTCAATGGGGTGGTGCGACAGTTTTTGTTGTCCCATTTTCGAGATGACCGCAGCATAGAGATCACCGAGGCTAGATACAGCATGGAAGCACTCATAGGGGCGGATTGTCTCGTGGTGACGAATGCCCTTATGGGGGTTATGCCAGTCAAGTCGCTTACCCTGGAAAATGGCAACAAGCTTACCTTTGACACTAGTCACAGTCAGGTGTTAGCAGATGCATTACTTACGAAGTACCGAGAAGAAGATGCGCGTTTTAGTTAGGTTATTAGTTTTAGTTATTGTGGTGGTTTCTGCAGTCATCGGTGGTATTACTTATGTGGAAAAGGAAGCAAACACACCATTATTGATAGAACAGGAGCGGCTTTTTGTTGTTGATAAAGGGATGTCAGGCTATGGCGTTGTCTACAAACTTACCGCAGAAGGACTAACCGATATATCGCCTACCGTGGCCAAACTGTGGTTAAAATTTCTGGCGCCATCTGGTCATATAAAATCGGGAACGTATCTTATTGAGAAAGACGCGAGCTTTGGGTCACTTATCGCCATGTTCGCGCTAGGTCAGGAACATAGCTTTCCGGTAAGTCTCGTCGAAGGGCTAACCCTTTCTCAGTGGATTCAAACCCTCAAACAGCAAGAAAATCTGGTTTTTGATATTAGCGATAGTGTTGTTGCAAAAATTATCGCATCATCCAGAATTGCACCTGATACCCAACATGGAGAAGGCTTATTTTTGGCGGACACCTATTTCTATAATGACGGCGATAAAGCCAGCGTGGTATTGCAACGAGCACATGATGCAATGCGTGATTTTCTGTCGAACGCGTGGCAACAACGGCAAGCCGACTTGCCCTTATCATCGCCTTACGAAGCATTAATTCTTGCCAGTATTATAGAAAAAGAAACGGCCGTTCCTGAAGAAAGAGGAAAGATAGCGGGCGTGTTTGTTAATCGCTTAATGCGCAATATGCGGTTACAAACCGATCCTACCGTTATTTACGGAATAGGTGCGCACTTCGATGGTAATATCACAAGAAAACACTTACGTACCCCAACGCCGTACAATACATACGTAATTAAAGGCTTGCCCCCCACGCCCATTGCGATGGCAGGGAAAGAGGCCATCTTAGCCGCCCTTAATCCAATGCAAACCGACGCACTGTATTTTGTGGCCAATGGCGATGGCAGTCACGTATTTTCATCTTCGCTGGAAGCGCATAACCAAGCTGTGCGAAAATACCAACTTAATCAGAAGTAAAAGCCCAAAAACATGAAGCACGGAAAATTTATTGTTGTAGAAGGACTGGAAGGTGCCGGTAAAAGTTCAGTGATTGGGCTTGTTAAAAACACCTTAATTGATGCAGGTATAAGCGTAGAGCTAACCCGAGAACCCGGTGGTACGCCCATGGCCGAAGCTATCAGGGAGTGTGTAAAGCATGACTGGGAAGAATCCGTTGCCGAAGAAACTGAGTTACTGCTGATGTATGCGGCGCGGGTTCAACTCCTTAAAAACCGCATTCTTCCCGCCCTTGAACGAGGATGTTGGGTAGTAGGAGATAGACATGATTTGTCTTCTCAAGCATACCAAGGCGGTGGGCGAGGTGTTGACGCAAGCACCATGCAGGCAATTAGCGAGATAGCATTGGGTGGCTTTAAGCCTGATTTAACCCTCTATCTGGATGTGGAGCCTGCCACGGGGTTGGCCCGAGCAAGAGGTCGGGGGGAGCTTGATAGAATAGAACAAGCAGGTCTTGCGTTTTTCGAACGTACACGGGCGAGATATTTGTCGTTGGCTGAAAACGACAACTCTATCGTGGTGGTCAACGCAATGAACGACATGCCAGAGGTTCACCGCGATGTACACCGTATATTACAGGAGTACCTTGGTTAATGTTTCCTTGGCTTCTTGATACATTCGAACACCTCATTCAGCGGTATGTGAATAAAACGCTGCATCATGCTATTTTGCTAAGTGGGCCACAGGGCATAGGTAAGCATGAGTTAGCCGCCCAGTTAGGCTACGTCATGTTGTGCAAGCACCCTTCCTCTAAGGGAGCCTGTGGGCAGTGTCAAAGTTGTCATTTGAGAGAAGCCGGGAATCACCCAGATTACTATGTGCTAGAAAGCGAAAAGCAATTAGGGGTAGACAGTATTCGTGGCGGCATAACAAAGCTAAGTGGAACCGCGCAAATGGGCGGCAGTAAGGTGCTGATTATTCCAAATGCACATGGAATGACAGAAGCTGCAGCCAACGCCCTGTTGAAAACACTCGAAGAGCCCACAAATAATACCTACTTGATATTAATCAGCGATAGCATTAACCGCCTGATGCCAACCATTTTAAGCCGTTGCGAAAAGCAGACACTGTCACTGCCGCCGGTTTCAGCAAGTTTGGCTTACCTTCATGAAAAAGGAATTGGGGATGCTAGCGAAGCTTTACTGCAAGCATACGGCAACGCGCCTTTACGAGTAGAGCGAGCGTTGAGTGAGGAAGATAGCTTTTCTTACCGCACCTTCAAAGAAGGGTTTGGAGCATTACTTGCTAGTGCCAGTGGTGGCGGGCAAAAACAACAGTTATTAAGCTTAGCGAATAAATGGAAAGACAACGCGGTTCAAGTTGTCCAGTGGTGTCAACACGATGCGCAACAAGCTTATTTGGCCAATCGTGACCCCAGAGCCTATGCCCGTTACGAAAATTGCATTGAGGCATTAGAACGTTTGCAACATCCAGGGGTGAACAAAGCGCTGATTTTAGTTGGCGTATTACAAGCGTTTCAGCACTAACCTAGCACGATGGCTGTTAATCGGGCTACGGGCAGTGAAGAGAAACGTCTAAATTCTTAACTTAATTGAAATTAACTCGAATACAGGTGCATTTTGTTTGTAGATTCTCATTGTCACTTAGATAGGCTAAAACAGTCGCCCGAATCCTTAATTGAAACCTTAAACTTTGCTCGCACACGGGGAGTCGAGCACTTTCTCTGTGTTTGTGTATCGGTTAATGATTACGACAGTATGTTAGAGACAGTGAAAGACTTTAACGACGTATCGGTATCTTGTGGTGTGCACCCTTTGCATCAGGACGAAGCCTGCAGCTATGATGAATTGCTGGAAAAAGCTAGCCGTCATGAAGTTGTGGCCATTGGTGAAACGGGCTTAGATTACTTTTATAGCCCCGAGAGCAAAGATGTTCAGCTCCAGTCTTTTATCGACCATATCAAAGTGGCGAATGAAACTAAAAAGCCGTTAATAATTCATACCCGTGACGCCCGCGAAGATACAATAAATCTGTTAAAAGCGCACAAAGCATCGCACACGAAAGGTGTTTTGCACTGTTTCACTGAGTCGCTAGAAATGGCTGAAGCTGCCATGGAGCTTGATTTCTATATCTCTATCTCTGGCATCGTAACCTTCAATTCAGCGCAAGAGCTGCGCGAAGTGGTAAAAGCCATTCCTTTAGAGCGATTGCTAATTGAGACAGATTCACCTTGGCTAGCCCCTGTGCCGCACAGAGGCAAACAAAATCAGCCTGGGTATGTGGTGGAAGTGGCAGAGTTTATCGCTGAATTAAAAGGCATCACGGTTGCTGAGTTGGCACGTATTACTACTGAAAACTTTTATACTCTATTTTCCCTTGCTGCACGTAAACCTAATTAAAACAGCAGGAGCAAACGATGCCTCAGTGGCGACAAGGACTGACAAAAAGTTTACACAAAACACGTAGTGTGCCGGAAAGTCGATATTTTCAACTGGCGACAGCGGATGCGCAGGGGCTACCTTATTGTAGAACCGTTGTGTATAGAGGGTTGACTGACGACAATTGCCTTGTAGTGATATCTGATACACGTACAGATAAGTGTGATCAGTTAGCTCAACAGCCCCATGCACACGGTTGTTGGTATTTCGCCAAAACAAGAGAGCAATATCGTTTCAGTGTTACCGCTAAAGTGCTGTCGTTGGACATGGACACGCCTTTGGTGAGCGCACATTGGGAGCGCTTGTCAGATGCAGGTAAAAAGCAGTTTTTATGGGGGGAGCCCGGTACGCCTAGAAATGATGGCAGTGCGCTTCACGTATCGGGAGACTTTTCAGCCGTTCCCCAACACTTTTGTGTTATTTTACTGGCTATACACAAAGTCGATTACCTCAACTTACGAGGCTCTCCTCAATACCGAGAATTGCATTACACCGATGAACAGGGTAACTGGTTAAGCCAATCTATCATCCCTTAATGGGTGTCTATTGGGTGTCTTTGTTTGCTTTTCGTGCTTGGCGCTGGGGGAAAATAGCAGCCTTCGAGAAAGGCTGCTAAAAGTGGGTTGATGCCTCTTAGGCAAATAGTTGTGAAATAGGGGTTTCACCTTTAAACAAGTAGGTGACACGATTATCGTTTGTTGAGCGGCTAACGCACTCAACGATGGCGGTGGCCACATCTTCTCTTGGAATGACAGCATCATCTTTATTGTCAGGCATGTCTGTGGTTACTAAATGCGTTCCCGGCTCGTTTAATAGAGTGCCTGGGCGCAATATCACATGAGGAATGTTGCTATTTTTAAGGTGTTCGTCTGCCATGTGTTTGGCAACCAGATAAGGCTTAATTGCTGAATCAACGCCATCTGGGTCCCCCGCGCCGATTGAACTCACCATAATAAATTGGTTTATATTGGCGTCTTTTGCATAATTAACGGCATTACGTGCTGCCCAAAGATCGATAAGCAGCGTTTTGTCTGCGCCCGTGTTTCCACCACTGCCCGCGGTAAAAACCACTGAATCTACGCCATTGAAATGCGCAGAAAAGTCCTCTTCTAAGTTTTGTTTCTTCACGGTGAGGTTGTCACTTTGAATGTCTTCAAGCTTTTCAGGGCTTCTCACGGGGGCAATAACCTTGTGCCCAGCTTCCAACAATTTACCCGTGGCTTGTTTTCCTATTTGACCTGACGCGCCTATTACTAGAATTGTCGCCATAATATTTTGTCTCCTTATTACCTATGTGCCTATTCATAAGTTACCCGACAAAATAAGATCACGGCCCTCGTTTAACCCACGTATTATAAGGATGAGGTGCAAATATAATGACGTTATTATTTGATTATGGCGTTTCGTCCTTCCGCTTTCCCTCTATAGAGTTTTTTATCTGCACTGTGAATACAGTGCTCAACGCTGGTACAGTCTCTAATATCAGCAATCCCTGCGGTAATGGTGACTGAAATATCTACGCCTTCGCAATAGAAGTTAAAGCTAGAAATTGCTTTACGTATTTTTTCAGCCACCCAGTAACTCTCATGTAAATTGAGTTCAGGAAGAAAGATTAAAAATTCTTCTCCTCCCCAACGGGCGATAACATCAGAACTGCGTAAATTTGCCCGTAAAATGTCGGCAATTTTGACTAAAATCAAATCGCCAGCATGATGCCCATATTTATCGTTTATGTTTTTAAAGTGGTCAACGTCTATCAGCATGAGAGAAAATGCTTGCCCATAGCGTTGGAACGCATCCCAGGCTTCTTTTGACCGTTGAGTAAAGTAACGTCTATTTTTAAGATTGGTGAGGGGATCTTGACTAGACAGCTGGGTAAGCTTTGTAACGGCGGCTTCCAAATCCTTGGTTTTCTCTTCCACGACACGCGCCAAATGAGCGGAGCGTTTTTTCAGTGCACTTATTCGTAGCTTCATTATAAGCACAACCAGTAAAAAGCAAGTGAGCACGAAAATGCTTTGCCAAAGCGTTTTTTCCCACCATGCAGGCACAACTATCACCTCCATTCGGGCTGCCTCATTGCTCCAAACCCCTTCTTTATTAATGGCATGCACAATAAGGGTGTAGCTTCCTGCATCTAAATTCGTATAGGTGGCAATTCGTCGTGAAGCGTCGGTAAATCGCCATGCTGGATCGAAGTCAGCCAGCTTGTACGCATAGCTAACGTCGTTAGGGCGTGTAAACTCTAGCGCAGCAAATTCAACGGAGAATGACATTTCGTTGGGCTGAAGGGTTAACTTTTCCACATTATCGATGCGCGTGATATTGGCGCTACCTTCACTGTAGTTGACCACTTCAACCTGCGTAATCTTAACGTTGGGCAACCACGGAGAATGGGTAATGTTTTTAGGGTTAAACTGGGTAATCCCACTCGGACCGCCCATGAATATAGTGCCATCATCGGATTGCACAGAGGCTCCTACGTAATAGCCGTTTTCAAATACGCCATTTTCCACGCCAAAATAAGAAACCTTTTCTAAATCTGGTGAGATATAAGCAATACCTTCGCTGTGAGATACCCAAATGCTGCCGTTTTCATCTTCTTCAATGGCGCCCAGTGAAATTTCACTTAGATGCGGGTGCGGAGTTACCGGAGTGACAAATTCAACATTCGACTTTTGCGCGTTTATCGAAATCAGATAGATGCCGTTGGCTTGGGTGGCTACCCAAAATCCGCCACGCATGCTAGGTGAAATCCATGTGACGACTGCTGATGAAGGAAAGCCTTCGTATAGTTCGCCGATGTTGGTGATATCGCCAGTGAGTTTGTTGGCAAAATATAGCCCCGATACCGTGGCTATCCACGCACTTTCACTATTTTGAAAATGTATCTTTGTTGTCAAGGGAAGTGGCCAGTGTCTGACTACATTTTGCTCACTAGGACGGTACACAAATACGCCATCGCTATAGCCACCAAACCACACATCCCCCGCGTCATCAACGTTTACTGTGTAGCCAGAAGTACCTTCAAGAGCGACAATATCTACTTGGGAGTCACCCGGCCGGAAATGCCCTAAACCTTTACGCGTGGCTAGCCAAATATCACCTGTCGATTGATGATATTGAAGTGACAACAGCATATCTAATGAATCTAATTCGTTGTTTTGCGATGCCGTTTTTATAGGCCCTAGTTTGTCACCTGTTTGGGGATTATAACGCCAAAGGCCGCTGTCGCTGGTAAACCACATTTGATTGTTGGCGGCCAAGGTTAAGTCGGTCACATTCGGTGTGTCGGCAATCGCATAGCTACTAAAACGGGCGATTTTAGGGTTATACACTGAGAAGCCGTTGTCTCTAGACCCAGCAATAATAAGCCCGCTATCGCTTTGAAATAGGGTATTAATTCTTCGGTTAGCAATACGGGTGGAGGTGGGTGACAAGAGTACTGGGTTTTGGGCATTATTCTTAAAAACTATCGCCGTTTGCGCTTCTGTGGCAATCCAAACATCGCCATTACCAAGCTCCAAAATGGCCAGTATACTATTACTCGGCAGGCCCGAGGCTTTGTTATAACAATATAGGGGCGCGCTTTTGGTGTCAGTCATGGAAGAATAATAGCAGGCACCTTTTGCTTCACTGGCCACCCAAATACCACCCAGTGGGCTAGGGTAGAGCACTGAAATGTTTTTCCCACTGTGACTGTACAAGGCAACACGGTTTGCATCCTCATCTACCTTGTAAACTCCCGAGGTGGCACCAAGCCATATGGTGTTACTGGAATCAATAAAAATGTCAGTGAGTGTGCTGGTTGGGGTGGTTAGATAAGCTATAGGTTCTAGGGCATTTTTGCGCTGAGAAAACGAGTACAGGTTTTTACCACTGACTACCCACACACCGCCTTTATTGTCTATGTAAATGCGTTTTATGATGCCGGGCTTTATATTGCTGTTGTTGGGGAGTATGTAATGTTCGAAGGTTTCTGAATCTACATGGAAGCGACTAATTCCCGCGATAGTTCCTACCCAAATGTA
>CERQ01051037.1_pt1 | contig 11312 bp, 8 predicted proteins | sample 530711 | NCBI WGS metagenome assembly CERQ01 (sample SAMEA2620882, study PRJEB7988) | marine metagenome | biome: marine biome (ENVO:00000447); feature: mesopelagic zone (ENVO:00000213); material: "saline water (ENVO:00002010), including plankton (ENVO:xxxxxxxx)" | depth 850 m | reverse complement strand
AGCGTAGTCATTCAACTATTTGTCCAGTTTTTTGTTGCAAGTCCAAGTTGAAGTGATTCCTCTTTTGAGTCAACTTCTCTTCCCTGGTTTTCAATATCGAGATTCCCTCCTGCATATTCAGCTCGTATTTCCTTCTGATATTCGCTTTCCAGTTCAGCCAATTTTTTTTCTTCTCTTTCTGTAGCTTCCTTAATTCTAAATATTTCTCGTCTAAAGTCTTGTTCAGTTCTATGGTATGATTTTCCTCCCAGGCACTTTTTAATTGTCCGTATAGTGTTGTTAATTCTGCTTTTTCTGCATAAGGTAGTTTCTCCAAAAATTCCTCTTTGCTGTTTATCAAATTCCAATATTCCTTCTGTAGCTCTATTGGAAACTGATAAATATGTGGTACTGGCTTCGACTTCATTGTATTCCCATTTTACATTCTTAACACTTCTAAAATTTTCTTCAATTTCCTGGTCTGACCCTCTAGGTACGATAATGCTTATAGTATTTATCCCTAGTCTTCTTAACTTAATTTTCTTTTCATCACTAATTTTATGGGTTACCACAAGCTCAATAAATAGTATTGGATCACCGTTATGATTAAAAAAAGTTACATCTGGTCTTAATAACAAGTAACGATCGTTTATCTCTGGATTTTTTCCATAGTGTATGTTTCCTTCTTCATCTTCATAAAATGTTAGTTCAGATCTTACTTTAAAGGCATCTATAAACTGCGAATGTTTTAGCTTTACTGGATTCTTATCAATTCCTTTAGGAGGGTATTTTACAACGTCTGGAACTTTTATTCTCTTAATACGCTGTAAAATATCTGAAGCAATAATTTCTCGTTGTTCGCGGTTGCTATAAGTACATTTCTTTTCACCTTTACTCACATCTACAGGGATGTGACTAAAATAGGATTGATGAGTTGGATTTTTTCTTTGAATATTGGCCTGCATTGGTTTATCACAACCTATGCAAGAATAACCTTTTCGACCACTTTCGGCATCATCTATATATATAATTTCACCTTTGATGTTTTTAGCTCTATCTGTTTCTTTATCGGGTTCGTAAGTTTTCTTTTGTATAGGCATTTAGTGATAATTTATATCAAGTCGAGTTTAAATACTAGAGGATGTTATAGAATTGCTTAATACGTCACTAAGTGTTAAAAATAATAAAAATTTTATATCAATCCGTGACAAAAATGCATAATTAGCATTCATCATATTTTTAGCATTAAAATTGAAACAGTGTTTAAAAAGTAATATAAAAGCAGTTTTTCTAAAAATAGGTACCTTATCACCTTAAGTCTTATTATTTATTTTAAATGCTTAATTCTATATTAAATCATGGATAAAAAAGTTAGACTAACATTGCAGTTAGATAGTGATCTCCTGGATATGTTAAAAGAGGAAGCTAAGGCAAAACAATGCAGTTTAAATAGCTACGTAGAAAAAGTATTAGCTGATGATATAGGTAATATCCCCAATGAGGTTACTAAAGCCGCTATTGCAGAAGCTCGAAATGGAAATTTAGAACGAATTGATAATATCGATGATTGGTTAGAAAAAATATGATTAATACTTCTGGAAAGCTGAGATAATTCAATTGTTTGCACAGTGAAAAGTTTTATTCCCTCTGGTGTTATATGTAAAAACATATAATATATTTCTTCCGTCTTAAATTATATGTAATTACATATAATTCACTATATTTGGTTAAAATTATACGTTAAAACATATAATGGAGGAATTGGCGTCATTTGTAAAAGCGCGGAGAAAAGAAGTAAACTTAACGCAGGAAGAGTTTGCTGATCGTGCAGGGGTAGCGTTGACCGTTATTCGAAAAATTGAACAAAACCAAACAAATTTAAATTTGGATAAAGTCAACCAGGTTTTAAAAATGTTTGGTCATAAGCTCGCACCGGTTAGTTTAAAAGATATTTAAGCTCATGAGGCAAGCTAGGATTTTTTACGATACAATTTATTGCGGACAATTAACAGAGACCAATGACGGCGAGTTTGTGTTTAAATATGATGAGGATTATGTTCGTAATTATCCCGATCAATTTATTACATTTACGATGCCTGTTCGTAAAACAGAATATAAAGAAAAACGTCTATTCGCTTTTTTTGAAGGTTTGATTCCTGAAGGTTGGTTACTGGATATAGCTTCTAAAAACTGGAAAATCAATAGAAATGACCGGATGGGATTATTATTGGCTTGTTGTAAAAACTGTATAGGAGCAGTAAGTGTTGAACCAATACCTACTGAAGATGAATAAGTGCTTATATTGTTATAAAGAGCTATCTGAGGAGAGCGACTTTCATGAAGAATGTAGCCTAAAATTTTTCGGAACAAAAACGCCTCCTAAAATTCCCTATTCAATTCAGGAAATGACAACACTGGCCGAGCAGGTTGTAGAACGTAGTATTTCTGTTCCTGGTGTACAGCCCAAATTATCGATGTCATTATTTGAAAATAATAACGATCAGCGGCTTACGGTGGTAGGAGCATTAGGCGGAAATTATATTTTTAAGCCACCTTCCACAGATTATCCTGAAATGCCCGCAAATGAAGATGTCACTATGAAAATGGCAGAGTTATTCAACATTTCGGTCGTTCCGCATTCATTGATTCGGCTTTCTTCAGGCGAGCTATCTTATATCACAAAAAGAGTAGATCGAAAAGAAGACGGATCAAAAATCCATATGATCGATATGTTTCAAGTCGTAGAAGCTTTCGATAAATATCGAGGATCGATGGAGCGCATCGGAAAAGCTATCAATGAATATGCTGAAAACACCTTATTGGATCTTCTTCGGTATTATGAATTAAGTATTTTTAGTTTTTTAACGGGAAATAATGATATGCACTTAAAAAATTTCTCTTTGATAAAAGCAGATTATGGGTGGACGCTTTCTCTGGCTTATGATTTACTGAATGTCTCCATAGTAAACCCAGACGATGAGGAAGAGTTAGCTTTAACGCTTGCAGGGAAAAAGAAAAAAATTACTAGAAAATTGCTAATTGACTTTGGTCTCGATTTAGGACTAACTCAAAAGCAAATCAATGGCGTCTTTAAACGCTTTAATAAATCCAAAAACAAGACTATAGGTCTAATTCGAAATTCATTTTTAAGTGAAGAGATGCAAAAAGCGTATATCAACATGCTAGAAAATAGATATAAAATACTTCTGCGCGAATAAATAGTAGCGATTTTATAAGGAAAAGGTTCTAAAAAAGATAATAAGTATAAATGGACTACCCCTAATTTGTAGTCCATTTAGTACAATTTTTTGAGTTATTTTCTTTTTCTGCTACTCTAGAATTAGAATTGTTTATTGGAATCAAAAAGGATTTACAATAAATGTGAAGCTGCCAACTTTACGCTTTTCCCTTCGTCTTTGATTAGTTTTTCTTTTTTTAAAAGATCAAAGAGTTGAAGCACTTCTTCAGTCATTACATTTTTGCTAAACGCTCTTGGTCTTTAGACAAGTCTTTGGCTTGCTTTAGTAATTCTTCGTAAGCTTCTTAATAGATAAACTACCTGCGTTATAATCTTCAATTCTTTATCGAATCGCCTTCTTTCAGTTTATAGATTCGTTAACAATTAATTATAAAATAGTTATTCTGTATAAGAACATAAAAACAAGCGATATTTATAAGGTTTTATTAGTCAGTGATTTGCGATTTTGTTCACTGATTTCCTATTCATTTTTAGATAATAATGTCTTTAAAGATTGTTAACGAGTTTGCTAAAACCGTTTAATAGGTTTGCGACTCACTTAAAAATAATATCAATGAAGCATTTTTATCTATTACTATTTGTATTCATTAATCTCTCGTGGACAGGTTATAGTCAACAGGAAATATCAGGAGTGGTTACCGATCCTGATGGTCTTCCTCTGGGAGGAGTAAACATAAGTGTTAAAAACAGCAATCAGGTTGGAGCTGTTACTGATATTGATGGTAATTTTTTAATTAACGCGGTACAAAATGATACACTTATATTTTCCTATATTGGTTTTAAAACCCAGGAAGTTGCAGTAGGAAACAAGAATAATTTTACAGTAACTCTTCAGGTAAATACCGAATCTTTAGACCAGGTTGTAGTAACTGCACTGGGAATTACAAAAGCAGAAAAGAAAATTGGTTATGCCACACAGGAAATAGAAACCAATAATTTGGAGAATTTACCGGTGCCTAATGTCGCTAATTTGTTTTCTGGTAAAGTTGCGGGACTTCAGGTAAGTAGTCCTCCTGGGATGTTTCAATCACCTTCATTCTCGTTACGGGGAAAGACGCCTTTAATTGTTATTGACGGAATCCCGGTAGAAACTGATTTTTTTGATGTTCCTCAAAATAATATTGCAGCTATAAATGTTCTTAAAGGAACTGCTGCTTCTGCACTATATGGATCCAGAGGTCGAAACGGGGCTATCCTGGTTACCACCAAGAGTGCTACGCAAGATGGGTTAAGCATAGAAATATCTCAAAATGTCATGGTTTCAGCAGGCTATGCTATTTTTCCGGAAACCCAGCATGAATATGGAAATGGCTCTAACGGGCAGTATGAATTCTGGGATGGTGCCGACGGCGGTATTGCCGATGGTGATATGATATGGGGACCAAAATTTGATGAAAATTTATTGATTCCGCAGTGGAACAGTCCGATTGTAGATAGCCAAACCGGCGAAGTTATTCCATGGTATGGTAGCGTTACCGGTACGCAATATGATAATAGATCCAGGTATTCAAGACAGCCTTTACCATGGGTTAGACACGACAATTTAGACGATTTTCTAAGAACAAGTATAATTTCCAGTACTAATTTCACTGTAAGCCAAAAGAGTGAAAAAGGCTATTATCGCATTAATGGAAATTTTTCGCATAATAGAGATCGCGTACCAAACTCTAGTTTATCACAAGGAGGACTAAGTTATAAGTCTTTAACGCAGCTATCTGATAAGATGAGTTTAACCAGTAAGCTTTCTTACAACAAAGTTTATTCTCCTAATTATCCAAATTATGGGTATAATCCTAGCGGACATATGTATACCCTTTTGATTTGGATGGGAGAAGATGTGAATGGGCAGGATCTTAAAAACCATCAATGGGTACCGGGAATGGAAGGATACCGGCAGGCAAACTGGAACTATGCATGGTATAACAATCCGTGGTTTGGAGCCAATCATTATCAAAAAGAATATAATTCAGATTTATTGAATGCCCAATTAAAATTAGCTTATGAATTTGATGAACACTTCAGGTTACAATTAAGAGGATCTGGAGTATTAAAATCAAATTTTGAAGATTTAGAAAGTCCAAAATCTTATTTTAATTATAGTGCGCCAAGAGAGGGATCTTATCAAACCTGGAATACAAGAAGGTTAAATATCGATTATGATGTACTGGCCACTTATGATAATTCCATTTCAGAAGATTTTAAAATCGTAGTGAATGCCGGTGCATCAACATTTTATAGAAGGTACCAACAAGAATTTGCGGCAACCGATGGATTAACGGTACCGGGAGTTTATAATATGGGAAATTCTACCGGACCGGTAAGAGCTGAAAATAATTTATGGAAAAAAGCGATTAATAGTGTGTATGGTACTCTGGATTTAGAATTCTTAAACACCTATTTCATTACGATGTCTGCCAGAAATGACTGGTCTTCAACTTTACCTAAAGAAAATCGATCCTATTTTTATCCTTCATTATCGGGAAGTGCTTTAATAAGTAATATTTTTGAAATGCCAGAGGATATCGAATATGTAAAATTATTTAGTTCCTGGGCCAGGGTTTCCAGTGATCTGGATCCTTATCAACTTTCAGCTTATTATAATAGTTCAGGGAACTTTGCAAATGTTCAACGTCTTGTATATCCTTCAGGTATTGTTAATCCAAATATCTCTCCGGAAACTTCAACCTCTTTCGAGGTAGGATTGAATACTTCGTTCTTAGATAATCGTCTTGCTTTTGATGCTACTTATTACAATACGGTAGATACCGATCAAATTATTAACCAGCCTATTTCCCTTGCTTCCGGATTCTCTTCCAGAAAAATTAACGGAAATGAATATACAACTAACGGACTGGAGCTTTCCTTAAGATTCAAACCCATTGTTAATGAAAATCTTAAATGGTCGGCGCTATTAAACTGGTCGAAAAAAGTAACCAAACTAACAGAAATTACAAGTGGGGAAGATAAGTTTGGAAACCTTTCTCTAAATGATCGTATCGATAGTTACTACGATCAGGAATGGATGAAATCTCCAGAGGGAGAAGTTATTTTGAATGCTTCCACGGGCTTACCTACCAGAGACACGTATTTATCTTATTTAGGGCATTTTGATCCTGACTGGACTTTTGGTTTTGTAAATGATTTTAAATATAAAAACTGGAACTTAAATATAGCCATGGATGGCGTTTGGGGAGGTGTCTTGCGGTCTCAGGTTGTTGAAAAAATGTGGTGGGGAGGAAAACATCCTAAATCTGTTCAATATCGTGATGAAGAATATGCCGCAGGAGAAGCTATCTATGTGCCTAAGGGCGTAAATCTTGTGAGTGGTGAGTTGGTAAGGGACGTAAGTGGTAATATTGTTTCAGATAATCGTGTTTTTGAAGAGCATACCACTCCTATTAGCTGGCAAACCTGGTCGCAAAATTATCCATATCGTGCCCGAGTGACCGAGGATGAAAGTGAAACCTTTGCGAATGTTTTTGATCGTTCTTATTTAAAATTGAGAAGCATTAGCCTAAGCTATAATTTTACTGAGCTTTTAAATAGTAAAACCATTAAAGATGCCAATGTGAGCTTTAATGGCTATAACCTGTTTGTACTAAAAAAAGGAGATTATTATACAGATCCCGACTATAAAACGGGTGACAATAATAATATTCAGGATCCTTCTTCCAGATATCTTGGTTTAGGAGTAAACTTTAAATTCTAAGCCTCAACTTAAAAATTAATTTCATGAAAAAATTAGTCATATATACCTTAATCATTCTTTTAGGTTTTATTACAAAAAGCTGCCAGGATTTAGATGAGCTTAATGAAAATCCTAACAACGTAAGCCAAACTCATCCCCAGTTATTACTTACAGAAATTTCGGCTGAAGCTTTTCAGGTTGCCGGTACCAGTCCGCTTTATGCTTCAAGAATGCTTATACAAACGGGAGAAGAGAACGATTATCAATATTTTAAATGGGGTAATGGTAGCTTTGGAGAGTTTAATGATCTAAGACAGGTTACTAAAATGATTGAAGAAGCTGAACGCATTAGTAGTCCTAATTATATTGCTATTGGTAAATTTTTTAGAGCTTACTATTTTTATCAATTAAGCCTTCGGTTTGGGGATATTCCCTATTCTGAAGCTTTAAAGGGCGAATCTGAAGATGATTTTCAGCCATCATATGATTCTCAGGAGACCGTTTTTGAAGGAATTATTACTGAACTGGATGAAGCGGCATCTATGATAGAGGAAGATGTGGCGATTGAAGGTGATATCATTTTTAACGGCGATGCCAGAAAGTGGCTGAAACTTATTAATGCTTACGAATTGAAACTATTAATAAGCCTTTCCAATAAAACTACTGCCGGATCAATAAATATCGTAAGCAAATTTCAAGAAGTTTATGCGCGCGGGATGATGATTAGCTCCTTAGAAGATAATGCACAATTAGTTTTTCAGGATCAGCAGGATAGTCGTTATACCGAATTTAATTCGAGTAGTTACGGATCAAGTATGTATATGTCAGCTACCTATATTGATTTATTGAAGCAATTAAAAGACCCGCATTTATTTATCGTAGCCGAACAAACTTCAAGTGCTGCATCGCAGGGATTAGATATCAATAATTTTGATTCCTATAACGGAGGAAGCCCTTCGGAAAACTACTCGGTAATCAATGAAACCCTGGTTGCCAGTGGGAACATATCAAAAGTTAATGCAAGATATTATACCGATCCTACGACCGAACCGCATAACATTTTAAGTTATTGGGAGGTCGAGTTCATACTTGCCGAAGCTTCGTTGAGAGGCTGGATAAATGATCAGCCAGCTACACATTTTGAAAATGCTATTCGTGCAAATTTTGAGTTTTATAGATCGAATGCGAGTGCATACTCAGAATATTTAAGCGTAGAAGAAGTGGAAGAATACCTGGGCCAGGCTGCTTTAGGTCTTGAGGGTACTGAGGAAGAACAACTGGAAACCATTATCACGCAAAAGTATATTGCCACCTTTTTACAGGCCGGGTGGTCACAGTATTATGATTATCTAAGAACCGGTTATCCTGAATTTGATTATCCTACAGGGCAAACACCACCGTACAGGTTTGTTTATCCGGTAGAAGAATATAATAATAATACGAAAAATCTGGAGGCCGCAATAAACGCGCAATTTGGCGGAAATGATGGGATAAGACAACTTCCCTGGTGGCTTGATTAATTTATAGAAATAGCAGCATCTGTTTTTACGATGCTGCTATTTTATAATTATACGCTTTAAAAAAACGTTATTCAAAAAATTAATTATCATTTTTGATAATTAGATTTCAAAAAATATAAGTTATGGAGTCAAGAAGGTCATTTCTGAAAAAAGCTTCTTTATTAGCTGGATCCACAGCACTTTTTAATTCGATGCCACAATCGATAGCTCGGGCTTTAGCGATAAGTGCTGATCCCGGAACCACTTACTTAAATGCAGAAAACATCGTGTTTCTTATGCAGGAAAACAGGTCTTTTGATCACTGTTTTGGGCGTTTGCGTGGTGTACGTGGATTTAATGACCCCAGGGCGATAGACACTCCTACTGGGTTGCCAGTGTGGTATCAGCGTAATAATGCTGGTAAAACTGCAACGCCATTTCGTCTGGATATAAAAAATACCAAATCCACCTGGATGGGATCACTTCCTCATGGTTGGGAAGATATGGTGGCTGCAAGAAATAATGGTAAGATGGATAAATGGCTTGAAGCCAAAAAATCAGGGAATCCCGACTATGCCAAAATGCCGTTAACGATGGGATATTACGACCGGGAAGATCTTCCCTTTTATTACTCTTTTGCAGATGCTTTTACGGTTTGTGACCAAAGCTTTTGTTCTACGTTAACGGGTACCAGTCCCAATAGAAATTACTTCTGGGCGGGAACTGTTCGTGAAGATGCACATAATCCTTCTTCAAAAGCCCATGTAGATAATGGAATGATCGATTTTAAAAATGTGAGCTGGAAAACATATCCAGAACGCCTTGAAGAAGCCGGGATATCCTGGGGAGTATATCAAAACGAACTTAGTATTCCCACAGGTCTGTCTGGAGAAGAAGAGTTTTGGCTTGCTAACTTTACTGATAATGATTTAGAATTTATAAAACAATATAATGTTCGTTTTCATCCCCAGCACAGGGCATGGATGCAGTCAGAATTAGAAAAACTATTAAAAATTGAAAAGTCAGAAAAGCATTCAGAAAATGAACAAAAAGAATTAACGGCTAAAATCGCTAATCTTAGGAAAGATCTTGAAGTGTATAGCGAAGCTAATTTTAATAAGCTAAGCGATCACCAAAAGGCAATCCATAATAAAGCCTTTATCACCAATAAAAATTATCTGGAATATCGAAAACTCGAACACTTGAAGTTTGAAGATAAGGAACTTAAAGTGCCAAAGGGAGACGTGCTTCATCAATTTCGAAACGATGTAGATAATGGGGAATTACCTATGGTATCCTGGTTGGTAGCCCCATGTGCTTTTTCAGATCATCCCGGTTCGCCATGGTATGGCGCCTGGTACGTATCTGAAGTATTGGATATTTTAACGAAAAATCCGGAGCAATGGAAAAAAACAATTTTTATCGTTACCTATGATGAAAATGACGGTTATTTTGATCATGTACCTCCCTTTGTAGCGCCTAAACCGGGAAGTGGTGCGACTAACAATATCCCTACAGAAGAAGAGTTTGTAAACGGAAAACATAATTTAGGTTTAGGTTTTCGGGTACCTATGATAGTTGCCTCACCATGGAGTAGGGGAGGGTATGTAAACAGTGAAGTTTTTGATCATACCTCCTCGTTACAGTTCCTGGAACATTTTATAGAAAAGAAAACAGGTAAAAAAGTTATTGAAGAGAATATTGGGGATTGGAGACGGGCTATTTGTGGTAACCTTACTTCGGTATTCAGGGATGCTGATAGCTCAGTACCAAAAGAAATGACGGTAAAAAGGGACGCCTATATCCAACAAATTTATAATGCGAAAGAAAAGAAATTGCCTTCGGATTATAAAATGTTAATTGATACCGATTTGAGGGATTTAAGAAATAAAGATCAACTTAATAAATTATTGCCGGCGCAGGAGCCGGGTACCAAACCTGCTTGTGCTTTACCTTATAATTTGTCATTAGATTGCGGGTATATGGCATCAAAAGATAAGTTGGAACTTACCATGTCCTACCAAAATACGCTATCGAAATCTAAAAAAGGAGCAGCACCATTTCAGGTATATGATATGACTTCTTTACTTCAGGATGGTAAAAGGTCCTGTTATGATTTTACCGTAAGTGAAGGTGAACATATAAAATATGATTTTCCTTTCCATTCCGATAAGTTCTTTATCAAGGCTTATGCTCCTAATGGTTTTTACAGGGAATTTCGAGGGCATAAAAATCAGCTTGCAGCCACTACTATTACATTGAAAACAGCAGGTAATAAAGAAGGGATGCGTGCAGTTTTTCAAATTGATACAAAACAAAAGATTAGTGTTGCTATCATCGATAAGTCGTATAATAGAAAACCGGTGAATGTAGTTTTAGAAAAAGGAACCCATCAACAGGAGATAGATGTCCGTGATTCATTTGGCTGGTATGATTACAGCATTTTGATAGCGGAATACCCTGAGTTTGAACAACGTTTTGCCGGCCATATCGAAAATGGGAAAACCAGTACTACCGACCCTTTAATGGGAAGATCGGTTTAAAATTTAAAAAAATATGCGACATTTTAAAAGCTATTAGTTTTGTTGTGTATTCTTAACATCTTACTATAGCATCGATTAAGATTTGCCGATATTGGATTAGATATAGGTGACAATGTCACTACCAGAAATTTGGTAAATTACCTTAGAGCAAACCATAAGGTAGTTTCTGGAAAATTATCTCATGGCTTTCTATTAAAACTTAGAAAGTCATGAGATATAAAATTACTATTCTTTACGCATATAAATATTACCTGAAATAGTTTCAAGTTTTGCTCTTTCACTACCATTACTAACGATACCTTGAATTCTACTGGATATAGAAGAGTTTTTATGAGTTTTTATTA
>CERQ01030136.1_pt1 | contig 11349 bp, 10 predicted proteins | sample 530711 | NCBI WGS metagenome assembly CERQ01 (sample SAMEA2620882, study PRJEB7988) | marine metagenome | biome: marine biome (ENVO:00000447); feature: mesopelagic zone (ENVO:00000213); material: "saline water (ENVO:00002010), including plankton (ENVO:xxxxxxxx)" | depth 850 m | reverse complement strand
CCAGCTTGTTTTAATTCAGAAGCGACTTCTTCAAAATTCCTTAAACTAGATCCTGAACAAATTGGTTTCCCCATTGCAGCTGGTTCGATTAGATTTTGTCCTCCGTGGTCTATCAAACTTCCACCAACAAAAGCCACGTCTGAAACTGAATAAAGAAAGTTCAATTCTCCCATTGTATCTCCAAGTAAAACGTTAATTTCTGAACTGACATCTTCGTTCTCTGACCTTCTCGCTACTTTGAAACCTTTTTTCATGACAAGGCTATTTACTTTAGAAAACCTCTCGGAATGTCGAGGAGATAAAATAAGTAAAGCATTTTCACTATGCTTTAAGATGTTAGAAAAGGCAGTAAGAACTATTTCTTCTTCTTTTTCATGAGTGCTTGCAGCAATTAAAGTCGGACGAAATTCTCCATTAATAGACCAATTTTCTCTTATATTTCTTGAAATATTATCCATCTCTATAGGGATTTCAACTTCATATTTTAAGTTTCCACAAAGAGATATCTTTTTATTCTTTGAAAGCTCTTTAAATCTTTTCAAATCTGAATCATATTGAGCTACTAAAAGATCTATCTTATCTATTGTGGGTACTATTAATGACTTAATCTTCAGGTAGTTTTTCTTTGACCTTTCAGATAATCTTGCGTTCACAAGAGCTGTAAAAATACCTCTTCTGCTACACTCTTGGATAATATTTGGCCAAACTTCGGTTTCTAATAGTAATAAAGCTTTTGGATTCCATATTTTCAGAAATTTATTAATACAATAAGGCAAGTCTATGGGTATATATTGATGTTTTATTTTATTTCCCATATTTCTTATTAGTATTTCAGAGCCTGTAGGAGTAGTTGTAGTCACCAAGATGTCTAATGTTTTGTAGCTGGTTAGTAAACTCCTTAAAAGAGGTAAAGAGGCATTCACTTCACCCACCGAAACTGCATGTACCCATAAAACATCTTTACCTGAAGGTGTAATATTTACAAAACCTAAGCGTTCAGACCATCTTTTAAGATAATCAGGATTCTCCATTCCTTTCCAAACTAGTCTAAGAAAGTAGAAGGGACTAATTAAATAAAACAAAGCCGTGTAGATAAATCTCGGCATAACTCTATGCTAACATATCAATTTCAAAGCATTATATTAAACTCTAATTGAATTAAATGATTGTTGTTACAGGTAGTAATGGTTTTATTGGATCTAACCTTATTTTTCAATTAAATCAGCGGGGAGTAAAAGACATACTAGCAGTAGATGATTTGTCTAAGAAAGATCAAATTGCAAACTTAACTCATTGTGAAATTGAAGACCTAGTTGATATTAACGACTTCTACCCCAACTTGGATAATAACTTACTTAAAGAGAAAAAAGTTAAGACAATATTTCACCAAGGAGCGTGTTCGGATACTATGGAGTGGGATGCGTTATTTATACTTGAAAATAATTATTTACTAGCAAAAAAGCTGCTTGACTGTGCTGAAAAAACAAAAATACCCTTTATTTATGCTTCATCAGCTTCTGTTTATGGTGACGGAAAAATCTTTATAGAAGAAAAGGAAAATGAAAAACCTATAAACCTTTATGCCTATTCTAAATACCTTTTTGATCAATACGTTAGATCAAGAATAGAAAAATCTTCAAGCCAAATAGTTGGCCTTAGATACTTCAACGTATATGGCCCTAATGAATTTCACAAATCAAAAATGGCTAGTGTTGTACATCACTTACATCAGCAGCTAAAGAACGACCAATCAGTAAAACTTTTTGAAGCATCAGGGGGATATGCAGCGGGAGAACAAAGGAGAGATTTTGTTCACGTAGATGATGTTGTAAAGGTAAATCTTTGGTTTAGAGAAAATAACAACATTTCAGGTATATTTAATGTTGGTACTGGAGAAAGTCAGACTTTCAAAGAAGTTGCTGAAGCTGTCATTGAATGGAATAAAAAAGGTTCAATTCAATTTATTCCTTTCCCTAAAGAGTTAATTGGCTCATATCAAAGCTTCACTGAGGCCAATTTAGATAAACTTAGAAAAGCAGGTTACAAAGATAAATTTTTAAATGTTCAAGAAGGAATAAAACTATATCTTGATACTCTAGAAAATTGGCCAAGTAATGAATACAAAACATAGAGCTCCTTACAACAAAGAGATAACTTTTGAAAAAAATTTATTACATCCTAAATACTTATTAACCTGGATTAGCTTGGGTTTACTCTTTCTAATTACTAAATTGCCTTTATCTTTTCAATACTCAATTGGAAAGTTAATAGGTTTAATATTTTTCTTTCTTAACAAGCAAAGAAAAAGGATAGCAGTAATAAATCTTAATATTTGCTTTCCACAGCTTAAGAAAAGCCAAGTAGATCTCTTAGTAAAAGAAAATTTTAAAAATCTGGGTATAGGTTTTTTTGAAATGGGCCTTTCTTGGTGGTCTAAAGAAGAAAGGTTAGAAAATTTAATAACAGAGTATTCGAACAAGGGATTATTACAAGACTCTATTGAAAATAAAAAAGGAATCCTGGTGCTAATAAAACATTCGACTCATTTAGAGCTAGACCTCAGGTTAATATCCACTGCTAGCAACATGGGGGGAATGTATAGACCGCAAAAAAATAAAGTCATTAATTATTTTATGAGGAGATCCAGAAATTCTTATCTTACTGGGATAGTGTCAAATGCTGAGGCAAGGAGGGGCATTGTCTGGATTAAAAAAGGATTAAAGTTTTTCTATGCTGCTGACCAAGATTATGGAAAAAAGGTTTCTGAATTTATACCTTTTTTTGGTAATGATGCTGCTACTGTAAAGTTACCAGGAGATCTTGCTTTACAAGGTATAACCGTTGTTTTTGCAAACGTGATAAGGCAAAAATATGGGTACAAAATTAGTCTACATAAGCTTAAAAAAACTTCTTCCAGAAATGGTTTCCTTGTGGAAATGAATAAACACTATGAGAAAGCTATTTCAGAAGCTCCAGAAGAATATCTTTGGGTACATCGTAGATTTAAAAATGTTCTAGGAGAAAAACACAACATATACCCTTACTGGGAAAGTAGAGAAAAGAGAAGAAAAAGAAACAGGGCTAAAAAGGTTAATTAACTGAAATTTTCTTAATTTGTTTTATTAATTTTGAAGTAGAAAACCCCGCAACCATCTTAATTGTTTTTACTTTTCCCCCATAAGATTTTACTTCCTCAGCACCCACAATTTGTGATGGCTTGTAGTCTTTTCCCTTAACCAGAATATCTGGCTGAATTGCTTGGATTAAAGATAAAGGTGTCTCTGAAGGAAATGGCACTACCCAATCAACACTCTCTAATGCAGCTAAAGTAGCTATTCTTGCTGAAAGTGAGTTAATAGGCCTGCCTTTTCCCTTTAACTTTTTTACTGAAGAGTCAGAATTAATTCCGACTATGAGCTTGTCGCCTAGTTTTTTAGCTTCTTGAAGATAAATAACATGACCGGCATGTAAAATATCAAAACATCCGTTAGTAAACACTATTTTTTTTGAATCCTTCTTTGCTTGTCGAATCAATGTCGATAATTCAGGTTTTGAAACTACTTTTCTATTTCCTTTTAAAAAAGGTTTAATTTCAACCTGACTGGCAGTTGCAGTACCAGCTTTGCCTACTACTATCCCAGCAGCTATATTAGCTAATTCAACAGAGCTGTCTAAAGTAAAACCACTAGCTAAGGCTGCCCCCAGACTGGCTATAACAGTATCTCCTGCTCCAGATACGTCAAAGACTTCTTTGGCTTTTGTAGAAAAATTTTTCCTGTTAACTTTGCCTTTATCTTTCTGAAACAAAGTCATACCTTGACCACCTCTAGTAACTAAAAGCCCTTGAAGATTGAGCTTCATCAGTAAATCATTTGCCTTGGAATTAAAATCTTTTTCATTACTTATATCACCAACAGCAAGTGAGAATTCACTGTAATTAGGAGTAATAATAGTGGCACCTTTGTATATGGAAAAGTCACTCCCTTTTGGATCTACCAATATTACCATATTTTTTTTTCTAGCCTCTTTTATCAAGAAAGAGACATCTAAAAGTGTCCCTTTACCATAATCAGATAAGATCAGTACATCTGCATCTTTTAAGTACCTCTTAAAGAGTTTCTTAGTCTGTAGCCAATCTTGATAAGAGAATTTTTCTTCAGAATCAATTCTTATTACTTGCTGTTGGGAGGCAATAATTCTTAACTTGGAAATAGTGGGAAATTGCGACTGTACTAAAGCAAATTTAATCTTCTCTTCACCAAGTAGTCTTTTTATTTCCTTACTTGATTCATCTTTACCAACAACTCCAATTAGTCTAGCTGAGCTGCCCAATGATTTAATGTTGAAAGCAACATTAGCAGCCCCTCCCAATTTGATAAATTCATCATTAGGCTTCAAGACTGGTACTGGAGCTTCAGGAGATACCCTAGAAACGGAACCTTGTAAATATCTGTCTAAGATAATATCTCCGATAACCAAGACTTTCGCTTTATTTAGTTCTTCAATCTTCATTGTTGATCTTAAGTGTTTTATTTACTCACGAATTCATAGATTTGGTCAACGACAACTTCAGTCCTCTCCATTGGTAGAAAATGAGAAGAGCCTTCAAAATTTTCCAATTGCCAATCTTCTCTTAGTTTTAAAAAAGCTTTTCTAGCTTGTTTAGAGAAAGTTGAATTGATATTGCCCCCTAAAGCTAAACTTGGAATTTTTATATTGTTTAAGTGTTTCCAAGAATCAAAAGCTGAAGTCAAGAAAGTTTTACTTTCCCAATCAGGAGGACAAGTAAGTTCAATTTCACCAGTCTCTATTTTTTTTGTCCCACCAAGAACATAATCTTCAATCCAGGACCTGTCCCAAGTTGTAAAAGCTCCTCTTCCTATATAAGAATTGACCGCATCATCTATATCTTGAAATTTACTACGTCTTCTTGCTGCTCCCAATGCTATTGGAACTTTCTTTCTTAAATGAAGTTTAGTGAGAACCCTATGCTTTAGAGATTCATACGGTCCTGCTAGAACTGGTTCAATCATCACTAATTTGCTTACTTTTTTTTGTCTCATTTCTGTCAATCTTGCTGCTACTATTGCTCCCATTGAATGCCCCATACAAATAAGAGGACCCGATATTTGATCACATATTTCTATGGCATCTTCAAAGTATGGATGCCAAGAAGAAAGTTTTTTAGGAATACTTTCGGCCGAAGACATTCCGTGCCCCCTCTGATCTAAGGCTAAAATATTTACATCTTGGTTAAATTTTTTGCTAAGTTTTTCTAAAAGTTGAATGTATGTCTGTGCATTAAAGCCCGTTGCATGAAAAAAAAGTACACTTAAAGTTGAAGATTGAGAGTCTGATGAACATAGAAGGGAAAAAATTTCTCCTTTAGAATTTAAAATTTTAATTCTGTCCATAAAATATGGTCGCATACTCTCATATTTTTGTTAGCATTTCTCCTTTACTTATGAAATTACCTATCAATCCAAGCAAAATAAAAGGGTTTCTAGATAAAAGAGAAGGAGAGTCCTTGTACAAATCTGCTGAAATCTATTCAAAAAAAGGACCTTGTCTTGAAATAGGAAGTTATTGTGGTAAATCTGCCCTTTATATTGGTTCAGCTGTAAAAAAAAATAATCAGAAACTTTATTCTATAGATCACCACAGAGGCTCTGAAGAACAACAGCCTGGTCAAGAATTCTTTGATCCTGATCTTTTAGATGTTACTGGCAAAGCCATCAATTCCCTGCCTTTCTTCCTTGAAACCCTCAAAGAAGCAGATTTGGAAAGTCATGTTATTCCAATCATATCTTCTTCAAAAGAGGCTTCAAAAAAATGGTCCAAACAATTGGCAATGGTGTTTATAGATGGAGGACATTCTCAAGAAGCTGCTAATGCAGACTATGAATCTTGGAAAAATTATATTATTCCGGGAGGCTTACTGGCGATCCACGATGTATTCCCAAATCCAGAAGATGGCGGAAGGCCGCCATTTAACATTTACAAAAAGGCTAAAGAGAGTGGTTTATTTAAGGAAGTGGATATGATCGGTTCCTTGGCCTTACTTGAAAAACTCTGAGAGAATAAGGTTAATAGTATTAGAAAGGGTGTTTTTTACCTTCTCCAACAGTTTTGGTTACCAGCTTTAACAGAAACTGATTGGCAACTGCCTTGTACTACCTGACCTGCAGGACATTTAAAACTGCAACTTGGTACTCCTTTTGGGTTTTGTTTTTTAACCACATCGTTAAGTCTTGGCCCTTCATATACTAAAACTTTATATTCATCTCCAGCAAAACATTTAAAAATAATATCATTTCTTAAATTCAAAACGTTAGAAAATAATTTAGCTGAAATTCCTCTATTTTCTGAATTACAAATTTGTGAAGCGACTAATTGAAAGTTCCCTTCTAATGCTCCGGGACAACCCTTATATACACAATTAAGCCATTTCTTTTTGTATGATAAGATAAATTGCGAATCTATTGTTTCTTTGTATAGGAAATCTCCATATTCTTTGAAACCAATGGGTTCTTCTTTATGTGCTGTAGCACAACCGCCAGCAAATAACATCAGCAGGGCACTCGAAAGAATTAGGAGGGTCTTTTTCATTTATTTATCATCTAAAAGAGAATTATCTCTCATCCAGCTGGAACACACCTGAGTTGCTTCTTCTAAGTGGCTCCTCTGTCCAAAGTAATAATGATTTGCACCTTTGACGATGTGCAACTTCTTATTTTCGTGATCAATTGAATCAAAAAGTCTTTGATTATGGCTAGGTGGGCATGCATCGTCAGCTGAATTACCTAGTACCAATATAGGTTTACTTATCTTCGCAGCACACTTTTCTCCATCAGCCTCACTTAACTCGTATGACCATTGTGAAAGCCAACTTCTAATACTTGTGAACCTAGCAATACCAACGGGACTGTCATTAACTACCTTAGGATCTCCCAAGTAACACCAGCCAGGTTTTCTATCGTTAGGCTCTATAGTTGAGTCCAGCCACCTTGGATCAGCCATAGTACCATGCACTATAAAACCAAACTCTTTAGTTGGATCCCCTTTGAAACTTTCTAACTTTTCTTTAACCCATAAAGTAATGTTGTGGTTTCTCTCTATTTGTTTTTTTCTAAACAAGTCTAAGTACTCCTTTGAGTAGGGGGGTTGATTGGGGTTATCAGAATCATAAAGATTCAAATCTCTATCTCGCACCTCCGGATTGTTTTCATCTAAAATGGAGGGGTCCAACCACTCAGTAAGAGTAGTGGCTCTGCTGCAATGTGAGGCTAATAACATTACTGCGTCACAAGAAATTAATCCCGCGGTGGTAAGATCAGGAGGATCTCCAGCAGGGGTTTTTTTCAAATTTGGGTTCTCCGCTTGGGATTGATAAAAAAGAGACAGCGAACCTCCTCCACTCCATCCTCCTAGAATTATTTTCCTGTAGCCCAACTTTTCTTTTGCGTGTCTAACACAAGCCCCCAAGTCCATAACAACCTTTTCCATGATTAGGCCACTATCGACTCCCCTGTATCTACTATTGCAATAAATAACTGGTATTCCGTAACGCGCTAAACCAATAGGCATCGGTAAATAGGCTCCTCCTGCACCAGCCGGATGCATAAAAATTATTACTGTATCCGTTATAGACTTAGAAGGTATTAAGTGATGAGCCTCTAAAAATACTGTGTTTTCTTCTCCAGCGTAGGTATCTTTATAAGCTGACTTTTCCTCGTACATAATTGCAATTGGCTTTCTTTCGTAACTGCTTATATCAGTCATATTAAACCTGATATCTTTAATCTTTTTATCAATTCTTTCCTGTCTAATCCACGTTCATCAATCTTATCAGAGCCGACCCTTGACTCTTTTTTTGATCTTGTCTTCTCCGTCCAAATTTTTAAATTATTATGAGCTTTTCTTTCATCCTCTTTCATAATTTTTTCGTAATTCTTATCCCTACAAGTTATTTCTAAGGCCAAACCATTCGGGTCGTAAAAATAGATTGAATGAACAAATTCATGATCTATAGGGTCTGAAGCCCATCCAACTTTGTCGTTCAAATGATTCTTCCAGCTTTCTAATTCCTCCAGACTTTCAACCTCAAATGCTATGTGTTGATCAAATCCGCTGGTATAACTGAATTTTTTTTCTTCTACATCATCGGGTATGTCAAAAAAAGCTATGTGGTCTCCATTGCCCATCTCAAAGAATAAGTGCATATATTCAAGGGGTTCTCCGGAACCAGGAGATGATTCAAACCCCAGTGCGGCAACGAGTTTAAACCCCATAACATCTTCATAGAACCACCTGGTTTGTTCCGCATCACGACACAAATAGGCCTGATGATGAACATTTTTGGGTCTCTCTAATTTATTCATCTATACAACTCCAGTTTCTTAAAAATAATTCACTAGCATCAGTAAATTTATACAAACTATCCGCAGCAAGCAATATTGCTGCTGCAGTCCAAGTCGGCTTCTCTACTGGCCAGAAAGCTTTATCAGGATAAACATAACCTGTCCAATAAAGATTATCTTCTTCATCTTTCCATTGATGTAACCATGAAAATAATTCCTCAGCTCTTTTCCTTTGACCCGAAGCAAGCAGTGCAATCACTAATTCAGAACTTTCTGCTACCGTAACCCAAGGCTCTTCAACTACACACTTACATCCCATACCTTCAACTACAAAATCATTCCACTTAGACATTAATATTTTTTTTGATTCCTTGGAATCCATGACTCCACAAAGAACAGGGTAGTACCAGTCCATACTATATCTACTTTTACTTTCCCAATTCCTATCAAATCTTTGGGGTTTGAATTTAATCGCATTTTTTAACAAGTTTTTAACTTGGCTTAATTCTTTAAAGTCTCTACCTAAAACTTTGTTGATGGACTCAGCACACTCAATGCTTTTATATATAGAACAACAACCTGTTAAAAGCGTATCATCCAGAGGATTTCCTTTTTCATTGATAGCCCAAAGAATATCTCCATCTTTTGTCTGCATGTTGGTTATGAAATTAATAGCTTTTTCTAACACAGGATAAAACTCCTCTAAAAAATCTTTGTCTCCTGTAGCAAGAAAAAAGTGCCATAATCCTGTAGCTATGTAAGCAGAGAAATTCGTCTCTATTCTTTTTTTGGTTGGGCATCCTAGTTTATATTCTGAGAACCAACCACCGACTTCTTCTTGGTTTGATTTTAACCAATGAAAAGCCTTTTCAGCTGAATTTATTTCTCCAGCAACTACTAAGGCCATAGCACATTCAATATGGTCCCAAGGATCAAATTTTGATCTAGGCTCCCATGAAATAGATCCATCTTTTGATTGCACTTCTAGAATATAGTTAATAGATTCCTTGTAATAAGAAATTTTATCTATCTTTTTTCTCATAATGGTTTAATAAAATACATAACTAAGCTTTTGCCTATCAAAGGTTGAAAGACCCATTCGAGAAATTTTGTTAACAAGGGTTTTTTCATCAAATCCCAAACTAGAAATTTATGATATTTTTTTAATACCCAAGGTTCATCTCTCTTCTCCCAAAAAATACACTTCAACCACCAGTAAGGAGAATGCAAAGCGTGAGCCCAATGAGAATGCTCAAATAACAACCCTCTTTTGAGAGCTAATTCTTTTAGCTGTTTTTGTTTAAAAATTCTAACATGACCACCAGGCGACCTACTATATTCCTGACTTAATTTCCAACATATCCATTCTGGCAAAAACCTTGGTACGCTTAAAGCTAAAACACCTCCTGGTTTCAATACTCTTACTAATTCGTCTATAGCATCTTCTGGGTTTTTTATGTGCTCTAATACTTCTGAACAAATTACAGAAGAATAAAAATTATCTCTGAAAGGTAGGCTATGAACATCCCCAACTCCAAAAAAACAATTTGCTCTATTGGTTTCATGAATAGTGAAATCCTTTAACCTTTTTCTAGCAGTATTTAAATCTTTTAAAGATAAATCAAAAGCTACTGTATTGACTTGATGATCTATAAAAAGACCTATGGAATGGCGCCCCTCACCACAACCCATATCCAAAACAAAATCATTGTGGTGTAACTCTAATTTATCAAATCTTATTGTATACATTACTTCTCGTAGAGAATCTATCGATTACTTCTTCATAGATTTTAACGTATTCTTCAGCTGCTTTAAGCCAATCAAATTCTGACTCCATTCTTTCTCTACCTAACCTAGAATAATAAGCTTGTTTCTCAGGGTTCGAGAACAGATCAATAATAGCCATACTAATTTCTTTTGCATCGCCTGATTTTATCTGAATTGCCGCCTCCCCAACTACTTCTTTTAAACCTCCTGAATGAGTTGAAATTAGGGGTAAACTACAGGCCAAAGCCTCTCCTGCTCCAAACCCAAAACCCTCATATAATGAAGGTATTACAGCAATTTGAGCAGATGAATACAGATTCACAATCTCAGTTTCACTTAGTTCAGAATGAAAAGAGATTTTCCCTTTTAAATCGAGTTTTGCTATTAGTTTTGTTATTTCTCCTTTTTCTTTGGCTTTACCTATAACGCTTAAGCAAGTTTCAGGAAAGTCTAGCAGGACTTTAGGTAAAGCTTCAATCAAAAATCTTAATCCCTTCAAAGGTACATCTGCACTTGCCGAAGTGATTATCCTGAAAGGAATCTTTTTTATTCCTTGTTTGTACCTAAAAGTATCTAAATCTATCCCATTAAGTATAGCTGCTACTCTTTTTTCTTGAACTTTGAATTCTCTTATTACATCTGACTTTGATTGGTTTGATGGACATATAATCTTCTCTAATTGTGGTGCAACTTTTTTTTGCATCTTTAAAAAAGAATGCCATCTATTTGAAGAGAGTTTTGCTATCCAATTCTTAGAATTTTCAACTTCAATACGGTGATCCCTTGTAATAGGATGATGTATAGTCGTTACAAGGGGAAACTCCTTTTGGAGTTTTACAAGAGCATAACTTAGGGATTGATTATCATGAATAATGTCATAGTAGCTCTTCTTATTTTGCAAATGCTGACTCACTCTTCTTCCAAATGTATAAGGCTCTGGGAAAGCCCCTGAAAGCACTCCAGCCCATTCAATAAAATCTGTCAGACTATTAAGAAAACTAATATTAAAGGCTTTCAATCTCTCGTTTGTACTGAAAAGATCCAAGCTAGGAATTCTCACAAGCTTAATATTTTTATCTAATAATGGATAAGGAGGACCTGACAGGACTTCTACTTCATGACCTAATTTATTAAGTGCTGAACTAAGATGTCTAACATAGATTCCCTGACCTCCTGAGAAAGGGTTACTTCTATAACTTAATAAGCCTATCCTCACAAGAAC
>CERQ01034529.1_pt1 | contig 11391 bp, 9 predicted proteins | sample 530711 | NCBI WGS metagenome assembly CERQ01 (sample SAMEA2620882, study PRJEB7988) | marine metagenome | biome: marine biome (ENVO:00000447); feature: mesopelagic zone (ENVO:00000213); material: "saline water (ENVO:00002010), including plankton (ENVO:xxxxxxxx)" | depth 850 m | reverse complement strand
ACCACGAGCTCGCCGCCCTCGCCGAGCAGCGACAGCACGTCGCCCGCGGCGCTCCCTCCCACGGAATCGACGCCGGCGCGGGGGCTGGCGCCGTCGAGCAGCGCGGCGACGCGCTCGCGCCAGTCGTCGTCATCGGTGGCGACGACGTCGTGGATGCCGGCCGCAGCCAGTTCGTCGACGGCCTCGGCCCGGCGCACGAGGTTGATCACGCGGGTGCCGCGACTCGGTGCGAGGCTCGCCACCAGTCGTCCGACGGCGCCGTTGGCGGCGTTCTGCACCATCCACTCGCCTGCCTCGAGCGAGAGGTCGTCGAGGAGCGTGAGCGCCGACATGGGCATCGCGAACATCTGCGCGGCGACCTCATCGGGGATCTCGTCGTCGACGGGAACCGTCGCACGGGCGGGCAGGACGACCTCCTCGGCCCAGACGCCGTGGCCGCTCGCGGTGACACGCTGACCCACCTGTCGGTCTCCGACGTCGGCGCCGACGGCATCGATCAGACCCATCGCCTCGGTTCCCGCGCGAGCCGGAAGATCAGGCAGGACGCCGTACTGCCCGCGCACGGTCATGAGGTCGTGGTTGTGGATGGCGGCGAGCACGATGCGCACCCGCACCTCTTCCGGGCCCGGTTCCGGCCAGTCGATCTCATCGATCGCAAGCACCTCCTCCGGGGCTCCGAAGGTGCGGTGGATGGCTGCGCGCATGGTGTCTCGCTCTCATCGGCCGTCTCGGCGCGATCGCGCCGCGCGGTCTTCCAGCGTAGGTCGCCCGTGGGCTCGCGAGCGTGCGTCCTCCCCGACGCGCGCGCCGGGGAGGACTCACGGTGTGCCGTGCTATCGCACCGTGACAGTGACCGGCTTCGATGCGGTCTCGCCGTTGGCGTTGCGGAACACGGCGATCAGCTCGTGGTCGCCGGGCTGCACTCCCTCCAGGTCGACCTGTGCCCGCTGGGCGTCGGGGGTCGACGCGGCGAGCTCGCCGGAGTCGACCACCTCGCCGTCGAGCAGGATGTCGTACGCGTCGGCGTTGGTGCCCCACCACAGGTTCGCCGTGACGGTGAACTCCCCGTCGCGGTCCCAGTTGTCGTGGGACACGACCGGTGTGCCGGGTGCCGCAGCGTTCACCACGACCGTTGTCGAGCTCGTCTCGGTGATGCCTTGGCTGTTGACGAGCTCGGCGGTGTACTCGTAGGTGCCGTTCGGCTTGCCCTCGAAGCTCACCCCCGTGGTCTGCGACATGCCCTGCGTCGGCTCGAGCACGCGGGTCTCGATCAGTTCGCCGTTCTCGAACAGGCGGAACACCGTGCCGGGCACACCCCACCAGAGGTTCATCACGACGTCGTAGGTGCCGTCGTGCAGCCCGTAGGCCCACCCGCTGGTGTTGGACAGCGTGCCACGTCCGGGTACCGCGTCGTATTCGTCGCCGGAGACGAGCAGCACCGTGCTGGTCTCGGTCGAGACGAAGCCGTCGTTGTTGGTCGCCGTGGCGACGACCTCGGCTTCCTGCCCGTCGCCGGAGATCCCGAGGTCGGCGAGCACGACGTCGCCGGATGCCGGCACATCGACCCCGTCGATGGTCACCGTCACGGACCGCACGCCGCTCTCGGGGTCATCGGTGGTGATCGCGAGTTCGAAGGGCTCGTCCACCGAGACCACGCCCGAGGGCATCCCGCTGATCACCGGCGCCGACTCGTCGGTGTCGGGCGCGCCGACGTACGAGATCGACGGTACGGGTGGCTCGCCCATCCCGGCGCCGATGAAGTACGACGGGTGCGGGGGCTGGTTGTAGGCGGAGTTCTGATTGGCGACCGCCAGGCGATACTGCGAGTCGTGCATCAGGGTGGGGATGCGCGTGTCGGTGACGTCCGTCGTCGTGTAGATGCGGATGCCGGTGCCGTCCTCCAGCCGCACCGCGAGCTCCTCGCGCCAGTCGCCGAACAGGTCGGCCTGGATCACGGGGTTGCCCTTGGTGGTGTTGTTGGTCGACGTGCCCTCGAGGCGCTTGATCTCGACCTCTTCCTGCGCCGCCGGATCCCACGTGGAGATCGTCGGCACGCCCGTCATGGTGTCTTCGTCGTAGTCGTGATCGGTGATCTCGCGCACGACGTCGCCGTTCCACCACGTGACGAAGTTCGCCGCGGGGATGTCGGTGGACAGCACCTCACCGGTTGAGGCGTTCAGCGTGCCGACGGGGGAGTCCCACGCGGCGTTCCCGCCGACGTTCCACGCTTCCGCTCCCGGGGAGGTGGGGTCGATGTCGGCGGCGGCGCCGCGACCGGTGTCGACGGTGCCCTCGTTCGACCAGAGGATCTCGCCGGTCTCGGCGTCACGCATCGCGGCGATGATGTTGCCGTTGCCACTGGGCGACTCGAAAACGCTGTAGATCTCCTGGCCGGGCCGGTCGATCACGAAGTCGCTCACGTGAAGCGCGTCGCCGTGGAACAGGCGCGAGTTGTACAGCGGCATGCCGTCGTGGTCGATGGTCAGTGCGCCGAAGACGATCTCGTCGAGGCCGTCACGGTCGACGTCGGCGACGGCGAACTGGTGGTTGCCCTGCCCCTCGTATTCCGAGCCGGCTTCGTCGGAGTCGAAGGTCCAGCGCTCGACGAGCTCGCCGTCCACGAGATCCCACGCGACGATCACCGTGCGTGTGTAGTAGCCGCGGCTCATCACCAGCGACGGGTTCTCGCCGTCGAGGTAGGCGACGCCGCCGAGGAAGCGGTCGACGCGGTTGCCGTAGGTGTCGCCCCACGAGCCGACGTTCCCGCGGCCCGGAAGGTAGTCGACGGTGTCGATCGCGGCGCCGGTCTGCCCGTCGAAGACCGTGAGGAACTCCGGGCCGGAGAGGATGTAGCCGCTGCTGTTGCGGTAGTCCGCGTCGGCGTCGCCGATCACCGTGCCTTCGCCGTCGACCGTTCCGTCGGCCGTCTTCACGGCGACTTCCGCTCGTCCGTCGCTGTCGTAGTCGAAGACCTCGAGCTGCGTGTAGTGCGCGCCAGCGCGGATGTTGCGCCCGAGGTCGATGCGCCACAGGCTCGTGCCGTCGAACTCGACCGCCTCGATATAGACGTTGCCGGTGTATCCCGGTCGCGAGTTGTCCTGCGCGTTCGACGGGTTCCACAGGAAGATCAGCTCGTACTCGCCGTCTCCGTCGACGTCGCCCACGGTGCCGTCGCCCGGCGCGTACGTGGCAGTGCTGCCGTCGGGCATGGTCTGGTCGGCCGGCTTGTCGAGCGGGACGTCGAGGTAGTCCGATGCCCAGACGCCGAACTTGTCGGTGACCGAGACCTCGCGGTCGTCGACCTGGGTCGTGACGAGGTAGGTCGAGTCGGCCGTGCCCTCGACATCGACGAAGTTCGTCGTGTTGGTGAGGGGCGCATCCGTGATCTTCGCGCCGTCGCGGTAGACGTCGAAGCCCATCGCGCGATCGTCGAGGCCGAGCAGGCGCCAGCCGAGGTAGACGCCGTCGTCGGTGGACACGGCGACGGGGGAGCGGTCGAGGTACTCGACGTCGCGCACGAGTGTCGTGGCGATCTCGGTCGAGAGCACCTCCGACTCCTCCGAGGCGCCACCGGCGTTCAGTGCGACGACCTTGTAGAGGTATGGCCGGGTGGTCAGCACGTCGTCGTCGGTGTAGGTGGCCTCCGAGACCTGACCGATCTCTTCGAAGGGGATGTCGTCGCGCGTCGAGCGGAACACCTTGTAAAGCGCGACGTCGTCGGCGGCATCCCACGTGAGCGTGACATGGTTGCGGTCGATGGATTCGGTCGTCAGCCCGGTTGGTGCGGCGGGCGGTGCGACGGACTCGTCGATCACCGACACGGCGAGGCGCTCGCCGGGGCGCGAGATGCGCTCGCCCTTGACCGTGGCGACGGCGTAGTCGTAGGTCTCACCGAGCTCGACGTCGGAGTCGACGAATGTCGGCGATTCCGCGGGCTCGGCCGGGGCGCTGACCGTGCCGATCTCGTTCAGGTCGCCGCCGGGTGCCGAGCGATAGAGGGTGTAGCCGGTGGCGCCCTCGACGGGCTGCCAACCGAGGGCGACATTCAACTCGTCGGCGTCGACCGACGAGGCGAGGGTCGAGGGAGCGGCGAGCGGAGTCTGCACGGTGATGCCGTTGATGCGCGCATCGCCGGAGGCGGAGATGTTCAGCTGTCCGTCGGAGACCTCGACCGCGGGGAAGAACTCCTCGTGCACGTCACCGCTCGAGGTGCGCGGACCCGAGAATGCCGTGCCCTCGATATCGAAGCTGGTGCGGTTGCCGGCGATGAGGTCGCCCGCCCACGTCGTGACTTCGTAGGTGCCGTTGGGAACGTCGACGGCGAAGGCCGAACCGTCTCCGATGGTGAAGTCGCGCGCGACCAGGTCGTCGCCGCCGCGGTCGCGGAACGCTCCCGGAGCCGCGGTGAAGCCGTAACCCGCGTCAGGGTCGTATGCCGAGCCCGGGTGGATCGCGATCCACCCCTCCGGAGTGGGGGAGGATGACCCGCCGAAGTCGAAGCGCAGGTCGATCTCGTCGGCGGCGGATGCGGGGGAAGCCGCGAGGGCGCCGGAGGCGACGATCGCGCCTCCGACGACGGCGGCGATGGTTGTTCTCAGTCGTCTGGGGCGACGTTGATCGGGCACTGAATCTCCTTCGAAACGGTGACTTCCGGAGGAGCGTCGGTGCTCCTCCCCACGCCGCAAATACGGGAAAGCGTTTGCTGACGCGGTTGGTCCATTGTCACGCCACGCGAAGCCAAGGTCAAGGAAAGCGTTATCTTTCCCGAATTTTCCCGAAGGGGGACCGCTTCGGCGGGTCAGAACGGCGCCGGATCGAACTCGGCGTCGGTGACGAACTGCACGCTGGACACCGGGTGGTCGGGGTAGACGCGTCCGGTGGGGCTCGTCCATTCCAGAACGCCGCCCGGCTTCTGCACGACCGTCCATGGCGTCTGATGTTTCAGGGTGTGATGCGACAGCCTCAGATGACTGAGATTCGACATGGTGGTCATGCCTCCGAATTGCCAGTCCAGCGTATGGTCGAGGTCGCAGACCGCGGCAGGCAGTCGACACCCGGGGAATCGACAGTGCTGATCTCGAACGTCGAGGGTGCGGCGCATCTGACTGGACGCTTGGTAGCGGTCGACCCCGAGCACTTCGCCGGAGATGGGATGTGTGAGAATCCGGTCCCATCCGGGAGCGTTTCGTGCGAGTTCCCTGGCCGTATCCGGGTCGATCGGACCGTGTCCGGCGAGCGTGACGGCTTCGAACGGGTCGTCGGCCGGAGAGTCGAGGAGCGTGAGCACCGGGATGGTCACCTGCACGTGCGCCTGGATCGCGCCGAGTCCGGTCGCTGTCGTTCCGGTGTGCGCGTCGGGAGCCGCTGTGAGGAGCATGTCGGCGAGGAGGTCGACCCGGATGGCGTCGAGCGCACGGCGCGCGGCGAGGAGCTCGTCGAGATGAGCCTTCGCCCGGTCGACATCGCTCTGTCCGTTCCGCTCGGCTTTCGCTCCTGATCCAGCGGGCTCGGCCCCATCCTGCGATTCCGCGCGCTCGGCCTTCACTGCGGCCTGCACGGCGTCACGGGCATTGCGGATGGCCTCGGCATCGGCCTCGGCGACATCGCGAGCCATGCAGGTGAGGCGTTCGTGGACACCGTGGATGATCACGGCCGGCCCTGTCACCTGCAGTTCGGCCATGCCGTCGTCGAGGTCGTGTACCCGCACCGAGCGAGTTGCGGCCGCTGCCGCGTGGCGCTCGCGGATCGTCTCGTTGAGGAACCACTGCGCTCGTCGCTTCGCGATCGGCCGAAGGCGTGACGCGGATTCGGCTTCGGCGTATCCGAGCACGCTGTTCTCGTACTCGGATACGAGTTCGGGCTGCTCGATGCGGTCGCCCGCGTCGACGATGACGCGCGCGTGTGCGAGCGAGATGCGGCCGGCTCCGAGTGAGCGCACCGTCTCGGGGAACATCTCGACCATCCGTTCTGCCTCGCCGATCTGACGTTGCACGGTGCGGTCGGAAACCCGGAGGGCGGTCGCGAATTCAGCGGCGACGGAGCGCCGAGGGAGGTCGGCGGTGGACATGTTCTCTTCTGCGGCCGCCCACGCGTCTGCGATCTCGCCCGCGTGTGCGAGAGCACGGGCCTCGCGCGCCTGGAGCTGGGCGATCTGACGCCGGATCTCGACGACCTCGGTGACCACCGGCGCCAGTCGCGCGGCGGCGATCTGGTCGGGTGCGGTGGCTGTTCCGGTCATGACGACATCGTCCCACCGACCTCGGACATTGCTTCGAAAGTTCCGGTAGCGCGGTCGCGCGGCTGTCTGCCGCTCCGCCTCACACCTCCGGCAGCTCCGCGAGGGCCACGACGGTCGCGTCGGCATCGCGGATCTCCATCCGCACCGCGTCGTCACGCAGCACCGCGGCGTTCAGGCGGCAGTGGATCGCCACCTCCGATCCCAGCATCTGGCCCGCGGAGAACTCGGCGCCATCGGCACCGACGAACACGACCGAGTAAGTCTCGCCGACGGCGAGTCCGGTCGCGTCGAGCACCGCCTCGGTGCCCCACGTGTGGGCGACGAGGTCGGCGTCGACGTCGATTCCCGCGATCTCGTCGCGCACGTCGATCTGTTCGAGGGCTCCGAGGGTTCCGGGCGGGCCCGACGGAGAAACCGACAGCAGCGCCGGGGTTCCCACGCCGAGTGCGATGCCGACCACCAGGCAGGCTGCGGCCACGAGCGGTGTGACCCACCGGCGACGGCGCGCCGTCGCCGCCGGTGTCGCCCGCGCCGGTGCGACGACAGGACCGATTGCGGGCGTTCCGTCCGGTTCGTCGACCCCGTCTCGCGCCGTCGGGATCTGCCCGAGCACGCGGTCACGCAGCGCGCCGGTGGCGCCCGGGTCGTCCCACGTCGTCTCGGCCGCGCGCAAGCGATCCGTCACCGCGCGCAGGTCGTCGATCTCGGCATCGATCCACGGATGCCGCTGACGCAGCCGGTCGAGCTCGTCGCGTTCGACCGGGGTGAGGTCGCCGGTGGCGGCGGCGGCGATGAGCTGTTCGAGACGTTCATCGGGAGTGGGCATCGGGGTCCTCCGATCCTTCGAGGTATCCGCGCATCGACCGCAGCGCGTGATAGGCGCGGGCGCGCCAGGTGGCGACGGGAACGCCCGTCGCATCCGAGAGCTCCTGATACGTGCGTCCCTGCACGTGTACGGCGAGGATGACCTCGCGGTGTGCGTCGCTGAGCCGTGCCAGGCCCTCGGCGATCCGCAGCCGTTCGAGGGGATCGGTCGTGGTCGCCGAGCGAGCTTCGAGTTCGTCGTCGCCGCCGATGCGCGGCAGGCGTGAGCGCGCGCGCAGGGCATCGGCGATGACGTTGCGGGCGATCGCGAACAGCCAGGTGCGCTCGGAGGCGCGGTCGCCGTCGAACCGTTCGCGCGATCGCCACGCCCGCAGGAAGGTCTCCTGCACGCAGTCCTCCGCCAGCGGCCGGTCGCGCAGGGCGTTCACCGCGAAGCCGAGGAGTGCCGACCCGTGCGCGTCGAACGCGCGCGTCGTATCGAAGCCCGTGTCGGCCGGCTCGCGCGGCGGTTCACCGTCGCCCGCGTGTGGCATACGGCGTCCCCCCGGTCGTCGAGCGGCTGGCATCGCCGCACCTCCTCCCACGCTAGGCGGTTCCCACGTCTGTCGAGGGATGTACGCGCCTGCGCGTCGGCGCGTTCATCCGGCACCCGGATTTCTTGACCCGATGAACGCTCGCGGCCTCGCCGACGTAGACCCCGGCAACGGATGCGTCCGGCGTCCCGTCGAAAGGTGCAGTTCATAATGAAGAGAACGTCCACCCGCACGATCACCCTCGGAATGGCGGCAGCCGTCGGCCTGGTGCTGGTTGCACCGGCTGCGCACGCCGAGACCGAAGTCGAGGAACCGGAGTCGTTCACGAGCGCCTTCACGGTGATGGCGACGCCGGATCAGGTCGTCGACAGCGACGGTGAGCCCGCACCGGGCGAGCCGGGCGCCGCCGGAACGTTCACGTTCCGCATCAACTCCGACGAAGAGATCATCTGCTACGACATCGAGCTGACGGGTGTCACCGGCGACTATGAGAGTGCGGCGAAGACCTCGACGCACATGCACGAGGCAGCCGAGGGCGAGTCGGGTCCGCCCCGCATCGCATTCCCGAACCCCGAGCCCGTCGGCGACGGCCCCCGCACGAGCAGCGGATGCCTGCAGGGACCGTTCACGACCGGCATCGAGGTCGACGGCGTCGATACGGGTGAGGGCTTCTCGCTCGCCGAGATCGAGGCGAACCCCGCCGGCTTCACCGGTGACTCGCACACGGTCGACTACGTGCCCGGTGTGGTGCGCGGCCAGCTCACCGAAGTTCCCGTCGGCGGTGTGGACACCGGCGCCGGCGGAATGGCGAACAGTGACAACGGCATGACGGTCGGCATCGCCGCCGTAGGCGGACTGGGCCTGCTGGCTGCCGCCGGGTTCGCTGTTCACGCTCGACACCGCGCGACCGCTCGCCGGTGATCGAGCGCACCCCGCGCTGCGCCGCCGCTCTGGGGAAGCGGCGGCGCGGTGCGCGGGTGTCGTGCTGATCGGGATGCTGGCGCTCACCGGATGCGGTCAGCCCGCGTCGGAGCAGCCGGCCGCGCGCGAGACCCGCGCCTTGCCGGCGCCGGCCACGCCCGGCACTCCGGGGACCGCGCAGACGCCGTCTCCCGACGTCACGCCGCTCGCGCGCGGTGGGGAGCCGGTGCGGGTGGCGATTCCCTCCATCGAGATAGAGGCGCCGCTGATCGACCTGGGCATCGGCGACGCCGGGGTGATGGAGGTGCCTGCCGACTACGACGACGTGGGATGGTTCACCGGCGGCGGTCGCCCGGGCGGATACGGTCCCACGGTGATCGCCGCCCACGTGGACTCTCCGACGGGGCCGGCGGCATTCATCCGTCTGCGGGAGCTCGCACCGGGCGACGAGGTCGAGGTGACGGACGAGACGGGTGTCGCGCATCGGTACACGGTGACGGAGGTGGCCGACTATCCGAAGGCGGACTTCCCGACCGCGCGGGTGTTCGGTGCGACCGCGACCGACGAGCTGCGGCTGATCACGTGCGGGGGAGTGTTCGATCCGGCCGCAGCGTCGTACGAGGACAACCGCGTGGTGTTCGCGGAACGCTCGGGCTGAAGTCGACGCGGACCGGCTATAGCTCGACGCGTGCCCGTACCCGTTCGTGCGTGGCCGCGGTGAACGACACCAGCCGAATCTCCTCCAGGCCGGTATCGGCGCGAGAGATGGTCTCGACGGCGGCGTCGATGGCGTCGTCCAGCGGCCACGCATAGATGCCGGCGCTGATCAGCGGGAAGGCGATGCTCGTCGCGCCGAGTTCGTCGGCGACCTCGAGGGATCGTCGATAGCAGGACTCCAGAAGGCGCCGGTCGCGCTCGCCGGCGGCGTGGTTTGGTCCGACGGTATGGATGACCCATCGCGCAGGAAGGTCCCCGGCGGTCGTCCATCCCGCATCCCCGGTGTCGAGCCCGTGTGGGAAGCGGGCGATGCAGTCGTCGAGGATCGCCCGACCGCCGGCGCGGTGGATCGCACCGTCGACGCCGCCGCCTCCGCGCATGGCGCGGTTGGCGGCGTTCACGATCGCGTCCACCCGCTGCGCGGTGATGTCGCCGTGGCGAGTGGTGATGAGGGTCATGTCGTCATGGTGCCTCGCGTCGCAGTCGTTCAGAACCCCTTGCTTTCGACAGATGCGGCGGGGTGAAGGCGAGAATGGAGGGATGGATTCGCCCGCCGCCTTCATCGACCGCACACTGCGGGCCGAGGCCACGGAATGGCGCACGTGGGCCGACGGTGACGCGTCGGTCGGCGGGCTGCGCGTCTACGGCGCGTCGGTTGGGGCGGTGCGCGGCACCGTGCGCGACGCGCTCCGCCGATACGGCGACCTGCAGCATGATGAGGTCACTGCCGTCGCGTCGGAACTGTGGTCGGTGCCTGTTCTCGAGCGGCGGCTGGCGGCGATCGTGCTGCTGCAGCGATACGTCGAGTCGCTCACCGGCAACGACCTCACCCGCATCGAGGGGTTCCTTCGGGATGCGCGCGTCGCCGACCTCATCGAGCCGCTCACGGTCGATGTGGTGCGTCCGCTGCTCGCTCGGCTTCGGGGCGCCGAGTCCGATCGCGCCAGACGGATCGTGGCGCGATGGGCGTCATCCGATGCGGAGAGCCTCCGAACCGCCGCCGCTCTGCTGTAGCGCAGAAGCACGTCGTGATCCTCGAGGGGACGCGGCATGCCCCGCCAAGCGGCGGACGCCGCTGGAACAGCGAACGCCGCTGTCAGATCAGCCCCACCATGCTGTACGCCGCCACGAAGGCGACCGCCACGACCGCCGTGCCGCCGACGGCGACCACGATGGGGAGGGCTCCACGGATCCGACCCCACAGCATCACCCCGAGCAACACCACTCCGATGATCCCGATGACGATCCAGTACACCGGGCTCGTCGTCTCGCCGACCACCGTGAGCCCATAGGCGGCCTCGCCGATTCCCACCCCCGCGAGCGCGGCCGTACCGAGCACGGCGCGCACCCCGCGCACCCGCAGCCAGCACGCGGCGACGCCGACGAACGGCCCGACGATGACGCCGATCACCGAGAACATCAGCGGGTCATACGCGTAGCCGCGCATCGTCGACACGATCGCTTACCCGACGGTGAGCAGCACGAAGCTCGCCGCCCCGAGCCCGGCGGACAGCCACCAGGGCACTCGAGCCCCGTAGACCAGCGCGGCGGTTATGACGGTCCAGCCGCTCGCCGAGTTCGCGAACGACACGAACCACTCGGGCAGGAACGCCTGCGCGAATGCCGTCGCGCCGCCGAGCACCAGGCTCGCCGCGAGCACCGCGGCTGAGGCGAGCGCCACGCTCGTCATCGATCTTGTCCGCGCCTGCGCGGTCGCCGCTTGCGCCACTCGGACACTCTATGTGCCCGAGGTGACAGGCCACCGACCGTCGGTCGTCTCATCCGGCCGACCCGCTCGCCACCGACCGCGATGACGCCATCAACCGTCTCGTTCCGTCGCTGGTCGAGTCAGCCCAGACGTTCGAGGGGGTTGACCGCGAGCTTGCCAATGAGGCCGCCATCGACGAGTCGCTTCGCGGCCGTATCGGGCTTACGTGACGCCTGGTCGCTCACGCATGAGCCGAACTCGGCGGCGAGCGTTCCTCGCGGGTAGGCAACGAGCACTTCGCGCCGGAAGTCTTCCGGCAGAGCATCCGGCCTCGCGCCGGAGATGTCCAGACCCGTGGCGATCTCGAGCAGGTGGCCCTCCGCGTCCAACGCCGGGTCGACCCTCGGCCAGTTGTGGCGCACGATCACCTCGAGCACCCGATTGCGCCG
>CERQ01121439.1_pt1 | contig 11397 bp, 11 predicted proteins | sample 530711 | NCBI WGS metagenome assembly CERQ01 (sample SAMEA2620882, study PRJEB7988) | marine metagenome | biome: marine biome (ENVO:00000447); feature: mesopelagic zone (ENVO:00000213); material: "saline water (ENVO:00002010), including plankton (ENVO:xxxxxxxx)" | depth 850 m | reverse complement strand
GGTCCGATGCCGCCGATCCTGCCGTGTCAGGCGGATCGGATGCCGTGGCGCCGTCGATGCCGCAGCCGTCGCTGGATCTGTCGCTGCCGCCCGACCTTTCCGATCTGCGCAGCCTGGAGCGTGACTGACATGATGCCGCTGAACCCCGCCCTTGCGGGCACCTTTCCGCCGCCGGTGATGGAGGCGCGGCGCTGGTTGCAGGATGCGGACTTCCCGCCAGACCGTCCGCTGATCAATGTCAGCCAGGCCGCGCCGGTAGAGCCGCCGCCGCAAGGACTTTGCCGCGCCATCGCCGAGGCCGCGCTGAACCGCCCCGAGGCGCATCTCTATGGCCCGGTCCTGGGCAATGCCGATCTGCGCGCCGCCGTGGCGTCGGAATTCGCGCGCGCCTATGGCGGCCGGGTCGCGCCGGATGAGGTGGCGATCACCCAGGGCTGCAATCAGGCCTTCTGCGCCGCAATGGCCACGCTGGCCGGGCAGGGGGACGAGGTGATCCTGCCGGCGCCGTGGTATTTCAATCACAAGATGTGGCTGGACATGCAGGGCGTGATCACGCGCCCCTTGCCCTGCCGCCAGGACATGTTGCCCGATCCGGCCGAGGCCGCAGAACTGATCGGTCCCCGCACGAAAGCCATCGTGCTGGTCACGCCGAACAATCCTTCGGGTGCGGAATATCCCGCGGATCTGGTCGCGGCCTTCTTCGATCTGGCGCAGCGGCGCGGCCTGGCGCTGGTGCTTGACGAGACCTATCGCGATTTCGACAGCCGCACTGGCGCCCCTCATGACCTGCTGCGCCGCGCAGAGCGGGACCAGACGCTGATCCAGCTTTACAGTTTTTCCAAGGCCTACCGGCTGACCGGCCACCGCGTCGGCGCGATGATCGCCTCGACGGCGCGGCTGCGCGAGGTCGAGAAATTCCTCGATACGGTGGCCATCTCGACCTCGCAGCTTGGCCAGATCGGTGCCCTGTGGGGGATCGAGAACCTGCGCGACTGGCTGGCCGGCGAACGCGATGCGATCCTGGCGCGGCGCGCGGCGGCAGTGGCGGCAATGTCGGATCTGCCGGGCTGGCGGCTGAAAAGCGCCGGGGCCTATTTCGCCTGGGTGGAACATCCCTTCGCCGAGAGTTCCGCCGACCTGGCCCCCCGGCTGGTGCGCGGGGCCGGTGTGCTGGCGCTTCCCGGCACGATGTTCGTGCCCCGCGGCGATGCCGAGGGCGCGCGGCATTTCCGCCTGGCCTTCGCCAATGTCGATGCGGACGGAATCGCCCATCTTGCCGAAAGACTGGCGGGTTTCGGCGGCTGACAGGCTTGTGGCGGGGGCGCGCGCGTCCTAGAACCGGCAGCGACACGACATGACGGAAGGCCGGGCCATGAAGAACCTGCGCACACACGGTAAATCCACGATCGTCTGGTTGCTTCTGGGCCTCATGGTGCTGGGCCTGGGCGGCTTCGGGGTGACCAGCTTCTCGGGCGGTTCGTCCGAGATCGGCTCGGTCGGCGAGACCAAGGTCACGGCCGAGGAATATGCGCGCGCTTTGCGCGGGCAGATGATCGCGATCCAGCAGCAGACCGGCCAGCCGCTGACCATGGCACAGGCGCAATCCCTGGGTCTTCAGCAATCGGTTCAGGCGCAGCTTTTCACCGCCGCCGCGCTGGAGGAACAGGCCCGCCGCATGGGCGTTTCCGTCGGCGACGAGGCAGTTCGCCAGACGATCCTCGGCGCGGAGGCCTTCAAGGGTCCGAACGGCAAATTCGATCGCACCGCCTATTCCCAGGCGTTGCGGCGCGAGAGCATGGCCGAAAGCGACTTCGAGGACGAGGTCCGCAAGGACGAGGCCAGGCTGATGATTCAGCGCGCCGTGGCCGGCGGCGTGGTCGCGCCCCAGGCCATGGTGGATCGCGCCGCCGCCTGGATTCTGGAAGCACGCGATCTGTCCTGGGCCGAGTTGACCGCCGAGGATCTTCCCGCCGCCATCGAGGAACCCGACGAAAAGACGCTGAAGGCCTGGCACCAGGCCAATGCCGACCGCTTCACCGCGCCCGAGGCGCGCAAGATCACCTATGTCTGGTTGACCCCCGAGATGATGTCGGATCAGGTCAAGCTGGACGAAGCGGCCCTGCGCGCGGTCTATGACGAGCGCATCGACGAATTCCAGCAACCCGAGCGGCGACTGGTCAGCCGGCTGGTCTTTCCGTCCGAGGCCGAGGCAAAGGCCGCCAAGGATCAGATCGACGCGGGCACCCAGCCATTCGAAGCCTTCGTGATACAGCGCGGCCTGACAATGGATAGTATCGATCTGGGCGAGATGACCAGACAGCAGCTCGGCGCGGCCGGCGACGCGGTTTTCGCGCTTGACGGACCGGGCGTGGTCGGTCCGGTCCAGACCGATCTGGGACCGGCCCTCTTTTCGATGAACGCGATCCTCGACCCGATCAACATTTCCTTCGATGAGGCCAAGCCCGATCTGCGCCAGGAGGCCGCCATCGACCGCGCGCAACGCATGATCGACGATAATTCGGCCGATTACGAGGACATGCTGGCCGGTGGCGCGACGCTGGAAGAGGTCGCCCAGCAGACGCCGATGGAACTGGGCCAGATCGACTGGGTGGCGGGCGAGACGCCGGGCCCGGGCGGCATCGACGGCTATCAGGCATTCCGCGACCGCGCCGAGGCGGTCAGCGAAAGCGACTTTCCCGAAATCGAACGGCTGGATGATGGCGGCATTTTCGCGCTGCGTCTGGACGAGGTGGTGCCCGCGACGCTGAAGCCCTTCGAGGCGGTGCGCGACGCGGTCGCCGAGGATTGGCGCCTTGCCGAAACCAGGCGTCAGCTTCTGGCCCTTGCCGAGGAGGAAAAGCTCAGGGCCAGCGCGGCGGCCGAACCCGGTGCGGAACCGCAGCCGCTGCAGGGCGCGGGCGGAGTGGTGCAGAATTCGGGCCTGGCGCCGAATGCTGCCGGGGACAATGCCGCGGCTGATCCGGCGACGCAGGATCCGGCGCCGCTGGAATGGACCTCGCAGACCGGTCTGACGCGCGACGGCTGGATCGACAACCTGCCCCGGCAGGTGGTTGCACAGGCCTTTGCCCTGAAGGAACCCGGCGAGATCGAGGTCGTCGATGCCGATGAGCGTGTTTTTCTGGTCCGTCTGGACGCGGTGCAGAAGGCCGATCTGGACAGCGAGGACGCGCGTGGCGTGAAGAATGCCATCGCATCGCGGATGGGGCAGTCCCTGCAGGACGACATCTTCGACTATTATTCCCGCGCGGCCCAACGGCAGGGCGGTCTTCAGATCAACCAGCAGGCGATCAATGCCATCAACGCACAGGTCCAGTGATGGAGCTTTCGCCTGAATTTCCCGCCTTCGAGGCGGGCTGGAAATCCGGGCATAATCAATTGGTGACGATCCGGCTGGCCGCCGATCTGGACACGCCGGTCAGCCTGATGCTGAAACTGGCCGAGGCCGCGCCGATGTCCTTCATGCTCGAATCGGTGACGGGGGGCGAGGTCCGCGGACGGTATTCCATCGTCGGCATGAAGCCCGACCTGATCTGGGATTGCCGCGACGGCCAGGCGCGGATCAACCGCCAGGCGCGCTTTTCCGACGAATATCAGCGCGACGACCGGCCCGCGCTGGACAGTCTGCGGGCGCTGATCTCGGAAAGCCGGATCGCCGAGATGCCCGAGGATGTGCCCCCGGTCGCGGCGGGCCTTTTCGGCTATCTCGGATACGACATGATCCGGCTGGTCGAGGATCTGCCGAACGTCAATCCCGACCCTCTGGATCTGCCCGACGCGATGCTGATGCGGCCCTCGGTCGTCGCGGTCCTGGACGGCGTGAAGGGCGAGGTGACGCTGTGCGCGCCTGCCTGGCACGATGGCAGCGACAATGCCCGCGCCGCCTATGCCCGCGCCGCCGAACGGGTGATGGATGCCCTGCGCTCGCTGGACCGGCAACCGTCCGAGCCGCGCGCCCTGGGCCACGACACCAAGATCGGCGAGCCGGTGTCGAACTTTGCCAAAGCGGATTATCTGGCGGCGGTCGAGAAGGCCAGGGAATACATCCGCGCGGGCGACATCTTTCAGGTCGTGCCCTCGCAACGCTGGCGGATGGCGTTCCCTCTGCCGCCCTTCGCGCTGTACCGGTCGCTGCGCCGCACCAATCCCTCGCCCTTCATGTTCTTCCTGAACATGGGCGGATTTCAGATCGTGGGCGCCAGTCCCGAAATCCTCGTGCGTCTGCGCGACGGCGAGGTGACGATACGACCCATCGCCGGAACCCGACCGCGCGGGGCGAACGAGGCCGAGGACCGCGCGCTGGAGGCCGAGCTCCTAGGCGATCAGAAAGAGCTGGCCGAACATCTGATGCTGCTGGATCTGGGCCGCAACGATGTCGGTCGTGTCGCCAGAACCGGCACTGTCCGTCCCACCGAGCAATTCACCATCGAGCGCTACAGCCACGTCATGCATATCGTGTCGAATGTCGTGGGAGAATTGCGCGAAGGCGAGGATGGCTTGTCAGCGTTGCTGGCGGGTCTGCCGGCGGGCACGGTTTCGGGGGCGCCCAAGGTCCGCGCGATGCAGATCATCGACGAACTGGAGCCCGAAAAGCGCGGCGTCTATGCCGGTGCGGTCGGCTATTTCGCCGGCAATGGCGAGATGGACATGTGCATCGCCTTGCGGACCGGGGTGGTCAAGGACGGCTCGCTTTACATTCAGGCGGGCGGCGGGGTGGTCTATGACAGCGATCCCGAGGCCGAATTCCAGGAAACCGTGAACAAGAGCCGCGCCCTGCAACGCGCCGCCGAAAGTGCATCGCGGTTCGTGCGCGGCGGAAACGGCTAGCGGGTCGCTTGCGGCGCAACCGCGTGCTGCATGACCGGGCCGGCCCCGGTTGGCGCATGGCTGACCGATCGCTTGCGGCGCAACCGCGATCGCAAAAAAAAACGGCCCCGAAGGGCCGCTTCAATCATTACCTAACCGCAGGCCCTAGTTGCTGGCCGGCTTCTCTTCGGTCGTCATGCCGCCATCTGCCGGCGCCATGCCATCGGCCGGGGCCGCTGCACCATCTGCCGGCGCAGCACCATCAGCCGGAGCCGCTGCCGGATCAGCCGGAGCCGCTGCCGGGTCGGCCGGAGCCGCTGCCGGATCGGCCGGAGCCATCGCCGGATCGGCCGGGGCCATCGCCGGATCGGCCGGGGCCGTTGCCGGGTCGGTGGCCAGCGTGCCACCAGCCGCCGGCGCGTTGGCACCCGGAGCCGCCTCACGCTCGCGGAACACGTATTCCGGCGCCGCATCGGCCTCTTCCTTGGTCAACTCGCTGGTGATCTCCTGCGCGTCATAGTTGACCTTCAACTGATCCCAGGGCACGGCGATCTGTTTTTCACCGATGCCCAGGAAGCCGCCCACACCGATGATCGCCGCGATCATCGTTCCCTGTTCGGCGTCCACGATCAGATCGTTGATGTCACCGATTGCGGTGCCGTCGGGCGCCGTGACCGAGGTATTGGTGATCCAGTCCAGCCGCAGTTCGTTCGGCGCCTGTTCCTGCGCGACCTTGCCGCTGGCGGCAACATCCGCGGCTGCGGCTGCAGCCTGATTGTCGGCCGCGGCGGGGTCCGCGGCCGGATCGGTCGTCATCGGTGCGGCCGCGCCATCAGCGGGCGCTTGGGTATTGGTATCCTGCGCAAGAACCGGCGCAACGCCGAGGGGCAGGATAAAGGCTGTGGTCAAAAGAAGCTTACGCATGTCTTCCTCCATTGGTTTTACCAGCACGACCGATCAATCCGTGCGACCGGCAGGCGCTTCGAAGGACTAATGTCGGTCGACGTGACCCGGTTCCTGCGTTTTGTAAGAGATGGGCAGGATTCTGCCCGTCCCGGCAGGAAAAGCCATGCGGCCGGCCCCTTCAGGGGAAGGATCTCGCGTCGCACTTCAACCAGATACGCTGGTGTCAAGAGGCCGGCATCGCCATCCCGCGCCCCTGCCATGACGGGTTTTCAGTCCTCGCCCCGGTAGGGCTGGACATATTGCAGCGCCATGTCCCACGGAAAGAAGATCCAGGTGTCCTGGCTGACCTCGGTGATCCAGCTTTGCACCATCGGCTTGCCCTTGGGCTTGGCATAGACGGTGGCGAAATGTGCCTTGGGATACATCTCGCGGATCAGTTCCAGGGTGCGGCCGGAATCGACAAGGTCATCGACGACCAGGATCCCGTCGCCATCGGCCATCAACCCGTCATCGGGGCGTTTCAGAACCTCCAGCTGGCCCTGGCCCGCCTCGGCGCCGATTCCGCGGTAGGATCGAATCGAGATCGTGTCGATGGTCCGGATATCCAGTTCGCGCGCAACGATCATCGCCGGGACCAGTCCGCCGCGTGTGACTGCCACCACGGCGCGCCATTCGGTGCCGTCCAGCCGCCAGGCCAGGGCCCGCGCATCGCGGTGCAACTGATCCCAGCTGACGTGAAAACCCTTTTCGTGCGGCAAGCGGTCCATCATCGCGTCGTCTCCTTCAATGGCGCAGGATCAGGGACAGGCCCAGAAGACCGATGGCCAGACCCGCGCCGCGATCGATCCAGAATTTCGCGGCATAATAGCGCCGCCGCAGCCAAGGCAAAGCCATCATGCTGGCCAGGGCGGAATAGAAGCCAAGTTCCACCGACACCGCTGTCAGATAGACCGCGCCCTTGTCCAGCGCCGACAGCGGCGGGGGAAAGATCGACAGGATCACGGCGGAATAGAACAGCGCCGGCTTGGGATTGGACAGGTTGAGCGCGATACCGGCGGCGAACCCGGTTCCGCGCCGCCCCCCGGCCGGGCCGGGCAAGGGATCGGCCGCATGGCGCCACATCCTCCAGGCGATCCAGATCAGATAGGCACCGCCGGCGATCTTCAGCGCGGTATAGGTCCAGGGCATCAGCCCGAACAGCATCGTCAGACCCAGAAGCGAGAACAGGCACCACAGCGAAGCGCCGAAGGCCAGCCCCCAGCCATAGGGCATCGCGCGGCCCCGACCCAGGGCGAAGGCGCTTTGGCTGACCGCGATCACGCCGGGGCCGGGCGACAGGATCGCCACCGCCAGCGTGGCCGTGAACAGCACAAGCTGATCTGCCGAAACGCTGTTCATCAGCCTTCTTCGTTGCCCAAATACCCCTGACCCGCCGGATCAGTCCTTTTTGACGGTGGCGATATCGGGCGCGTCAACCGCCTTCATGCCGACGACATGATAACCCGCATCGACATGGTGAACCTCGCCGGTGACCCCCTGGCCCAGTCGCGACAGCAGGTAGAGGGCGGAATTCCCGACATCCTCCTGCGTGACATTGCGCCGCAGGGGTGAGTTCAGTTCGTTCCACTTCATGATATAGCGGAAATCGCCGATACCGCTGGCCGCCAGTGTCTTGATCGGCCCGGCGCTGATCGCGTTGACGCGGATTCGGTCCTTGCCCAGATCCTCGGCCAGATAGCGGACCGAGGCTTCCAGCGCCGCCTTGGCGACGCCCATCACGTTGTAATGCGGCATGACCCGTTCGGCGCCGTAATAGGTCAGCGTCAGGATGGAACCGCCATCGGGCATCATCGCGGCCGCGCGCCGCGCGACGGCGGTGAAGGAATAGACCGAGATGTCCATCGTCTTCAGGAAATTGTCCCGCGTCGTGTCGGCATAGCGGCCACGCAGCTGATCCTTGTCGGAAAACCCGATGGCGTGGACCAGAAAATCAAGGCGGTCCCAGCCATCGGCCAACCGGTCGAACAGCGCGTCCACCGACGCCTCGTCGCCCACGTCGCAGGGCAGCACGGTCGTCGAGCCAAGCTGCCCCGCCAGCGGATCGACGCGCTTTTTCAGCGCCTCGCCCTGATAGGAAAAGGCCAGGTCCGCCCCTTCCGCGGCCAGGGCCTTGGCGATGCCCCAGGCGATCGACTTGTCGTTGGCCAGTCCCATGATCAGGCCCCGCTTTCCGGCCATCAGACCGCCCTGATGCTCGCTCGACATGTGGGACCTCTCGCCTTTTCAACTCGTTGTGATAGTGCTTAGGCCAAAGGCTTGGCAGCATCAAGCGTCAGGAAACACGAGGGATCACAAGATGACGGATCGCAGCGGCATCTTTGCGGGCGAGGACCCGTTCGACATCGCGCGGACATGGCTGGACGAGGCGAAGGCGGTCGAGCCCAATGATCCCGACGCCATCGCCCTGGCGACGGTGGATGATGAGGGAATGCCCGATGTGCGCATGGTCCTGCTGAAGCAGATCGAGGGCGCCGGGACCAGGGGCGCGTTCGTCTTCTACACCAATTACGACAGCGCCAAGGGCCGCCAGATTGCGCAGAACGGCAAGGCCGCCTTCGTCATGCACTGGAAATCACTGCGTCGCCAGATCCGCGTTCGCGGCGCCGTCACCCGCGAGGACGGTCCGCAGGCCGACGCCTATTTCGAAAGCCGCGCCCTGCAAAGCCGGCTTGGGGCCTGGGCCTCGCATCAGTCGCAGCCGCTTGACAGCCGTGCCAGCCTGGTTTCGGCCGCGGCGAAGCAGGCGCTGCTGCGCGGCCCCTCGCCGGCGCGCCCGCCCTTCTGGGGCGGCTTCCGCATTCATCCCCGACAGATCGAGTTCTGGGCCGACGGCGCATTCCGTCTGCACGACCGCTTCTGCTGGCGGCTGCAGGCAGATAATCGCTGGTTTGTCACGCGCTTGTCGCCTTGAGGCTTGACGCATGAGGTCTTCGGTATAAGGCTGGGAATGCCTCGCGTTGATTTGACCCGCTTGAAATCGGAGCGCCTTCATGTGACCTGTGCGCGCACCATATCTGGAGAACCGACAAGGTTGCCGGTTTGACGTTCTGAAACAAGCGCATTGCGCGGAATGAAATGACGATGAGTGATGAAAACGGTGCTGTTTTGCAAAAGGGCCTGGTCAAGTGGTTTGATCCGGGCAAGGGATACGGCTTCATCCTGAACGAACAGGGGGGCGCCGACATTCTGCTGCACGCCAACGTGCTGCGGAACTTCGGGCGGTCTTCCGTCGCCGATCAATCGCTGGTCACCTTCTATGTCCAGCCGACGGCACGTGGCCTGCAGGCCTCCGAGATCGTCTCGATCGAACCGCCGGAATCCGACGGAACGGCGCCGATCGCCGATCTGGACAACGGCATCATCGAACATCTCGACCAGTTGCCGCTGCATCCGGCGCGGGTGAAATGGTTCGACAAGTCCAAGGGCTTCGGTTTCGCCAATATCTTCGGCCATCCCGAAGATGTCTTCCTGCATGTCGAGGTGCTGCGCCATTCGGGTTTTGCCGACCTCGCCATCGGCGAAGCGATCGCACTGCGCGTCGTGGAAGGGCCGCGGGGCCTGATGGCCGCGCAGATCGCAAGCTGGGATCAGGGCATGACGACACAAGGGGGTGGCAGTGCCGAGATCCCGGGCCCTTTTGTCGATGACTCAGACGAGGCGCTGCTCGCCCATGTCGCGGAATAGACCGGTCGCGACCGCGCTTCTCCTGCTGACGATGATGAGCGCCGTGACCGCGCAGCCTGCGGTGGCTGCGCTGGAACCTGCGGCCTGCGCGCAGGACGTGGCTCTGTTCATGACCCCGGACGGAGCGCGCGCGGTCCGTGTCGAGATCGCCGACGATCCGCAGGAACGCGCCCGGGGCCTGATGTTCCGGGAATCGCTGCCAGCGGATACGGGGATGCTGTTTCTTTACGAAACGCCACGCGAATCCAGCTTCTGGATGAAGAACACCTATCTGCCGCTGGACATCGTCTTCATGGATGCGCGCGGCGTGATCCGCTACATTCACCGCAATGCCCGGCCGCTGGACGAGACCCCGATACCCGGCGCCCTGGCGGGCGATCCCGATCCGCTGCGGCTGGCGATTCTGGAAGTCGCGGCAGGAGAGGCCGACCGTCTGGGACTGGCTACGGGTCAGCCGATGGCCTATCCGGCGCTGGACCAGGGTCAGGCGGCCTGGCCCTGTCGTTAGGCCTTTCCCCGGCCGGCGCGATCCGCTAGAAGCCGCCTCGTCGGGGCGTAGCGCAGCCTGGTAGCGCGACGGTTTTGGGTACCGTAGGTCGGAGGTTCGAATCCTCTCGCCCCGACCACCATTCGCATTCCGACGCAGAGGGCATCAGTCCCCTTCGCCCCACGATAGGACCTGCCGGTATTGCTGCGCAATGGCTCGGGTCTTGCCCGCTGCCAGAGGTCAAATACCTTGGGCGTGCCGCATCACGACCATCCGGAATGATGGCATGCCCGAACAGAAGGCGCGGCGCGCGCTGTGAAGCGGCTGCGCGCCAGACGAAGGGCCGCAGCAAGTCCGACCCTAGATTGATGAACGGCCCGCGCGGGCAGCCATGCCCCAGATTGCCGCCAGCCCTGCGGAAAGGATCGCGTTCCAGCTGGCCATGGACAGGCCCACAAAGCGCCACACGACCTCGTCGCAGCGCACGACCGGGGCGGTTTTCAGCTTTGCCGTCAGATCTTTCAACGACATCTTCGCGAAGTCGGTCACCCCGCCCGAGCATTGCGACGGCCCCGGCCACCAGCCGATTTCGACCCCGGTGTGATAGATGGCAAGGCCCATTGCAACGGCTACCGCCGCCATTCCCAGCACGGACAGCGGTCGCACCCATCCGGTCAGCCAGATCAGCGCGCCGATCACCACCGCCACGACATGCGGCCAGCGTTGCAGGATGCACAATTCGCAGGGCGCATAGCCGGCGGCCTGAAATCCTAGCGCGGCGATCAGCAGGGCCGCCGAACCCGCGGCGGCCAGAAGGGCAAGTCTTGTTCCGGTCACAGATACCTCAACGCGGCAAAACCGCCGATCAGCGCAGCCATGAACAGGGTGAAAACCAGCCCAAGCCGACGCTCTATGAAGTCGCGGATCGGCGGGCCAAAGCGCCACAACAGCCCCGCGACGATGAAGAACCGGCCCGCGCGACCGATGATCGAGGTCAGGATGAACAACGGCAACGAAAAGCCGACGGCGCCCGAAAAGATCGTGATGACCTTGAACGGAAAGGGCGTCAGCGCCGCGAACAGCACCGCCCAGCCGCCATAATCCGCAAAGCGCGCGGCAAGCTGGGCATAGGCATCCTGCTTGCCATAGGCGGCCAGAACCGCCTGACCCAGGCTGTCCATCAGCGCCGCGCCGATCCAGTAGCCCAGCATCGCGCCCAGCACCGACCCGGCGGTCGCGATCAGCGCGACGGCCATCGCCTTCGAGCGACGCGCCAGAACCATCGGGATCATCAGCACATCCGGCGGAATCGGAAAGACCGAGCTTTCGATGAAACTGACGCCGAAAAGGGCGGTCATCGCATGGCGATGGGCCGAAAGCCCCATGGTCCAGTCGTATAGCCTGCGCAGCATTGCATTCCCCTTCGGATCGAAACG
>CERQ01057148.1_pt1 | contig 11456 bp, 11 predicted proteins | sample 530711 | NCBI WGS metagenome assembly CERQ01 (sample SAMEA2620882, study PRJEB7988) | marine metagenome | biome: marine biome (ENVO:00000447); feature: mesopelagic zone (ENVO:00000213); material: "saline water (ENVO:00002010), including plankton (ENVO:xxxxxxxx)" | depth 850 m | reverse complement strand
CAACCGCATCCCCGAACACCCCCCCTACCCCGAAAAGCTGCTGCGCGCACATCGTGGCCGCCGGATGCTGATGACCCCCGGCATGGTGGCGATCGGCGGGCTTCTGGCCTTTTTCACCGTGGTGTTTTCGGTGGTCGTCCTGCCCACCAGCACCTACAAGCCACAGGTATCGCCCAACTGGCTGCCGCTGGACGATACCCAGGTATCAGGCCGCGCCGTCTATCTGGCCAATGGCTGCGTTTATTGCCATAGCGGCTTCAGCCGGCCGCAGGATGTCTTCACCGGATCCTCGGCGCTTTACGCGCGCGCCTCGCAGCCGGGCGACTATGCCGGCATCAGCCAGAGCCCGAACACGCTGGGCAGTATCCGCACCGGGCCGGACATGTCGAACGAAGGCGGCACCCATCCGGATGGCTGGCACCGTTCGCATTACTGGAACGCGCGCAGCACCACACCGATGTCGGTGATGCCCCGCTTCAGCTTTCTCAGCGCCGACGAGACCGATGCGCTGATCAGCTATACGCAAAGCCAGGGCGGCAAGCTTGCGGCACTGCGCTATGCGGCGACGCAGACCGGCAACTACCTGATGCGGCTCAATGCCGGCAAGGCGGGTCTGGACGATCCCGGCGTGCCGGTGGCCGATCTGGTGGCGCAGTTGCGCGGCACGGGCGAGCTGCGCGAGAACGGCACGCCCAAGGACAAGGCACCAAGCGGCATGAGCTGGATGGACGTCTGGCACATGAACAGCTTCTCGCGATCCTACTGGCTGACCGACAACCCGCTGGAGGTCAATGCCGAGAACCTGATGCGCGGCAAGGCGACCTATATACAGCGCTGCGCGGGCTGTCATGGCCGCAATGGTGACGGCAAGGGGCCGGGCGCCGAGCGGCTGAAGGTCAAGCCCTTCGATTTCACCCAGACCAACCTGCCCTATGACACCGGCACCTCCAGCGGCATGATGTATCACCGCATCCTGACCGCCGGGCCCGGCACCGCGATGGAGAATTTCGGCACCCGCCTGTCGGTCGCCGAGATCTGGCGCACGGTGATGTTCCTGCGCACCATCCCCAATGGCGGACTGAAGGAAACCCTGCCCACCGTCGAAATGTACGAACGCTGGAATCCCCCTGAAACCGCGCTGCGCTATATCGCGGAAAACCCGATCGACGAGACCTATACCGACCTGCCGAAGACCGATGACCCGTTCATGCAGGCCGCGCGCTGGATCGCGCCCGGCATGACCGCGAACGACACGATCTATGTCGGCGGCAAGCTGCCCATCACCCTTGACCGGCTCGCCGGGGTGATCGGCGGATTGTACCGGGCCGACATCCAGCGCCGATACGACGACGCCACGGCGCGCGGCGAGGCGATTCCCGCGCTTGCCGAACTGCAGGATACGGAAGGGCTGGTGTTCCATGCACCCTGATCATTTTCAACCGCGCCAAACGGCCGCCGCCTGCGCCGCGGCCTCCGCCCTCGCCATGGCCGCCGCACCGGCATGGGCCAGCGTCTCTCCAAAGGGCGCGGAGTTCGTCATGGCGGACTGGATGCTGCTGTCGTTCCTGTCCTTTGCCGGCGCGGCGCTGGTGGTGTTCCTGATCGCGGTCCGGCGGGGAATGTTCGTCGGCATGGAAGAGGCGAAATATCCGCTGCTTTCGGTCGAAGAGCCCGATTACTACACGCCCGAATGGGCGAAGGAGGACGGTGATGCAGCCCAGTGGAAGTGATCCCGCGACGGTGGATGCGATCAACCGCTATATCTATGCCCAGTATATGGATCGCATCCCGACCGATCGCACCGAGATCCTGTGGCGCGGGCCGATCTATGAGGTGCTGTTCGCGGTCACCCTGATTGCATTCTTCTTTTCGGTTGTCTTCCTGATGCGGCTGACATTCCGTCAGCGCGCCGAACTGACCGAACTGACCTCTTTCGCCGGCCAGTTGACCGAGCGGGCGGGCATGATACGGCTGTTTTCCTATGTCGTCTGGACCGCGACGACGGTCTATGCGGCCTATTTCGCGGTCACGGCGATCTTCCGCGGTATCATCTATTGAGGTGGGTCCATGGCCGAAGGTCATTCCTATAGCTACGTCACCACCGCCACGCTGTCCGGCGATACATGGGCACGGGTACAGCCGCTGCTCGAATCCTGGAAGCCGGTGCTTCAGGATCTGCCGGGATATGCCGGAAGCGACGTGATGGCGCGCACGACCGGGAACGGCGCACTGAGAATGCATGTGCGCGTCACCTGGCTGACCCGGGAGCAGTTGGAAGAGTTCGCGGATTGCCGCTGGGAAACCGAGCGGATGATCGCCGCGACCGGGGCAGAGCCCGGCGACATGCGCTCGGAGACGTTCGAGCATTTCATCTGAAGCGACGGAAGGGCAAGATCATGGCGCAGATTTCAGCGGCCGACGCACCACCGGTGGACCTGCCGCGCCCCTTCAGCGACGACGAGATCGACCAATCCTTTCAAGTCGAGGACGACCGCTGGAGCCGTCGGGCGCAGATCGGGGACTGGTTGATCCTGGCGGCGATGATCGCCGTTTCGCTGGGCTATCACCTGGCGATCTTCGCGTTGCAGCCGGGCCTGCGCTGAGCGATGCGCGTCGAAGACATATCCAACCTCGATGCCTTGCTGTTCGTGCTTTTCCTGGCGGCGGCGTCGCTGCTTGTCTTCCGGCTCGTCCCGCGTGCCGGTCCGCGCGCCGAGGCCGAGACCTTTTCCGCCGCCGAGATCGCGCGCTATGACGGCGCCCTGACGAAATATGCGCTGACCGTCGCCGGGGCGCTGCTTGTGGGCAGCCTGCACCTTGCGGTCAAGTCGCTGCCACCCGTGGCCCGCTGGCTGGCACAGGCCGGACGCGGCGGCCACCTGGCCGCCAACATCGCCTACAGCCACATGGTGATCGTCATGGGTGGCACGATCGCGGTGACGGGTCTGACATGGTATGTCCTGCCGCGGGTTGTGCAACGCCCCCTCTACAGCGGAACGCTGGCCCAGCTGGCGTTCTGGGGCACGGTTCTGGGCGCCGGGGGGTTCTATCTGATCAACCTGTTCGGCGGCGTGACGATGGGCGCGCTGGTGCATGGCGGCATGACCGACGCCGAGGCATCGGACGCGCTTGGCATCTGGCGGACGCTGCCGACGGCGGGCGCGGCGACGCTGATGGGCGTGGGCTACTGGATTTTCGTCATCAACGTGCTGGCAACCTGCTGGCTGGGGCGCCGGGTCGCCGGTGCGCGACCGCTTGCGCATCTTGCCGGTTTCTTCGTGCTGGGCACCATCGGTCTGCTGGTCGGCACGGTGCAGGGCGTTCTGCAGGTCATGCCGGACAACGAGGAATGGCTTGCCGCTGCCGGAGTGGCCGGACGCTACATCGATCCGATCTCGCATGCCCATGTCAACCTTCTGACCGGGGTCATGATGCTGATCGGCGGCCTTGTCTTCGCCCTCGCAGACCCGCCCGCCCAGGGATCGCACGGTCGCCGCATGGCCGCGCGCGTGTTCTGGACGCTGGGGCCAGGATCGGTGGCGCTGTATCTTGCCTTTCTGGTTCTCGGCCTGACCGAGGGCAAGCTGATCGTGACCGAAGGTCTCGGCTTCGCGCAGGCGACCGAACGGCTGGGCCTCTGGCACAGCATTCCGCTTGCAGCATCCGCAGGCGTCGTCCTGTTCGGCCTGTGGTCGCTGCTGGGCGCCATCGTCATGCGCTTTGCCCGGGGCATCGGGCGACGCGCGGGCTCGGGGTTGATCTGCCTCGGCGTGGCGATCCTGATCGCGGGAACGATGCAGGGCGCGCTGCAGATTCTGCCGGAGGTCAAGAACTGGATGGTCGAGGCGGGCAGCGCCGGTGTCGCCGTCGCGCGAACCCATGCCCAGGTCAACATGCTGGGCGGCGTTCTGACGATCCTGACCGGCCTGATGCTGCGCATCGGCCGTCCGATCCTCGGGGCCGATCCCGCGCCGGAATTCGACCTGCGTCTGGCAAGACTGATGGGCGCGGGCGTGGCGCTGTATTATCTTGGCGCCCTGGCCGGAGCGATCGCAGCCGGACAGGCGATCCGTTCCGGGGCAGAACCGCAACCGGGGCTTTGGGCCTGGTTCTTCGCCTCGGGCGTCATCGCGGGCGCTTTTCTCTATGCCCGTGCGGCGGCGCTGTTGCTGGGCTTCGTATGGCGCGCGACACCGGTGCAACGGGCCGCAGGCTGGCGCATGGTCAAGGCCGAAATGGCCCGGCACGACGGGCCGCGACCACGCTGGCTGCGCCAGGTTCCGATCGCAGCACTGCTCTTGCCGGAAACGATCGGAGCCGTGACAGGCTTTCCCGGGCTGGGCTGGATCCTGTCGGGCCGCGCCCTCATCGGCGTTCCGCTGATCTTCGCTGGTCCAGCCCTGGCCTGGGCCGTTCTTCCGCTGATCCTGTCGCCCTATGGGCCGGTCGCCCGCCCCGATACGCTGTTCATCATAATCCAGGGATATCTGATCGTTTCCGCCACCTTGTCGGTCCTGACGCTTTGGGCCTGCATCAGGTCAGAGCGAAGCTTGAGGCCCGGACAGATCGCCTGATAACGAACCCGGTCTTGCGAGTCTTGCCGCACGGGGTTCGATCGTATCGTCTGAGGCTGCCACGGTCCCCGGCGGGCGGGCGCGCAAGGCATCAAGGCAGGTGCGCGTCAGTTGGGCGGAACCGCCGCCAATTTCTTGCCCGGTTTCTTGATGACGAGGAAGTAGATAAAGACCAGCGTCAGCAGGACGAAGAACAGGCTGTCGGGGTTCGTGAGGAAAGTCGTTGGATCGCCGTTGGACAAGGCCAGCGATCGCCGCAAAAATTCCTCAAGATTGGGGCCCAGAATATAGCCGAGCAGCATCGTGATCACCGGAAAGCCGTTGCGCCTCAGATGGAAGGCCAGAACACCCATGCCCAGAGCCATGAACATCTGAAAGGTCGAATAGGTGGAAACATAGCTTCCCACGACGGCCAGGATGGTGATGACCGCGTAGAGAACATCCTTGCGGACGGAGACGATCCTGATGAAATACGGACCGATCAGATAGAGCGTCAGGGGAATGAGCACGACCGCGCTGAACAGCAGGGTTGCCAGCATCGGGGCTATCAGCCCGGCCTGATCCGACATCAGTTGCGGGCCGGGCTGGATGCCGTTGATGACCAGGACGCCGAGCATGATGGCAGTGATCGGATCGCCGGGAATCCCGAAGGTCAGCATCGGAACCATGGCACCGCCACAGACGGCATTGTTGGCACTTTCAGAGGCTGCGATGCCTTTGGGATTTCCCTTGCCGAAGGTTTCCGGCTCGGAAGATGTTCGGACCGCCTCGGTATAGGCGAGAAACGAACCCATCGATCCTCCGGCACCCGGCAGCGTCCCGACGAAATAGCCGATCAGGCTGGATTTGAGATAGCAGACGAACCCGATCTTGCGAATCTCGGAAAGCGGCGGCAGAAAATCCCGCCGTCTGATCCTGACCTTTTCCGCGGCCGCCGTTGCAGCGGCGATGTCATTGGTCGAACTCGCCTGGATCAGCACTTCGGCGATGGCGAATGTCCCGATGATGACGGGCATCAGGTCGATCCCCGCGGTCAGGTTGCTGTAGCCATAGGTGAACCGGGTGATCGGTTCCATCGCGTCGAGGCCGATGGTTGCAAGCATGAGGCCAATGCAGGCTGCCAGCCCGGCCTGGGGGATGCGGCCGCGCTGCGCAATCACGACGACGACGATGGCAAAGGCCAGCAGCGAGAACTTGCCGGTCGTCTTGACGAGCAGGGAAACCTCGGCCACGAATGGCGCGACCGCGATCAGCAGCAGCGCCCCCAACGCGCCGCCGAACATGGAACCCAGGGCCGCGTGACCCAACGCCAACGCACCCTTGCCCTTCTGTTGCATGGGATAGCCGTCCAGCGCGGTCATCATCGACGATGGCGCGCCCGGAATATTGATCGTGACCGCGGTGATGCTGCCCCCGCACATGCCGGCCATATAGATGCTGGCAGAGGCCATGAGCGCTGTTTCAACACTGAGCGTGTATGTGACCGGCAGCAGCAGGGCCATCGCCAGCGTCGCGGTCAGGCCCGGAATCGCCGCAAAGATGGTTCCGATCACGAAGCCCATGACGACATAGGTCAGGTTCAGCGGATCCAGGAGCAGGGTGCTGCTGCTGATGACAAGTAAGATGAAATCCATGATCTAACCCCACAAAGTCGGGAGCCGGACCCCGAACAATTGCTGGAACATGACGTAGGCGATCACGACAATCGCCACGGATATGACAGCCTTCTGCAGCAGCTTTTCAAAAGAAGAGAAAAGCACGACAAGCACGAAAACGAAAATTCCCGACGAGATGAAATATCCGGCAGGCTTGAAGGCAATGATGTAGATGAAGATGGCCAGGACAACCCAGAGATGGGTGAAGTTTCGAGGTCCACTTGCACCGGGTTCCTTGGGTTCGGTGCGGATCTTCTGAAGAATGAGAATGCTGGAAAAGACGATTGCGGCGCCTCCCACCAGGATGGGAAAGAACGAGGGCGTCAATCCGCTTTCGGATACGGGCGCACCCAAACCGACCGCGGAAATGAAGTATCCGACAGACACTGCAAGAGTGACATAGAGAAATAGCGGCGGCCTTTTCACGAGCATCGTCTTCTCCGGGACTGGGGGTGGAACGGCGCGTCGGCGCGAAGCGCCTGCCCATGCGTTCAGGTATGAAGAAAATCGTTGGATCACGGATGCGCCAACCCGCCGCGTTGCCAGCATGGGATGACGTCGTTGGTTCGGGCGACATCCTCCACCGCCACGGCAAGCCTCGGCCGGGCCCAAGTCTCCGATACCAGATCGGAGGCTTGGGTCCCTGCAAGGATCAGAGGTCCAGTTCGTCCATGAGCTTGAACGTCTTGTCCTGAAGTTCGCCCATCCAGATCTTGACCTCGTCAGAGCCGAGCCAATCCGGAGTAACCCCAACCTGTTTCAGCCAATCCTGAAATTCTTGGCTGTCATAGGCCGTCTTGAACACGGTTTCGAGCGTCGTGACGGCCTCTTCGGGCGTGTCTTTCGGCGCTGCCAGAATGATGAAGCTACCGGTTTGCAGGTCGTAACCCTTGGAGCTGATCGTTGGCACGTCCGTATAGGTCATGTTTTGCACCGAGGTCAGTTCGACCACGCCTTTGGCATCACCCGACGAAATGATGCCGCTGAAATCGCCCAGGCTGGAAATCGCTGCATCGAGTTCGCCCGACAGAAGGGCTTCTGCCTCCGCACTGGAAGATCCGGCATAGGTGATCACGTTGAAATCGACTTCCAGCAGCTTTTCGAGCTGGATGACCGACAGATACGGACCCGATCCTTTCGGAGCGACGCCGACACGCACGGTTCCAGGCTTCGCCTTGGCCGCTTCGACCAGTTCCTCGAAGCTGTCGATACCGGAGCTTTTTGAAACGACGATCGCATCGGCTTCGGTCGTGATGCGGGCGATCGGCGTCATGTTGTCCAGGGAATAGCCGGGCACCATCTGGCCGCGCGGCAAGGTGATGACGCTGTCATAGGTCAGGACCCCGACCGTATAGCCGTCAGGACGCGAATTCGTCATCTGAATCAGACCAGTCGCGGTCAGGGCGCCGGCGATGTTCTCGACATAGATCGATTTCGGCAGGTCTTGTTCGGCGATGTTGCCGATCTTGCGCGAAATCGAATCAGCACCGCCGCCGGCGGGCCACGGAACGATCAGGCGGATATCACGGGTGGGAAATTCCGCCGCGACTGCCGAGGTGCCGATGATGCAGGCACCAAGTGCCAAGATTATTCTGCTTTTCAAGCTTTTCAAAAACATGACCTGTTCCTCCTCCAGAAATTTGATGGGATCGCGAGTGGAACGCTCGGCTGGAACATCCTCACACACGAACCCGTGCTTCCGCCGATCGTCGCCTTCGGCGCAGTAGACTTGCCCCCAAGAACTCTGCCCATCATACTAACTAATTATTACAACTCAACGGAAAAATCATCGATAAAGGCCGATTATTCCGGGGTGTAAGCAGAAATCTGTATATAATATATACAAATTGACAGGCTGCTTCGGCCAGCGCGGCGGGCATTGGCAAAAGCTGCAAGGCCCGCCGATCACCGCCATCGGCCGGATCGCGGCGTGACAACGCCACAAGAGGCTTCAGCAGAGCCCGGCGACCGAACTCGAAAGATCGACCCGCCAATCACGAAGGCGTGGTGACGGGTCGGTGGGGCCGTGACCTGCCAGGTCAGACATTCACCAGGTCGTCCGGCAACAGTTCTTCGGGAAGGTTCTGGTAGCACACAGGCCGCAGGAAGCGGCGGATGGAAAGTGTGCCGACAGAGGTGGCGCCAAAGTTTGTGCTGGCCGGATACGGACCTCCATGAACCATGGCGTCGCAGACCTCGACGCCTGTCGGAAATCCATTGGCCAGAACACGACCGGCCATTCGCTCCATCACCGGCAACAAGTCCCGGGCAAGTTCGATATCACCATCATCCATCTGAAGCGTCGCGGTCAGTTGTCCCTTGAAGCTTTCGGCGACCTCTCTCATCTGCGCCGCGTCCCTTGCCCGGATGACCAGCCCCAACGGTCCGAACACTTCTTCCGACAGATCCTGGTTGATCATCCACTCGCTGGCCGAAACTTCGAAAAGATACGGTGCGGCATTCCGACCTTGACAGGATGTGGTCAGCAGCGATCTGACCCCTGCGCCTTCCGACACCCGGCGGACGCCATTGCGATAGGCGTCGGCGATCCCGTCCGTCAGCATGGTCTGCTCTGCCACGCCCTCGAGGCCCTCGGCCGCGGATTGGACGAAAGCATCGGCGCCCTTCCCGTCAACCACGATGGCAATACCGGGATTGGTGCAGAACTGCCCGGCGCCCATGGTCAGGCTCGCCGCCCATCCCGCCCCCAGATCCGCACCCCGGGCGGCAGCGGCCTGCGGCAAGACGAACATGGGGTTGACGCTGCCAAGCTCGCCGAAGAACGGAATCGGTTCTGGTCGCGATGCGCAAAGACCATAGAGTGCGCGTCCGCCGGCAAGGCTGCCGGTGAAGCCCACGGCCTTGATCCGCGGATCTGTGACAAGCGCCTCGCCCACGATACGACTGCCCCCCTGGACGAGGCTGAAGATACCCGCGCTCATGCCAAGCTTTTCAAGCGCCGCAACGATCGCGTCACCGACGATTTCGCCCGTGCCCGGATGCGCGCCGTGACCTTTGACGACGACCGGGCACCCTGCGGCCAGCGCGGCGGCGGTATCACCACCGGCCACCGAGAATGCCAGCGGAAAATTGGATGCGCCGAAGACCGCGACCGGGCCCACCGGACGCTGCATCAACCGCAGATCGGGACGGGGAAGAGGTTTGCGATCGGGCAAGGCCGGGTCATGGCGACGATCGAGATACCCGCCGTCACGAATATGGGCAGCGAAAAGGCGCAACTGACCGGTGGTCCGGCCGCGCTCGCCCTGCAGGCGAGCTTCCGGAAGTCCGGTTTCCATACATCCGATTTCGGTAATCTGGTCGCCGCGCGCCTCGATCTCTTCTGCGATCGCTTCCAGCAGCTTCGCGCGTTGCTCGCGCGGGGTGGCGGCAAAGTCCGGAAATGCCGCATGGGCCGCGGCGCAGGCTTCGGCCACAAGCTTGGCGGAACCGGCCGAAAACTCGAAGCCCCGGCCGGTTGCCGGAGCAGAAAAGAACCGCGCCTCCGAGCCGACCCGCGCGCCTGCGATCAAGTGATTTCCGTGTGGAATGAAGGTCATGCTATCGTCCTGTCCGTTCGCGCCATGCATCGTATTTCACGAGGTTTTCGTCGTCCGTCGCCGGATAGAGACCGATGATCCCGGCGCCCGCGTTTACCTGCTCCAGCACAAAATCCTCATAGGATTCCATGTTCGTGCATTCCTCTGCGATCTCGTCGGCCAGATGGGCCGGGATCACCATCACGCCGTCACCGTCGCCCAGCATCACGTCGCCCGGAAAGACCGGTGCATCGCCGCAGGAAATCGGCACGTTGATATCCACGGCCTCATGCAGGGTAAGGTTTGTCGGCGCCGAGGGACAGGCAAAGTAGGCCGGCATGTCCAGGGCCGCGATGGCCGCCGCGTCGCGCACACCTCCGTCCGAGACCACGCCGGCAACGCCGCGTTGCCCCAGGCGGGTGACGAGAATCGATCCGGCCGTGGCCGCACGCCTGTCCTTGCGGGCATCCATCACCAGCACGTGACCTTCGGGACAGGTCTCGACCGCCACACGTTGCTTGTGGTCGCGCTCGCGGAACACGGTCAGCGGGTTGCGGTCCTCACGGGCGGGAATATAACGCAGCGTGAAGGCCTGGCCGACCATCGTGACCGGCTTGCGCTCCATCGGCACGACACCCTGCACGAACTGGTTGCGCAGACCGCGCTTGTACAGAGCCGTCGCGACAGAGGCCGTCGAGACCTTCCTCAACTTCGCGCGCGTCTCACTCGACAAGATGTAATCGCTCATATCCGTATTCCTGTCATCTGGCCCCTTGCGGCCATGGTTTTCGCAAATCCGCTCCGCTCTCCGGCACGAGGGAAAACGGCCGAAAAAACTCGATCGACTGCTCTTCAGCCGCACCTGCGCCAGGCCCGGTGACCTGGCTCTCCGACACGCCTGTGAACCTGACGGTCGGTTGGCCGGCATTGCCGCGGTTGAAACGGTCAGGTTGGTTCGCCGGAACTGCACCAGGCCATGTCGCAAGCCATGCAGGCCAGCGCGTCAGGATGGGCACAACGGCCCGTTTCCGACCTGCGACGTTCAGCGTAAAAGACCCGCACAACCTTTTGTGGCGCTCGGCAAATGAGTTCTCCCGATTTCTCCTTCCCAAGAGATCAGAAGCGTTGCTAAGCGTCGACGTCAAATTTGTCAATAGTTGTAACGTAAAGAAAGGATATTCGCGGCATATCGGGGGTTTTATGCGTATTTTTCTGTCTATAGTTATTACAGAATTCGATACTCATCTCGGCTCTGCCATGCAAAGAGCGTGAACCCCAGGCTCCGGCAAAGCTGCGCTCCTCCACCTCCGCCTCCACGATCCGGTCAGTCGCAAAGGCCAGCATCTCGCGTACGAAGTCGCCCTCAGCTTGCTTCTCAACCAGCTCGATCAGCGTCATTCTGTTGTCGGTTATCGTGGGCATCCCACACTGCCGATCGGTCATATCCCAAGGCATGGTGTATCTGAGGCGGCCATCGGGTTTGTCGGCAGGGTCGGGTTGCGACGGCCAACCTGAACCGAGGGATGACCCCGATGACCAAACCCGTGATGGACCCGAGAGAGGTCGTAGAGAAGATCGGCGATGCGGAACTGCTGCGCGAGATGATCGGCTTCGCCGCCGGGCGGCTGATGGAACGCGAGGTGGGCGGCCAGACCGGCGCCGCCTATCGCGAGAAGAGCCCCGAACGC
>CERQ01029186.1_pt1 | contig 11522 bp, 10 predicted proteins | sample 530711 | NCBI WGS metagenome assembly CERQ01 (sample SAMEA2620882, study PRJEB7988) | marine metagenome | biome: marine biome (ENVO:00000447); feature: mesopelagic zone (ENVO:00000213); material: "saline water (ENVO:00002010), including plankton (ENVO:xxxxxxxx)" | depth 850 m | reverse complement strand
TAATTTCTTCTACAGGTTCAATTCTAGAACAAGAAATAATAAGTAGAAAAAGAAAGCCCAACAAATGTCGGGCTTTAGAAAAAAATGTAAAAAAATAGCGATTAACCAAAACTATCATAAGCTATCATTTCTCTTTCTACTCCTAAATCATATAACATTTTATCACAAGCATCAATCATCATGGGTGGTCCACACATATAATATTCAATTTCAGTTGGATCTTCATGATCCTTCAAATAATCCTCAAATGCAACATTATGAATAAATCCGGTTGCACCTTCCCAATTATCCTCAGGTAAAGGTTCAGAAAGACCTACGATATATTTGAAATTGGGAAATTCTTTTTCAAGTTGTATAAAATCTTCATGATAAAACATTTCTCTTGCTGAGCGCGCACCATAAAAGTAGGTTATCTTTCTAGTAGACTTTTTAGTATCCAATAAATCGAATAAATGACTTCTCATGGGTGCCATTCCAGCACCGCCACCAAGATACACCATTTCACGATCGGTATCTTTAACAAAAAAATCACCAAATGGTCCTGAAATACTCACCTTATCACCTGGCTTTAAATTAAAGATGTATGAGGAGGCTATTCCAGGTGGAACTTTATCCCACAAGGCTGGGGGTGGTGTGGAGATTCGAACATTGAGCATAATTACATTACCTTCAGCAGGGTGATTAGCCATTGAATAAGCCCGAAAGCAATCTTCATCATTATTTGCTTTAATATTCCAAATGTTGAACTTATCCCAATCAGGATGATATTCATTATCAATAACAAAATCCTTAAAACTTAGATCATAATATTCAGGAACGTCTATTTGAATATAGCCACCCGCAGTAAAGTCTAAATTTTCACCTGAAGGTAATTCTAAGACTAACTCTTTAATGAATGTAGCCACACTATCATTTGATCTTACAGTACACTCCCATTTTTGAATATTAAATATCTCATTAGGAACATTGATATCCATATTTTCTTTAATCTTCACTTGACACGCTAAACGCCAATTTTCTTTAGCTTCTTTTCTATTAATATGTCCAGTTTCCGTAGGCAGAATTTCTCCTCCACCCGAATTGACCTGACATTTGCAAAGCGCACATGTCCCCCCTCCACCACAAGCTGATGGAAGAAAAATGCTCTTACCCGCCAATGCAGATAATAACGTACTGCCTGGACGGATTTGAATAGATTTATCATCATCTCCATTGATCTTGATTGAGACTTCTTCTTGAGGCAAGAGTTTTGATTCTGCAAAGTTCAGCATTGTAACAAGAATTAATATCACTCCAGAAAAAATAAGTATGCTCAAGATGGTTGAAGTTGTTATCACAACTGTATTCCTCCAAATGACATAAATGCAATTGATAAAAGTCCAGTAAGTAGCATGGTTATTCCAATGCCACGAAGCTTCAATGGAACATTAGAATAACGTAAACGATACCGAATAGATGCCATTGCAATAATCGCTAGAAACCATCCCAATCCTGACCCAAATCCAAAAACAGTAGATTCTAATAAGGTATATTCTCGTTCAACGAGAAACAATGAGCCCCCTAAAATAGAACAATTCACTGCAATCAATGGTAAAAATATACCAAGGTTTTGATAGAGAGCTGGAGAAAATCGATCAATAACCATTTCGACTAGCTGAACCATGGCAGCAATCACTGCAATGAACACAATAGGTTTTAAAAAACTAAGGTTAATTTCTGGCAAGTTAGCCCATGCTAAAGCACCGTCTCCTATCAAAAATGTATAAATAAACCAATTAGTTGGCGCAGTTATTGTCAAAACGAATGTTACAGCCAAACCCAATCCAATCGAGGCATCGACTTTCTTTGAAATGGCCAAAAATGAACACATACCCAAAAAATAGGCAAGAAGAATATTTTCTATAAAAACAGCTTTTGTAATTAAACTAATATAATGTTCCAAAATACTATTCCTCTTCCACCTTACCAATGATGCGTTGCGCCCATACAATAAGTCCAAGAATAATAAATGCACCCGGGCTTAAAACCATTAATCCCATATTTTCATATCCTGCTTGATAAAAAGATTCTGGAATAACTTGACGATTATATATCGTACCAAATCCTAAAAGTTCTCTAAAAAAAGCTACTCCAATTAGAATTAATCCATAGCCTAATCCATTACCCAGCCCATCTAATAAAGACCGTCCAGGTCCATTTTGCATAGCAAAAGCTTCTGCACGTCCCATGATAATACAATTGGTGATTATCAAAGCAACGAAAACAGATAACTGTTTACTTATATCATAAAAGAACGCTTTAAGAACCATATCAGTTAATATCACCATCGATGCAATAACCGATAGTTGTACAATTATTCTAACCTTTGCAGGTATCATTTTTCTTAAAATTGAAATTACAGTATTTGATACTGACAGAACCGCAATCACAGCAAAAGACATAACTACGGCTGTATCCAATTTAGTAGTTACTGCCAGTGCCGAACAAATCCCGAGTACCTGCAAACTAATAGGATTATTACTCATCAAAGGGTCAGTAAAAGCAGTCTTAGATTTTTTACTTAAGGCCATTAGCCATTCCTTTTAGTTCTAATCTTTGAAAAATATGGATCATACAATTTTAAATCCTTAAGTAAGTATTGATTTAGACCTTTAGAGGTCATTGTTGCTCCTGAAATTCCATCGACTAAATGATAAGCCTCTTTAGAAGTCTCATCTACTTGTCCTTTAACTGTTTGGATACCTATTAAAGTACCGTTTTCATCTACAAAACGCTTACCAACAAAATTATTTTGAAACCATGGCTTATCAACTTCACCACCTAAACCAGGTGTTTCAATATGCTGATAAAAAGTAATCCCTTTGGCAGTTGCTCCATCAGGTTCAATTGAAAAATAACCAAACATAGTTCCCCACAGACCTTTGCCTGAGATTGGGATAGAGTATCCTTCTGTTATACTATTAGATACTCTTTTATAAATAGGATACAAATTCAAATCTACATTAGGGTCAATGTCTTGAGGAAATTTATTTGCAACAATAGAACCAGAATTGTCAACAACAAACTCAACTATTGAATTTTGAAAAATGGATTCCACATTTTCATTGGTCCATGGTAAATCATCAGTAGGACTAAAACCTAATGATAATAAAATATTCTTTCTTATATCAACTTCAACATTTTTTTCATACTTGTCTTTTAAAGAAGAATCTGCAAGCGAAAGAAAAAATGCTAGCACAATTGTTATTGCCATCGCAAAAATTAATGTATAACGATTACTGTGCATACCGAGCCTGCCTTCGTTTAATATTTGCTTGAATAACAAACCAATCAATCAAAGCTGCAAATGCATTTACAAATAATATCGATAGCATTACCCCTTCCGGATAAGCAGGATTTATTGATCGTATGATAACCGTTAAACTTCCAAATAAAATTCCATAAATCCATCTACCCTGATTCGTGTGACAACCTGTAACAGGTTCGGTTGCCATAAATGCTGTTCCAAATAAAAAACTTCCCATAACTAAATGGTAATGAGGGGGAATTGTAAACATTGAATTACTTGAAAATGGTGCAACTAGGTTTGTTAATAAAGCTGTACCAACCAATCCCAGTACGGCACCAAACATAACTCGCCAATTAACAATTTTTATATATGCAAGAAATAATGCGCCAATAATAATTAGGAATTTATTCGTTTCTCCTATTGACCCAGGAATCCAACCCCAGAACATATTCCACCAAGAATAATCAAATTGACCAAAATTATTAAGTAGGGTAAATGCATCCTGATTCAATTCTGCTGCAGGTATTGATAATGCGGTAGCGCCAGAATAACCATCAGGACCCAAAACCCACACCTTATCACCAGAAATTTTTGTCGGATAAGTAAAAAATATGAACACTCTAGCCATCAAGGCGGGGTTAAATATATTCATACCTACACCGCCAAAAATTTCTTTCCCAATTACAATCCCAAAAGTTGTTGCTACGACAATTTGCCACAACGGTATTCCAGCCGGCATTGTCAATGGAATGAGTGCACAGGTAACCAAAAAGCCCTCACTAACAGGATGTTTCCGTACAACTGCAAACAAAAGTTCCCAAAATGCACCAGCAGTAAAGGTCACAATGATTATGGGTAAAATTTTAGAAAAACCAAACCAAAAATTCTCCCAATTTGATCTTTCTAAACCAATTGCAATACTATTTTGAAAACCTATATTTGTTGCTCCAAAAAAATATAGCGGCAATAGAGAAATCACCACCAAAATCATAACTCGTTTTGTGTCAATACTATCTCGAATATGGGGTCCAGTTTCAGTTACTTCATTTGTAGAAAACAAAATAGTATCTGTGGCTTCATAAATTGGATATAATCTTTCTAATTTTCCACCTTCTTCAAAATTTTCTCTATATTTGTCTAAAACCTTTTTTAGGAGACCTAACATTTAACCTTCCTCCTCCATAAGATCTAATCCTTGACGTATCATTCCACCTACATCAATTTTACTAGGACAAGCAAATGAACATAGAGCAAAATCTTCTTCATCACATTCTATAATTCCTAATTGCTCCATTTCTTCGATATCTTTTACATAAATTGCACGATACAGAGCATTTGGAATAATATCCATGGGCAATACATTCTCCCAAGTATCAATTGGTAAAATATATCTTTCACTTCCATTCTTTAAGGTGTTAAAACTATAATCCTTTTGTCTAGAACCAATAAAAGCATTCGTCAAACTATATCTCGATGAAGATGAGCCAGGCCTAAGCATACCCAAGAACTCTCTTGAAGTTTCATGTGGTACTACAGAAATAGTTGAGTGATAAAACTCTATAAAATCCTCTAAGCTTGATTTTGTGCCAGTTAACACATCTCCAGAGATAACACGATTTTCATCTTCAGATAAATTATCTTTAAGTAAATATTCGATCTTTGAACCTAATCGTGATTTAATATGAACAGGATTTAAAACACTTGGGCCCCCAACTGTAACAAAAAGTGTTGTATCCAATTTACCAGTCAAGAAAAAATTGCCAATTCTAACAACGTCTTGTGCATTAACGGTCCAGACTAAATCATTTAAATTAATTGGAGAAATATGATGAATTTGGATTCCTACATTTCCTGCAGGGTGTGGACCATTGAAAGTATGTGCTCGAGCCCCTCTTACATTCAACAATGTATCAGAAACCGTATTTTCGTTATATGATAAATGAACTTTTCCATCAGTAAGTTTATTTAATATATCAACTCCTGCTTGGAACTGGGGCAATCTTCTTCTTAAGGCTAAGTCTAGATTGACTGCTAAAGGGCTAGAATTCCAACCTGAAACAAAAATATCTCTTGGAATAATATCAGGGTCAGGAACTTTATTAAATGGTCTCTGGCGAATAAAAGGAAAAATACTTCCTTTCAATAATGCGGAGAGTATCTTCTCGCGACTTAAATTATTTAGCTCTTGAGGATTGTAAGACGAAAAAGATTCTGATGATTCCTCATCAGATAATTTTATTACTATTTTTTCAATAACTCGGCGTGGTCCATATTTTATTTCTGTTATTTCACCTGAACCCGGAGATGGCCAAGTTATCTGGGAATTAGTTTTATCATGAAATAAGGGGGTACCTATTTTTACATGCCCACCCTCTTGCACCATCAATTTCGGCTTAACCCCTCTAAATTCACTTGGCTTCAATGCTACAAATTCAGGAGCCTTCCCTTCAACAACGCTGTTTTTAGGAACACCTGCGATTCTTATATCATGCCCTTTTACTAAATTATAATCAGCCAATTATTTTCTCTATAAAAGTAAGTATGTGATCACATTCCTTGGTAAATCACAAAAGATTGATTTACCCAATCTGTTAAAGGACCGAAATACCAACCAAAAATAAAGGTTGGAATTGCCAGTACAATAAGAACTAAAGTCACTAGATTGGAAGATGGCAGACCAATTGATTCACTTCTTTCCCCTATCAAATACATGTGTTTAACAACACGGATATAATAGTAAAGGGATACAACACTATTAAGCGCCCCAACAAATGCTAACCAATAATACTGAGACCCTGCTTCAATAACTGATGCAAAAATATAAAATTTCCCAATGAAGCCTGCTGTAGGAGGCAAGCCCGTTAGTGAAACCATAAATAACGTCATGAGTATACCAATAAAAGGCATTTTCCAACCTAAACTATCAAAGTCATTAAAGGTTTCACCTCCAACTTCACTTTGAACATATATAAGTACAAAGAAAGCCCCGAGATTCATAAAAAGATATACAACGAGATATATCATAATTCCATAGACGCCAGACTGTGACATCAATGGCAGCGCCATCATCATATATCCTGCATGAGCAATACTAGAATAAGCTAACATTCGTTTTACGCTATTTTGTTGAATAGCAACTAAATTTCCTACAGTCATCGTTGCAGCGGCCAAAACTGCCATCAATTCAGGCCAAGGTAGATTATTGACCGCCATCCAGGACTCAGATGTCATTGCTGTACCATCGCCAAAAACTTGATTAAAGAATCGAATTAACAGAGCGAAACCTGCCGCTTTAGGAGCAACCGATAAATATGCAGTAATGGTTGTTGGCGAACCTTCATAAACATCTGGTGTCCAAAAATGAAAAGGAACAGCGGAAATTTTATATCCAAATCCAACCAAAATAAATACTACAGATAGGATCAATGCTAGATTCGAATCTGAGCCTAGTGAAGAAATTGCATTTTGCATTTCAAAGAATTTTGTGGTACCTGTTAACCCAAAAAGAATACTGAGACCATAAAGCATAATCCCTGATGAAAAAGCTCCATATATGACATATTTCAATGATGCTTCATTACTATGTGGATTTTTTTTCAAATATCCTGCTAAAAAAAATGACATTATCGATACTATCTCGATGGCTAGGTATACCATTAATATATCAATTGCCGATACCATAAGAAATAAGCCAAATGATAGAATTGATAATATTGAAAAATATTCACCTACTCTATAGTCTTTTAATTCATTTGAATTAAAACTCATAAGGATAACTAAGGCAGTTGATAAAAGAATTAATACCTTAAAAAAATCAGAAAATGGATCTGATGCTACCATTCCCATAAAAAGAGGAGATACACTACTTCCTCCCATTCTTACAGCAAATAGTGTAAGAGCCAATCCTCCAAGCACCCACCATGCAACATTAATTGATTGCTCTCTACGATAACATAGATCTGCTATTACAGCAACTAATATTGTTACAGTAAGAATAAGCTCCGGCCAATAATAAGCTAAACTATTGAAATTGCTCATGCATTACTCTTACTAAAAAGCACTAGTGAATCCACCCAAAGATACAACCGAATCAATTAATACATTTAATGTTGCAGAAATCATATCGAGAAATGGACGTGGATAGATGCCTAAAATCAATGTAATTACTGCTAACGGGACTACCGTAAATAACTCTCTTGTATTTATTTCAGGTAGATCATTATACTTTTCATTCGCAGGACCAAAAAAGATGCGCTGAAATGCCCACAAGAAATAAGCTGCATTGAGAAGAATTCCCAGGGTTGAGATAATTACAATAGTTTTAAAAACTGGAAAAGCTCCAATGAAAATCATTGCTTCACTTATAAAACCACTGAATCCTGGTAAACCAAGCCCCGCAAAAAAAGCTACAGCTACAAAAGCAGTATATATTGGCATTTGCGCCGCAAGACCCCCAAACCCATCAATGTCTCTATGATGGGCCCTATCATAAATCACCCCTACTAAAATAAATAGCATAGCAGAAATCGTACCATGATTAAACATTTGAAATACAGCACCACCCATTCCAGCTTGAGCACTAATTAAATTATCACCATTCATCGTTGAAGCAGCAATAACAGCAGCCATTCCTATTAGTGTATATCCCATGTGATTCACAGATGAATAGGCTACTAGCTTCTTCAAATCTTTCTGCGCTAAAGCACACATTGCGCCCCAAATAACATTAATTAATCCTAATACCGCTAATGCGCCAGCAAACCAAAATACTCCATCTGGTAACATGGTATAATTAATCCTTAGCATACCATATATTCCCAACTTAAGCAAAACACCAGCTAGAATAACTGAAATTGCCGTTGGTGCTTCAACGTGCGCCAAGGGTAACCAAGTATGAAATGGAAAAACAGGAACTTTTATCGCAAAGCCAATAAATAAAAGTACCCATATTACTTTTATTGCACTCATACCCCACCAAAGCATACCATTTAATGCAATAGGAGCAGTTTCCATTAGAACAAGCATATCAAATGTTTTACCACAAGTAAAATAAAGAGCTAATATTGCAATCAACATCAATACTGAACCGGCCAAGGTATAAAGGAAAAACTTTATCGCTGCATATTCACGCTGCGGGCCTCCCCATATTCCGATCAAGAAATACATAGGAAGGAGCATTACTTCCCAAAAAATATAGAACAGAAAGAAATCGAGCGCTAAAAAAACACCCATTACGCCAGTATTTAAAAGAAGAAAAAGTGAGAAATAACCTTTTACGGCTTTATCAATATTCCAACTAACGAAAACTCCAATAAATCCTATTAACGCCATTAAGAATACCATAGGGAAACTGAGACCATCAACTCCGAGAATATATGTGATATTAAAGGATGGAATCCATTCAGCACGTTCCATAAATTGGAATGTACCAACCGACTGGTCAAAAATTCTCCAAAGATAGATTGTCAATAGCAATTGAATACCAGACACAATTGCAGCTACCTGTTTAATCAGTTCTGATTTATCCCTTGGAATGAAAGCAATTGTTACCATTCCAAGAATTGGTAACCAAATGATCCAACTTAGTAAATAGTTCATACGTTAACCTTTATCAAATCCCTATATTGTTTGAAATACCAGAATAACAATTACACCTATCAATGCAAAAAGCATATAGTTTTGCAATCGACCAGTCTGTGTTTGTTTTAATCGCTTCCCAAGTCCTTGCATGGATCGCCCTACCCCATCAACTAAAATTTGATCAAGGCCATCATAGTCCATTCGACCAGTTAACTTGGAAAAAATACGCGTCACTCTTCCAAAACCATTGATAAAATATTTATCATATAAGTCCCAATCCAAATATGCGACAGCGCGAGAAAGTTTTAAGAATGGTTGGTAGAGAAACCGATTATAATTTTCATCAAAGAAATACTTGTTGAGAGAAAGTTTATAAAGAAAGCCCATTCTTTTTGACCAGCTTTTTGCGGAAAATTTTTGTTTAAAATAAAATAAATAAGATAGCCCAATGCCCAAGCTAGCAACAATTAAGGATAAGGCCATAGCTGGATAGTGCGCATGGTGGACGCCTTCATATATTTCAGCTGCTGTTAAGCTTCCAGGAACAGCTGAATCCTTTGCTTTAATTAGGTCAGTAAACCATCCATGATCAGAGAAAGGATTGAAATATGGCAAGGTATAAAATAGGAAAAAGCTTAGTCCAGCCAACAAAATCAAAGGATAAGTCATTAACTTTGGAGATTCATGAATGCCTTTGAATACTGCTGGCATTTTTGGCTTACCATGAAATGTCATAAAAATTAATCTGAACATATAGAACGCTGTTATTGCAGCTGCTCCAAATCCAAAGATTGCCAACAATAAATGTTCAGGGTGATGCTCAACAAAAGACAGTGTTCCTGCTAGAATAGCATCTTTAGATAAGAATCCCGAGAATAGTGGCACTCCGGATATGGCGAGTGTTGCGATTGCCATTGTCCAGTATGTAATAGGCATTTTTGAATTAAAACCACCCATATTTCTCATGTCTTGTGGATCTGTATCATGATCATTGATATCATGAAGAGAATGATGCATTGCATGAATAACAGAACCTGACCCATAAAATAAACAAGCTTTGAACATCGCATGAGTGAGAAGATGAAAAAATGCAGCCACATAATTTCCGACACCAACAGCTAAAATCATATATCCTAATTGGCTAACTGTAGAGTAAGCCAAAACTTTTTTAATATCATTTTGAGTAATAGCAATTGTAGCAGCAAATAAAGCTGTAAAACCACCTACGTATGCAATGACAGTTAACGCTTCCGGAGAAAATAATGGGAATAATCTGACTGTTAAATAAACACCAGCAGCTACCATGGTTGCTGCATGCATCAATGCAGAAACTGGAGTTGGTCCTTCCATAGCATCAGGTAACCATATATGAAGGGGAAATTGAGAGGATTTTCCAACTGCACCCATAAATAAAGCAATCCCTGCTAATGTCAAAAGATTTCCAGCCATTAAGCCTTGATTTACTCCATCGAACAAATCTTGAAAATTAAAGGAATTGATTGCTGTAAACATGAGCATAATACCAATAAAAAACCCTATATCTCCAACGCGATTAGTTAAAAATGCTTTTTTACTCGCATCTGCAGCAGAATGTTTTTCAAACCAGTGGCCAATTAGCAAATAAGAGCTCACACCTACCAATTCCCAAAAGATATAAAGAGACATTAGGTTATTTGCTAAAACAATCCCATTCATTGAAAAGGTGAATAGTCCGAGATAAGCATAGTACCGATTATATCTTATGTCTCCCTTCATGTATTCGATTGAAAACAAATGTGTCATACTGGAAATCAAAGCCACAACGACTAGCATTACTACGGTGATATTATCAACCCAAATCCCTAAATCAATTTTAAATGCTCCTAAATCGATCCAAGGCAAAACTGTTTCATGAGAAAAATTGGGATCTCCATTAATGAACATTGAAATAAGTAAAATTAATGATAATAAAAGCGTAATGAGTATAGCGCCTACTGATACCCAATCCCCTTCTCGAGGTAACCTTTTTCCAATAAATATATTTATCACAAAAGCGACCAAAGGTAGAAATAAGATTAATAAACAAAAAAGCGTGATTGTGTTTGATGCAATCATTGCTTTAATTCACTCACTTCATCGATATTAATTGTTTTATAATTATTAAAAATATTAATGATGATTGCCAATGCGACAGCTGCTTCAGCGGCAGCCAATACTATTACAAACAATGCATATACATGTCCGGCCATATTCATTCCTCCAAATCTAGCAAAGGCTAAAAAGTTCAAATTGGCAGCATTTAATATCAACTCTACTCCCATAAGAACTGCAACACCATTACGTCTCGTAATTACGCCAAAAAGACCCAATGAAAAGAGAATTACGCTTACAAACAAATAATTGTTCAGACTATCCATTAATCATCTTTCCTAGATAAGGTTGTAGCCGCAATCAAAGCACCCAATAGAAGCAATGAGGCAACTTCAAATGGAAGTAGATAATCAATCATTAATAATCTTCCAATAGTTTCCGTAGTTTGAGCAGGCTCACTATTGGCAACAGAAACCCAAGGAGTTTTATAAACCATAAATCCCAAACCGGCTATAAATACTAATAAAACTATAGAACCAATACTTTTTTGAACCGAGGTATTACTGATATTAACGGAGGTTAT
>CERQ01012915.1_pt1 | contig 11528 bp, 9 predicted proteins | sample 530711 | NCBI WGS metagenome assembly CERQ01 (sample SAMEA2620882, study PRJEB7988) | marine metagenome | biome: marine biome (ENVO:00000447); feature: mesopelagic zone (ENVO:00000213); material: "saline water (ENVO:00002010), including plankton (ENVO:xxxxxxxx)" | depth 850 m | reverse complement strand
GCAAGCCGAATGTACAAACCCTTGTGATCAGCAAAATAGAGGTAATAGTTACCCAGCGGGTTTTCTACCCAGTTTGGTACTCTAATAAGCGAAGGGCCTTGGATATTAACTCCGATGCTTGGGTGGATATCCGGTCCTATGACAGGTTTGTCCAAGAGGCGGGTCACTTTAACGGTACTTAAGTCTGGTTGCTGGGCGAACGCGGTCCCTGCCACTAAGGCAGCTATAAGTAACCATGTTGTTGTTAAAATGGAATGAATGAACAAAGATCTGGGGGCTAGCATCGGAGATTACCTGTTATTGTTTGAACTTAAGGGTAAGAGGGCTGGATGCAAAAGTCTAGCTGGGTTAGGTAAGTTAAGATTATTAACTGGCGTATATTGATAGCCCTCTCTGCGTTTGCTAGATACAAAGTGAACGGATTTTATTCGATAGTTCCGGAACTCATTTTTTTTCGCATTGCTGGCAAATCCACGAAGTCACTTTCTCGTTTTTCTTGGGCAGACGTAAAAGCCTCACTGATCTCATTGGGTTGAAGCATGCTCGCGTTCCAGAGACTGATATAGTCAAGGCTATCTGCAGTAGAATGGTCACGAGAATAGTTGATAATTTTCTTACTGCCATAGATGGCCAACGGTGCCTTGCTGGCTATCAGCCGGGCTATTTTCATGGCGGCTTCCAGCATTGTCTCATGATCTGAATAGACTTCATTGACTAAGCCGTATTGTTTGGCTTCTTGGGAAGAGATCCTTCTGCCAGTGTAGGCTAGTTCCTTTACTACGCCTTCTGGTAGCAAGTGGGTTATGCGAGGAAAAGTGCCTACATCAGCAGTCATGCCAATGTTAATTTCGTAAATACTTAAGAAACCGTCTTCAGTCATATAACGCAGGTCACAGGCTGTCACCAGATCGACGCCACCACCAATGGCGCCACCTTGTATTGCTGCGATGACAGGCATTCGACATTGTTCTAAACACGTAAAACTTTTTTGCATGTGCTTGATGGTGTCATAAAGCTTTGCGCTACGTTGTCGGTTCAGTCTCTCTAATGAGTCTGGGTCATCACTACTCTCAGTACTATTGCCGAACAGCGAAGTATCCAGTCCGGATGTAAAGTGGGGCCCTGTCGATGACAGAACAATTACACGCGCACTGGAATTTTGATCCATGTCCTGGACTATAGCGGGTAGCTCATCCCAGAATTTGTTAATCATGCTGTTGCGTTTATCAGGGCGGCTCAAAACGATGTGCGCAATGTCGTTCTCGACACTCACATCGAAACAACTGTAGTCCATATTGATCTCCAAGCTTAATTTTGACGGCGGCAGTGGAACTCGACTGATTCAGTGCCACTACTAATGTTTTCAACGACCACACCCCAGGTAACCGTTCCTGCGTTGGCCATGCGGCGTCGGCGGTCTTCCATATAGGCGTTAAACAGAGTTAATGATAGAGTCGACAAGCCAGCTTCGATATCAGCTAAAACAATTCGATAGTACCTAGATATAAAATTCGTAGTGAATCGTGCCCGCTGCTTGTATGCATCTAGGGCTTCTTGAATTCTCACTTCTCCCCGCTGTTCAGAAGCATAAAATGCACGACACATGGCTCTAACATTAGCCATTTCACTGTCGTTGATGAAGTTACGTGCGTTCGAGATAGTGACAAAAATATCCTGTAGCTGCCCTTCATTAATTTGTAGCCGAGAGCGAACCGTATCCGGATCATGGGAAATTTCTTGTAGAAGCCGATTCAGCACGACTCGGTCGATCTCTTCGGGAGCAATAGTTGGAGCTATTACTTTCAGTTCACGCCCTTCGGATTGGCGAATTTTTTCTATACGCTCCTTGGAATCTATCGCGCCATCAATTTCCTGAGGTTCCAGATTTTCTTGGCTCAGCGCTGAACACGAAAGCAGGGTCAGAATTGCAAAACTGAATCTTTTTCGCATCGAGAATCCTGTAGGGTTTCGTTTTTCGAGCTAGTTTTCACGTTGGATAACGTCACTCTCCAATAGCGGGTAGTCGATACCTAGTTGCTCCAAGTAGGTATCGAATTGTGTTGGGTCGTAATAGAGTTCTTCTAACAACGGCCGGTACTGCGCCATGATATCTCTATTTTTCTCAATCGCAGGGGGGTCGTTGGGGCCTATGAATGCTTCATATTGTTCCTCAGCGGTTTGGATATCTTCGAAATACACTAGTGCTTCATTTACCAGTGACTCGTCTTGGAGTAGGTCCAGAACAGTAGTAGCTATCACTTTGGCGCCAGCAACCGCTCCCTTGTGTGCGATCGGAGTTGCCATGGCCATCGCGCTTGACCAGTGATGGCCCTGCAGGCCGCGCACATTTGAAGGAAAACGCAAAGTAACAGTGGGCACATTCCAGGAGACATCCCCGATATCATCTGATCCGCCTGAAACTGGATTTTCCAATGGTTCGCCGATGCTGGAAAGTTCGGTTGCGAGGCCTTGAGGTTCTTCCGAGCCCATCAGTGCCTGCAACGCCTTGGCAAAGCGTTGGTCATCTTCGGACCAGGTAGGCAAACCTACTTTCTTGATATTTTCATCCATGGCGAGCGCGATAGGTTTGTTGAAATGTCGCGGGTAGGCTGCTCCAACAATGCGACGACTCATGCCGGTGTCAGTCATAAGTGCTGCACCTTGGGCGATTTGGTTTAAGGTATTAAAGTTTTCACGTATGTTATTAGCTGTAATCTCGCGAATAAAATACCAAACACTTGCATAAGGAGGGACTACATTAGGCTGATCGCCTCCGCTGCTGATTACATAATGCGACCTTTGCAATGGACGAAGGTGCTCTCGGCGAAAGTTCCAACCTACGTTCATTAACTCCACAGCATCAAGAGCACTTCGTCCTTGCCACGGATCTCCGGCCCCGTGGGCAGCCACCCCGTCAAACATATATTCTACTGAAACCAGGCCAGTCCCGCGTGCGCTGCCCCAACTCACACTAAGATTATTGGAGACGTGAGTGAAAAGGACCGCGTCAACCCCCTGAAATAGGCCGTCCCGCGCATACCAGGCCTTGGTACCAAGAAGTTCCTCAGCAATACCGGGCCACAGTACTATCGTGCCAGGGAGGCCTTCCCGTTCCATGATTTCCTTTACAGCTAGTGCGGCAACGATGTTCACTGCCTGTCCTGAATTATGTCCTTCTCCATGTCCGGGGGCGCCTTCAATCATGGGTTGACGATATGCAACACCGGGCATCTGTGAGGCACGGGGTATACCATCCACATCCGAACCCAGCGCGATAACTGGTTCTCCGCTGCCCCAGGTTGCCCACCACGAAGATGGAATACCAGCGACCCCCAACTCTACTTCAAAACCGTTTTCTACCAGGATCTCGGCCAGGTAACGTTGTGTTTCAAATTCCTGAAAACCAAGTTCGGAAAACGAAAACAAGCTATCTACAATCACCTGGGTCGTCTTTCTCATGGAATCTACGGCCTCTACGGCGTCCGCTTTTAAACCTGTGAATTCCTCGTTCTGGGCAAACGAAGCAGGGAAGAAACTTATTGCTAGCAATGCGCTAAGCATGAGCGATTTGAATTTCTTCATAGTGACCTCTGGATATGCAGTTAGGTTAACTAGATTACGCTGTTTTCAGGTGGCCTGCCACAGTGACAGGTTCTGCAGAGGGGTAGGTTGCTGCCTGCGATTGACGAATGGGAAGGAGATACGCATTATGTCAACAGAAATTCTTGCCAAGATATATTACTAGTAAAAAATAAACAGAAAGGGGGTGTCATGGAGATATTGTTAGCTGGAGTTAACTGGTTAGCGGTGGGTGTCGGCACGATAGTCTGTTTCATGCTGGCAGGGTTGTGGTACTCACCGATGCTGTTCGGCACAAGATGGGCGGAAGGTGTTGGCGTTGAAACGGGCGCTTTAGCTAAACAGCCCACGGGCGCGCTGGTAATGCAGTTTGCAGGAACACTTATACTTGCCTGGATAATGGCTTTGGCTCATACCAATGGTGCCTACTCTTCGGCGGTTTTAATTGTGGTTATGGCCGCTTGTTTGTTAATGGCGGCTAATATGTCTGCTAATCACAGTGCATACTCCACCATAGTCGAAGGCAGTTTTGTCGTTGTAATGGGGCTGATAATGACGGCTTGTAACTACATACTCTGATGTGAATAAAAAAGCGGGACAATTTGCCCACTGCGATAAAAAACTAAATGATTAAGACTTCGAGCAATTAGATAAAAAAATTGTAGAGGTCTATGCAGATCGCTCCGCCTATAACTAGCTAGTAGCGAGGTTCTCTCGTTCTTTTTCTACTAATAGCCTCCTAAGAATCTTTCCTGATGCGGATTTCGGAATCTCGTTGACGATCTCGAGTCTGCGAATCTTCTTATGAGGAGCAACCTGCTCAGCGATGAACCGCAAGATATCTTCGGGGGAGACATCCCCTTTTAGTACAACAAACGCTTTGGGCACCTCGCCAGCTTCTTCGTCAGGGCTTGGTATTACGGCTGCATCAGCAATAGCTGGGTGGCTGACCAACAGAGCCTCTAGTTCAGCAGGAGCAACTTGGTAGGCTTTGTACTTGATCAGCTCTTTTAGTCGATCAACGATGTAGAAATATTCATCCTCATCGGCGTAACCCACATCGCCGGTATGAAACCAGCCGTCTTCATCGATACAACCTTTCGTGGCCTCTTCATTATTGAGGTATCCGACCATAATGTGAGGCCCTTTTACTAATACTTCTCCGCGCTCGTTCTGGCCTAGCTCTTTACCAGTTTCTGAGTCGATAATCTTGGAAAAAGTATTCGGTAAAACGACACCAACTGAACCTTGCTTTTCGGGTGGTACCGGTGATTTATTGACGTGACAGGCTCCGGCTACCTCTGTAAGACCGTAGCCTTGGTATATCTCGCAACCTAGCCGTTTAGCACACGCTATTTCTAGTTCCTGACCCAGTGGAGCAGCACCGGAACCGATGATTCGCACACTGGATAGGTCGTAATTATCGACTACAGGATGTTTGGCCAAGGCAAGAACCAGCGGGGGCACCAAATTGAGACTGGTAATTTTGTATTTTTGCACAAGTTCTAGGAATTGTTCCAAGTCGAAACGTGACATGGTTACTAGCGTAAGCCCGAGGTAAACGGCCAGATTGAGAATTAACACCATCCCATAAATGTGAAAGAACGGAAGTACACCTATAAGGCGATCTTCGGGCAGTATGGTGTTCATTTCACAGGCGAGAACCATGTTTGCGATAAGATTTTCATGGGTCAGCATGACCCCCTTCGATAACCCTGTCGTGCCGCTAGAGTAGGGTAGCGCTACCAGGTCGTTTCTCGGATCGATATCAACCTCGGGAGCATTACCGTCATTGTCAAGCAGAGCAGTAAAGGGAGTCGTTCCTTCGGCTTCTCCTAAAACAATAATTTCTTCGATTCCACATTGACTGGCCGCAGGAAGAGCCCGATCCAGGAATTCTGGAATTGTAATTAGAAATTTGGCGCCAGAATCGTTAAATTGATGCACTAAATCAGCGGTTGAATAGAGCGAGTTTACTGTAGTATTTATGCCACCGACTGCGGCGACTCCTAGAAAAATAACGGCGTACTCAGGCATATTCGGAATAAAAATAGCCATTACGTCACCCTTCTTGAATCCCCGTTCGTTCAGGCCGGCTGAGAATTTGTTTGTCTGCTCGCGCAGTTGGTTATAGGTGAGTGTGCGTCCGGTAGTTCCTTCAATGAGTGCGGGTTTTTCGCCAAGTTCATCAACCCGCCCGAACACAACCGACGTAAGATCGGTTTCAGGAAGGTCTATGTCGGGCTGCTGACTTTTGAAAATCAAGGTGTCATTCCTCCTTGTTGTTCAGATAATATCTTCTTATAAATTTCCCCAAACGCTGTCTGTCTCGGTCACTTTAAGGCCTCATTGGGCAAACCTCAACTTGTCTCTACTTAGGGCAACTTAAACGGATATCTAGTTATATTCTCACGCGGACATACCCCTTGCAGCGATTTGCCAGATAGCTTCGACGCGGTCATTACGAATGGCATACATGTGATTATAGAGATTCACAACCGGGTCGCAGTGGGAAACAATCAGCTCGAGTTTGTCCCCAACTTTATAGGTTCGTGATGCGTTTTCTTCATAGCGTAATGAACCGAATTCATCCGAACCGGATGTGTAAGCTAAGCCTGTTTCGCCTTTCACCTTTGCCCAAGGTCGATTGATGGTGCAAGCCTTTGCTCCAGCGTCTGTTGTGGCCCTACCCTCGTACTGATCGTTTAGTATTGTGGTTAAAATCGTGAGTGACGGCTGGAAGTCTGTATAAACATCTACATTAGTTTCTCCACCAATATCTATGTACTGCGCGTCCATGAATACGTAGCTACCAACTTGCACATCGGTTAGTCCGCGGGTCTCATGATCGATATTATAAGTCCCAGTGCCACCCCCACTGAAAATATCTGTATTAAGTCCCGCTCCGTTAAATAGATCATAGGTTTCAGTAGCAGCCGCTAGACGCTCTAGAGTTTGTGTTTTTCGCCTTTCAAATCCTTTCACATGCTGGGAACCGCCGTCATAACAAAGCAAACCACGTAGGCGCAGCGCTGGCAAAGTGTCTACAAGCTGGGCCAATTGCAAAGCAGGTTGTCCGGAAGTGATTCCTGTGCGATGGCCACCTGGATCCACGTCAATCACTATATCAGCTGTTACTCCCATTGCTTCTGCAGCTTCTGAAAGAAGGCGGGCATTTTCCGGGGAATCTGTAGCTTGAATAAAGCTGTCGCACGAGTGCCGCAGAGTCATAGCACGTCTAATTTTGGTTGGAGTTACATTGGTAGTCGTCATTAGAATTTCTTCGATACCGTGTTTAAACATTGTTTCCGCTTCACTGATCTTGGCGGTACAGATACCGACTGAACCACTGTCCATCTGCATTTGAGCAATGATTGGAGTTTTATGAGTTTTTGCGTGGGGTCGACAGGCAATACCGTTACGCATCATGGTGGATTGCATGGTAGCGATATTGGATTCCAGCAGATTGAGGTCCACACAAAGAGCCGGGGTATCTAATTCCCATTTGGAGATGTCTTGCTGCATGGCTCCATCGACGTACAGAGCTTGCATTTCACTGGCGGTATACCCTTTTACGGTTGCCGGTAACCAGATAGCCGCTGCACCGGTTGATTGTAGAAAGCGCCGCCTTGAAATTGAATTATTGGGCATGATTGAGCCTCCATAATTTTGCTATTCGAATAGAGCTTGAGCAGTTTAATTACTTCTGTAATTTTATTAGTTTACTCTCACACTCGCTGTTATGTTACCGAAAAACGAGTCCATTGTTATCATTCGTATAAGAGCTTGCTTCCATCATGTTTATATACTGCCGGCCGGTTTCTCGCTCAATGCGTAACTCACAGCCTGGCTGGCATGGATAGTAGTTGTATCGTAAAGGGGTACGCTCGTATGGGCTTGTTTAACTAGTAGTGCGATTTCGGTGCACCCTAGAATAATTGCATCGGCACCACGCGCAGACAATTTCTCAATGATTTCAAGATAATATGCGCGAGAGGTATCCTTGATCTTGCCGAGACAAAGTTCGTCGTAGATCACGGCGTGAAGCAAAATTCGTTCATCCGGCTCAGGTACCAGCACTTCAATCCCAAATTTTTCGGTAATACGCGATTTATAAAAATCCTGTTCCATCGTAAACCGAGTCCCGAGCAATCCAATACAGTTTATGTTGTCTTCTTTTAATTTGTAAGCGGTGGCGTCTGCGATGTGCAGTAGTGGAATAGAAATGGCTTGTTCGATCTCGGGTGCCACGCGATGCATGGTATTGGTACAGATTATAAGGAAGTCTGCTCCACCAGCTTCGATCTTGCGCGCGGCATCAGTAAGCACCGCCGCTGCAGCATCCCAATCGCCAGCATGCTGTAATTTTTCGATCTCGTTGAAATTGACACTATATAGGCAAATTTTCGCCGAGTGCAGACCACCAAGATGTTGCTTAATACCTTCATTAATTTCTCGGTAATAACTCTCCGTGGATTCCCAACTCATTCCACCTAGCATGCCTATTGTTTTCATTTCAAAACCATTTGCCCTGAGTTAAAACATCGTTATATCAATACAGAAAAAGCCCACCTTGGTGGGCTTTTTCTGTATGCGACAAATCTACGTTAATTGGCAGAATTCGTCCTTAGGATTCAACGGCTACCCTTGGCCAAATACGATGTCCTGTTCGATCTATTGCATAGGTCACGAATTTGGCAGCTATGCGGTAATAGGATTGCTCCAGTATGAAGTTTCCGGAGACACCCTTTGTTTCGTTAACCATAAACTCTCACGTCAATCAATTGGCTCAAGTCGCACGATTTCCGTAGTCTCGAAATTACCTCTTCCGGCGCCATTACCGTCTGAAATAGCAAGATAGATATAACCGTCTGGACCCTGGCGCACATCGCGAATCCGGCCCATGTCATAGGCTAGGGTTTCTTCTACTATCACTTCTCGGTAATCATCGCTCATGTGAAGACGTGCGAGTTGCTCACCGGCTAGGGCTCCGGAAAGGATACTGCCGTGCCACATAGGGAACTTGTCGCCTGTATAGACCATGAGGCCCGAGGCGGCAATTGACGGTACCCAGAAATGAACCGGCTGCTCCATGCCCTGCTGACCGATGGCGCCATGAATGGGGCTGCCGATCGATCCATAGTTAGTGCCGCGACCAATAACTGGCCAGCCATAATTTTTCCCTGGTTCGATCAGGTTGAGTTCGTCTCCGCCCTGTGGGCCATGCTCGCTCTCCCAGAGATCACCGGTTTCAGGGTGTATCACCAGACCCTGGGGGCTGCGGTGCCCGTAACTCCAGATTTCCGGAAGTGCACCGTCCTGGCCGACAAAGGGATTATCGTCCGGCACGCTGCCGTCATCATTCAGGCGCACAATGACCCCATGGTGATTAGACAGGTCCTGTGCCGGGTGAGCTGTTAGATCCCCTCTGGCAGGAGCCTGGCGTTCACCAAGAGCCAGGAACATATAGCCCTCGTCATCAAAAACGATCTTGCCTCCGTAGTGTCCGAAACCAGCCGCTTCAGGAGAGAAAATTTCCACTACATTGCTGAGCTGGTCATTTTCTAGACGTCCCCGGACTACAGCAGTGACCGAAGTGTCTCCTTCTTCCTTAGCATAGCTCAGATAAATCCAGCGATTTTCGCTGAAGTTGGGATGTGGTATGACTTCGAATAGTCCGCCCTGGCCCGTGTAGAGCACTTCAGGCACACCTGGTACTGCTTCTGGCAGCAATTGCCCGTCTCGAACAATTCTCAATCGACCAGGCATTTCCGTAACCAGCATATCACCACTCGGTAGCCAGGCCATGGACCAGGGCCTCATCAGGCCTTCCGTAACCGTCACGACCCGATAATCATGGTGAGCTGCGTAGTAGACGCGCTGCGCACTTGCCGAAGCCGCCACGGTCATCAGCAAGCTGGTACCAGCGAGCTTTAACAGATAACGAAGCATAATTTTCTCCTCTTTACTGGCTATTGGTTGAAAGATTCCGCCAGTCTGAAATCCATAACTTAGTGCAAAAAAGGGGGATTATTCTAGTCCTAATTAGTTAGATGCACCATGTTTTCGACGCAAGAATTGATTAAACTGTCAGACATTGAGATTAACTGTGATTCCAGTGTGTCGAATGGTTCTTTGGAAATTTCCTTCAAGTTTAGCTAGCGTGAACACGGTTAACGTCTTAATCCTGTTGTTTTCTCAACTCATTCCTCCACTCTGGGCAGCCGACTCAATCGATGGTTCGCTACCTGACCAGTTTGTGGAGATAAATGATTATATTCCGACTTTGTCGAAGGAAGTGCGTTATTTCACTACTGATAATTTTGTAGGCAGCCGCATTGATGGTTACCAGGCAGCCAAGATTTATCTCGTTGAGGGTGCTGCGGAAGCGTTGTACCGAGTGCAAGCTGAGTTGGGTCAGCTGGGCTTAGGGTTGAAAATATTTGATGCTTACCGACCCCAGCGAGCGGTGGATCATTTTGTAAGATGGGGCAGTGATCTCGAAGACACAAAAATGCGGCAACATTATTACCCAAGAGTGGAGAAGGCCAACTTGTTTCGCGAAGGATACATTGCGGAGCGTTCGGGTCACTCTCGTGGTGCTACTGTGGATCTCACGTTAATTAAACTGGAATCTAGAGAGGAGTTAGACATGGGAACGCCGTGGGATTTTTTCGACAAGCTGTCTTGGCCATCCAGCCTTGAAGTAACAGCAGAACAGCGAGCCAACAGGATGCTCTTGCAAGAGACCATGATGAAGCATGGTTTCAACTCTTTGCGGGAAGAATGGTGGCATTTCACACTTGTTAACGAACCTTTCCCGTTTACCTATTTTGATTTCGTCATCGAGTAAGGCGGTTGTTCAATGACAAGGAATGATGAACTGGCCCGATTATAATTTTTATTATCTAGCGGCACTATAGACCTAACAAGTGTTCCGGGACTGCAACACCTTGTTCTTGATAATACCTTAGTGCTCCCGGGTGAAGCGGCACTGGGATCCCCTTTAGGGCTTCTTCCAACGCCATAGCCTTGGTTGCACCGTGAATTTCCTGAAGTGTTGCCAGATTGTCCCATAGCAATTTTGTTAGGTTATAGACGATATCTTCCGATACATCGTCTCGCACGACAAATACGTTTGGGCTATAGGCAGTAGTAATGGGTTTTTCCTGCAATGGATAGGTGCCAGGATTCATATGATACAAACTCCAGAGTGGGAACTGGGCGTTAACAGCATTAATTTCCTCCTCTGAAAAATTTAAAATCGTCATACGATCGCCTAGCAGCGCGTAGGCCCTGGTTATGGCGGTAACTGGTGGTCCAGCGGGTACATTCATACCAACAATATTTCCATCCTGTAGCGCATTGGCTGAAGGGCCATAGCCCATATAGGCGATTGAAAGGTCCTCGTTATAGTCGATACCCAGAGCATCAAAGATATAGATACCGGTTTGCTCAGCACCGGAATTTCGCATTCCTATGGAATATCGTTCTCCCTGGAGATTTGCTAGGTCTGAAATAGTGCCATTGGTTACTAGGTCGGAGCGCAATACAAAATGTTCCACGTTAGGCCACATGGCGCTAATACTGCGGAAGTTGCGTTGCGGACTACGAATGGGTCCCTCACCATCATAGGCCCAGGCGGCAAAGATCCCAAGAATTAGGCCGAACTGAGCCTGGTTGTCCCTGAGTAACTTAAGATTCTCCATCGATCCAGCTGAGCTGATTGCGGTTAACGAGAAGCCGACCTCTTCTTCGGCAGAAACAAGTGTCGATAAGGCCACACCGACTGGATAAAAGGTGCCGCCAGTGGTACCTGTAGTAAGAACATAAGTGCGTCGTTCTCCTGCGCGCTCGCTGCAAGTCGTAAGCAGAAAGTTGAACAATAAGCAGATAAGAATTAGACGAGATCTTGGTAAGCTATAGCGCAATGCAGTTACCTGGTTTTT
>CERQ01018717.1_pt1 | contig 11530 bp, 9 predicted proteins | sample 530711 | NCBI WGS metagenome assembly CERQ01 (sample SAMEA2620882, study PRJEB7988) | marine metagenome | biome: marine biome (ENVO:00000447); feature: mesopelagic zone (ENVO:00000213); material: "saline water (ENVO:00002010), including plankton (ENVO:xxxxxxxx)" | depth 850 m | reverse complement strand
GCAGCGAGATCCTGATCACCCTGGCAGGACGCAGGGACCGTTCGGGCCGCATTCTGATCAGCAATCTTGGTTTCGAGCCGATCTATGTTCTCGATGTCTTGTTGCGCGGCGTAACCAACGAGGATGAGCAAATTGTCTCGGTGGCGGAACTGACCGACAGGGAAGGCACGTCGCCGGATTCGCTCAAGGCCGCTACGCTCCAGACGCCGTTGAAGAGTGGCGAAGTCATGGATGCAGGGCAGATAGAAGATCTGATAGGCCGAGCTGCGCGGCATCAAAGCCTCGACACCTGTCGCGACTCGCCCCGCGGACTGGAAATCACAGTAGCCGCGGTTACGGCCGCCACCTCGAATATCGTCGCCGCCAGACGCGAATTCCGTGTCCAAGAGGCTGAGAACGGTGAAATCACCGTGCGACCGGTTCGCCTTTACGCAGAACAGGTTCGCCGAAGGGGGCAGCGAAAGAAAATCGAGCGCTTGTTGGTCGAGGCGCTTTAGAGGCTCAGGCGGTCGGTGGGATTCCTGAGAAGACTGGTCAACCTTCGTATTTCGCAAGTTGCTTCAGTCATTCGCACATGACCTGCGGGCGCTCAATGTTGAGGATGACAGGCCTGGCGCCGATTCTGGATGATCGCGTGTGGTTCTTCTCAAGGGCTAGATCCCTGATTTCGCCGACATTGGCATCGCAAATCGCAGGCTTGGCAAGACCGTCGACCGTCACGTCTTCAGCGCGCACGGCCACATGCCAGCATGCCACTTCCCCACTTCGGCCCGGATTGCGGCTTCTGTGTCGTCGTCGACTGGCATGGCCGAATTCTTTGCCATATCGTCCTGCCGCTCGTGGGATGGGGCTTGCTCTTTGCCTTCGACGACTTCGTCAGACTAGACTTGGGCATAGGCATTTAGGGAGTGTGCCATGACCCACCGCTCAAGCTGCTTGGTGCGAAAACTGTCTCATTATGTCACCATCTCCGACATCGACCAGGGCCGATTGGAGAGGTTGGAAAAAAGTGAACGCGTCTACTCCACGGGCGATGAGGTCTTCCAGGGAGGCGACGAAAACAAGGAGCTCTATGTCGTCAAATACGGCTGGGCGTTCAGCTATACGGATCTGCCGGATGGGCGGCGCCAAATCGTCAAGATCCATCACCCCGGCGATGTCATAGGATTTCCCGATGTCGCGCTCAAGCATTCGACGACTACTTTGCGCGCGATCGAAGAGGTTTGTCTCTGTCCCTTTCCAAAATCGGCGCTGGATGAAATCTTGCGCAAATCGCCCCGGTTGTCGGCCTTGCTGTTGTCGATCGCGCTGAGAGACCAGGTGATTTTCATCGATGTCCTGAGAGCTATGGGTCGGATGAGCGCGAAAGAACGGGTCAGCTACATGCTGCTCGATCTTATCGCGCGGTTGCGGATCACCAACCGGGACATGACCGACACCATGCGCTTGCCCATGACCCAGGGCCAGATCGCCGACTATCTCGGACTGACGAATGTCTATATTAGCAAGACCTTCCTGCGCATGGAGCAAGAGGGTTTGATTCGCAGGGCGGACGACCGATTGCAGATCCTGCGAGAGGACGACCTGGTCGAACTGACAGACTTCCACGATCGCTATGCTGATATGGACACCTCCTGGTTTCCCCAGGATTGAATTCGTGACCGAAGGTTAAACCAGTTTGACGCGAAGGTAACGAAGGGCTGGCATCTTGGTCCAGCGGCAAGCCGCGAAGTTTTTCGGAACTATTGGTTTCGGACGAGGTTCGACACCGTTACGTGCTTAGTAACCATTTTTGCTCGATTAGCTTTTATTATGATTGAGAAATGAATACCTGACGCCTTCAGGGTGAAGTATGAATGCTTGGCTGATCGCTGTTTACGGACTCCTGGGTTTGGCGGTGTTTGAGCCGATGCTCGGCGTGGTCATTTGCGGGGCACTCATTGCTTTACAGGTCGCCTTGCTTGTTCTCCGCCCCGCGACGGCCGGTATTCCTGCGCGGGCTTTTGCCGATCCGACGGATCAGCCTGTCCCAAAATTCTCGATCCATGTCGCGATCCATTCGGAACCGTCGGGCCTTGTCATCCATACGCTGAAGTCCCTTTTGAACCAGAATTGGCCAGCGGATCGCTACGAGATCATCGTGATGGACAACAACACGGTCGATGAGTCGCTGTGGCGGCCGGTCGAAGCATTCTGTGCATGTTATCCTGGGCGAGTATTTTTTCTGCATCGTACCGGTGTGCGCGGAGCCAAGGCGGGGGCCCTGAACATCGCGCTCGAGCACACAGACCCTGACGTCACGCATATCATCACGGTCGATGCCGATTATGCCGTCCGGAGAACGTTTCTCAGTATCGCTGCGAATGCCCTCTCCAGGACCGGCGCGGACTATGTCCAGTTTCCGCAATCCTATAGCGGCACAGCATCGACAGCTCGCGGCATCAATGCCGAACTCGAGGAATATTTTCGCACAAACGCACTTGTCGCGGACCATGCAGAAGCGGTTCTGCTGACGGGGACACTCTGCGTGATTTCGAAGGGCGCGCTGATCGCCGCGGGCGGGTGGTCGGCCGCTACCATCACCGAGGATGCCGAGATGGGCGTCCGATTGTGCGAGGCCGGGTTCTCGGGCCGGTTCGTCAACATGGTTGTTGGCCAAGGAATGTTGCCACTTTCCCTGAAAGATCTCGAAAAGCAGCGCTATCGCTGGTGCAGCGGTAATTTTCAGACCCTATTGAAGCATCTTGCATCGGTGCTCGGTCCGAACAGCAGCTTCAATCTGCACAAGCGCCTGGTTGTGGTTTCGCAGCTAACGGCCTGGTTCAACTTGTCTTTGGTGCCCTGCGTCCTGTTGCTTGCCTGGCTGGCGAATGGTCGCGATCAGTCGGTTGCGGCATCCATGGCTGCCGGACTCATACTGCTGAGCTTTGGCGATGTGTTTCTGCGCATCGTTGGCCGCGGCCTGCGGGATGGTCTGCCGATTGGCGTCATGTTGGAGGCGCTGGCCTGCCGTATTGCCTTGACGCCACAATCGGCCAAGGCGACCTTCGATGCGTTCTGCGGCATAAACCGGAGCTTCGTCGTGACTGACAAGTCCGGCGGGCGCGGCTCACGAGAACGCCTGCATCTTTGCCATCTGGTGCTGTTTGTCGCGGTGCCGTCTGCCTTGATTTTCACTCCGTCTGCCAATCCATTGATACTTGCGGCCCTTGTGGCGCTGTTGCTGCCACTGCCGGCCGCCTGGGTCACGGATAAGAACCTGTGCGCATATCGCAAAGCCATGATCCCATCGATGAAAGGTATGACAGCATGAATTCGGACCCTCTCGCGCCTTTGGTCGACATCGTCATCCCGACTTACAATCGTGCGCATCTGGTCGAGGGCGCGATTCGCGCATCGCTCGATCAGTCCTGGTGGAACATCCGGGTTACGGTGGTCGATGATGCCAGCACGGACGCCACCCTGGAGGTGGTCCGTCCTTTCTTTACCGATCCGAAGTTCAATTACATCCGCTTGTCGAACAATCTTGGAACAGCTTTGGCCAAGAACGCCGGCCTCTTGCTGACGGATGGCGGCGCGGTCACCTTTCACGATTCCGATGATCTGCCGCATCGGGACAAGGTCCTGCATCAGGTTCGCGTCCTGACGGCGAAAAATATCGGGGCAGATGAGTGCCTGAATTGGGCGATGGCTGGCAAGAGGGCCGGCCAAAGACTGGCTGTGAGCGCGGCACTCACGCATCACGTGCTGATCCTTCCAGACGGCCGCCGTGTCGAGATCAGGCGGGACATCTCGCTGGTCGACGACATCTTTCCCAATCTCCAGATGGGAAGTCAGGTTCCCGGCGAATGGACGCATGTCAATTCGGGCCTTTTCCGCAGCGACGTTTTCCGCCGGGTCGGCGGTTTCGAAAACTGCATCGAGGAAGACCGCGAGTTCCGCAACAGACTGATTTTCAGCGGAGAGGTTCTCTGGGTCATCCCCGAACTCCTTCTTACCAAGATCGAGACGCGGGATAGCCTGACGCAATCGGCAATCTCGGATTATGACAGCGAGCGGCGCAAGGCAGACCGCAAGATCGTCTGGCAAAAGGCGCAACAATGGCGAGAATCCGGCTGCATCGAACCGGTTCCGGTCCATGTCCCTGATCTGGCGCTGGATTATGTCAGCAATCCGAATCTGCTTCACCCACGAGACATGCTCGTCAGTGCCCCGACGGCTTCTCTCGTTCAAACGATCCTTTCGGACATCAGATCTTCTCGGCTGGTCGCACAATGATATCATGTCAACACGATCTCCGGCTCCGTATCGCCGTCGTCGATCCCTGTAGTTCAAATGGTTACGATCTGTCGGACCTTGCTGCGGGTGGGATGGGCGGCACCGAAGCAAGCATCCTCCGTGTGGCTGCATCGCTGAAGCCTCGGTTTGATGTCGCGCACTACCAAAACGGACGCAGGTCCGAACACTTGTCGGACGTGGGAAGGCTTTGCCCTCTCGACCAGATCGACCGTCAACCTGCATTGCAACACGATGCTTTGATCGTGATCAATCGTTGGAAGGTCGCTCTCAGGCTGCGGAAACTTTTCCCTCAAGCCCCTATTTTGCTTTGGCTGCATGTCTATCCCGGCCGACATAACCGGGGGATGGGCGCGTTGTTGAGGGCTGCGAACATCGACGTGATCTGCGTTTCGCGGTCCCATGCGAAGCGGTTTCTGGAATTCGTTGTGGATGGTTCCGAACCGCGAACGCATATCATCTACAATCCTATCGCGGACGAACTTGTTCCTGACACCACGGTGCGCGATCCGAACCGGCTCCTGTTCGCGAGTTCGCCCCACAAGGGGTTGGCACAGGTCTTCGCTCAGTTCGCGGCCCTGAAGCGCCATCTTCCGGACCTCACCTTGGCGATTGCCGATCCGGGCTATCTGAAATGGGATACCGGGCCAGCTCCGGAGGGGGCTGTTTTCCTCGGTTCCCTGTCTCATGCCGCGCTTGTTCAGGAGATGCGCAGTTGCCTTTGTCTTTTCTATCCTCAGACCACATTTGCCGAAACCTTCGGACTCGTCCTGACAGAAGCGAATGCCGTGGGTACCCCCGTCCTGGTCCACGATGGATTGGGCGCAAATGCCGAAATCGTCGCTGACATGCAGCAGCGGGTAAATGGCCACGATGATGCCGATATCCGTGCGCGGATTATCAGCTGGCGTCAATCACTCCCGCGCGTGACTGCCAATCCCGGATTTCGCCTGTCTCGGGTGACCGAAGCGTGGCACCAGCTTCTTGTCCAAACCGCCTTGACCCGAACTCATTCTTTCAAAAGCTGCAGGCTGACGGCATGAACTCGGTGTATCACGTTCCCCATTACGCGTTGGAGCCGGAACCCAGTCAGACGATCCCCCTTGATGTTCTGGCCAAACTGGCATTTGCCGCCACTGCCGAGAATCGCGGCGACCGTCCGATAAGCCATTCTATCGATCTGCTGCGAAATACCGGACTTCTTTGCGATGACGGTTCTCGAAACCCACAACGAACAGCCAAGGCACTCATGCAGATCGGCGCGGCCAATCTGAGTGTCGGACGTTTGGTAGAGGGGCATCTCAATGCGCTGTTCCTTGTTCATCGCTACGGAACGCCCAGGCAGAAAGAAACGATTATTCGGCAGATCGAACAAGGCGCGTTTCTGGGTGTCTGGGCCGCGGATGCGATGGCGCCTGTCGTCGTGGACCCGGGCGGCGAGACGCTGCGCGGGAGGAAAAACTATGCTTCGGGTCTCGGCACTCTCTCGCATGCCATCGTGACAGTTGATACCGGCGCGCAGGTCCGGATGGCGCTCATCGACGTATCCGATCCGCTGCGTGCGGATCTGACCACCTGGAACATGCCCGGCATGAACGCGACAGCATCCGGCAATTTCGATTGTCACGAACTTCCGCTGGCCCATATCACCTGGATCGGCGCACCCGGCGATTATCTGCAGGAACCGCACTTCGTGGGCGGCGTTTGGCGTATCGCGGCTTTGCAGGCAGGCGCTTCCCTGGGACTGCTTGATGCAGCGGCAGCAGAGCTTCGTCGGACGGAAAGAATGTCATCCGAGGCTCAGAAGGCGCGGCTCATGGGCGCAGTCGCGACGGTGTGGGCGGGAATGGCGCTGACAGATCGTGCGGCAGAGGCAACTGCGGCTCATGCCTCGGAAGCCGAAATGATCGTCAGCACCTCGATCGCGGCTCGACTGTTCACGGAAAACGCCGCGCTCGATGCCATACGGGTCGTCGAGCAGAGTCTTGGCCTGCAACATTTTGCCGAAAGTTCGAGAACCCGGATCATGGCCTGCGATCTGTCCGTTTATCTTCGCCAGGCTGCGCGGGACGCGCTTTTGCAACGCGCAGCGGAACATGTGCTGGGACAGAACCAACAGGCTTGGGGAGCTTTCGGATGAACTCATCGGAAAGCCCAACGCTGCCATCTGCTTTCCGGGGCGATGAACGGATCGTCGTGATCACCCCTCACCCGGATGATGAGTCGCTTGCATGCGGCGCCCTTCTCGCCCACGCCTTCGCGGGTGCAGGTGCGCATGTCATCTGCCTCACCGATGGCAGTGCAAGCCATCCCGGATCGCGGACCTGGGTTCCGCCGCGGCTTGCCCGACAGCGTCATGCGGAACTGATCGACGCCCTCAAATGCCTTGGCGGTACGCCGGATGACCTGTTCTGTCTGGGATTGCCCGACGGGCGACTTGACCAGGCAGACGAGGCAGCGATCAGTGCCAGGGTGGAACAGATCGTCCAAGATACAGGGTCGCGCCACATCTTTGCATCTTCGGCCGAAGACCATCACGAAGATCATAAGGCCACGGCGAGTATCGCCGCGGCTATTCGGACACGCCGCCCGGATTGGTCCTACTACAGCTATCCGGTCTGGAGCCGATGGGATGATCCGGAATTTGATGCAAAAATCGCGCGCCACAAGCCGATCTTTCTGGAAGCCGGTCAGCATCGCGACAAAAAGCGGGCGGCGATCAGGGCCCATCGTAGTCAGTTGGGAGAAATCGTCACCGACGATCCGTCGGGGTTCATCCTTCCTGCTGCCTTCATTGCGAAATTCATCGGCGAACATGAGATTTTTTGGAGGATGCCGTGACGGGTGTGAGCCGCGAGCGTTTGGACGCCATCTATTCCGGCAGCTCCGACCCCTGGGGATTTGCGCATAGCCGCTATGAACAAGCCAAGTTCGCCCAGACCCGCAAGGCGTTGAATCGGCCCCGTTATCGGTCTGCCTTCGAACTGGGCTGTGGAAATGGACAACTGGCGAGGTGGCTGGAGGACCGGTGCGACCGCTATACCGGCATGGATGCCGTGGAGGCCGCGATTGATGCAGCCCGGACATCCGTTCCATCGGGTATGTTCCTGAAAGGTTTCTATCCTTGTCCGCTGCCAGATGATAGCTTCGACCTGCTGATCCTTTCCGAGATTCTCTATTTTCTCGATCATGCCGGTCTCAGTAGTCTTGCGTCGCACATTGCCCGCAACTGGTGCTTGGCAGATGTGCTGTGCGTGACCTGGCTCGGCCCGACAGAGCACGAACTGCAAGGGCCAGACTCGATCAATCTCTTCGTGTCGTTCCTCGACACCCATGATTTCAAGCTTGTGACGCAGACGGATGACTACCGGATAGACCGCGGCACGCCGAGGGTTTTGCCATGATGCTGCAAGCACGCAAGGATATTGCTGTCGTAATTCCCGCGCGAAACGAAGAGCAACGCATCGGGTCCTGTCTGTCGGCACTGGCAGGTCAATGTAGCGAGCGAACCACCGTCGTTGTGGTAATTAACAATTCTACCGACCGCAGTATCGCCGTCGCCCGCCACGTCGCCGACCGCAAGTGCATCGACCTTCGTATCGTTCATTGCGTGATCGAACAGGACTTGGGTGTTGGCGCCGTACGGAATATCGGCTGCCTCCACGCAATTCGCCACATGCCGGATCTGCGCTATCTGCTCGGGACCGATGCGGATTGCGTCGTGGGTCCAGGATGGGTGTTCCGAAATTCTGCCCATCTCGAGACGTCCGACGCAGTCTGCGGCAGGGTCACCCCCCTGATCGGCGATCTGGCCGTCCTGCAAAAGATGAACCAGACGTTAGCCCGCAACGAGGGTGTCTATCGCGGTCTCGTGCAGACCCTCTATGCTTGTTACGCCGAAGGATGCCAGAGCTTGGGTGGCACCCATGGCGAGACGGCCGGAGCCAGTCTCGCGATAACCAAGGAAGCCTATCTAGCCATCGAGGGGTTTACATCGGTCGGTGCCGGCGAAGACCGTATGATCGTGCGAAAGTTGCATCGGTTGGGATATCGTGTGCGCCACGCAAACGACGTTGTCGTGCAGGCTTCCTGTCGTTTGGTCGGTCGTGCCCGGGGCGGCATGTCGGATGCGCTCAAGGCACGAATTTTCCACGACGACTATTATATCGATGATTGCCTGCCTTCCTCGGAATGCCTGCTGAAGCAGGTCGCTGCGGGGACGCTTGGCTCCTGGCCGCCTCTCGCGCCTCAAGATGATCGTGTGCTTGCCAGTGACCTCGGTCGCCATATCGACGCCCTTGCCACCTATTTGAACTCGCACCGGCCGGGACTCTCTGCTGGAACGACCGTGCCTGCCCAACCTGCACCAGACTGTCCGGCTGACGCGCTTGCTTGCATCCCGGACTACAAGATCACGCGCGCCGACGATCTGCTGCCTTGGAAGGCTTGCTGACCGCGGTCAGGCCGGACGTGCGTGGAGGGCCCCGTGAAAGCAAGCACTTTTTTGGACCGTTTGCCTGTTTGAATTGCGCGGGGCTTCTGCGACAACGCCGGCGAGCAGAACGTACTTCGCCAATTCGGCTGCTTCGGCTCTGATCGTTCGAAGTCCGACCTTGACGCCTTCGGCATCCCCGTCGTAGCCTCACGTATTTGTCAAAGGATAGGCGGTCCTTCATGATGCTCCGTTCGGCATTGTTCCTTGGCGTCGCGTTCGGGCTCTCTCAGCCCGCGCTCGCCGACGTCACCTTGACGAAAGGTCCGACGCCGATCCCGGACGGCGAGGCCGTCTCTGCGGGCGACATCACGATCCAGAACGAACGTCTGGCCTTTACGCTGGCGGTTGAATCGCAGGCCCCGTGGGGCGTGCCGCGCGGCGTCATCGTCGATCTGGCGCCGGTCAAGGACGGCGCGCCGGACCTTGACCGTATCGCCTTCGCCGACTTCATTCCGAACAATTGGTCCGCCTGGCCCAACACCCGGCTCGACGTCGAGGTCGTGACCAACACCCCCGAGATGGCCGTCATCCGCATCACCCGCGATTTCGGCGCCGCAGATCTCGAGACGACCTACACGCTGGAGGCGGGCTCAGATCGGGTGCATCTCGTCACGAAGATGACCAATACCGGATCCGAGCCGCTCGCCGATCAGATCTCGGGGTTCACGCTCTGGCCCGACAGCGGATATCTTTTCGCCGTCCCCGGGATGGCGGGCGTGGAGGAGGGCAGCGCCGACGATGCCCTGTCCGACCGGGTCGTCGCCTACGATGCCGACTGGTTCATCGCGCTGCACGCGCCCTACATGACCCAGGTGGGTTACGGATCAAAGGATCTCTACACGACCCACAGCCTTGCGCCGGACGAGAGCCGCAGCTTCGAGGGCTGGCTACAGGTCGGCCCCTCGGGCGATTTGGCGCCGGTCGTGGCGGCGGAGATCGAGCGGGACAGCCTGCCCGCGGGCGCCATCTCGGGACGGATCGCCTCCGGTGACGGGCCGGTCTCCGGGTCGGTGCTCGTGGTCGAGAAGGCGGGCGTGCCCTACGCCTGGACCCTGACCCCCGACGGCACCTACGATATCGCGCTACCCGTGGGCGACTACACGGTCTACGCGACGGCGGAGGGCTACTCGCAGTCCGCCCCACGGCAGGTCAGCATGGCGGCGGACGAAGCGGTGACGCTCGACTTCGACGATCTGGAAGCCCCGGGAACGGTGGATTTCGCCGTGACGGATATGGCAGGGGCGCCGATCGACGCGCGGATCGCCATCACCGAAGGGCAATCACCGGTGGTAGAGTTCCTCGGCCGCAAGACGTTCTTCACCGAGCTGCAGCCGGTCGGACGGGCCAGCGCTAAGCTCGCGCCAGGCGATTATGTCTTCACCGTGGGCCATGGCGCGGGTTTTCTGAGCAAGGGTCGAGAGGTCGAGGTCAGTGTCGGCTCGGGCGAGACGCAGGACGTTCCCGTCGAACTCGATCTGATCGCCGACCCGGGGAAGTCCGGTTGGTACGCCTCGGACATGCACCACCATGCCGATCAGCTCGAGGGAACGACGCCCCCCGACTACCTCGCTCGCAGCGAACTTGCCGCCGGCCTCGACCTCATCTTTGTCAGCGACCACGACTCGACGGTCAATCATGCCGCGCTGGCGAAGATCGCCGAGGACCGGGGCGTGCCGTTCATTCCATCGGTCGAGATGTCGCCCTCGTGGGGGCATTTCAACGTCTATCCTCTGGCTCTGGGCGAGCCACTGGCGATCGACACCTCGACCGCCACTGCCGCCGAAGTCTTCGCGGAGGCGCGCAGGCTCGGCGCGGACGCGATCCAGTCGAACCATCCGTTCATCCCCTACGGCTATCTTGCGAGCCTCGAGGCGGGCACGGTGCCGGGGGGCTTCTCGCCGGATATTGACCTCCTGGAGATGAACGGCCCCGGCGACGATGCCAGGGTCTTCGAGCGTGCCGGGCAACTCTGGAGCCAAGGCCAGCGCATCTTCCTGTCCGCAGGCTCGGATGCCCACGATGTCTGGAACGACACGACCGGCTTGGCGCGCGCCTATGTCCATGTCCCCGGAGAGATAAGCACGGACGGCTTCGTGGAGAACCTGAAGGCGGGCCACGCCTACGTCACCCGCGGGCCGCTGATCCTGCCGGAGGTCATGTTCGGCTCCGACCTGCGCATTCGGCCCGGCGAGGCGCGTACGCTTTCGTTCGACCTGACCGCGGCAAACGGGCTTGCCAGGGCGACGCTCGTCGGACCGGACGGAGAGATCGAGAGCCAGTCCTTCGATGCGGGTCCGACGACCGCGTCCGCGGCCTTCACCGTCACGGCAGATGCGTCATCGGATCGCTCCGATTGGGTCGCGCTGACGGTCGAGGATGCGGACGGCAAGATGGCCTTCTCCGATCCGATCTGGATCCGACCCCTGGCCGAGGCAGATGTCCTGCCGAAGGATTAACCGCGACAAGCCTCGATAGGAGCAGCAGCGCGAGGACGTCTCGACCGCTGCAGCAGGCTTGGGCCCAAAAGGGCCGACGCCTGCGTCATGGACGACAACCTCCCCGACAAGCTACACGTGATCGTCGAGCCGGTCGCCGATCATCGATTCGGGCTTGCCGGCAAAGGCTGCACCGATTGCGGCCGCGAGGCCGAGAAGCGCGGCGAGCGAGAGCAACAGGGCTGCGGTGGAGATCGCGTCGCTTGCGGCCTGCGCCGCCTCGACCGCTTGCGGCCTGCGCCGC
>CERQ01002158.1_pt1 | contig 11609 bp, 10 predicted proteins | sample 530711 | NCBI WGS metagenome assembly CERQ01 (sample SAMEA2620882, study PRJEB7988) | marine metagenome | biome: marine biome (ENVO:00000447); feature: mesopelagic zone (ENVO:00000213); material: "saline water (ENVO:00002010), including plankton (ENVO:xxxxxxxx)" | depth 850 m | reverse complement strand
GTAATTTAGCTGTAGTTACATGTAACGTACTATTTATAAGATATGAGTCACTACACGTTAGTCACTACGCGTTAGTCCTTTCGCAGCGTCCTGCTGCGGTAACCATTCATCCATGAATTTTTGTCCAGTGCTAAATCGTACCTTCTGAGTGCGACTTGTTCCAACAAGTCGGGAAAGATCGGAGTGTATGCTATTGGTTTAGCAAGGTGGGGGGGAAATGTTAGCGGTAAGTTCAGAGGTGTCGCCGCATCCATGCGGCTTTGTTAGTTTTGGCGTAGCAGTTCAACCAAATAACTGTTTCGCTTATGTGAGTTGCTATGTGTTTCCGTGATAACCCTCAAATCATCGGGGCTACCAACTATGTGAATTTCACTTTCGGCCCTGGTAATTGCCGTATATAACCACGCTCTATCAACGATTCTGCCTTTCTGTAGTGCGATTATTATTCTGGGGAATTGAGAACCTTGAGCTTTGTGTAGGGTTATTGCATAACCCAGTTCCATACAATCGAGCACAGATTGTGTGATTTCAACTTTGTCCCCCATGTCCAGTGTTACTTCACCATAACTCTCACCTGATGATTGTACGCTGGTTAGCGTTCCAAGAGAGCCGTTTTGAATGCCTTTGTCATAGTGGTTTTGCGTGAATAGAATAGCATCGTTCAACCTGAGGCATTGGAAGAATCGTTCACCGTGCATTTCGAACTCAAGCCTATTTCCATTGGGGTTGACGGCTTCTTGAGCTAGTTTATTAATGTCAGCAACGAGCGCTTTGGTCGGTGCCATAACACGACTATTTTCAGGTGACTGCTGATACAAGTCACAACATACGCGTGCAATGTTGCTCTTTGTTGTTTCATGGAAGTGAATAGCGCCCGTGCTTAGTTTCTCAGGCACGATGCCTTGATTAATAAGCTTGGAGTATTCAGGAATGCCAGTAGAGCCTTCCTGGCGCTTAACAATATCTAGCATGGTGTTAGCAATGGCTCTAGACAAAACGATATCAGCAAGCACCTTACCGCAACCGATGGGCGGTAATTGGTCTGGGTCGCCAGTGAAGATGATGCGAACCGATGGATGAATATGGTTGACCAGGCGGTACATCGTGGGCAGGTCAATCATGCTAGCTTCGTCAACTACCAGTAGATGGTTTTGTTGGCCTGAGTTTGGCTCTAAAGGTTCCGCACGCAATAGCTTAGCAATGGTTGATGTAGTGAAGCCGATTGATTCATGCAAGCGCATAGCCGCTCTGCCACTCAGCGCTACCGCACTTATTTCAAATCCCATTTGGTGGTAGGCTCGAAGTGCGGTTCTAAGCACCGTAGTCTTACCTGTACCAGCTCCGCCAGTGATACAACCCACTGCGTTATCTAAACACGTTGTTACTGCTTCAATCTGCTTCTTGGTTAGCTCATATGGCAATTCATCAACTGCATAGCAATATGCAGAATTTGCATATTCGTCATAGAGATTGTTTTGGCTTGCCAGTGCTTTAAGCCGTTTGGCAACGACACTCTCCATTAACAACTGTGCCGTTGGATGATATGTGCCAGTATCAGGGTTTAGTATGTATTGTGCTTTGTCGTGACCTGCTTTGAACGCTTCCGTCACCACCTCATTGTCTCTAAGCAGCTTTGTTAAATGTGGTCGTAACGCTGCCTGTGTTGTGTACGTATGGCCTTTCTCAATCTCTTTTCGAATGGCCGTTTCAAGTGCTGCGCTTAGTCTCTTGTGATCACAACTTGTGATCTCAAACTGGTCGAATTCCACCAGTTTATCGACATCCGTAAACGACATACCAAAGCCAATGAGTACATACGGATTTTGTTTAATGGCCTTAATGGATTTTTCCCCATGATGCTTCAATAAACGCTGTTGGATGCTGGCTGGTATTTTGTTTTGAGACATCCAATTGCAATAGGCCAGATTTTTGTATCTGGCATATCCTTCAAATAACGCATCTATAGAATCTTCACTCAGGACGCGTCTGAGCCGCTTTCTCGATGCAGAGGTATCTTTTCTGGCTATTGTATGAAAATCCTTACCTAGCAGCTCCCAGAGCGCCCTGGCTTTGCTTTCACCTATACCTTTGAAGTCAGCTTCTCTAGCGATGAAGCGAATAAGTTGTTCGCCCGTTTCTGGCAAACTGCATTCGATGTGCTCTGGTGCTTCATAGGTATGCTGCTGCATCACGAAATCACCTGATTCCATGTCTTCTACCAGGCGAGCGCCTTTTACCGACCAGTGCTGACCGAGAGCTGGTTGAACGGGGATGGAATCTGGATCAGCTTTGATGGTGACGAAATATTTGCCACAATTAATTTTGTATGAGTTTTTTGCCAGTGGTACGCCACTGAAGATTACCATATTGGTTGATCTGTAAGGGATGCTCGTGACGCGCATGTGTTCTAGATGTAATTGATCAACAACTTGTTGTCCAATTGGAGCCTGTGCATTCATCGCGGCATGAACCCCATTTCAGAAAGGGTTTCATTCAGCTCACCAAATCGCTCTAGCTTACTTTCTAACTCTTTTACTTTGGCTTTCAATTCAATGTTTTCAGCCTCTAATGCAGACACGCGTTTTGAATCAAGTAGTTTCTTATTAGCCGTGTTGTCGTATTGCTTTGGCTTGTCGGCATTTTGCTTTGCAGTTTTGGTCAAAGGAGGGAGTACACCTTCATCACGCAACTCATCTTCTAACTTCTTTAGCGCCTTTCTAATCAATGGATTTTGTGTAAGAGCAGACTTACCGCAACCAACACCTTTTGCGACTTCGCCACGATTTAGCTTGCCTCCGAAAACTATTTGTTTAAAGTCGTCGTCTGTCTGAGTGGCTTGCCACACCTCAAACGCCTCAAGGTTTTCCTGCGCTTTTTGTTGGCCGTTCTTACTCATAAATACAATCCTAATTTACTTCCTTGAATCAGTACCCCGCATTCCTTAAAGTTCTACAAATGCCAGGGTTACAAATTTAACTTTGTATAATGTTTCTAATCACCGAAAAGTCGTTTGGCGTAATCAAAGGTTTTCCATCAGCAGTCGAGACTATCCTCTGGCGATCCCCTTCTCCTCTAATTTCATAATCATTGGATTGGGTAACTAAATCCAGAAGACCCTTAACCCCTCGCTTTTCTTCAACGGTAAACTTTGATGTGGGGGATACTTCAACTGTTCCGTCCTCGGTAATTTCCGAGTTGAGCATATTCGTGAGACTGACCTTCCCTTGATTATCAAAATTTTTTGAAAGGACTTTTTCAAGGTGTGTAATTCTGGCTTCAAGTTGTCTGATATAGATTTTGTTTTGTGGCGTCCCATCACTTGCTGATCCCTTGTTTTTCGTGGACTTTCGAGTTCTAGACACCGCCTCACAATATTTGTCTATTAGTGGCTTATAAATGCCCTTGCTATCATTATCTAGCGTTCCCTTCGCTGGTCTTCCTGCACAATTTACCCTTACAAATTCGGCAATCGAAGTTATCGATATTGCCATCCCTTTGTTTATATGATGAAGGCAGGCGGTTTGAACGTTTTTTATCCCGATTTGCAAACGCCGATCCGTGTGGGTTTTAAGCAACCCGTCAGCATACTTGTTTGCTTCTTCTAATTTTTCAGTGTTTGCCTGCATACTCAAGCTCCGTTCCAGCAGTATTCAATGAACTATCTAATCTCTTTAAACCTTCGATTAAATCTGATGCTGTTTTTGAGTCCTCAAATAACAGCCTGGGATCTGCAAACTCCTCATCTGTAATTGTGTCACCAAGGATTTCTTTGGTATGAACAGTAGCGAAGACTACAGCCGCTCTCTTTACTTCTTCGCTGGGTATGTAAAGTAGTGGATTGCTAACTGAAGCTTCGTTGAAGACTTTGTTGAGGAATTTATCTAATTTATCGACATGAACGTTTGACTCTGAGGCATCCAACCCAAGCATGATCGCCTGCATAGACATTTCCATGGCAGAGTCCAGCATATTAAGCGATTCAAGTGTAGGCTCAAGCCTAACCTCTTGTTTATCGAGAGGAACAGGCATAAGCGAGCTTTCGATGTCTAATTGCTTTAAACATTCATGAAGCATCCGGTCTCGCCTTTTTAATTCTGTTATTCGATGACACAGCAACTCAGTTTTTTGATCTGCTTTATCGTTGAGTTTTGCAATAACCAAATCAGGCTCTGTATGATTGTCATAGGCATCATTGATTTTATCGTAAAGCCGGACGCGCTGATCCCTAAGCTCTTTAATTTCGGAGGCACATTCGTTGAAGTAGTATATCTGTTCCGCTATAAACCTCGGACTAGTTCGCCAATACCGACAATTTCCGCATCGCAGGTCTCCGCCACTCACACTCGTCAGTTCAATTGCATCAGAGCCAATTTTATTTGACTTAACAGCAACACCTCCATCTCGGCAATTAAAGTTCATGCATATCCCGCCTTTCATGAATCTAGGGTGTCCACCTTGGGAAAAATCTGGCGCTGCCAACTGAAACTCATCCACCAAATCGGCGTTGTTTATCCATTGCAAGTTATCGACACCCGCTTCTAATATTTCCTTTTCATTCAGATATGTAAGTCCACTAATTCTTTGGGCCTCTAAAATGGAGCGTTTGTATTGCTCCTCCCCTATTTTTCGATAATAAAGAGTCATAATGCTAGAGTTGTGCCCAGCAAGAAGTTGCACAACATCCTTATCAAGCCCTGAGTTTAGTAGCTCTGTGATTCCATAAACGCGAAGGCTATGTAAATCAAATAAGGGGGTGTCGTCCATTGAAAATGCTAAATTGTTTTTAGCAAATCTGGGATATTTCTCCTTGTATCTTTTCTCAGCCTCCCTCATAACCATGTGGAATAGCTTTAAAATCATTTGGTGGCGGGGCGGCAAAAATATAGTGCCGGAGTCAGCATCTACTTTTGATATCCTTGGGAAAGTTATATCTCGGAACAACGGGATAAACTTGGGTAAACTCTCAAATATTGCTGGAGAATATTTCCCATCATCTTCATCAACGGTTCTAACTGGATTTAAATTTTTCGGTGAGAATTTGTCATTAAACGCCTTTTGTCGTTTAACTATCTCAATTATCTCATCAACGTTTTCGATACCGCTGTCAGCTACCCATGGCACCGAATAACCAGTATGACCTTTTTTTTGCAGGGCATACCCCTTCGTTTTATTGGTATTGATGTAAAGGGAAAGCCCTTCACTCCCTTCAGATTGGTCTGATTGAATGAACGCAGTCTTCCCAAACTTTTCGTTATGCGTTTTTCCATCTGGATAGGTGAAATTTGCTGTTAAAGCGGTATTTACAACGTATTGTTGTCTGTCTAAGTCCCAAACCTTTTCATCTAGCAAACCTTCATCTAACCACCTTATTTGGTGAGTACGCGCTGGAAAAATCATCAAAATATGTAAGATATGCCCAATATTAGGTACATAGACAGACTCTTTCTCATCGGTCAGATGGTTGTACAACACCTTTTCTGTTGATGGGATGTTATCCCTTACGAACTGGTAATTGTTTTCTGCTAAAACCTCGATACATAGACTGTGCAGAACACTTGGCAAAGACCTCCTTGTCGTAGTCGATCTTTTCTTGGAGAGCTCTTTAAATACCTCCTGAGCAGCAGGTATTGGCAATACCTTGTCAAATCCTTCTCGCCTTTTAGCGTTATAGACATGGCCCAAAGCTCTTCTCGCATTTGTCCATACATTTCTCTTGGCTGTGATCGTATTGAGAGCTTTATGTCTTTGGATGTATTTATAAAAGGAGAATTCATCATCATTTATCGGGTGATAAAAATGATGTACTTTCAAGTCAGCCACCTTATTAATCTGCTCTTGAGCCGCAGAGTTACGACAAATGACAAAATCAATAAAGTGATTCAAATACTGCATTTTTTGAGAGTTTGCCTGAGTTAATGTATACAACCTCAATTCACTCAAAAGCTCTTCAGGCAACTTATCTTTGTAGCGATTTAAACTCGTGCTTGTTCGGGACAAATCCCCCTCAACCATACGATTTACACCGTATTGACTTAGAGCACCAACATTAAAAGGCTTAAATCCTTTTTGATTGATGTACGATTTAGACTTTTCAAGTTCTGTTATAACTAACCTCAATGCCTTTTGGGGGCTTTCCGTAAATGATGTCATTTCCCCTTTGTCATCGTTGTACTGTTTTGTATTTTTCACGTAATCGACGCAGAGTTGCACGGGAAGTTCTTGTATTGCATTTATATTTGTGCTGCAACGCAACCCTCTCAATAATCTTGACAGACTTGAACTTTGTGATGCTGCTTTAGCGAGTTCTATCTGTGAAGATAGCTCATCGTTATCGACAAACATCTGATATGTGTCTGTTTTGCCCATGACATTTGTGGCCGTTGGGAAAGGCGTAAATACAGCATTTTGTTTAATAAATAACTGAATGGCACACATGAACACCTTTTTTACTTGAAAAATAAAATCCTGATATAGATTGGTATTGCCATGAAAATAGTGCGTGTCGAAAAGGTTGTTTAGTCCGGTATTCGTCTTGTAATACTCATCAGATGATGAGCCAACATTGACATCGAAAACTGATTTGTCCAGCAAATCCATAAATGGAGAGCACAGGAAATCCTCCCTTTTATAAGGCATGGTCAACTTGCTCTTTTTCTTAGCAACTCTTTTTGGAGCAAACTCGCTGTAAAGAGATTTTAAGATTAACGTCAGGAACCCAACATCACTCAAACCTAACGCCCGTTGTGTAGCATCAAAATCAATGAGGGCGGGTTCAATAGTCTCACCGGAGGAGATTCTGTACGTCAATTCAAGCTTTTCATCACCCAGCCTAAACCCGTCGAAAATTATTCTTTCAATTAATTTGTTGATGCTCTCTGCGTCATCAAAATCGATTTCTTCTAAAGAAGCGATTCGTCTGATTTCGCCACAAGTGAGTGGTCTAGCATTATCAGATTGCCTGTAGCTAGGCGTAACTCGGTCTGCCCAGTAAACCTCTTTAACAGAGTCTACATACCTTTTCCGAAAGAACTCATTAAGCGTTTTACCGACATTTTCGATTAGAGATGCATCTATGATGCATGTGTCGATTTTTGGGTTGTATCTCACCAACTTGTCTTCTGCGATATATCCACTCCCGATATGTAGCAGGTCGGTGTCAGTGGAAATAATACTCTTCAAGATAGCAGCTCCTCAAATGTCAAATTTTCAAATTCCGTATATTGCCTTCTTGCTATCATTGCCCTAGCCTTCTCGGCAGTGGGTTGGGCATAACGTTCCGTCGATGATATATATCCGTGCCGTAAGAAAACCTTGATGTCTTCAGTTGATAAGTTCAAAGCGTTCTTCAAATAAAATCCACAGAAGTGACGTAACGAATGCGGCTGTCTCACAGTACCTAATTCTCTTAATGTTCTCCTCTCAAAATGCTTCCGATATGCACCCAGCGTTAGAGGGCAACCATTGCTCTGACAGATAAGCCATGGGTGGCCTGCGACCCTCTTTTGTTTCAGCAATTTCGGTAATAAAATCGTGTTAAAAAACCTACGGGCATTCTCATTAGACCAAGTTAAGACATAACCGTACGCGGGGTGTGAAACTTGCAGCGACATCGTTTTGTGTCCGGCAAAATACTTATTTTTCTGGTCAACAATTAAACATCTTGGTTTGGGGTTTGTTAGAAAATTAACATCTACATCGTCGAGTTCAGAAGAGTTGGTTATTGTTGCTTTGTGCCTTCCAATAATCTCTTGTCGTTGAGTTAAGCGATTAGTGTTTGGGTCAAACGTTTTCCCATGAACTTGATCCTCCGAAACGATAATATCCGCGTATCCATCGCTTGAAGGGACAACGTCATATATCAAAATATTCGCCACCTCCGAGCCTCTCAGGCCAGTAAATGCTTGGAGAATGTAAGCAGCTTGGTAGTTGATAGATTGCTCTGAGAGGATAAATTGAGCTAGTTCATTGGGAGGGAAGTATTTGGTTAGTTTCTTTTTTGAGTTTCCAGCCGCGCCAGTATCATAATTCGCAGAAGTAAAGTGCAACCTTCCTCTGAATCCATACCTATCGCTATCCTGTTGATAACCCGCCCCTTCTAAATGGGAAAGCAAACCCTTATGTTCTTTATCTTCTTTTCTCGTCTTTCGTGCGTTTTCAATAAGAGTTTGGTCGATCCCTGTTAATCCCGTTCCCATATATGTATGGCAAAATTTCTCAAACTTGATGTAAGCATTTATTAATTTAATTACTGTGCTTAGCTTGGAGCTTTCCCAATACAAGTTGAGTTTACATTCACCGTTTGAATCAACAGTTCCGTTCAGTTTCGCTTCAAAGTACGAGTAAAGTAATTCTGTAGGATTGTTTAGCCATTCTGGCTGCTTCTCTTTTTGGGACTCAAAAAACACCAAAATATCAGAAACAACATCAATAACCGTACGCAAACTTGACGACTTGCCGCCACCCAAAGCGTACTCGTTCTTGATAAAAAGAAGCAATGCGTAATTTATTTTACCGTCCGGCGTAAAGACAAGTGGAAAGTCCCTATCCTGAAATTCCTCAGTTTTCACGTACTTCAAGTAATAGCTTTTTTTAAATTTCTTCAATGAGACATCATCATTCTCGATACATATGTGAATAATACATAGTCACATTCTCACGGTCAAGAAAAAAGCAGACACCCTAGAATGAACTACTTATGTGACTTATGTGGGCTATTTTTATGTCCCATTTTAGCTTTTTTTGGCGCCCTGAAGAAGTTGACGTTTCTCGCGACCGTGTTGATTTCCAAAAATTGACCGACCCAGAAAAGCACATCTTTATTTCAAACCTTAAGTACCAAACCCTGTTAGATTCGGTGCAAGGCCGTAGCCCGAACATCGCGTTCTTGCCTATTATTTCACTACCAGAGTTAGAAACTTGGGTTGAAACATGGTCTTTCTTCGAGACTATTCACTCACGTTCGTATACCCATATTTTGAGAAACTTGTTCTCAGACCCAAGCGAAATATTCGAAGATATCGTAGTGAATGACGAAATTAAGCGACGTGCTGCTGATATTTCTAAATATTACGATGATCTCATTTTCGCCACTCAGCTTTGGCAAACACAGGGTGAAGGCGTACATACAGTGAATGGTGTTGCACACACTATCAACATGTATGAGCTTAAGAAGAAGCTTTACCTATGCATGAACTCGGTGAACGCACTGGAAGCAATCCGTTTCTACGTGTCTTTTGCCTGCACATTCGCTTTCGCTGAGCGGAAGCTGATGGAAGGTAATTCTAAGATTATTCGTTTGATTGCCCGTGACGAGAATCTGCACTTATCTTCAACACAGCATATCCTTAATTTGTGGGCTAAGGGTAAAGATGACCCTGAAATGGCGCAAATTGCAGAAGAATGTAAAGAAGAAGCGCGTGCTATCTTCATGAACGCTGTCGAGCAAGAAAAGCAGTGGGCTGACTACTTGTTCCAAAACGGCTCAATGATTGGTTTGAATAAAGAAATTCTTTGCCAGTACGTTGAGTACATTGCGAATCAACGTATGTCTGCTATTGGTCTAGACACCCCGTTCGAGATAAGCAGTAATCCACTTCCATGGATGAATAACTATTTGAATTCAGACAACGTGCAAGTGGCACCTCAAGAGTCTGAAATCAGCTCTTATCTTGTTGGTCAAATCGACTCTGCCGTGAGCGAAGACGACTTTGCTGATTTTGAGCTGTAAAACTACAGCTTAATGAGCAGCAACGATAAATCACTCCGCATCGACGTTGTCGATGTGGGGGCGATTATTTCCCCTTCTGATTCCACTATCTTAAACGCCCTTGAAGCAGCGGACGTTCATATTCACTACCATTGTCGTGAAGGCTTTTGTGGTGCATGCCGCACAAAGCTAATTGAAGGCGAAGTTGAGTACACCACAGATCCCCTCGCCTTCATTGACGACGATGAAATTCTTCCTTGTTGTTGCGTGGCTAAATGCCCGCTAAAAATAAAAGTACCGCTGTAAAATCTTCATTCATCGTTCTCACTATCACACTCACAGTGTTTCTGCGCGTTAGAGTAATCCACTTCAATAGTTTTACGTAGCAACTTAACACTAATCAAACGTAAGGATAATGTTATGAGCGAAGTTTCTGGAAAAGTTGTCATCATTACAGGTGCAAGTAGCGGGCTTGGAGAAGCAACGGCGAAAATGCTTGCGGATAAAGGTGCTAAATTAGTGTTGGGCGCCCGCCGTGAAGACCGTCTTAAAAAACTTGTAGATGAAATTGAATCTTCAGGTGGCCAAGCTACTTATCAAACGGTAGATGTCACGAAAAAGGATGAAGTCAAGGCGCTTGCGAAAGCGGCGATAGATGCCTATGGGCGTATTGACGTGCTCGTCAACAATGCTGGTCTTATGCCGCTCGCTCCGCTTGACGAGACGAAAGTTGACGAGTGGGATCAGATGATAGATGTAAACATAAAAGGCGTTATGTATGGAGTAGCAGCTGTATTAGGACAAATGCGAGAGCAAAAAAGCGGGCATATTATCAATCTTTCCTCTGTGGCAGGTCATGTTGTGTTCCCTGGAGCAACGGTTTATTGCGCAACTAAATTCGCTGTTAAAGCAATAAGTGAAGGCATTCGCAGGGAGTCAAATGGTGAAATTCGCTCTACCAACATCTCACCTGGTGCAGTGGCGACAGAACTTACTGACCACATTTCTCACAAAGACTCAAAGCAAATGGCAGATGATATGTATGACGATGCTATCGATGCAGATGCTATTGCACGTGCAGTAACGTTTGCCATAGAGCAGCCTGGCGACGTAGACATAAACGAAATGATCATCAGACCTACCCGTCAGGAACTCTAATACAGCTCATTTCTAACGTAATGGTATAGATTGGCCATCTAATAATTAAGCCTGCAAAAGCAGGCTTAATTTATTTCTGAATTTAAAGTACTTTTTCGATGGCATACAATTCTTCATCGATGACCTGTAAGCGAGATGCAACAACGGCTCTCGCGTCGTTTACGCCTTTATTATAAAACGATGCGCCCATTTCTTTACTAATGAAGTCGAGAAGAAATTCTCCGTCAAATTGACCAAGTTCCACGCTTAATTCATCATCAAAATATCGTTGCAGTTTAGCGACTAGCGCGTCTTTTTCCTCACGGGTAAATGCAATATCACTCATTATCATCCTTCATTTGTCACTTATAAAATGTCACGTTCTTTGTTTTAGACTCAACTATCGTTTTTCTTGCTCGTTAGCAATTATAAACGTTTTAACGTTAACACGCCGCACGCCTAATTTTAGATTTTTTTAGCATGTAGACTCGGCCTGGTATGATTTTCGTATACACCTTGTAGACTTCTCTATTTTTAATTGCTGATTGTCTAAAAACAGTTATTTTAATGCAGAGTCTACATGCCCTTTTGTTCAAAGCACTATCGCAATAGTTTGCGTAGATAATTACATCAAAATGGGGCATCGCTTTCACGTAATTTGCGAGGTTAACAATGAAAGTTCTACCTATTATCGGAATAACAACCGTACTAGCAGCAAATAGTTTACCTGCTTGCGCCAACCCTAACCCTCATAAAGATAAATCAC
>CERQ01112605.1_pt1 | contig 11635 bp, 9 predicted proteins | sample 530711 | NCBI WGS metagenome assembly CERQ01 (sample SAMEA2620882, study PRJEB7988) | marine metagenome | biome: marine biome (ENVO:00000447); feature: mesopelagic zone (ENVO:00000213); material: "saline water (ENVO:00002010), including plankton (ENVO:xxxxxxxx)" | depth 850 m | reverse complement strand
CGAGCTCAGATTCAAAAACAAATAAATTCCCTTCGTGAAGAAAAGATAGCTTTAGAAGGTGAGAAAACAAAACTGAAGTCAGACTACAAATACATTGAGGAGCTCGCACGTGAAAAGTACCGGATGGCAAAGAAAGGGGAAAAAGTGTTTAAGGTTATAGAGGAAAAGAAATTAAATTAATCTTTATCTAAATCTTTACCCAAATGACGACTACGGGTAAATAATTCATCTTTTTCATCATCCGTCAAACCATCATACCCTACCTCACGAATTTTATCCAGTAATCGATCTACATTTTGTTGCATATTCATACGGCGTTTCTCAGTTTTTTCAGTTTTATTATATTTTATTTCTGCCACTTTTGAATTGAAAAAAAGTTTAAGTCGTGACCATGTCCACGACGACTTTAAATAAATAAATCCAATCACCATTCCAGATAAATGTGTAAGATGACTTATATTCGATCCTGAAGAGCCCATAGATGATATAAAGGCCATACCCCCAAGGAAAATAACAAAATATTTTACCTTTACAGGAAATAGAAAATAGATTAACACTTTACGATTTGGAAACATAAGGCCGTAGGCCAATAATACACCATAAATAGCACCGCTTGCCCCAATGAGAACGGCATTAGGGTTTCCCAGATTAAAAAGAAGCCATATTAAGCCGGAACCAATTCCTGTGGTAAAATAATATTTCAGGAACTCACTTCGCCCCCAAATAGATTCCATCTCTGACCCAAACATCCATAGGACGAACATATTCATAAAAATGTGAAAGAAATCTCCGTGAACAAACATATAGGTACCGGGCTGCCAAATCATCGGCCAGATATTCCCAGAGGATAGTCCAAATATTTGTGCTAAATCGATTTGAGATTGAGCAATGTATCTGAAAAAGAACACTACTATATTCACTAAGATTAATATTTTAATCGCATCAGTGAAATACTGTGGTTTAAATGCAATGTTTCCTTGCTCTGATTGAAATTGATAGCGCATATTAATTTATGAATTGTAGAAATTTATACAAATTCTTGGTAAATCCGTTCCTTTTTTATTAATTCAATATTTCAGCTGAACGGAATAAACCATCTGCCGCCTGTAGAATTTTAAGTTTTAATTGAGGGGAATAATTTTGATTCTCATCCAAAAATTGTTTAACAATATTTGCGGCGCTTTTAGTTTGATATCCAGATAGAGTTGCGCTTACAAACCGAGCTGGGAAAAAAATATCGCCTGTTTGTTGAATTTCTTCTAATAATTCTAAACTGGGACGAATATATTTTTCTGATGACCTGGCCCGCAATGGGTGATGGAGATACCCAATAGCCGATTGGACCCAAGGTTCTTTAGAACGGTTATGTTCTTTTTTTATGGATTCAAAGAATTCATCTCTAACAAGCTGATTATTAGATAAAGCAGGCATAATAAACGAAAACCGCGCTTTTCGATCTGGATTATTAATTCGTTTTAACTGTGTTAATAATATTTCATCACTATCCGCATTAGCTCGCAATGCCAATTCAGATGCTATAGCAATATAATCACGTTCTGATAATTGCAGTCCAGGAATTGAATCGGTTTCCAACCATATATTTTTCAACCATTTATATCCTTCTTTAGTAAGTGTCACTGACCTTAATGTTCTAAAGAAAGTGGATTTCATTGAAATTGATTCGGCTTCAGCTATGTGACTCCTGAGTTTCAATTCCAACTCACTTGCCATTTGATTCCGTTGGTCTTGGCTTAAATAAGACCAATAAGCAGAATTTATCCGTCCAAGGATGCGTTGAATATTTAGGATGTCATCTTCCGTTTGCAGTGCATTAATACATAATCGAATAATTTCCATTGGCTCTGATAAGCCATAAAGCATATCATCCCATAAATTCAGCCAGGCTACTCCTCTAATGTAAGCGTTATCTATTTCTGGGAGATGTTTTATAAGGTATGATCGGCTTGTCTTATCCAATTTAAAATAGCCATATCCAATACCAGCGCCATTTGGAAGTATATAATTTGGTTTTGGCAGCCCTTTTGCTTCAGATACATTGACTGTTCTGCCTTTCAAATAAACTGGCAGAACTTTATCTTTGTAATTATATCCAAACCGTACTTTAAGATTTTGACCCCATAATCTGTTTTTCTTTTTTACATCTGATTGCTTGAGCTTTAATCTAGAAATCAAACCATCATTATTTATCTGGATATTGATATCAATGATAGGCCGATCAGGTTCATCAACCCATATTTTACTCCAGCCGGTAAGATTCTCTTCTGAAAGATTGTCAAGTATTTTTATCAAGTCATGCCAAGTGGCATTTGTATAACTATATGTTTGAAGATAAGTTTGCATTCCTTTTTGAAAAGTTTCCTCTCCTACCAATATTTCTAAATGTTTCATTATCACTGGTGCTTTCGCATAAATGATAGAACCATAAAGAGTTCCTGCCAAGTTTAAATTTTCTAATGGCTGGCGAATTTGGTTCGCTCCGGCACTGCGATCCACCCCATAAGCAGAAGAATAGTTGCTTAAAAATCGAAGGTCATGGTTTATTTCAGGAAAAGCTGGATTTATTATCTTACCACCCATAAATCCTGCAAACACCTCTTTTGTCCATACATCATCAAACCAGTTCATTGTTACAAGATCACCAAACCACATATGAGCCGTCTCATGAGAAATCAGCCCAGCACGACTTAAATATTGATTTGTTGTAGCCGTTGTTTCTAAAAATAAACTTACATCCTTGTAAAAAATTGCGCCGGGATGCTCCATCCCTCCATATTGAAAACCAGGTATTAAGGCAAAATCAAATTTCTGGAATGGATATTTAATACCTGTATAATCTTCCATCCACGAGATAGCATTCATATGCAGGTCAAAAATTGCATCTTTATTACGCGCAACTTTTACTGAATCTGTCTCTCTGTGGTACATCGTCATTTTCCTGCCATTTCGTTCTTCTGTAATTTTTTCAAACTTGCCGGCTGCAAAAGCCAAAATATATGTACTTACTGGTTTAGTTTCGCCAAAACGAAATAAGCGTCTTTCCTCAAATTCTATTTCCTCAATCAAGGGTCCATTGGTCAGTGCTGTCCATGTCTTTGGCGTATCAAGGGTCAGTGTATATCGTCCTTTTAAATTGGGTTGATCAAAGCATGGAATGGCCGTTGCAGCGCGATCGGGAACAAATAACGTATAGAGGAACTCATCGTTACGATTCAAGGACATATCCCCTGCCCTAAAATTGATCTTAATACTATTCTCTCCAGCTACAAAATGAGTTTTGTCAATAATTATGTGTTGATTATCAGCCAAATATTGGACTTCTTTTTGACCCACTTCAATACTTTGGATATATTCTGAAGGCTGACGAAAATCAAGAACCAGATCTTGCGCCGATTTTAATAAATTAAACCGAATCGTTTCCAAACCTATAATAGGTGAATCAACTTTATCAGGGATCTTTAATGATATTTCATATCGAACATTTGATATGGTTTTGGCCCTGTAAGAAGCTAATTCCCATGAAACTCCCGGCGATAAATCAATATTGTTTGTTTTACAACCAATAAAGAATATCATCAATAAAATAGTCACACGATTCATACTAATTTCATATTGGATATTTTTCTATTTCTTATCCAGTTTTTTGGATTAAATATGGGAGTTTTTTTGCTATATGGAGCCTCTGGTACTTTTAACTGGGGTAGGGTAAAAATTTTCACATTTAATCCCATGCTCTCTCTGGCTTTCAATATTTCCCATGCTGCACTTATAAAAAAATCTCTCGGCAGAACTCCTCTAATTTGCTTCAACCCATAGGTCTGAAGTCCATCTCGAATCATGGTTGTACAACTATTACGAAAAATACTGAAGTCGCGATACTTTTCTGGATTTTTCGGATTGGTTGGAGTTTCAAAAATCTTATTTAACGTATCGTAGTAAATTTTTGATAGTTTTTCAGTATTAATTCCCGTAATGCGAATTACTTCAATTGACCGCATAAAATTGCGTCCAAATTTGTCATAATATGCAGTACCATCTTCCTTGATTTCAAATTTCCCAGTATAAGGTGAAGGAGAAAATTCACCCAACGCTGGCCGATACATAAATTCGGCTGTATCCATAATTTCATTTTCATTAATCAAGTGAGAAAAGTTAAAAAATTCACCATTTACATTTATGGCATTGTGGCCACATCGCGATGTAGGATATTTAGTTAGACGCTCATTGTAATAAATCTCCACAAAGGGTATTTCTTCCATTAGGAAATCTGGCCACATAATTAAAATTTGTTCGTTGGATTCATAATCTTTTTGAGACAGCTCACGGACACAAACCTTTTGATCTATCCAGTGATGTACATAACCTTTCCAAATATGGCGATCTTCAAAATGCCTCTGACCGTTTTCCATTTCTAAATAATGTTTACCACCGGATTGTCGCAAAATACCCTTATAGATCATGGTGATGCAATTTCTCGTAGTATCTGAAGAGATTTTAAATTTTTTAAGCCTTCAAAATGGACATTTAAACAGGTATTTAAATAATTACTTACTGCTCGGCGATCTTTCGCAGTGATATTTAAGTTGGAATGCAATCCTGTTTCACCTTTTTGAAAATGATTAAATATGGCCTTCGAATGTGGACCTGAAAACGGATTAGGCAAGGGAACATAATCCAATTCTGACTGAGATAAATCTGGTTTAAAACCCAAAAGTGTTAAAAGTCGATATTGATAATACCAATAAATCAAATTTAATTGATTAGTCTCATTCTCGACTCTATCTAATGCATTTAATAGTTCATCATAGAGATCACCATGAGGATCTTTTTCAATGAGACATTTATCGGTTAATTCAATCATAGCCAGGGCATATGATATCTTTTTCAGGTCCGTTGGAATAATGCGCCATGAGCAATAAAATGATGCTTTGGAAATGGTTTGGAGATCTCGATTCTCTTTATAATAATAAACCAAATCTAAACAATTTGCTGTTTGAAAATAGGCTCCCATAGGTGATTTTTTCCGGTGAGCTCCATGAACAATGAAACTCAATTTCCCCATATCTCTTACGAAACATCGCGCTATAATACTTGTCTCGCTATAAGGAAACCGCTTAAGGACAATTGCGGTTGAATTAGTGATCATTATGTGATAAAATGTACTAGATTTTAAAGGTTTAGTCCATTTTCACTAACTCTAATATGCCTTAGCAAAAATAACTTCGTGCTTGGCTGCATTCCCAGAATAAATACAGGTTAATCCTCTTGTATCTTCATTAAATGGGATGACCCGAATAGTTGCTTTTGTTTCGGCCTTAATAGCCTTCTCCGTCTCTTCTGTTCCATCCCATCCGCACCGGACAAACCCGCCTTGATTCGCAATCACATCTTTGAATTCATTATAAGAAGAAACTACGTGAGTATTTTCAGAGCGGAACACTTTTGCTTCTTCAAAAAGTGTTGCCTGTATATCCTCCAATAAAGTGGAAATCGTATGAGCAATATCATTTTTTTTAATGAATTGTTTTTCACCAGTGTCACGACGAACAATAACTGCTTGTCCTTTTTCTAGATCTTTGGGGCCTACTTCTAAACGAATCGGGACTCCCTTCATTTCCCATTCGTTAAATTTGAAACCGGGGCTCCCTTTCCGCCAATCTTCATAGATTCGATAACCTTTAGAATGTAAATCTGGTAAAATGGAGGCCAAGTAGTTAATCAAAGAATTTTTATCATCTTCATCTTTGAAAATGGGTATCACAACAACCTGATATGGAGCAATCTTTGGTGGCAAACGTAGCCCTTTGTCATCACCGTGGGTCATGATAACACCGCCAATTAATCGTGTGCTTACCCCCCAACTCGTTGCATAGACCATTTCTTCTTTATTATCTTTAGTTTGAAAAGTTACTTCAAATGCTTTTGCAAAATTTTGACCCAAATTATGGGATGTGCCAGCCTGGAGTGCCCGTTTATCACCCATAAGAGCCTCAATGCAATATGTGCGATCTGCTCCTGCAAATTTTTCTGAATTGGATTTTAAACCAGTATGAACTGGAATGGCCAAATAATCTTCAGCAAGTTTGCGATATAATTCTAAAATAAGTAATGTTTCTTCTTCCGCTTCCTCTGCCGTAGCATGAGCAGTATGGCCTTCCTGCCAAAGGAATTCTGTTGTCCGAAGAAAAAGTCGTGTGCGCATCTCCCAACGGACTACATTGGCCCATTGATTAATTAATAATGGCAAATCCCGGTAGGATTGAATCCATTTTTTATACATGGACCAAATCACCGTTTCAGATGTTGGTCGGACAATTACTTCTTCTTCCAGTTTAGATTCTGGATCAACCACAATTTCATTATCCCCATCTGCTTTTAATCTTGTATGGGTGACAATGGCGCACTCTTTTGCAAAGCCTTCTACATGTTTAGCCTCTCGTGCTAAAAATGATTTAGGAATAAACAAAGGGAAATAGGCATTTACATGACCTGTTTTCTTAATCATCTGATCAAATGCTTCTTTGATCAACTCCCACATGGAAAAACCGTAAGGCCTAACGACCATAGTCCCTTTTACCGGGCCATAGTCAGCCAAGCCTGCTTTGGTGACTACATCGGTATACCATGCATTATAATCTTTACTTTGCGGAGTGACGCCTTTTGACATGTTTTGCTCTCAAAATTTTGAAAGGGAAATTACCGGCTTCATAAAGGGCTTCCAATGGAATTTGTCAGATGTATTGATTGAGGGTCATACTCTTCCTTCATTACTTTCAACATTAGATATTTAAATATGGAGGCCTTCTTGAAACAACATTTAATTTTACGAGTTCTATTTATATTATTTATTTTCATTGGATGTGAATCCAATAAAGCTGATCTGATTATCGAAAATGGTATCATCTATACGATGGATGATTTTAACCCAATAGCTGAATCAGTCGCTGTACGGAGTGGAAAAATTATTGGTGTTGGATCCAATTATTATATTCAATCTTTTATTGGAAATAATACCAAGGTGCTTGATCTAAAGGGCGCAACTATGGTTCCAGGTCTTATTGAGGGACATGGTCATTTTATGGGACTGGGTTATGCAAAAATGCGCTTGGATTTATCTACAGTATCCAGTTATGATGAATTGGTCGATATGGTTTCAGGTGCAGTGGCAGAGGCAAAACCCGGAGAATGGATTCTTGGTAGAGGTTGGCACCAGAGTAAATGGGAACCCGTTCCAGTACCTTTAGTGAAAGGGTTTCAAACCCATGATAAATTAAGCGCTATTTCACCTAACAATCCTGTCTGGCTAACACACGCCAGTGGTCATGCTGCTTTTGGGAATGCTAAGGCAATGGAACTTGCTGGTGTCACATCTGAAACTGAATTTGGATTTGGTGGTGAAATCATTAAAGACCTGCGTGGAAATCCAACGGGTGTATTTAATGAAAGAGCACAAGGATTGGTGAGTCAATATGTTGAAACAGAAGGTGAGGATAACAGCAGTCAACGCGCTTTGGAACTGGCTGTGCAGGCATGCCTTGAGAATGGGATTACTTCATTTCAAGATGCCGGCTCTGGCTCAAATTCAATAAATGCTTATCGTGAAGGATTAAGTTCTAATTCTTTACGTATTCGATTATATGTCATGCTCACGAGTAGAGATCCTGATCTACTTAAAGAGTGGTATAAAAAGGGGCCTGAGATAGGAACTGGAAATGATTATCTTACTATCCGTTCAATTAAACTTAATACAGATGGTGCTCTGGGATCCCGAGGTGCTTGGCTCTTAGATTCCTATACAGATCGACCCGGACATTTTGGAATGGCCACTCAATCCATGGATTATGTGTATGAAGTATCACGCGACGGTTTGGCTAACGGCTTTCAGGTTAATAGTCACGCTATTGGAGATCGAGCCAATCGAGAAGTGCTGGATCAGTATGAAAAAGTTTTTAATGAAAATCCAAAGTTGGCTGAAAACCATCGTTGGCGGATTGAGCATGCACAACATATTGATCCTGCAGATATTCCACGGTTTGGACTAATGGGTGTAATCCCCGCCATCCAAGGAATTCATATGGCATCGGATCGGCCTTGGGCGATTGATAGACTTGGTAGACAGCGAATCATTGAAAGTGCTTATGTATGGCGTGATCTTATCGATTCTGGAGCAATTCTCATTAACGGTACAGATGTCCCTGTTGAACCAATTGACCCTATTGCATCTATCTATGCCAGCACAGCTCGGAAGACCCTAAAGGGAAAACCAGAAGGCGGTTATGAGCCAAATCAAAAGATGACTCGGCTAGAAGCACTTAAAAGCTACACAATTAATGCAGCATATGGTGCATTTGAAGAAGATATCAAAGGATCAATAGAAATAGGGAAATATGCGGATTTTACCGTTCTTTCCCAAAATATCATTACAGTTCCCGAGGATCAAATTTTAAATACAAAAGTCCGCTATACTATTATAAATGGCCAAATTGAATACAAAGCCAATTGATTAGTCAAAATCAAAGTAAACGAATTCGATCTCTTCATCAGAAAAAGTATCGAGACCAGTATTGTCAGTTTATAATTGAAGGGGTGCGATCTGTTGGTTCAGCTATCGAAATGGGTGCCCAAATAGATTTAATCATTTATACCCAGGATTTTACAAAAAAAAATCCAAAGCTTATGATAGACATTGGTCCTATTCCCTCTGCAGTAATATCTTCTCAAGAAATTAAGGCACTTTCCCCTTCCACATCGCCCTCAGGTATTCTTGCAGTATGCAATATACCTGCGTTTGAATCGCTGAATAATAATAAAAACGTTATATATTTAGATTGTATATCAGACCCGGGAAATTTCGGGACTATACTGAGAACAGCAATCTGGTTTGGAATTGATCAAATTGGCCTTTCTCCTGGTTGCATTGACCCCTTTAACCCCAAAGTGGTCCGCAGTGCAATGGGTGCTCATTTTAATCTCTCATGGATGGGTGAATTATCACTATCAAAATTTGAAGGCTATATACTGGTTGGTGCAGACCATCGCGGAGAACCAATCACAAGCCTTGATCCTATTCCTAAGAAATGGGCTCTTATTATGGGTAGCGAATCTCATGGGTTTTCAGTTGATGTCCAATCATCTCTTAACAAACTGGTAGCAATTCCAAAAATTGGTGAAGGGGAATCTCTTAATGTGGGTGTTTCAATGGGTATTTTATTGTATGAATTGACAAAATAATGGTTTGTTTCTAGGTTAGTAAAGAATGTGGTAAATTTAAGAATCATGAATAAGATGGAGTTAGACCCTTATGAACCAGACCCTCTCAGTACGGTTTGCATTCGGGATCGTTTTATTGTCGGTCCTTTCTGCGCTAATCATTGGATCGATATTTGGCGCATTGGATTCGTCTATCCTTTCAGGGGCTAATCCTGGTCTAACTACCTATATTGCAATGTTTGTTGGGCAGGGTTTTCTGATTGTACCTGTTCTTTTTTATCTTGTACGAAAAAAAATCAATCTGATTGAATCACTTCGCTTAAATCCAGTTTCTCAAAAAATTGTTCTTGGTACTATTTTTCTGTCTTTAGGTGCCATGATTTTATCTGATGAAATAAATATTTTAGTTGGTATGGTTCTCCCTTTGCCTGATTCATACCTCCAGATTGAAGCTATGCTTACACCAAATAATCCTATATCCTTATTACTCTTAGTGACAACAATCGTGATTTTAGCACCCGTGGGTGAAGAGATTCTTTTCAGAGGATTTTTACAAAAATATTTGGAGAACGCCTGGGGTGATGTTACGCGCGCAATTCTATTTTCCAGTCTATTCTTTGCTGCGATTCATTTTAATCCATTTTGGATGATCCAAATCTATTTTCTTGGGGTGCTTTTGGGATACTTAGCATGGAAAACAAATTCTATAATCCCCTGCATTGTGTTCCATGTGATTATTAATGCTACTTCCCTTCTCTTCACATCAATGGGTGATAGCATAGAATCTATTTTACTCTGGCATGGCCACATAAATCCTGTTTTACTTATTATAGGGGGAGGCCTGTTTTGGTACGGTTTAAACGAATTAAAGCCGGAGCAAGGAGTTTGATATGAAGAAAGAAATGTTTGGCGCTGAAATAACCCTCCTGAGGGATACATTTAGGCGCTTGCTTAGGCGACATGCCAAAACAAATATAATTAAACTTATTGAAAAAACTCACCCTGCAGATATGGCTTTGATCTTCCGCTATTTCAATGATGTTGAGCAAGATACCATCTTCACCATGATGAAACCATCAGAAGAAACGGTAGAATTCTTAAATGAGCTTGATGAATCTATTACTATTCGTATCGTAGAGAACGAAACACCAGACCGTATTGCTTCTATTCTCGAGAAGGCTAGTTCTAATGAACAAGCATATCTTATGGGGCTTGTAGATCAAGAATATGCCACTTCCGTAATCGTTCTCTTTCAGGCTGAGGAACAGGAAGAACTGGAAGAAATGATGGCATACCCTGAAGATAGTGCCGGAATTCTTATGTACACTGATGTTTTTACCCTTAATGAAGATACCCATGCACAAGACGCTATTGTTGCCCTGCAAGATCAAGAAGAGGCAGAAATGGTTTTTTACCTATATGCCGTAGATAATGAAGGTCGATTAACCGGCGTGGTATCTCTTCGTGATTTGGTAACTACTCCCAGTGATACCATGTTAAAAGATATCATGGTGCGCAAAGTTCATGCAGTTCGTCCGGAAACAGATCAAGAAGAAGTGGCTCAAATTGTCTCACAGTATAATTTTTTAGCTGTGCCCGTTGTAGATGCTGAAGAACAGTTATTGGGAATTGTTACAGTGGAGGATGTGGTAGACGTGATTCGTGAGGAGGCTACGGAAGACTTTTTAAAAATGGTTGGGGCTGGTGAAGATAGAGAAATTCTTCTCAAATCTTCATGGGAAAATGCACGCATGCGTCTTCCTTGGCTTTTCGCAAGTTGGGTGGGTGGAATTTTAGCTGCGTTCATTATTGGTGTCTTTGATAATGTACTTCAAAGTACAATTGCACTGGCCGCCTTTATCCCTGTGATTATAGGTATGGGTGGTAATATTGGGACACAATCTTCAACCATTATTGTCCGCGGTTTAGCCACCGGGCGTGTAAATTTTGAAAATTCGACGAAAATTCTTTTTAAAGAGATTCGTGTTGGTCTTATTCTTGGTATCCTATATGGTCTTCTCCTTGGAATATTTGCAGTTTTTCGTTTTCTAGATGTGTCACCCCTACTCGGACTAGTAGTGGGACTCAGTATTTGTGCATCAATGATCATTGCAGCTTCAATTGGCTCATTGGTCCCTTTGATCTTAAATCGATTTGATATTGATCCAGCGGTTGCGACAGGCCCATTTGTAACAACTGCTATAGATATCCTAGGTGTGGCTCTATATTTTTTAATTGCCGGTTCACTTCTAACCATTACATAAGAGTTTTTCATGGGTAGGTTCTTTCTAACCTTTATTACATCCATATTTCTTATCGGTCAAAATTATAATGTAAATGTTTATGGCATCTCTGTCGCAAATGCAAATTTGGTTATGGACAGTTCAACAGTTCAATTAAACTATAA
>CERQ01117590.1_pt1 | contig 11708 bp, 12 predicted proteins | sample 530711 | NCBI WGS metagenome assembly CERQ01 (sample SAMEA2620882, study PRJEB7988) | marine metagenome | biome: marine biome (ENVO:00000447); feature: mesopelagic zone (ENVO:00000213); material: "saline water (ENVO:00002010), including plankton (ENVO:xxxxxxxx)" | depth 850 m | reverse complement strand
GTGGCGATCAACACGATGATCCTGTCGCTGCTCTACAAGCTGACGCCGGATGAATGTCGGCTCATCATGATCGACCCGAAGATGCTGGAATTGTCGGTCTATGACGGTATCCCGCATCTGCTGTCGCCCGTCGTCACCGATCCCAAGAAGGCCGTCGTGGCGCTGAAATGGGTCGTGGGCGAGATGGAGGAACGCTATCGCAAGATGTCCAAGATGGGGGTGCGCAACATCGAGGGCTACAACGGCCGCGTCCGCGAGGCGCTGTCGAAGAACGAGATGTTCAAGCGCACGGTCCAGACCGGTTTCGATGACGATACCGGCGAGCCGGTCTTCGAGACCGAGGAGTTCCAGCCCGAGACCTTTCCCTATATCGTCGTGATCGTGGACGAAATGGCCGACCTGATGATGGTCGCCGGCAAGGAAATCGAGGCCTGCATCCAGCGTCTGGCGCAGATGGCGCGGGCATCGGGCATCCATCTGATCATGGCCACGCAGCGCCCCTCCGTCGATGTCATCACCGGCACGATCAAGGCCAACTTCCCGACCCGTATCAGCTTTCAGGTCACCTCCAAGATCGACAGCCGCACCATCCTGGGCGAGCAGGGCGCCGAGCAATTGCTGGGCCAGGGCGACATGCTGTATATGGGCACCGGCAGTCGCGTGAACCGCATCCACGGGCCGTTCGTTTCCGACGAAGAGGTCGAAGAGGTCGTGAACCATCTGAAATCCTTCGGCCCGCCCAGCTACAAATCCGGCGTCGTCGAGGGCCCGGATGACGAGAAGGCCGACGATATCGACGCGGTGCTGGGCCTTGGCAGCGGCGATAACGGCGATGACGCCCTTTACGACCAGGCGGTGATGATCGTGGCCAGGGACCGCAAATGTTCCACCTCCTACATCCAGCGCAAGCTGGCCATCGGCTATAACAAGGCCGCGCGGCTGGTCGAGCAGATGGAGGATCAGGGCGTCGTCAGCAGCGCCAATCATGTCGGCAAGCGCGAGGTCCTGGTGCCCGAGATGTGAGCCTTTCGCCAGGTGCGGCTTGATCAGGACGGTACGGCCGGACCCAAGGACCTCCTCGCCTGATGGGTCGGTGTGTCACTGGCGTCATCTTGCGCAACCTTGCCGATGACCGCTGCCTGGCGCCGCTTGCCGCTGGCGCGTCGCTTTCGAACCTGCGAAAATACCTGCCATGACGGTCTGGAACATTCATCTTCTGAACGCGCGCAATGATCTGACGCGCATCATGCCTCAGCTTCGTGCCACGCTGCGGGACGCGGTGGCCCGGACGCAGGGCCACGCCGATCTGCCGCGTTTCGATCTGATCGTGCGCGCGGGCGGCGATGTCATTCCGGAATGGGGAATCGGGGGCCATGCCCCGGCGCCGGGGCTGATCCAGATCAGCCTGAACCCCGACCGATTCGATTCCGGCCTGATGCTGCGCACGTTGGTTCACGAATTCCACCATCTGATCCGCTGGGACGGGCCGGGCTATGGCAAATCGCTGGGCGAGGCGCTGGTCAGCGAAGGGTTGGCGGGGCATTTCGTGCGGCAGGTTCTGGACGGAAAACCCGATCCCTGGGATGCGGTGACGCCGGCCTCGGGGGCGGCGCGGGCGGCGATGAACGAATGGGCGCGGCTGGGCTATGACCATGCACGCTGGTTCTTCGGAAAGGGCGACCTGCGCAAATGGACCGGCTACGGGCTGGGCCACCGGCTGGTGGCCGAGCATCTGGCGCAGGCGGACGGGACCGAGACTGCGGCGACGCTGGCATGGAGCAAGGCCGACATCTTCCGCGCCGCGATGCGGCGGCTGGTCGGCAGCGACGGCGTGCCTGACGAACGGGAAGATGCGCAAGGCCCGAGGGCCGCGCCGGCCGATCCCGCGCCCGAACCGGAAGACATCGGCCCGAAGCCGGCATGATCAGCGCCGGCGCGTCGCGCGATGGCCGGTGAAGGCGCCCATCATCAGACCGGTGACGGCGCCGCCCAGATGCGCCTCCCAGGCGATCGAGGGGATCAGCACGGTCAGCGCCACGTTCAGCACCACGATCAGCGCCACGCCGCGCCACAACTGGCCCAGCGGGCGATTCAGGCGCCAGCCCGCCACGGCGGCATGGCCGATCAGCGCCCCGGCCAGGCCGAAGATCGCGCCCGAGGCGCCGATCATCGGGCCCGCATCGGGGGCCATCAGTGCAAAGGCCAGGGCCGCGGCGATCTGGCTGACGACATAGACCACAAACATGCGCCGCGCGCCGATCAGAACGTTCAATTCGCGCGCGATGGCCATCAGCGACAGCATGTTCATGGCCAGGTGGGCCAGCCCGGAATGCAGCAGGCCATAGCTGGCGAACATCACCAGCGGCTGAAACGGATAGATGCCGTGACCGGCCCAGAAGACCGGCGACCAGAAGCCGCCCAGGAAATCCGCGGCGCGGCGCAGGCCTCCCAGCCCGACCAGGGGGGCCAGCCAGAAGGCGGCCTCGATCACCGTGCACAGCACCATAACCCCGATCACCCAACGGGGCAGGGGCGGACGCGCGCGACGGGCGCGGACCGTGTTGGGGACGGCGCGGGGCGATTGCATCTCAGTCATCCGCCTTGATCTGGCGCGCCTCGTCGATCAGCATGATGGGGATCCCGGAACGGATCGGAAAGGCCAGCCCGACGGTCTGCGACACCAGTTCCTGCCGGGTCGCGTCATAGCTGAGCCGACCGTGGCTGACCGGGCAGACCAGCGCCTCCAGCATGTGCCGGTCGAAGCCGGGGTGGTCGAGATCGCTCATTGCAGCCGTTCCTCGGTGTCGCCGCCGCCATGCAGCGCGAATTCGATCAGTCCCTGCAACAATTCGCGCCGATCCGCCAGGGTCGGCGATTCCAGCAGCGCCTGCTTGTCCGAATTCGAGAAGGGCAGCATCATCGACAGCGAATTGACCAGCATCTCGTCCTCGGCCTCCTGTGCGGCGCCCCAATCGGTTGACAGCTCGTGCTGCGACAGAAAGCGTTGCAGCAGCGGAAACAGGCGTTCGCGATCCAGACCCGGATCCCGCTCGGGGCCTTTCAGGTCGCGATCGAAGCCGGTCCAGTCGATATGGGCCTGAAGATAGGGCGCGAAACCTTCCTCGATATCGGCGAGCCGGAACCGCGACACCGCCTTGAGCGAGATCATCAGCCGTCCATCATCGGATTCGGAAAAGGCGATGACCCGGCCGGCGCAGCCGATCGTGGCCAGCCCGTCGCCTTCGGGCTGGACCATGCCGATCAGGCGGTGATCGGTCTTCAGCACGTCCTCCATCATCTGAAGATAGCGCGGCTCGAAGATGTGCAGCGGCAGTTTGGCACGCGGCATCAGCACCGCGCCGGGCAGCGGGAACAGCGGAATGCGGGGCGGCAGATCGAAGCGGAATCCCATCAGTTCGCAGATCAGGCGAAGATCATCGAGGACAGGCGCCGGCGGCCACGCCGGCCCAGCGGGTCGGTGGGCTTGAGGCTGTCGAAGATGGTCAGCAACTGCGCCTTGGCCGCGCCATCGTTCCAGTCGCGGTCACGGCGGAAACTCTCCAGCAGCACGTCGATGGCCTCTTCGACCTGACCGGCCGCGTGCAGTGCGGTGGCGTATTCCAGCCGCGCCTGCTGATCGGCGGGATCGGCCTCGACCCGGGCCTGCAATTCGCCCAGCGGCCCGGCACTTTCGGCCTGCTGGGCCAGTTGCAACTGGGCGCGCGCGGCCTCGACCGGGGCGGATTTCGCGGCGGCGTCGGGCACCTGTTGCAGGGTCGATGCGGCGGCGGCGGCATCGCCCGAGGCCAGATGCGCACGGATCAGGCCGCCCCAGGCATCGGCGTTCTCGGGCTCTTCGCCGATGATGGCGGTAAAGGTCTCGGCGGCATCGCCGGCCTCGCCATCCTCCAGCATCTGTTCGGCCGCGGCCAGGGCGTCGGCAAGGCCGTCATCCTGACCCCCGCCCATCGCCGCCAGCTTGTCCACGAATTGCTTCACCTGGCTTTGCGGCACCGCGCCCTGGAAGGCATCGACGGGCTGGCCCTGAAAGAAGGCAAAGACCGTCGGGATCGACTGCACGCGAAGCTGCCCGGCGATCATCTGGTTCTCGTCGACATTGACCTTGGCCATGCGGACGCGTCCCTTGTGGCGCGTGACCTCGGCCTCCAGTTGCGGGCCCAGCGTCTTGCAGGGGCCGCACCACGGCGCCCAGAAATCCACGATCACCGGCACCTGCATCGACGCCTCGACCACCTCGGCCATGAAATCGGCCTCGGTCACGTCCTTGATGAAATCGTCGGTCTTGGGCGCGGTCGCTGCGCCATCGAAAAGCATTGTCATGTCGGCCCCGGATGGTTCGGATCGAATTTCGTTGCCCGCAATATGGGGCCAGATCGTGCCAAGCGAAAGGGTCTGCCGCGCTTACAGATCGAAGCTGGCAAAGACCGGCACGTGATCGCTGGGCTTGTCCCAGCCGCGAACGTCGCGCAGGACACGGCTGCCATGACCGGCATTGGCGATGTCGGGGCTGGCCCAGACGTGATCCAGCCGCCGCCCCTTGTCGGCCGCGTTCCAGTCGGGGGCGCGATAGCTCCACCACGAATAGAGCCGGCCGTCGGGAATGTCCTTGCGGGTGATGTCCACCCATTGGCCCGCATCCTGCGCGGCCAGCAGGTGATCCACCTCGATCGGCGTGTGGCTGACGACCTTCAGAAGCTGCTTGTGCGACCAGACGTCATCCTCGCGCGGGGCGATGTTCAGATCACCCACCAGGATCGACCTGCGCGGGTTGTCGGCGTGAAAGACGTCGCGCATTTCGGTCAGGAAATCCAGCTTCTGCCCGAATTTCACGTTTGCCTCGCGGTCGGGGATGTCGCCGCCGGCGGGCACATACAGGTTGTGGATCACCACACCGTTTTCCAGCCGGGCCGCTACGTGGCGCGCATGGCCAAGCTGCGCATAATCGCGGTCGCCCGCATCCTCGATCGGCAGGCGCGACAGGATCGCAACGCCGTTATAGCCCTTTTGCCCACGCGCGACGATGTGGCCATAGCCAAGCGCCCGGAACTGGTCCAGCGGGATCTTCTCGACCGGCGACTTGCATTCCTGAAGGCACAGGATGTCAGGTGCCTCGTCACGCAGCAATCTCGCGACCAGGCCCTCGCGCAGGCGGACCGAATTGATGTTCCAGGTGGCAAGCGTGAACATGGGATCTCCTTCTTCGGGCGGACCCTAGCGGCGGCGGTTGCCTGTGTCGAGTTGGCGCCGGTGATGCCGCGCTGCCGCAATCACCGCTTGGTGATCGGCTTCCCTAGCGTTAAGAGGCTGAAAAGAATGAACGCGGACAAGAGGGATCGACATGCAGATCACGGTGGACGAGGCGCTGTCGCGCGGTGGCACGGGCCGGTTTCAGGCCCGCCTTCTGGCGATCTTCGGGTTGGTCTGGGCGGCCGATGCGATGCAGGTCATCGCCGTGGGCTTTGCCGCGCCATCGGTCGCGGCCAGTTTCGGGATCGAACGTGTGACCGCTTTCCAGATCGGCACGGTGTTCTTTCTGGGCATGTTCTTCGGCGCCTGGATCTTCGGCCGCCTCGCCGACCGGATCGGGCGGCGGAACCTGCTGATGGCGACCGTGGCGATGGATGCGGTCTTTGGCCTGGCCTCGGTCTTCGCGCAGGATTTCACGTGGCTCCTGGTGCTGCGCTTCCTGACCGGCGCCGCGGTTGGCGGCACCCTGCCGGTCGATTACGCGATGATGGCCGAATTCCTGCCACCCCGGAACCGGGGCCGCTGGCTGGTCTGGCTGGAAGGGTTCTGGGCCATCGGCACCATCGTCATCGCGCTGACGGCATGGATCGCCGCGACCTATGGCGCGGCGGCGCCCTGGCGCTGGATCTTCGCCATCGCCGCGATCCCGGCGCTGATCGGCGTCTTCCTGCGCCTCTGGGTGCCCGAATCGCCGATGTATCTGGTGCGCCAGGGCCGTGCTGCCGAAGCGAAGGCAGTGGTGGACCGGGTGCTGGCCGCCAACGGGATGCAGACTCTGCCGGCGGGTGCCGAACTGATCCCCGCACCGGTTCCGGCCGGCGCCGAGCGGTCGATCTTTTCCGCGATCCTGCGGATGCGGACCATCGGTGTCATGATCGTCTGGTTCCTGGTTTCCGTCAGCTATTACGGCGTCTTCGTCTGGGTGCCGGGTCAGCTTGCGACGGAAGGCTTCGGCTTCGTGCGCGGCTACGGCTTTCTGGTGATCCTGGCGCTGGCGCAGATCCCCGGCTATGCGCTGGCCGCCTGGGGGGTCGAGGCGCTTGGCCGGCGTGCCACGCTGATGGGGTTCCTGATCCTCAGCGCGGCGGGCTGCTTCCTGTTCACCCTGGCATCCGGCACGGCGATGATCGCGGGCGCGCTGATCCTGATGAGCTTTGCGCTGCTGGGCACCTGGGGCGCGCTCTACGCCTTCACGCCCGAGCTGTATCCAACCCACCTGCGCGGCACCGGCATGGGCACAGCCAGCGCCATGGCGCGGCTGGGCGGCATCCTTGCACCCAGCCTGCTGGCGGTTGTCTTTGCCAGGGGCTTCGGCTTTGCCATCGGGGTCTTCGCGGTGCTGCTGCTGGTCGCTGCGGCTGCCCTGCTGCTGGTTCGCGCCGAGACCCGCGACACCGCCATCGGCTGAGCCGCGAAACCTTCCGCCGCCCCGGCCCGTTCTGATGCCAGATCACAGGAGGACAGAATGGGCCAACTTGTCGAAGGCGTCTGGAAGGACGAATGGTATGATACGGATGCGCATGGCGGCGAATTCGTCCGCGATACGGCAAAGTTCCGCAACTGGGTGACGGCGGACGGCACGCCCGGGCCATCCGGCGAGGGCGGCTTCAGGGCCGAAAGCGGGCGCTTTCATCTGTATGTGTCCTATGCCTGTCCCTGGGCGCACCGGACGCTGATCTTCCGCGCGCTGAAGGACCTGGGCGATCATGTCGAGGTCTCGGTCGTCCATCCCGACATGCTGGCCGAGGGGTGGGAATTTCGCGAGGATTTCCCCGGCGCGACCGGCGACAGGCTGTTTGACGAACCCTTCCTGCGCGACATCTATCTGCGCGCCAATCCGCAGGCGTCGGGTCGTGTCACCGTGCCGGTCCTGTGGGACCGCGGACGCGACACGATCGTGTCCAACGAAAGCGCCGACATCATCCGCATGTTTAATTCGGCCTTCGATTCCGTTACCGGGAACGAGGATGATTATTGGCCCGAACATCTGCGGCCGCGCATCGACGAGGTGAACGGCCGCATCTACGACACCGTCAACAATGGCGTCTACAAGGCCGGTTTCGCGACAACGCAACAGGCCTATGACAAGGCCGTCGCGCCCTTGTTCGACAGTCTCGACTGGATCGAGGGGCTTCTGGCGCGGCACCGCTATCTGACCGGAGAAATGATCACCGAGGCCGACTGGCGCCTGTTCACCACCATCGCCCGCTTCGATCCGGTCTATCACACGCATTTCAAATGCAACCGCCACCGCATCGTGGATTATCCGAACCTGTGGGGCTGGGCGCGCGAGCTTTACCAATGGCCCGGCATCGCGGCGACGGTGCGGCCGGATCATTTCGTCCGGCATTATTACTACAGCCAGGACATGGTGAACCCGCACCGCATCATCCCCATCGGCCCCGATGAGGACTGGACCCGGCCGCACGAGCGGGGCTGATCGGAATCCTCGCCCTTCCGGCTGCCGCGGACCCACGGAGTCACGACAGCGACGGAGGCCGCGTCAGAGAAAACCCCGGCGCGGGAGACGCCGGGGTTATCAGAGAGGGAGGGTGTGGCCGCATCCGCCGACCACTGGGCTTCGATGTATGAACGCCCGCTGCAGGCTTCGGTTCCAGAAATGAACGATGCGGACGCAATTTGACCGATCTCTCTGGCGGGGCGACAGACAGCGGCAAAGATCTCGGGCAGGGAACGGTCATCGGCTTGGGCCGCCAGGGCAAAGCGCGCTACCGGGCGAACGACAATTGCGGTGCGCAATCCTCGACAAATCTGTGTGCGGCAAGATAGTCACTGCAAGCGTCGAACGCGGTCGCAGCGATGCGACGCAGAATCTCCGGCTGGGCCAGTGCCTGCCGGACGACATCTCCGAAATCTGAAAAGTCCCACCGCACCGGCAAATAGGTTTCATTGGGCCGGTAGAGGTCGGGAAGGCTGTCCAGATGAGACATGTCCGGCTTGACCAGAACCGCACCCGTCATGAAGGCTTCGATGTCGCGCCAACACAATTCGCCATAGCCAAACGGGCTCCAACACAGTTTCGATTGACGCAATTCCTTCAGAAAGCGCGGCTGGCTGATTCTTTCCTGTGGTGTGGTCTTGATTCCGGGCATGTCCCGCGCCACCGCGGCCGCATGGCTACGCATCGCTTGATACCAGGGTGTTCCCCCGGTGGCGATCCGGGAATGCAGGTCGATGGGCCGGGCGCCTGTATCGGGGCGGTCCATCAGGAAATGCGGCATCAGATGTGGTGCCACCAGAAAGTTGGGCGAAAGGCCCAGGCGGGTCAGCAGGCCGTCCGGAACACGGCGGTCCACAACCTGTCCCGGAATGCCGTGAAGCTCCATGTAATATTCGGTCAGATTCGTGTCGCCAAGCCGCGGCTTCTGAAACATCTTGCGATCACGAAACAACGCCTTGCGCAGATAGAGATCGACCACCGGATCAAGGTCACGGCCGGCGCGCAGGTCGACATGCGCGGCGCTGTCCAGAAAAACCACCCGATCCGGATCGTGGCGGGCGCGGTATCGGGCAATCGCCTCGGCCAGGCGGCTCATGTCCTCGGTGAACCAGGGCTGAACCAGGATGACGTCCGCCGCAGGGGCCTTGTCGGAATGGATATCCGCGAGCGGCCGGGCGCGAATGTCGGCACCATAACGGTCGGCAAGTTCTGCTGCGTAGTGGAAATAGGGATAGATGCTGGCCCAGCATATCCGGTTGGGATGATGGAAGATCAGAACCCGAACCCTGGCCTGGGGTGAAAACCGTCTCGACAGCAAGAGCCGTGTGATCGGCGCGCATCCCTTTGCCAAACGTCTTGCGGCAGCGTGGGCGCGCACGCCATGACTGATAAAACGAACCATATTGAACCCATGACCTATGCAATGCCAAGCACATTGGCTCGGGCGACGTAAACTGTCAGAAGCAAAATGAAAATGGTCATGAAAGAAGGACCGGCGCGCGCGGCGCCGAATCCTGATTTCAAGCCGGCCGATCCTTACGCGACCAACCGATATCCTCCCGATTCCGTCACCAGAAGCCGGGCATTCGACGGGTCCGGCTCGATCTTCTGGCGCAGGCGGTAGATATGCGTCTCCAGCGTGTGGGTGGTGACGCCCGCGTTGTAGCCCCAGACCTCGTGCAGCAGCACGTCGCGGGGCACGACGCCGTCCTGCGCGCGATACAGGAACTTCAGGATGTTGGTTTCCTTCTCGGTCAGGCGGATCTTCTTGTCGCGCTGATCGACCAGCATCTTCATCGCCGGCTTGAAGGTATAGGGCCCAAGCTGAAAGATCGCGTCCTCGGACTGCTCATGCGTGCGCAGCTGCGCCCGCAGCCGGGCCAGCAGGACGGGGAACTTGAACGGTTTTGTGACATAATCGTTCGCCCCCGCATCCAGTCCCAGGATCGTGTCGGCATCGGTGTCGTGGCCGGTCAGCATGACGATCGGACATTTCACGTTCAGCTTGCGCAGCTTCTTGCACAATTCGCGCCCGTCGGTGTCGGGCAGGCCCACGTCCAGCACGACCAGGTCGTAGATCGCGCCCTTGCTTGCCTCGACCGCCTCGGCGCCACTGCCTGCCTCGGTCACGTCGAAATCATCGGTCGCGACCAGTTGCTCGGCCAGCGCCTCGCGCAGGTCTTCCTCGTCATCGACCAGCAGAATCTTTTTCAACCCGGCCATGTTGCCTCCTGTGTGTCATTGCGCAAAGGAGTGGGCGTGCCGGGGCCTGCGGTCCAGCGGCATGTTCGAAATCTCACATGGTTTTGTCGGAAAAAGCCACTATGTTTCAGATTGTTTCAAACCCGTCTACCTGCCGAAAGCGATCATGAGCCTGATTCCGACCCTGGCCGAGACCGTCTCGCGCGCCCGCGCCGACCTGCGCATGGGTCTGCCGGTCGCCATCGGCGGCCATCTGGCGGCGGCGGTCGAGACGCTGCCGCCGCAGCGGCTGGCCGACATGAAGGCGCTTGGCCGTCCGGTTCTGGCGATCACGGAGCGGCGGGCCGAAACGCTGAAGGCGCGGGCCTATGATGGCGGGCTGGCGCGGGTGAAGGTGCCCGACGATGCCGATCTGGCCTGGTTGCGCGGTCTGGCTGACCCCGCCGACGATCTGCGGATGCCGATGAAGGGGCCGCTGTTCACGGAACGCGACGGCGATGCGACACCGCATATGGCGGCGCTGGCGCTGGCCAAATCCGCGCAATTGCTGCCTGCGGTGCTGATGGTGCGGGCGCCGGCCCCGGCCGGGCTGACGCTGCTGGCGCCGGGGCAGGTGCTGGCGCAGCTGGCCGGCGAGGCGGCGATGGCTCCGGTCGCGGCGGCGCGGCTGCCGCTGGCCTCGGCGGAACGCTCGCGCCTGCACATCTTCCGGCCCGACGATGGCGGCGCGGAACACTACGCCATCGAGATCGGCGATCCGCCGCGCGACGCGCCGGTCCTGACGCGGCTGCATTCGGCCTGTTTCACGGGCGATGTACTGGGCAGCCTGAAATGCGATTGCGGCCCGCAGCTTCGCGCGGCGCTGGAGGCGATGGGGCAGGCCGGGGCGGGTGTACTGCTGTATCTCAACCAGGAAGGGCGGGGGATCGGGCTGGCCAACAAGATGCGCGCCTATGACCTGCAAAACCAGGGTTTCGACACGGTCGAGGCCAATCACCGGCTGGGTTTCGAGGATGACGAACGCGATTTCCGCATCGGCGCGGCGCTGTTGAAACGGCTGGGCTTCGCACAGGCGCGGCTGATGACCAACAATCCCCGCAAGGTCGCCATGCTGGCAAGCCACGGAATCGAGGTGACGCAGCGCGTGCCGCTGATCACCGCGCGCAACCGGTTCAACAGCGGCTATCTGGATGCCAAGGCGGAAAAATCCGGACATCTGCTGTGAGCCCGGACGATCTGGTCCTGACCGCCCGGGGCATCCGCTTTCGCCGCCGTCTCTTTCCCTGCGCCATCGGCAGGACCGGAATTACCGCTGACAAGCGCGAAGGCGACGGCGCGACCCCGGCCGGCATCCATCGCATCACCGGGCTGTGGTATCGCGCCGACCGCCTGGCGCCTCCGGCCCCTTGGGCGCGTGGCATCGGTCCCGGCGATCTGTGGTGCGATGATCCGGCCCATCCGGCCTACAACCACCATGCCCGCGCCCCGCTGACCGCCGGCCATGAAAGACTGCGCCGCGCGGATCCGCTTTACGATCTGGTCCTGACCACCGACTGGAACGGGCCCAAAGCCGTGCCCGGACGCGGATCGGCCATCTTCCTGCATCAATGGCGCCGCCCCCGATACGGCACCGAGGGCTGCATCGCCTTCGCCCGCCCGGACCTGATCTGGATCGCCGCGCGGGCCGGGCCGGGGACGCGCTTGATCATTCCGGCTTCTTCGTTGTCCAAATACCCCTAGCGCAACGGTCTAGTCGTAATCCCGCGCGCCGAAGATG
>CERQ01083969.1_pt1 | contig 11752 bp, 7 predicted proteins | sample 530711 | NCBI WGS metagenome assembly CERQ01 (sample SAMEA2620882, study PRJEB7988) | marine metagenome | biome: marine biome (ENVO:00000447); feature: mesopelagic zone (ENVO:00000213); material: "saline water (ENVO:00002010), including plankton (ENVO:xxxxxxxx)" | depth 850 m | reverse complement strand
GGCCCTGGCCCTGGGGAAAACGGTTCTGTGCCATCCGCCCCGATGTAGGGGGTCGCGGGCCGCGCCGCAACGGGATATGACGCGGCAAAAGGACAGGGAGGCCATGGGATGAGCGATTTCGAACAGACCGGAACCGGCGACGCGCCCGGCATCGTGGTGACCGGTGCCTCGGGACGGATGGGCCGGATGCTGATCCGGCTGCTGCTGGACAGCGATCAGGCACGGCTGGTCGGCGCGCTGGAGCGTCCGGGCCATGACTGGATCGGGCGCGACATTGGCGAGGCGATGGGCGGGCAGCCGGCCGGGGTGATGGTCAGCGACGATGCCGTCACCGTCATCGCCCGCGCCCAGGCGGTGATCGACTTCACCGCGCCTTCCGCGACCCTCGGCTTCGCCGAACTGGCCGCGCAGGCCCGCGCGGTTCACGTGATCGGAACGACGGGGCTGAAAGAGGCGGACCTGGCACAGATCGCCGCCGCCGCGCGCCACGCGCCGATCATCCGGGCCGGCAACATGAGCCTCGGCCTCAACCTGCTGGTCGGCCTGACCCGCAAGGTCGCCGCGGCGCTTGGCGAGGATTGGGATATCGAGGTGGTCGAGACCCATCACCGCATGAAGGTCGATGCGCCCTCGGGCACCGCCCTGATGCTGGGCGAGGCAGCGGCCGAGGGGCGCGGCGCATCGCTGACCGATCTGCGCATACCCGCCCGCGAGGGCATCACCGGCGCGCGCGCCCCGGGCGGCATCGGTTTTGCCGCCATTCGCGGCGGCGACGTGGTGGGCGAACACGACGTCATCTTCGCCACTCCGGGCGAACGTCTGGTGCTGCGCCATCTGGCCAGCGACCGCGCGATCTTCGCCCGCGGCGCTATTCGTGCGGCGCTGTGGGGCCAGGACAAGGGGCCGGGACAATACGACATGGCCGATGTTCTGGGCCTGACCTGAAGACCACCCTGCCCGCGACTGATTCGGCGTCGCTTCGCGCCAGAATTGACTGCCGTCCCGTTCGCCTCATCCGCCGATTGCGAGACCTTGGTTAACGCCAGCGTCAAACCAGTCTTTTTGGTCAAGTGGCCCCCGCACGGCATTCCATTTTGTTGCATTCATCTCCACCGCGTCGCTTACATGCGATGACGCAGCCGAAGTATCGGATTGCCACAACCCTTTGCTTACTTGGTGAGAGTTATGAAAGTTCTTAAGGTTCTGGCGGTCGCGGCCGCTCTTTCGCCCTTCGCCTTCGCGGCCCGGGCAGCAAGCGTTGACGTGTCGCTGGATTACACGGTCGGCAAGTCGGTTTCGATCAGCCACCCCGAGGCGGTGGCAAGCTCGGTCAAGGCATCGGCCTTTCATCTGACCGGCTCGGAAGGGATCGGAAAGTTCGTCGCGTTCTGCGTGGACATCGCGACCCGGCTCAGCCTGCCCAGTTCCTATCAGGTCGTCGGCAGCAACAGCACGACCGCCAAGCTGCAGAACCTGTTCGATGCGAATTACCGCAATGTAAGCACCAGCAATGCCAACCAGTCGGCCGCCTTTCAGCTGGCGATCTGGAAGACGATCTACAACGGCTTTTCCTGGAGCGGCGCCAGCAGAACGGTCAACAGCCTGACCGCCGGCTACATGTCCAGCGCGGCTTCTTACAGCGGCGACAAGATTTGGCGCCTGACCTTCCTTGACGGCGACAAGACGCAGGATCTGGTGACCGCCGACATGGCACCCTCGCCCGTTCCGCTGCCGGCCACGGCGCTGCTGCTGCTGGGCGGCCTCGGTGGTCTGGGGGCCTTCGCCCGCAAGCGGCGCGCAGACTGACCGCGCTGCGCCGCGCGACAGCGCATGGCACGAAAATCCCGGACCGGTCGCCAAGGCTGCCGGTCCCTGCCTCTTGGGGCATCGCCCGGACGGAAAAATTCGACCGCCGGCCGGGGCCATCAAAGGTCATTTGCACCCCGCCGCTGACCGGCTAGAAGCGGGGCATGAGCACGACCCGCCTGATTGCCGATGCAGATACGACCACCGCCCTGGCCCGCACCCTTGCCGGCATGGCACGGCCCGGCCTGACGATCCTGCTGGACGGGCCGGTCGGCGCGGGAAAGACCCATTTCGCCCGCGCCTTCATTCAGGCGCGACAGGGCGACATCGCCGAGGACGTGCCCAGCCCGACCTTCACGCTGGTGCAGACCTATGACGACCCGATGGGGACCGAAATCTGGCACGCCGACCTCTATCGCCTGACCGATCCGTCGGAACTGGACGAGCTTGGGCTGGACGAGGCGGCCGAGACCGCGATCCGTCTGATCGAATGGCCCGACCGGCTGGAAATGCTGCCCGATGGCGCGCTGACCGTCGCGATGGCGTCGACACCGGATCCCCACCTGCGCCAGATCACGCTGCACGGCCCCGGCGCTGGCCGCATCGCCGCCATTGCGCGATTCATCGCCGCCACCGGCCGGGCCGGCTCGCGGGTCGTGCCGCTGGCGGGCGATGCCTCGGCCCGGCGCTATTTCCGGCTGCAGGGGCCGCAGGGCCGCGCGGTGCTGATGGACGACCCTTCAGGCGATTGCGCGGGTTTTGTCCAGATGACCCGATGGCTGCGCAGCCATGGCTTCGGCGCGCCCGAATTGCTGGCGGCGGATGACGCCGCGGGTCTGCTGCTGGTCGAGGATCTGGGCGACGATCTTCTGGCGCGGGTGCTGGAGAAGCGACCCGGCATGGCGCGCGCGCTCTATGAGCGGATCACAGATCTTCTTGTCGCGCTTCACCGCCATCCGGTGCCCGATTTCGTCCGCCCGCTGGACGGACCGCTGCTGGCCGAACAGGTCGGCCTGTTCGCGGCGTGGTATCCCCAGGCCGCCGGCGCCCCGGCCACCGATGCCGCAGGCATCGGCCCGGTCATCGCCCGGCTGCACGCCGACCTTGCAGGCGATCTTCCTTCGGTCCTGTCGCTGCGCGATTTCCACGCCGAGAACCTGATCTGGCGTGGCGACACCGCGCCGCTGGGCCTGATCGATTATCAGGACGCGGTGGCCTGCCATCCGGCCTATGATCTGGTCTCGGCGCTGCAGGACGCACGCCGCGACGTGGCGCCCGCCATCGAAGCCGCCTGCATCGCCCGCTACCTGGATGCGACCGGAATGGACGCGGCCCGTTTCCGCGCTGTCTATGCCCTGTTGGGCGCGCAGCGGAACTTGCGGATCATGGGCATCTTCACCCGGCTCTGCCTGCGCGACGGAAAGCCGCGCTATCTGGACTTCATGTCGCGCGTCTGGGGGCATCTGCGCCGCGACCTGACGCATCCCGCGCTGGCACCGCTGGCCCGGATCGTCGCGGCGCTGCCCCAGCCGGACCCGACCGTCCTCGAAAGGATTCGCGCGCAATGTCCCCGCTGATGATCTTCGCCGCGGGCCTGGGAACCCGGATGCGGCCGCTGACGGCCGATCGGCCCAAACCGCTGGTCGAGGTCGCGGGCCGGTCCCTGCTGGAGCGCGCGCTGGATCTGGGTCGCGATGCGGGATGCACGCCCATCGCGGTCAACACGCATTACCTGGCTGACCAGATTGCCCATCGTCTCGCGGGGAAGGGCGTCGCGATCAGTCATGAACCCGGCCCCATCCTTGATACCGGCGGCGGGCTGCGGCAGGCCCTGCCGCTGCTGGGAAGGGGACCAGTGCTGACGCTGAATCCCGACGTGGTGTGGACCGGTCCGAACCCGCTGACCGCGCTGGAGATCGGATGGAACGACCGGATGGACGCGTTGCTGATGCTGGTGCCGCTGGACCGGGCCACGGCGCGAACGGGCGGCGGCGATTTCGCGCTGGCGGATAGGGGCCGGATCACCCGCCGCGGCGATTTCGTCTATGCCGGCGCGCAGATGCTGCGCCCCGAAGGGCTGGCCGGGATCCCGGATCGGGTGTTTTCGCTGAACCTGCTCTGGGATCGGCTGATCGCCCGCGGTCGCGCCTTCGGTCTGGTCCATCCGGGCGGCTGGTGCGATGTCGGCACTCCGCAGGCAATCCCGCTGGCCGAGGCATTGCTGCATGACTGAGACAGGCGGTCTTTTCGCGCTGCCTCCGGGCGTCGATTTCGCGCGCGAATTCGTCCGCGGATTTCTGCAACGCATGGCGGGCCGGCCGCCCGAATCCATCGCCCGCGTCACCATCTACGCCAATGCCGCGCGGACCATGGCGCAGATCGGCGCCGCCTTCGATGAACACGGCGCGATGCTGCTGCCGCGGCTGCGTACGATCACCAATCTGGACCGCCCCCCACAGCCCGGCGATCCGGCCCCCGCCGCACCCCTTGCGCGGCGGTTGCAACTGGCCCGGCTGATTGCCCGGCTGATCGCGGCGCGCCCCGATCTGGGCGCGGGCCATTCCGTCCCCGCCCTGGCGAAATCGCTGGCTGACCTGATGACCGAAATGCAGACCGAGGGGCGCGACGCGCTGGCGCTGGAGGGGATCGATACCGGCGATCATGCCCGCCATTGGCAGAACGCGCTGACCTTCCTGCGCATCGCCGCCGGTTTCCATCTGGACGGCCCGGCGGTGGACCGCGCCGACCGCCAGCGCCGGACGGCCGAGGCGCTGGCCGCGGACTGGGCGCGGGGCGAAAACCTGCCGGACGCCCCGGTGATCGTCGCGGGCTCGACCGGATCGCATGGCGCGACGCGGCTGTTCATGCGGGCGGTGGCGGCGCTGCCGGGCGGCGCGGTGGTTTTGCCCGGATTCGATTTCGACCAGCCGCAACCGGTCTGGGACAGCCTCGATGCCCGGTCCGAGGATCATCCGCAGGCCCGTTTTGCGCCATTGATCGCGGCTGCCGGCCATCCCGCGCGCTGGACCGACGCCGTGCCGCCGGCGCCCGATCGCAACCGCCTGTTGTCGCTGGCCCTGCGCCCCGCGCCCGTCACCGATCAATGGATCGCCGAGGGCCCCGCCCTGCCCGACCTGATCGCGCCGACACGCGGCCTGACCCTGATCGAGGCCGATCAGCCCGCGCAAGAGGCCGAAGCGATTGCACTGGTCATGCGCGAGGCGGTCGAAACCGGCCGCGCCGTGACCCTGATCGCGGCGGATGGCAACCTGATCCGGCGCGTGAACTCGGCCCTGGACCGCTGGCATCTGCGCGCCGATGAAAGCGCGGGCCAGCCGATGCCGCTGACTCCGCAGGGCCTGTTTCTGCGCCAGATCGCCGGAATCTTCGGCGAGGCGCTGACCATCGACCGGCTGCTGAGCCTGCTGAAACATCCGCTGGCGGTGACCGGATCGACGCTGATCGGCGCAAACGAGGCGCGGCTTGCGGCTCGCGAGCTGGAACTGCATCTGCGCCGCAACGGCCCGGCCTTTCCCGATGGCGACAGCCTGCGGTCCTGGGCCGATCGGGGCGACGAGACGCGCAGGATCTGGGCGCGATGGCTGGCCGTTCTGCTGGACCGGATGGCTGGGTTTGCGACCGATTCGGCACCCCGGCCGCTTGCCGCGCGCCTTGCGGAACTGCGAGCCCTGGCCGAAGATTTCGCCGCCGGACCGGGGGGCGATCCCGAAACCTCGCGCCTGTGGGCGGGCAGCGGCGGCGCGCTGGCCCGCGCGGTCCTGGACAACCTGGCCGAACATGCCGGACACGGCCCCGACATGGGCCCCGCCGATTTCGCCGCCCTGCTGTTCGAGGAATTGCAGTCCCACCAGCTTCGCAACGAAGGTGAGACCTGCCATCTGCTGCAAATCCGCGGCACCCGCGAGGCGCGGATCCTGAATACCGGCACGGTGATCCTGTCGGGACTGAACGAAGGCGGCTGGCCGCAGGCACTGGACCCCGATCCGTGGCTGTCGCGCGACATGCGGGCGGCGGCGGGCCTGACCCTGCCGGAACGCCTGATCGGGCTGGCCGCGCATGATTTCCAGCAGGCGATCGGGGCGGAAACCGTCATCCTGACCCGCGCCCGCCGCGATGCCGAGGCCGAGACGATCCCCTCGCGCTGGCTGAACCGGCTGACGAACCTGATGGCGGGGCTGCCCGAACGCCGCGGCCCCGAGGCGCTGGCCGCGATGCGCGATCGCGGGCGGGTCTGGCTGGACCTGGCCCGCGCCGTCACCCAGCCCGAAACGGCGGTCCCGGCGGCGCCGCGACCCTCGCCCCTTCCGCCCGCGCCGGCCTTTGCCGACCTGCCCGTCACCGATGTCGGCCTGCTGATCCGCGACCCCTATGCGGTCTATGCCAAGCGGGTCCTGGGCCTGCGCCCGCTGCCGCCGCTGCGGCCCGAACCCGATGCCGCCCTGCGCGGACAGATCCTGCACAGCATCGTCGAGGCGTTGCTGAAAGCTACCCCCCATTCCGACCCTGACCCTGTCGCACTGCGCGCCGACTTCCTGCGGATCACTGCGCAGGTGCTGGAAGACGCGGTGCCCTGGCCGGCCGCACGGGCCTTCTGGCAGGCCCGGATGGAACGCATCGCCGACCGGATCGTGGCGGACGAGGTATCGCGCCGTCGCGACGGCAGCCCCGTCGTGATCGAGCATCGCGGCAAGGTCGGCCTGCCCGCGCTTGGCTTCAGCCTGACGGCCAAGCCCGACCGGATCGACCTGCTGCACGACGGGCGGGTGATGATCTACGACTACAAATCCGGAACTCCGCCCAGCGAAAAGCAGATGGCGCGGTTCGACAAGCAACTGATCCTGGAGGCCGCAATGGCCCGGCGCGGCGGCTTCGACGCGCTTGGGCCGGCCGAGGTGGCCGGTCTGCGCTATATCCAGCTGGGCGGCGAAGGGCTGACCCATGACCGCGCCTATAGCGCCGAATCCGAAGCCGAGGCATGGCATGGCTTTCAGCGCCTGATCGCGGCCTACCTGACCGGCGGGACCGGGTTTACCGCGATGAATGCCCCGGAACGGACCAGCTATGCCGGCGATTACGACCACCTTGCACGGTTCGGGGAATGGTCGCTGTCGGATTCCGCGCAGCCCCGAAAGGTGGGCGATCACGATGGATGACGCGACGCGGAACCAGATCGAGGCCGCCGATCCTGCCTGTTCGACCTGGCTGACGGCCAATGCCGGATCGGGCAAGACGCGGGTGCTGACCGACCGCGTGGCACGGCTGCTGCTGGGGGGGACGCGGCCCGAACGCATCCTGTGCCTGACCTACACCAAGGCCGCCGCGACCGAGATGCAGAACCGGCTGCTGGCGCGGCTGGGCCGATGGGCGATGCTGCCCGAAACCGACCTGCGCCGCGAACTGGCCGATCTGGGCGAAACCGGCACGCCGGACCTGGCCCAGGCGCGCAGGCTGTTTGCCAGCGCGATCGAGGCGCCGGGCGGGCTGAAGGTGCAGACCATCCACAGCTTCTGCGCCGCCCTGCTGCGCCGGTTCCCGCTGGAGGCTGGGGTGGCGATGGGCTTTTCCGAACTGGACGACCGCAGCGCCCGCGCCCTGCGCGCCCGCATCGTCGAGGAAATGGCCGAGGCCGGCGATCCCGCGATCCGCGACCTGACGGCGCTGCATGGCGGCGACGATCTGGACCGCTTTCTGGCCGGGCTGTCCCAGGCCGATTTCAGCGCCCCGCCCGATGCCGAAGCGATCTGGGCGGCGATGGACGTGCCTGCCGGACTGGATGACGACCGCCTGCTGGCGCAGGTCTTCGAGGGCGCCGAGGCCGATCTGTTCGACGCGCTGACGCCGATCCTGCGCACGGGCAAGCCCACCGATCAGAAACTGGCCGAAACACTGGGCGACGGGCGCTGGCGCGATCCGGGTCTGGCGGAATTGCGGCGGCTCTGCGGCTGCCTGCTGTTTGGCGGAACCGCGGCCGATCCCTTTGGCGCCAAGATCGGCAAGCTGCCGACCAAGGAACTGCGCCTGGGTCCCTGCGCGCCCTTCATGGACGATCTTGAGGCGCTGATGCGGCGGGTGCAGGACGCCCGGCCGCAAATGACCGCCCTGCAGGCCGCGCAGAAGACGCTGGCCCTGCACCGCTTTGCCCATGCCTTCACCACCCGCCTGGCGGGCCGCAAGACGGCGCATGGCTGGCTGGATTTCGACGACCTCATCCGGCGCGCCGCGCTGCTGCTGGAACAATCCAGCATGGCGCAATGGGTGCTGTGGCGGCTGGATGGCGGGATCGACCATATCCTTGTGGATGAAGCGCAGGATACCAGTCCCGAACAATGGCGCGTGATCCGGCGGCTGACCGACGAATTCACCAGCGGCGCAGGCGCGCATGACCGGCCCCGGACCCTGTTCGTCGTAGGCGATCCGAAACAGTCGATCTATTCGTTCCAGGGCGCGGATATCGCGGTCTTCGAGGAAATGCGCGACCGGTTCGACCGTGATTTCCGTGCCGTCCGGCAGCCGATGCAACAGCGCGGGCTGCGCCATTCCTTCCGCTCGTCGCCCGCCATCCTGTCGGTGGTGGACGCGGTCTTTCAGGGCGAGGCAGCGCAGGGGCTGGGCGTGCCGCCCGAACATATCGCCTTCCGCGCCGATCTGCCGGGACGGGTGGACATCTGGCCGCCGCTGCCCGAACCGGAAACGCCCGAGGAAGGCGACTGGACCCGGCCCGTGGATGCGCCTGCGGAAAATGCCGCCGACAGGGTGCTGGCCCGCGCCATCGCAGGCCGGATCCGCGCGATGCTGGGTGGCCCGATCATGGATGTCAGGAACGGCCAGCCGCGCCCGGTCGGGCCGGGCGACATCCAGATCCTGGTGCAGCGCCGGGCGGGACTGTTCGACGACCTGATCCGCGAATTGAAGGCGGCGAACCTGCCCGTCGCCGGGGCCGACCGGCTGAAGCTGGCGGCCGAGCTGGCGGTGCGCGACATCACTGCCACGCTGGCGGTTCTGGCCACGCCCGAGGACAGCCTGTCGCTGGCCGCGGCCCTGCGCTCGCCCCTGTTCGGGCTGTCCGAGGACGATCTCTACCGACTGGCGGCGGGGCGCGGCCGGGCGCATCTGTGGCAGAGGCTGCGCGCCTCCGACCACCGGACCGCGCGCGAGGTGCTGGCCGACCTGATGGCGCAGGCGGACCGGCTGCGGCCCTATGACCTGATCTCGCGCCTGCTGATCCGTCATGGCGGGCGGATGGCATTGCTGGCCCGGCTGGGCCCCGAGGCCGAGGACGGGATCGACGAATTGCTGTCGCAGGCCATGGCCTATGAACAGGCCGAGACGCCCTCGCTGACCGGGTTCCTGGTCTGGCTGGCCAGCGACGAGGTGCAGGTCAAACGGCAATTGCCGGGCGGCAGCGGCGGCCTGATCCGGGTGATGACGGTGCATGGCGCCAAGGGTCTGGAAAGCCCGATCGTGATTTTGCCGGAAACGCGCAAGCGACGCGCCGATGGGCGCGGGCGCATCGTGCGGCTGGACGGGATGCCTGCGTGGAAGGGCGCCGCGCCGGACCGGCCCGATGCACTGACCATCGCGGTCGCCGAACAGGAACGCCGGCAGGACGAGGAACGGCGGCGGCTGCTTTACGTCGCCATGACGCGGGCGGAAAGCTGGCTGATCGTGGCGGCAGCTGGCGAGACCGGTGCAGGGCTGGACAGCTGGCACGGCATGATCACGGACGGCGCGGCCCGCGCAGCCCTGCCCCGGTCCCCGATCGAGATCGAGGGTGTCGGGCAGGGAACGCGCCTGACCTTCGGCGCCTGGCCCGAATGGGCCGATGCCGCCGAGGCGCAGTCCGCCGCCGCGACCCCTCGGCCCGCCTGGCTGGCCTGCGTCCCCGAACCGGTCGCCCGGCCCCCGCGCCCGGTCGCGGCGACAGGTCTGGGCGGCGCCAAGGTGCTGGCCGCGGCGACCGACGATTCCGATCCGGCGGCGGCAATGCTGCGCGGCACAAGGTTGCATCTGCTGCTGGAACATCTGCCCGGAACCGCTGCCGGTGACTGGCCCGGCCTCGCCCGCGCGGTTCTGGCGGGGGCCGAGGGCGGGCTGCCGGACGAGGCCCGGCTGGCCGACCTGCTGGCCGAGGCGCGCGCCGTGATCGAGGCCCCGGATCTGGCGGACATCATCGACCCCGGCCCGGACGCGCAGGTGCTGCGCGAGGTCGCGCTGAGCGCGCCCCTGCCCGGCATCGGCATCCTGCACGGCACCATCGACCGGCTGATCGTCACCGCAAACCGCATCCTGGCGGTCGACTACAAGTCGAACGCCACCGTGCCCGCGACGCCCGAGGCCGCCCCCGACGGCATCTTGCGCCAGATGGCCGCCTATCGCGCGGCCCTGCGGCAGATCTGGCCCGGCCGGCGGATCGAGGTGGCGATCCTGTGGACGGCCACGCGCAGCCTGATGGAAATCCCGGATCCGCTGCTGGACCGCGCGCTGGCCGCCCTTGACCCGGCCGATCCGCGTTCATAGCTTTCAGGACAGTGCCGCCGATCCCCGGCCCCCGCCATTTCCCAAGGAGCAAGATCATGGCTACCGTGCCCGTCAATGACAGCGAATTCGACGCCGAAGTGCGTCAGGCCGACACCCCCGTCATCGTGGATTTCTGGGCGGAATGGTGCGGACCCTGCAAGCAGATCGGCCCCGCTCTGGAAGAACTGTCCGAGGAATATGCCGGCAAGCTGAAGGTCGTGAAGGTCAACGTGGACGAAAACCCCGAACAGGCCGCGGCCCTTGGCGTGCGCGGGATTCCCGCGCTGTTCATGTTCAAGGATGGCGAGGTCGTGTCCAACCGCATGGGTGCGGCGCCGAAAGCCGCGCTGAAAAGCTGGATCGACGAATCGGTCTGATCCGGGCCGGACAGAAAGGCGGGGCGGCGGTCATACGGGCCAGCCGCCCTTTTTCATGGCGACAAGCAGCCGGGCATCGGCATCGCTCGCCATCATGTCGAGGCTGCTCTGCCGCAGGAACCAGTCCAGATAGCCCGCATAATCGGGCCGGTGTTCAGGCGCGCGCGACAGGGCCTCGCTGGATCCCAGTTCGGCCACGTTCAGCGCGATGTGATGAAAATCCGACTGGCCGAACAGAACCGCGGGCTTGCCCAGGATATAGCCGTCCATCGCCACGGCGCTGTTCTGCGTCGCGACGAAGGCGCAATCGCGCAAAAGGCGGGCTGTATCGCCGCCGATGGTCAGGTTCGCATGACGCGCGGCAATGGCCTCGAGCGCGGCCCGATCCGCCCCATCATAGGTTTCTTTCGGGTGGAAGGTGGCGATAGCCGGGCGTCCGGTCCGGGCAACGCTCTCGACCATCCGTAGCGGGCTCATGGTCTGGAAGGACCGCTGTTCGTGGATGCGGCCCTGCAGCGCAATCAGGACATGATCGCCTCTCGCCGGCGCGGGCCCCGGCAGGACGCGGTCGCGCAGCCGGCGGGCAAAGTCCCGGGCGATGTCGGGATCGAGCCGGGCTTCCGGAAAGGTCGCCCGCGCCACCGGCCAGCGCCAGCGTTCGGCCTGACGTTCCAGCCGCCAGAACGGATAGTGATAGGCAAGACGGAAGGTCAGGGCTTCCGGATGGGTCGGCCGCTCCATGTGATACAGCGCGAAGCCGGGCCGGTTCGGCGCCTCGGCGCGCGGTCCCTCACCGGACCGGCGGATCCGGACCTGCCAGCCGCGGGATTCCAGCAGCGCCCGCATCCGGTTCAGAAAGCCAAGCTTTCCGGCCCGCGCCATGCGCAGGATCGGCGGATGCAGATAGACGGACAGAAGGCGCTCGTCGGTCATGGCGGCAGGCCAGGGGGTCAGTCCCGACATTTGGCGGGTCGCAGCGATGGTGAATCGTTCGGGTTCCGATGTCCAGATCGATTCCCCCTGAATCCGCT
>CERQ01046985.1_pt1 | contig 11771 bp, 10 predicted proteins | sample 530711 | NCBI WGS metagenome assembly CERQ01 (sample SAMEA2620882, study PRJEB7988) | marine metagenome | biome: marine biome (ENVO:00000447); feature: mesopelagic zone (ENVO:00000213); material: "saline water (ENVO:00002010), including plankton (ENVO:xxxxxxxx)" | depth 850 m | reverse complement strand
ATGATTCGCGCGGGCCTCTATGCGCCGGGGTCGGATCCGCGACTGGATGAGGCGGTCAGGCTTTATCCGCAACTCGATGATTTCGTGGCCTTGTCGGGAAACAGCATCGCGCAGAGCTTCGAGCGCCTGTCCGAGGCTCTGCGCCTGCCACAGGCCGCCCGTCCGGCAAGACGGGCGGGATGAAGGAACAGGAAGTCTCGGCAATTACTTAATGAATGTTACACTAAGCCCCCCGACCATTGCGCCGGTCGGGCTGATTTGCAACTGTCCGGCAGTTGCGCGAAAGGAAGGGGCGGATGGCGATTACCGAGTATTTTATCCGCTATCTTCAACGGCGTGACAGTCTTTCCGAGGCCGACCTTCAGCGACTTCGCGCCTTGAAGACCGAGCAGGCCAGCTATGGTCCGGGCGACGTGATCGTGCCTTTCGACCGGACCGAGAGCCGCAGTTGCATGATGCTGCGCGGCCTGTCCGCCCGATCACACAAGCTGGTCGGCCGGCCCGACGATCGGGTGATCACGGCCTTGCATGTGCCCGGCGATTTCGTTGATCTTCACGGGTTCGTTCTGGCTGGGCTGGAACATGCCGTGATCGCTGTCGGTTCGGCCGAGGTCGAATTCATAGGTCACGATCAACTTACTGAAATAACAGAGAATTTTCCGCATCTGACACGGCTCTTATGGATGGCGACGCTGATCGACGCGGCTGTGCACCGGCAATGGCTGGTCGCGGCGGCCTCGCTGCGATCCAGCGCGCATCTGGCACATCTCTTGTGCGAGATCTACACGCGCCTGAATGTGGTCGGCGCGGCGGCGAACGGGCAATTTTCCCTGCCGCTGCTGCAACGCGAACTTGCAGACATCCTTGGCTATTCCCCGATCCATGTGAACCGGGCGGTCCGCGATCTGAGAGATCGGGGGCTGTTGCGCTGGTCCGGCGCCGACGTGACCATTCTGGATTGGCGCGGACTGGCGACACTGGCGCGTTTCGATGCGACCTATCTGGATCTGGAACGGCGCAACCGCTGAGCCTTTACTGACACAGGCGCCAGTCTCCGCGTCGCGCGGCAATGTCGAAATGCAGGTGTTCGGCATGGGCCTTGTTCACGCCCGGACCCAGGACAGTGGTGAAGAACAGGCAGGCCGCACCCCGAACCGTTCGCTGAAACGCCTCCGCCTGGTCGCCGCTGTCCCGTCGGGGCTGAACCGGCAGCGTCCCGGCCCCTTCGAACAGGAAAGCCGAGATGTCGATGGCATTTCCAAGCGCGTGTTCGGACAGTTTCGGGCGGGCCTGACCCGTGCCGACACGGGCGCGACAGGCATAGGTGCTGCCAAGCCGCAGCCCCGTCAGGCGGGGTGCGCCGGGCAGGGTCGCTGCCGCCGGCCGCGCGAAATCCCGCGCCCATAGACCAAGTGCCCGCGCGGTGTCGCATCGCATCTCCGCGCCGCCCTCGAGTATCAGGTCCGGCAGGATGCGCTGAACCCGGATCGGCCGGGCGATGCCGCAATCGGGATTGTCCGGATTCGTCACGGCGGGCCGGTTTTCGTAAACCGTGCCCAGCATCGCCAGAGCCAGTCGGCAGGCGGCGAAATCCTCGTCGCTTTCACGCGCCGCGTACCATGCGGGCGGTGCTGGCGGACCGAAGGCCTCGGCCGGCGGGGCCGCCGCTTCTTCGGTTTCGGGAACGCCGGCCTGCTCCGGCTTGGGGGGCGACGCCGTGGTTTCCTCGGATGCCTTGGCTTCCTCGGCGGGTCGTTCCGGCGGGCGGATGCCTGTCAGCGCGGACTGCGCCCTGACGGGGCCGGCGCCCGGTGGCCGTTCCTGCGCCACGGCCGGCCCGGCCAGCAGCAAGACCAGCAGGGTCAGAACCGGGGTCGGCCCCCTCAATTCTCGCCTTCCAGCGGCGGCACGACGAAGGCGTCCGGCAAGGCGCCCGACAGGGCATGGCTCAGCGGATCACCGCGCTGAGGCGCCAGCGACGCCGCCGCGTCGGCGGTTTCCTCGCTGGTGTTTTCATAGACCTTCGGGGGCGCGGGTGTGGCCCCGCCACCGGTTTCGGGCAGGGAAAGGGGTGCTGCGGGTTTCGTCGTGACCGTCGCCGGCGCGGGCAGGGTGTCGGACACGGTGTTTGTCTGCGTCACGGCTTCGGCGGCCGCGGCGCTGGCCGTTTCCAGCATCGCGTCCCTGGTTGCGGCCGGCTGCGCCCCTTCGCCCGTGACATCCGCGATCGTCACGCCCGCATCGAGGAACTCGACCGTGGTCACGCCGGGTATGACCAGCCTTGCCAGTTCCTGTGCGTCCCAGTTCGTCAGCCGCACGCAGCCGCGCGACTGGTTCCTGAACAATTGCGAAGGGGTCGGCGTGCCGTGGATGCCGTAGGTCGGCTTGGACAGATCGATCCAGACCGATCCCACGGGCCCGTTCGGGCCCGGCGGTATGATCAGCGCCTTGTCGTTGTTGCCCTGCTTGAAATTCTTCGACGGGTTGTAGGTATAGTTCGGATTTATCGCGACCGACGTGACACGGTGCTTGCCCGAGGGCGAGGGTGTCGCGTCCGAGCCGATGGTCGCCGGATAATCGACGATCATCCTGCCCGCTTCGTCATAGGCGGCCACGCGTCGCGTCGCCTTGTCGATGAAGATGCGGGCCACCTTCTTGCTCATGTTGGCAGCCGGGTTGGCGACCTTGATCGTCGATCCAGGCACCATCGGAACGCCCGGATTGAGGAAGGAGATGAACTTTTCGTCCATGTGGAAACGTTCGCCCAGCTTTTCGGCAATGCTGGTATAGCCCTGCGTGGACATCTTGGCCTTTTCGGCGAAATCGGACGGGATGTCGTCGACCAGCCCTTCGGCGTCCTCTTGGGTGATGGTGTAGGTCTGCGTCAACGGAATTTCGGAATAGGATTGCAGCAGGTTCCAGACATGCGGATCCATCAGCCCGTCCTCGGGCAGGCCGACGCGGCGTTCGAAGGCGCGGATGGCGCTTTCGCTCATCGCGCCCTTGTAGCCGTCGATGACGCCCGGCGACGTGCCCGAGCGATCCAGCAGAAGCTGCACCTTGGCTGTCAGCGCCGAACGGCCGCGCGGAAGATCGCCGCCATCATAGGCCGCAATCTCCATCTGCTCTGCGGTGAAGGGCACATCGCGATCCTGCGTCGCGGCGCTGGTCTGGGCTGCCGCAGGGATCGCCGAGGCCGCAAGAAGCGACAGTCCGAAAAATGTCGAAAGGGCAAGGCGGCGCGGCATCAGGGTCTCCGGTGATCGTGTTTCGCCAGCATCGTGTGTTTCTCGGCAAAACTCCATAGACTGCGGGGGTCACGTTTCGTTCAAAATGCCGCCCCCGGGCGCGGCGCCTGTGAAACGGCCCTTCCCGCTCTGGTCAAGCGGGAAGAATTCAGCGAGGTTTCGCATGAAGGACGGACCGGGAAAGGGGGCCGGATGAGGATCTCCAGTTGCGGCAACCCGCAAGATCCGGCGCGACCGCCGCGATGAGGTCGACCAGGCCCCTCGCGCCGGACGTTCCGATGGCCGCGCCCCGAAGACGATGCCCGCTTTCGCGGAATCCGGCGACATTGCGCGAGACCGCGACGATCGACGATCGCTGCGGCAAAGGAACGGTCTAGGCCATGGCTGCAAGCCTCGGGCCGATCCTGCTGTTGCTTGCGCTGGTGCTGCTTTGGTTGCGGGTGCCGCTGGCCTTGGCGTTGTTGGCGATATCGGTGCCGGGGCTTTTGCTGATGCCGGCGGGCGGGGCGTTGCCCAGTGCGATTGCGTCGCTGTTTTCCTCGCTTGACGGCCTGCTCCATTCGCCCGGGCTGCTCCTGGTGCCGCTGGTCGTCCTGCTCGGCAATCTTGCGCTCTATGCCGGAATCAGCACGCGAATCTACGATGCCTCCGCCGTCTGGCTGAGATCGCTGCCGGGTGGCCCGGCGCTGGCCGCCGTGCTGGGTTGCGGCGGTTTCGCGGCCATTTCCGGATCGTCGACCGCCTGCGCCTCGACCATGGGCCGGATTTGCGTGCCCGAGATGCTGCGCCTGGGTTATGACCCGAAACTGGCCGCCGCATCGGTGGCAGCGGGCGGCACGCTGGGCTCGCTGATCCCGCCGTCGATCCTGTTCGTCCTGTTCGGCATCCTGACCGACAGGCCCATCGCGCCGCTGTTCATGGCGGGCATCCTGCCCGGCCTGCTGTCGCTGGCGGGCATGATCGCGGTCGTCGCATGGTGGGTGCGAAGCGATCCGGGCGCCGCGCCCGATGTCCCGCGCACGACCGCGACGCCGCTGGACGCCACCTTCGCCGCATGGCCCGCGATCCTGATCTTTGCCGTGATCGTCTTCGGCATCTTCAGCCGGGCGCTGACGGTGGCGCAGGCCGTCGCGATCTCGGTCGCGCTGACGCTTGCCATCGGTGTCGCGCAGACTCGGCTGACCTGGGGCGCTGTATGGCGCGCCTGCCGGGAAAGCCTGATCGAAAGCGTATCGATCCTGCTGGTCCTGGCGGGTGCCTGGCTGTTTGCCGATTTCGCCACGCAAAGCGGCATGGCCGAGGCCTTTTCGATGTCGGTCGCGCAGCTTGATCCCTCGTATCTGATGCTGATGCTGGCGATTGCTCTGATCTATCTGATCATGGGGATGTTTCTGGATCCGCTGGCCATCCTGGTCCTGACGCTGCCCTTCCTGGCCCGGCTGGTCGCGGATTACGACCTGAATCCGGTCTGGCTGGGCGTGGTCATCGTCAAGCTGCTGGAAATCGGGCTGATCACGCCGCCGGTCGGGCTGAACGTCTATATCATCGCCGGAGTGACACGCGACATGGGTATCGACCGCATTTTCGCCGGGATCGGGCGGTTCCTGGCCGTGGACCTTCTGGTCCTGACGATCCTGATCCTGTTTCCCGCGGTCTCGCTGCTGATCCCGACGGCGATGGGCGCCGTGCCCTAATCCTCGGAAACCAGCCGGTGCTGCGGCGGGTAGAACTGCCGCGAGAACGAGACCGGGGTCGCGTTGCGCCAGTTCGTCCGCTCGATCGCGAGGATCGGCGTTCCCGGCTCGATCCACAGATTGTGGGCGCAATCGCCGCTGGCGCCCTCGGCCAGGATCGTCACCCTGCCGCGCGTCAGGGGCACGTGCCGGGCCAGCCATTCGGGTGCCGACTGGCCCTCGAGATCGGCGCGCGTCAGGGGGGGCAGGGCGCGGGGGTTCAGCCAGATCGCCTCGCAGCAATGCGGCGCGCCATCGGCCAGATATTGCGCCTTGACCAGCAGCAGATTCTGGCTTGCCTCGACCTGCAGTGCGCGCAACGCCGCCTCCGAGGGGATCGGCCCCCGCTCGAACGCGGTCAGGACATAGCGATAAACCGCGCCGGCTGCCTCGATCTCGCTGCGGATGACCGGCATTTCCAGCGTCGTGCGCTGATGCGGCGTGGCCGTGACACGGGTCCCGACCTTGCGGCGGCGTTCGACCACGCCGCTTTCGGCCAGTTCGCGCAACGCGCGGTTCACCGTCGCGCGGGCGCAGCCCAATTGATGCGCAAGCTGGTGTTCCGTCGGGATCAGCGTGCCCGGCGCCCATTCGCCCGACCGGATCCGCTCCAGCACCTCGGCACGGACGGATTGCCAGGTGTTCATCCGTTTGGGCGCCCTGGCCGAGCCGCCGGGACGCAATGAACGGACGAAGGTCGGTGGAAGTTTTGTCATCTGAAACCTGAAACCGGCGAAAAGCACATGCCAATAGTGTCAATCCGCGCGGCCCGGAAGGAAACCTGTCGATATCGGCATAGTTGACGCAGCTGGAGCTTGGCTGTTCCAGCTTGTTTTCCAACACGAATCCCCCGCGTCCAGGTTGTGCCGGCCGGGGATTTCCAAGCCGCTCCGCGAATGATATTTCATCATCTGCAAGCGATCGGAGGACAGCGCGCCATGAGCGTCGGTGACAACCTGCCTGCGACCGGCCGCCCGCTGGCCGGCCCGGCCCGGACGACGTGGCCGATCCTGATGGCGATCAGCCTGTCTCACATGATCAACGACGTGATGCAGTCGATGCTGGCCGCGATCTATCCGCTGCTGCGGGTCGAATTCTCGCTGAGCTACGCGCAGATCGGGATCATGACCTTTGCCTTCCAAGTCACGGCCTCGCTGCTGCAGCCGCTGATCGGTATCGTGACCGACCGTCATCCGCAGCCAAGATCGCTGTCGCTGGGAATGGCCTCGACCTTCTGCGGCGTGCTGCTGCTGGCTTTTGCAAGCAGCTACGGGATGCTGCTGGCGGGCGCGATGATGATCGGCATCGGATCGGCCGTGTTCCATCCCGAAAGCTCGCGGGTGGCGCGGCTGGCTTCGGGCGGGCGGTTCGGGACCGCGCAATCGCTGTTCCAGCTTGGCGGCAATTCCGGACAATCGCTGGGGCCGTTGCTGGCGGCCTTCATCGTCGTGCCGCTGGGCCGACCGGCGGTGGCATGGTTTGCGGTCGCCGCGGCGCTTGGCATCGCGCTGTTGTGGCGTGTCGGCGACTGGGCCGAGGGGCGGCGCCGGGCCACGGCGGCACAGGTCGACCGCGCGCTGCGGCTGCCGCGCGATATGGTCTTCCGTTCGATCGCGGTTCTGGCCATTCTTGTCTTCACCAAGAATATCTACACCGCCGCCATGACCAGCTATTTCACCTTCTTCACCATCGAGAAGTTCGGCCTGTCCACGCAGGCGGCACAGATCATGCTGTTCCTGTTCCTCGGCGGCATGGCGGCAGGGGTCATGCTGGGCGGCGTCGTCGGGGACCGCGTGGGACCGTTGCGCGTGATCTGGTTCTCGATCCTCGGCGTTCTGCCCTTCACGCTGCTTTTGCCGCATGTCGGACTGGTGCCGACAGGTATTCTGGCAGTGCTGATCGGGCTGATCCTGGCCTCGGCATTTCCGGCCATCGTGGTCTATGCGCAGGAACTGGTGCCCGGCCGCACAGGCATGATCGCGGGGCTGTTCTTCGGCTTTTCCTTCGGCATGGGCGGCATCGCGGCCGCCGGGCTGGGGGTGCTGGCCGACGCGAGGGGGATCGAGACGGTGTTCCTGCTCTGCTCGTTCCTGCCGATCCTGGGCTGCCTGACGATCCTGCTGCCGCGCCGGCTGACCGGGGGCTGATGGCGGCCCCGATCTTCTTCCATATCAGTCCGGAATGGTGCGGTGACGCGCGGCTGGTGCGCCTGTTCCGCCGCAACGGCCACTGCGCCGCGATGGGCGAGAACGGCGACCTTGCCGCCCGGATCCTGCTGGCCGAGGCCGAGGGTCGGGTGCCGTTCTCGGGTCGCGACGACATCCGCCTGTTCGCGGGTCTGTGGCGCAACGACCCCTTCTGGCAGCCGCCGCTGGAGGCGTGGCGCCGCTTTGCCTTTCTGGCCCGCACCGTGCCGCAGGCGCATTTCATCCTGACCACGCGCGCGCTGGATGGCTGGCTGCTGGACCGCCTGACCCGCGACAGGGGCGCGGTCGCGCGGTGCCACGCCTATCACCGCGGCATCCCCGAAGCCGACCTGCCGGATTTGTGGAGGGCCGAATGGAACGCCCATCTCGCAGCCGTTCAGGACTTTTTCGGCGATGATCCGCGGCTGATCCGCGTGGATCTGGACCGCGAAAGCCCTCACGACCTGATCGACCGGCTGCGTCCCCTGATTTCCATGCCGCACAAGCCGGTTCCGCTGCATTGGATCGCCCCACCCAGGGCCATGCGCGATGACGATCTGCTGGCGGCGCTGGACCGGGTGCGGGCGCCGGCGGCCATCGATCCCGATTACGTTCGCGACGTGGCCGGGTTCTGTCTGCGCGGTCGGGCGCCGGGCAAGGGCGCGGTTGCGGGATTGTCGGGCTATGCCTGCCTCTGGGACGGCGGCGCCAGGGTGCTGGATCCGGCGGGCGCGCCGCGCCGGATCCGGGTCGCGGGATCCGTCGCAGTTTCGCAGCCTGGCCGCCATTTCAAGCTGCTCAGGGCCGAGGCGGTCATCAACGATGCCCTGCGACTGGGCCGCAGAAGCCCCCTGAGCATCGACATGGAGGATTCGCGCTGGCTCGGTTCGGATGACGGTGCCGCGCCGGGACGGCCGGTTCTGGGTCATTGCCGCCGCGAGGGCGCGCGCAACATGGTTCTGTGGCCTTTGCCGGGCCAGCACGATGTCGGCCTGCCGGGCTTTGATCCTGCCGCGCCGGCCGACCCCATCGCGTTCGAGGACAAGGAGGACCGGCTGGTCTGGCGCGGCATGATCTCGGGCAGCGAGATGCGCGATACGGTGCGGCCCGGCCCGGCCTCGCATGTGTTTCTGCGGCAACTGGCGGCGGCACAAGACGATGCCGATGCCCGGCAAGAGGCATTCGGGGGGCTGTGCCGCACCAGCCGCATGGCCTTTGTCCGGCGCTTCTGGGACCATCCGGATTTCGATCTGGGCGTCGTCATGGCCTGGGGCTATCGCGAATTCGCCGCGGATCCGCTGATCGCGCCCTATTGCGTGCCGCGCCGGAAGCCGGGCTTCTTCCGCCGGTTCCGCTATCAGCTTTGCCTGACCGGCTATGACCACGGCTCTAACTTCATTCCGATGATCGACAGCCGATCGGTGCTGCTGAAGGAAGAAGATGGCTGGGAAGTATTCTATTCCGGCCGCTTCAAACCGTGGAAACACTATATCCCCGTGGCACGGTATTGTGCGGATATCGAGGAAAAGCTGGCCTGGGCACGTGACAATCCCAGGGAATGCAAGGCGATGTCCGCCGCCGCCCGGACCGAATGCGCACGCCTGCGCGACCTGCCGACGCGCCGGGCAATCATGGCCGCGATCCTCGACGGGCTGGGCGAGGCGCGCTAGAGATGATCGCGCAAGGAGGCGCCATGACCACGATCCGAATCCGCCCCATCTCGGCCGATGCCTTCGCGCCTTTCGGTGATCTGCTGACGCCCCGCGACAGGCCCGACAGGATGATCAACGAAGGCCGCTGCGAACGGCATCATGCGCTGGCGACGGTGCAGCGCGGCGGCGGCGAGGCCATCGTGTCGATCTTCCGCAGTCAGCCGGTCAGCCTGCCCCATGATTGCACGCTGCTGGAACGGCATCCGCTGGGATCGCAGGCATTCATGCCGCTGGGGCCGGATCCCTGGCTGTCGGTCGTGGCGCCCGATCGAGACGGGCGGCCGGGCGATGTGCTGGCCTTTCTAGTGCCGTCGGGGATGGGGGTGAACCTGCGGGCGGGTGTCTGGCATGGTGTGCTGACGCCGCTGGACCGCGCCGCCGATTTCCTGGTCGTCGATCGCGAGGGCGAGGGCGTCAATCTTGAAGAAGTCCGCATCGCGCCGGTCAGCATTACCGCATGACCGGCCTGCCCGATTTCAGCCATGAACAGGCCGCCATGTCGCGCGGCGCCAGGCTGGTGGCCGGCGTCGACGAGGTCGGTCGCGGGCCTCTGGCCGGTCCGGTGACGGCGGCCGCGGTGGTGGTGCGGGATCCGGTGAACATCCCCGAGGGGCTGAACGATTCCAAGAAGGTCGGGCGCAAGCAGCGCGAAGTGCTGGCCGATTGGATCATGGCCCATTGCGACTGGTCCGTCGCCCATGTCGAGGTCGCGGATATCGAGCGGCTGAACATCTATCACGCAGCCCATCTTGCCATGGTCCGCGCCGTGGCCGGGTTGCGGTGCAGGCCCTGCCGGGTGCTGGTCGACGGCAACCGGGTGCCCGCCGCGCTGGACCGGCCTGCCGAGGCTATCGTGGGCGGCGACGCGCGGTCGCTGTCGATTGCGGCGGCCTCGATCCTGGCCAAGGTGTTGCGCGACCGCATCATGGTGGATTTGGCGCAACAGCATCCCGGCTATGGCTGGGAGGTGAACGCAGGCTATCCCACGCCCGCACACAAGCGTGCCCTTCTAGATTTGGGTCTGACCCCACATCATAGGCGCTCGTTTCGGCCGGTCCACAATATCTTGTGTAAACCCCGTTCTTCAAGCCCTTGATTCAAAAAAGAAATTGACGGCGAATCGCCTGTGACTCATCCTGTCCACAGATCAGACCGGCCAAAGCCGGCATCCCCGAGAGGCAGAGATGACGAAGACCAAGGAAAGCTGCGCCGCGGCGGCGCGACCGCTTCCGCTGAACCGGATTCTGGCGGGCGATTGCATCGAGATCATGAATTCGCTGCCCGAAGGCAGCATCGACCTGATTTTTGCCGACCCGCCCTATAACCTGCAATTGCGCGGCGACCTGCATCGGCCGGACAATTCCAAGGTCGATGCGGTGGATGATGACTGGGACCAGTTCGCCGGTTTCGCGGCCTATGACAGCTTTACCCGCGACTGGCTGGCCGCTGCGCGGCGCCTGTTGAAGCCTGATGGCGCGATCTGGGTCATCGGATCCTATCACAACATCTTCCGCGTCGGCGCCGAACTGCAGAACCAGGGTTTCTGGATCATGAACGACGTGATCTGGCGCAAGTCCAACCCGATGCCGAACTTTCGCGGCAAGCGGCTGACCAATGCGCATGAAACGATGATCTGGGCCTCGAAATCCGAAAGCTCGAAATACACTTTCAACTACGAGGCGCTGAAATCGTTGAACGAGGGTATCCAGATGCGCAGCGACTGGGTGATTCCGATCTGCAATGGCGGCGAGCGGCTGAAGGACGGAAAGGGCGACAAGGCCCATCCCACCCAGAAGCCCGAGGCCTTGCTGCATCGCGTGCTGATAGGCACCACCAGTCCCGGCGATGTCGTGCTGGATCCGTTCTTCGGGACCGGCACCACCGGCGCGGTGGCAAAGATGCTGGGCCGCGACTTCATCGGCATCGAACGCGAGGCTGCCTATCGCGAGGTCGCAGAAAAGCGGCTGGCGCGCATCCGCCGCTTCGACGCCGATGCGCTGGCAACGACGCGGGCCAAACGGGCCGAGCCGCGCGTGCCCTTTGGCCAGGTGATCGAACGCGGGATGCTGCGTCCGGGCGAGGAACTGTTTTCGCTGGGCAGCCGGCACAAGGCCAAGGTCCGCGCCGATGGCAGCCTGATCGGCAACGATGTCAAGGGCTCGATCCATCAGGTCGGCGCCGCGCTGGAGGGCGCTCCGTCCTGTAATGGCTGGACCTACTGGCATTTCAAGCGCGAGGGCAAGATGATCCCGATCGACCTCTTGCGCCAGCAGATCCGCGCCGAACTGGCCGGAGAAGTCGCCCGCCCGAATTGATCCCGAATACGGTTCGCCGTCGTTCCGCCGCCTGCCGCGCGGCGGGACCGCCTTGCCCCGCCATGTCCGCATGGCGGGGCCTTTTCGTCCTATGCGCCGTCTTCGCGCGGTACGGTGGTCTGCGGCAATGCCGTTAAATCCGATCCGGGGCGCGGACCCTGCAACCGGGCCCGGTCGAGGACGCGAATCGTGCCCCGGGTTATCTCCACGATGCCCGCGCCGCGCAGATGCGCCAGTGTCTGGTTCACCGTCTGGCGCGAACATCCCGCCAGCAGTGCCAGGTTGTTCTGGCTGATCAGCGCCTCGGGCCGGTCGGGCGCGGTCAGGCTTAGCAGATGGATGCGAATCCGGTCCTCGGCGGCGTAGAACATCGCGACCGATTGCTGAGCATTGTCGCGGGTCAGGCGGTCATGGAAGATGCCGGCAAAGTTTCGAAGCAGCGTTTCGGCGGGCAGGCAGGCCATGATCTTTTCCGCGCTGAAGGCGGCCAGCATCGTGTCGGGCCAGGTCGTGCAGGTCGCGGCGCAAACCCGGCCCGAGAAAATCTCGACCTCGCCCATGACTTCGCCCGGATTGG
>CERQ01126308.1_pt1 | contig 11777 bp, 10 predicted proteins | sample 530711 | NCBI WGS metagenome assembly CERQ01 (sample SAMEA2620882, study PRJEB7988) | marine metagenome | biome: marine biome (ENVO:00000447); feature: mesopelagic zone (ENVO:00000213); material: "saline water (ENVO:00002010), including plankton (ENVO:xxxxxxxx)" | depth 850 m | reverse complement strand
CGCACGGTGACGCAGTTCGGGGCGTCGTGGGAGGCGTGGCGTGAGGGTCGGGTTTCTCGTGCGCATGTGCGGGTGATCGTCGACGCCGGCGCCGACCTTTCCGACGATGAAGTGCGTGGGGCGTATGAGGCCGAGGTGCTCGCCTACGCGGAGAAGACCTCTGCTGGACGGGTCCGGGCGTTCGCGGAGCAGGTGGTGGAGAAACACAACCCGAAGACCATGCAGGAGCGCCACGATGAGGCGGTGCTGGACCGGCTGGTGTGGGTCGAGGATCTCCGCGACGGGATGTCGATGCTCGGGGTGATCGGACCGTCAGTCGAAGTGCACGGAGTGCATGACAGGTTGACGCGGCAGGGGAAGGCTATCAAAACCGTTGACCGTGCCGCCCGCCGGGAAGCGGCGGAGCGAGACGCTGCCGAACGCGATGCCGGGGAGCCGACTGCGGCCGACGATGGCGACGCGGCCGAGTCCTCTGTCTGGTTTGACGAGCGGACGTTGGATCAGATCCGCACCGACCTGCTCCTGGACATGATGCTCACCTCCTCACCCTCGGTCGACCCGACCAGCGGTGCCGTGGAGGGCGGGCTCGGGGCGATCCGCGCTCACGTCCAGGTGACGGTGCCGGCGACGACGCTCGCGGGGACCACGACCGGTGGTGCTGAGCTGGATGGGAAGTGCGCGGTGGATCCGGAGACGGCGAAGATCCTCGCCGGGAATGTTCCGAGTTTCGATCGGGTGTTCCTCGATCCGATTACTGGCGCGGTGCTCGCCGTTGACCGGCGGTTCGTGACGGCGGAGCAGAAGCGCTACCTGGTCGCCAGGGATATCCGCTGCCGGTTCCCCGGATGCCGACGCCCCGCGCGGGATTGCGACTGGGATCACCGGGAGGACTGGGCGCTCGGGGGCAAGACGGATGTCGACAATGTCGGGGCGTTCTGCAGACGGCACCACGCGATGAAACAAGCCGCTGGGTGGACGGTCGTGCAGGAACCGGGTGGGAGGTTGCGGTTCACCGCGCCGTCGGGGTTGGAATACACCGACGATCCACCACCGCGAGTGGTGTTCATGCCTGACCCACCACCAGAACGGGGCACCGAGCCGACCGATCAGGTCAGCGCACCGTTCTGAATCGGGACGTTTCGTCTCGCTCCTCTCGCTCAAGGATCGGGGGAGGCGCTCCAGTGGGACGTCCCACAGCATCGCTGCTTCACGACGCCGGTCAGGCTGAGGACGGCGCCGGTGACCCGGGCGGTGAGAGGCGTGAGCGTCCACGCCCCGTGAGCCACGCCGAGGGTGGGCCCACGGGCCCGACATCCACTGACGGTTGCCATCGTCCGTCGGTCGAGGGCGCGATACCGTCGATGCGTGAGTAGCCGTCGACCGAAGAACCGTCGTCCGCAGAAGCCGCGCAGCCCGCGCCCCCCAGCGGCCGCGGGGGCATCGTTCGGGTTGGGTCGCCCTCCGGAGCCGCCCGAGCCTGAGGTCGACGGTGAGCTGCTCACGCTCGAGACCGAGATCGCCGAAGCGTTGGCCTCGCCGGATCCTATCGACCTGATCACCTACGCGAGCACGCTGCTCGCGGGCATCCAGTCCGCAGCCGAGCCTGCGATGCTCGGAGACCGCGACGACGACGTCGACCTGCCGAGCGTGGACGAGCTGATCGCGATGTTCCGAGAAGCTGCGCGCATGCCGACCGACGCGCTCCTGCTCGTGCTCACGCGACTCTCCGGCGACGAGATGAGGCAGCGCCGCATCGCGCGCGAGGTCGCCGGGCGCCGGCATCCGTTCCCCGCCTGGCTGGCGCGATTGGACGAGATCCGTCCGGTTCGCGCCGTGCAGATGGGACACCTGCTGGGTGACGGCGAGAACATCGCACTCGGTGTGGATCTGCCGGCGGGGGAGATGACCGTGCTCGTCTACGTCGACCACAACATGGGCACGGTGGTCAAAGACGCGTTCGTCATCGACCGGCCGATCGCCGAGGTCGTGGGCCAGCTCGACAGCCTGAGCGCGGAGTCCGCGGGCGAGACCTTCACGCGCGAGCTGACGCTCGCCGACGCGCGGGCGAAGATCGACGAGGCGGTGCAGTTCGGGCGCATCACGTACCCGCCCTTCGAAACCGAGACGTGGCCAGCGGTGCGTCCTCTCGTCGAATGGCTGCTCAGTCTCATGCCCGCCGGCGGCGAGGGATACGAGGCCGATGAGGTCGACAGCGACCAGATCGAGGCGCTCACCGGTCGAGTCATGGCGTCCCCGCACGCGCGTGGTCTGCGCCGAGGAAGAGACTCCGACGATGCCGACATCGTCGAGACGCTGCTGTGGCTGGCGGCTCAGCAGCTGGGCGGTGACCCGCTGCGATGGTCGCCCGTGACGGTCGAGATCGTCCTCCTCGACCTGATACCGCGCAAGATCGTCGCCGATGCTGCCTACCTGCGGCGGGTACCGGCCGTGATGCGGCACGTCGTCGCGTTCGCGCACGCCGAGCGCGGCATCCCGAAGCACCTGACCGCAGACACGATGGCGGCCGTCGAGGAGTTCGAGTCGCAGTACCTCGAGGAGATCTCCACGCCGCGCCGGCAGGGGCCCGAGGCGCTCCTGGAGCGGATGGGGGTGCTGCCGCCTCTCGACGGCGACACGGCGGGCGATGAGGAGTCGCCGTCGCTCGCCGACGCGGACTACTCGTTCTTCCTCGAACTCATGGAGAACGTCGTCGGGGGGCGCGCAGCCATGACCTCGCTGGACGACACACCGCTGCCCGATGAGCCGCTCGATCTCTCCGACGTTCCCGGTGACGTGCACGACCGAGTGCGCGGCGTGGGCGCACGTGTGGACGAGGCTGTGGCGGCCCTCTTCTCGGAGCACGCGGTCTCTCCCGAGTTGCGCACGGCCGCGCGCCGGATCCTCGCGCGGATCGCGGCGGCCGATTCGGCGATCTTCCGCCGCAAGGCCAGCGACACGGGCGCGGCAGCAGCGGTGCTGTGGATCGCGGGATCGGTGAACGACGTCTTCAGTGCCTCCCGAAGCGGGGTGACCGTGGGAGCGATGATGGCCGCGTTCGGCCTGAAGGGGTCACCGTCGCAGCGGGCACAGCCGATGCTCCGCGCCCTCGGCGTACCGGTGCCGCAGGAATGGGACCGGACGCTCGGCGACCGGGGGCTGCTCGTCTCGGCGGAGCGTCGCGAGCTGCGCGAGCGATGGGAGTCACTGCGAGAGATGGGCTGACGACGCGACACACCACCTCGTGGTGGGCGCGGGACGAACCGGCGCGGGTGTCGGGTCACGGCGGTTCACTTGCTCATGCTTGTCGATACTATCGTTGGGCGTTAGTATAGCGTGGTGATCCAGTCTTTCGCGGATGAGTCGACGCGCAAGATCTGGGCGCGCGAGCATGTCCGGAAAATCGGGCCCGAAATCCAGCGCGCTGCGCAGAAGAAGCTTCGCCTGCTCAACGCGGCCGAGACGATCAACGACCTGCGAATCCCGCCGGGCAACCGGCTCGAGAAGCTGGCCGGCGACCGCGATGGACAGCACTCGATCCGGATCAACGACCAGTACCGAATCTGTTTCGTCTGGACACCCGCCGGCCCGACCGACGTCCAGATCGTCGACTACCACTGAGGGGGAACGACCAATGAAGAAAGAACACGGCCCGATCACCCCGGGCGAGATTCTCCAGACCGAGTTCCTGGAGCCGCTGGAGATCACCGCATACCGCCTCGCTCAGGCGACCGGCCTCCCGCAGACGCGGCTCAGCGAGATCATCCGCGGCAAGCGTCGCATCACCACTGATACCGCTCTACGGTTGTCCCGCGCGTTCGGCCTTTCGGAGCGCTTCTGGCTCAACATTCAGAACGACTACGACATCGAAATCGAACACGACGAACACGACGCTGACCTCGCCCGAGTCGAGCGGCTCGTCCCCGCCTGACTCTCGGATTCACCCGTCTCTCCCACGGAGGACCCCTGCTGCGCGCAGTCGGTTCAGACCGCCGCTGGGCTCCTGACCCACCGGGCGCAGGGCGCCTATCGGCGGTGCGGGGTGCAGGGACGCCTGCGTCACGCGCGGGATTCCGACGCGGGCCCGGCGGGGCGGTCGCGCCGTTCTGAGGCGGGACGTTTCGTCTCGCTCCGCTCGCTCAACGACCGGTTGGTCCGCGCGTCGCCGACGAGGTGCCCGATCACCTCGTCGTACAGCTCGACGGCGAGTCTCATTCGTCTTCGAGGGGCAGCTCGGCGGACAGTTCGACACCGGTCGCCCGGAGGAGGTCGAACACCTTGCGCATGTAGATCGTCGGCCTGCCCGACTCGATCTCGCTGACGGATCGTTGCGAGAGCCCGAGCTGCTCAGCAAGAGCGGTCTGCGACAGGCCGCGCGCGAGGCGCGCCTGCTGAATGACCAAGCCGATGTCGCTCGGGGAGTGGATACGCGTACGTGCCGTCGCCATGGCGCCGTCCTTGTTCGGATGTTGGTGGTTGCAGCTCTGACTAATGCGGATTTGCGGATAGCCGAGGGCTATTACATTTTCCGGATATCGCGTGGGTATGTCGATATCCGGATAGAGCATGCGACGCACCGCCGTGCGGCGACTGTCGTTTCGTCTCGCCTGCGGCTCGCTCAACGACCGGGATCGAGACCGGGATCGGGTGGGGTGGGCGAGGGGCAGCCGAGGGCGGCGGCGAGATCGAGGGTGCCGCCGGTGGCGACGCGCCCTTCGAGGGAATCGCGGGGTGACGTCGACGCCAGGAGGGCGGTCGTGGGATCGTCCGCGCCGCTCGAGACAAGCGCGGCCACCGCGCCAGCGGTCAGGGCCGCAGCGGGGGACGAGCCGCCGATCTGCGCAGGAGAACCGTCGATCGGGGTGACCGGGATCGCGACGCCGGGAGCGGCAGCATCGACCGTCTCGGCGCCCCAGTTGGTGCCGGCGCCGAGGTCGCCGTGTTCGTCGACGGCGGCCACGACGATCGACCCGGGCACATCGAACGCGGCGGGGTACCGGGGGAACCTGTCGAGATCGAGCTGCTGATTGCCGGCCGCGATGACGAGTGTGGCGCCGCCCTCGGCAGCCGCGTGCAGTGCGTTGCGCAGCGCCGGTTCGTCGCCGCCGGTCTCCAGGCTCAACGAGATGACATCCGCGCCCGCGGCTGTCGCCGCGTCGACCGCGTCTGCGACCCATTCCGTGCGCGCGCCACCCGTGCGATCCGCCGCCTTCAGCGCGAGGATCTCGGCGTCGGGCGCGACCGTGTGCACGAGCTCGGCCATGTTCGTGCCGTGCCCGTCATCGGCCTCGAGCGCCTCACTCGGCACGAACGACGCGCTCGCCGTCGACACCGCATCATCGGGAACGATTCCCGGTGCCAGACCGGAATCGACCACCGCGACCGTCACCCCGGCTCCCGTTGCCGCGAGTCCGTGCGCCCGCAGGGACCCGAGCGGCCAGTCCGCCGCGGCGGGGTCGACGTTTCCGCAGACGGGTGATGCCTCGTCCGCTGCGCATCCGGTTAGGACCGTGACTGTCATCAACGCCGAAACGAGGGACCACGTCACCGCGGTGCGGACGGGAGTCATCCGGTACCGCTGGCGACGAGGGTGTCGTCGGCGATGTCGATCACCGTCGCACCGGCACCGGCCGGCACGGCGATCGTGACCACGAGCAGGCCCGCGTCGGTGATGTCGACCGCGAGGTCGGTGCCACCCTCGGGGATTCCTGTCGTGGGGGCGGGTGCCAGGGACGGTTTCGACGTGGTCTCGACGGTGAGCGGTTCGGCGAGGAGCGGGTAGGGGAACGCGTCCGCGTCGGGCGAGGTCGCGAGGTACTCCGGCGCGAACCACGTCAAGCCGAGGTCGTAGATCGGGTCGGACGTATCGGGCGCGTCGGGCCCGAACGCGTCGGTGGTGATGCCGACGGTGTTCCACCCCGCCGAGGCGGTGAGCGCCGGCGCGGCATTGACGTTGTCGACATCGGGCGTCGCCGTGCCGCTCCACGACGTGTAGGGGAGAGTGCCGACGTTGTTCAGATTCCACGTGTACTGCGTCACGCACTCCTGCGTCTCGGACTGCGCCGCGCTGAATTGGATGCCGCCGGCCGTGATCGCCGCGCCGGTCACGGGCTGGATCGCCCCCGTCGCCGTCGTGCCGAAGCCGGCGAATGCGTCGCAGGTGGCGACGATGTCCGGAGACGCCAGGTCTGCCAGCGACCCGGCCGGCGGGAGCGGAGAGGTCGTCGTCGCCGACTCGTAGGAGGCCGGATCGGTCTGGGGCGGGCAGTCCGCGCTGCAGATCCCCGTCGTCGGGGCGGAGGTGTTCTGCAGGGCGTAGAAGAAGTTGCCGGTGTCGATCGAGAACGACGCGTAGATCACCGCGGGCATCGAGTCATCCGGTTGCCAGATCTGCAGCTGGTAGGTCGTCGGATCGAAGCCCTTGTAGTGCGATGCGGACGACGACGGGTTCTGGCAGGAGTCGCCGTAGATCTCGCCGGTGTGCGCCGGATAGCCGAACTGCGCCGGGAAGCCGCCATCCGATGCGTCGAAGGCGCCGACGTCGGTCACGGTGAAGACGCCGAGCATGTCGCCGTCGATCGGGTTCGCGATGCCGAAGCATCCGCCGCCGTACAGCACGCCGTCGGCGAGGGCGAGACCGGCGACCTGCGCGGAGTCGTCGCCGGGTCCCTTCAGGAAGCCCACGCGACCGCTGTCGGTGTCGAGCTGCCACAACGACCCGTCGGAGCCGCCGAGGTAGAGGGCGTTGCCGACCACGACCATCGCCTGCGTCGCGAATTCGGCGTCGAACGACGTGTCGGCGATCGCGAACATCAGATCCATCGTCGGCGCGCAGTCCGTCAGGGCGCATCGCACAACCGAGCCGTTGCTGAATCCCAGGTAGAGATCCTGCTGGTCCGTTGCAGACGAGACGATGTCGGCATCGGCGAGTCCGCTGTCGACGTCACTCCACGCGCCTCCCTCCCACACGAGGGTGCGCAGGGTTTCGAGGGTGCCGGGAGGTGTGTCGTTCACGAGCCACAGGTTGTCGTCGGCATCGATCGCCGAGAAGGCGCCGTCACCGGTGTCGACCATCTCGGTGATGGGACTCTGCGCGGGGACCGCGTACGCGAACGTGCTCGATGGTGGAGAGGACGCATCCGTCGTCGCATCGATCGCGTTCAGGCCGTCCTCATCATCCGATACCCAGACGGAGTTGCCGAAGAGGCCCATCGCGCGGACGGTGCCCGCTGTCGTGAGCACCTCGAGCAGTGCGCCGGTCGGCGTTCGGCGGAAGACCGTGTTCCCGATGCCGACGTAGGCGTTGCCGGCCTGATCGAGGGTCATCGCCGTGATCGCCTCGCCCGGGTTCCACTCCTGCAGCACCGCATAGGCGGCGCCCTCGGTGCCCGCGAGGTCCGCCGTCGTCGAGGGCACCTGCGATGCCGCCGAGATCGGCGCCGCGACGACCGGGCAGAGCTCGTTCTCGAATCCGCACAGGTCCGTGCCGGGAACGGACACCTGCGGGCTCGCCACGCTCTCTGGCGTGGGCAGACAGTCCTGCGGAACCGTCTGCGGGCACGGGCTGTTGATTGACCACTGCAGGTCGATCACGTTGTTCGTGGGGCAGTCCTTATCGCCGCACGCGTCGCGCGGAACCTGCGAGAGGTAGGGATGCGTCGCGAACGGCACGCCGTCGCGCTCGCCCGTGATGAATCCGGTCGACTGCGACAGCTGCACGCTGCCGTTGACCGGGCTGCCGTCGTTGGTGGCCGAGTGGTAGACGGAGAAGAATCCGTCGGTCTGATCCGCCCAGCTCACGCTACTCTGCGCGCCGCTCGGTTCGACGGCGGTGATGTTGACGACGTTGGCGAAGTCGGCGCACGAGTCGGTGCGGGCCTCGTGGATGTATCGGGACAGTTCGGTGATCGCCTCGATCGGAACGGCCAGGGCGAGCGTGGCCGCCGAGCTGACCGCTTCGAGTCCCTCGGACAGCATGTAGGCGTACTGCACACCCGACTTGATGCCGGGCGTCGTGAGATCCAGTGCGGAGGCGGTGATCTGCACCGTGGCGTCGGCGGTGTCTTCGGCCAGGTTCTCGGCCTCGCTCGGATTGAGGGAGTCGGATGCGACGACCGTCTGCGTCACCTGCGCGCCGGCGGGGACCGTGCCGGGCGCGAGGCCGTACTGGATGTCCCATCCGTTCATCAGGGAGAACCCCTGTGGATTCGAGCCGTTGCCCTGGGCGATGCACTGCACCGACTGGCCGGCGAGCGAGATGGGCGCGGCGAAGGCGTCGGTCTGCTCGACCAGCTCGGTGTCGACGCTGACGATGCGAGAGGACTTATCGACGTCGATCAGCTGATTCGAGAAGTCTTCGCCCACATACTCTTCGCCCTCGGTGTACAGAGCCGACACCAGGGATCCATCGACCGTGCCGTCGTAGAGGACGGCTCCCACGCCATCGGTGACGGAGACGACGCCGTCGTCCTGATCGATCCGGACCTCCGCCGCCTCCAGATCGGCCGTGCTCACGCTCGTGACGTCGGTGTCGTACACGCCGTCGTCGGTGGTGTTGCTCACAGTGACGGTGGAGGAGTGGTCGACGCTCGTGCGCACCTCGAGATCGGCGCCGGTCCACGCGCGACCCTGCTGCCAGTCCCACTCGCCGTCGACGAGCGTGAAGTCGCGCATGTGCTGCACATCGATGTCGACGTGCCGCAGCGCATCCCGCACCTGGTCGGCGTCATCCGAGGCGAAGCCTTTCTCGTCGAGGAACGAGACGACATCCGCCGGCAGGTCTACCGCGTAGTCGCGCTCGACGCGCGGGGCGTCCAACTGCGACTCGATGAGGATCTGCGAGAACAGCGGTGTGGGGGTGCGCAGCGGCCCGCCGCCGGCGCCGAGCTTCTCGTGCACCATCACGTGCAGGATGCCGACGTCTGCGCGCACCTGCGCGAGAGACGCCGTGTTGGACACGTCGAACCCGATGCCGAAGGTCACCGTGGCGGTGCCGTCGTCGTTGCGGGTCACCTCGGGCGCGCGGACCAGCTCGGGCATCGGCATACCGAGGTTGCCATCGGCATCGAAGATGTCACGCGCGGACCCCGCGGGCAGCGTGGTGGGGGGAGGTGCGGTCGTGGGGGTGGGTGTGGGCTTCGGTGCCGGCGTGGGGTCGTTGGGGGACTCGGGCTGCGTGGGGGTCGACGGGCGGACGAGGTCTTCCGCGGCCGGGGGATTCTGCAGGTTCCAGGTGCGCGGCGCATCCGGTGTGGTGTCCTCGCGTGACACGCCCTCGTCGGGGTCGGGCTCCAGTGTGGGTGCGGGCGTGGGCGCGGGTGTGGGCGCGGGGCTCGTCGAGGAGGACGGGGATGGGGACGGCGGGGGAGGGGGCGAGGTGGTCGGGGAAGCTGCGGGCGACGGTGGTGCTTGCTGCGTTTCGTCAGAGGTGGGAGCGATGATCGCGAGGACGATCATTGCGACCACGATGGCGATGGCCACGCCGCCGGCGATCGATCCCAGCCACGCGATCATCGCTCGATTGGCCATGCGTCTTCCTCATCCCGGAGGCCCCCGGCGCAGCGGCCCTACGTGATCTTCCTACAGGGAGTCCCGGCGTTGACGCAACGACGCCGGGGAGGGCCGTGAGGCTGCGGCAACGAGTCAGAGGGCCGATGCGATATCGGTCTGCCCGAAGTCGTCGCCCTTGAACAGCAGCGGGGCGCCCAGGTTCCGGGCGAGCGCGTATGAGTAGCAGTCGCCCAGGTTCAGCGCGGCCGGGTGACGTCCTTTGCCGAAGCGGCGCCATGCCGACGACGCAAGTGACGCCTGCGACGCGTCGAGCGGAACGACGCTGACACGCGCCTCTCGAAGCACAGTCGCGAGGTCTTGCGCGGCAGCAGTGCCCTGGCGTCCTTCAGCGACGATCGTCGCCTCAACGAGTGTGGCAGCGCTGATGCACGCGTCGCCGCTGTTCGCGGCGAGTGCCCGGGCGAAGGGCAGGGCGTCGTGTTCGCCGAGCACGATCGCCATGAGCGCCGAGGTGTCGACCGCGATGGTCACGAAGGCAGTCCGTCGTCGTCGTAGCCCAGGATCTCATCCGTCGTTCGGTCGTCGAGGGTCTCGCGTTCCCGTGCTCGCGCGATGACGCCCTCGAGCTCGGCAAGTACCTCGGGGGCGGCGTCGCGCGCCTGCACCCGTGCGAGACGCTCGGCGAACGCCGCGCGCGCGGCAACGGTGATGCTCTCGCCGGTCGCGGCGGCCAGCGCCCTGGCGAGGCGGTCTGCCTCGGGGTCTTTGATATTGAGCACCATACCTTCATGGTACCGAGAGAGGAAGAAAGGCGGATAGAGAGGAAGAAATACATCCGAACGCGCGTAGAGTGAGGCGGTTCGAACGGCATCCGGCGTCTCACCGCCGAAACCTGCCACGACGAGAGAGAGAACGATGAAGACTTTCGCCCTGCCCGCCACCGGCCTCGTCGTGCCGAACGTCGTGCTCGGACTGATGCGCATCCAGGACAAGAGCGATGACGAGGTGCGCACCCTTGTCAACACGGCGCGCGACGCGGGAGTCACCTTTCTCGACCACGCGGATGTGTACGGCAGCCCGAAGCACGGGTGCGAGCGGCGGTTCGCCGAGGCGATGCAGCTGTCCTCATCTGAGCGCGAGCAGTTCATCATCCAGTCCAAGGCCGGCATCGTCGGTGACGGGCCGTACTTCGATTTCTCGTACGAGCACCTGATCGAGTCTGTGAACGGTTCGCTCGAAGCGCTCGGTACGGACTACCTCGACATCCTGCTGCTGCATCGGCCCGACGCCCTCGTCGAGCCGGAGGAGGTCGCCCGAGCCTTCGACGAGCTGTCCGCGGCGGGCAAGGTGCGGGCGTTCGGTGTCTCGAACCACACGCCGCGCCAGATCGACCTGCTGCGCCGGTACGTCACCCAGCCGATCGTGGCCAACCAGCTGCAGCTGTCGATCACGCACGCGCCGATCATCGCGCAGGGCGTCGCTGCCAACATGCAGGGCCTGGACCAGTCGGTCTCGCGCGATGAGGGCATCCTCGACTACTGCCGTCTGAACGACATCACCATTCAGGCGTGGTCGCCGTTCCAGGCGGGATTCTTCGACGGGCCGTTCCTCGGCTCCGACCGCTACCCGGAGCTCAACGCCGTGGTCGATCGGCTGGCGGCCGCCTACGACGTTCCCGCGGAAGCGATCGCGGTCGCGTGGATCACCCGGCACCCGGCGCAGATGCAGGTGGTGCTCGGCACGACGACCCCTGCCCGCGTCGAGGCGGCCGCCCAGGGGTCGGACCTGCCCCTCACCCGCGCGGAGTGGTACGAGCTGTTCCGCGCCGCCGGGTACCGCGTGCCCTGATCCAGGGACTCCGGCCTTCGGGCTGGAGTGTCGGTATCGCAGGACAGCTCGGCTCGTGCTGCGCCACTTGGGCTATCACGTTCCGCGAAACTTTAGGAGCCATGCCGGATAGAGGGCGCATTGACGGTGCGTTACGGGGCCCGTTCGAGGTGGAGAAAGGGCTGGTTCGGCACGAATGGGCTGACTCGAGATGAAGTTGTCGATTTCTCGTGTAGTCGGCGCTTTTTCGGGGGTGGATGTCGGTGGCCCTCCGTAGTCTCGAGGTAGATCGAAGCAACGGATCGGGGCGAGATGGGCGACGTGGAGCAGCGGGAGGCGGATGCTTTTCGCACGCGTGAACTTGTCGCTGAAGCGCGTCGGCTTCGTGGGGTGATTGCGGCCGCGGAGGCGGAGTTGGCGCGGACCCATGCGGATGCGTTCGC
>CERQ01125193.1_pt1 | contig 11796 bp, 9 predicted proteins | sample 530711 | NCBI WGS metagenome assembly CERQ01 (sample SAMEA2620882, study PRJEB7988) | marine metagenome | biome: marine biome (ENVO:00000447); feature: mesopelagic zone (ENVO:00000213); material: "saline water (ENVO:00002010), including plankton (ENVO:xxxxxxxx)" | depth 850 m | reverse complement strand
CCCGAAAACTCGAAGCTCGACGATACCGAGGAACGGCACCGCATCGCCGCCGTCTTCGATCGCGGCCTGACCGAACCCGTCGGCTTCGTGCTGCCGGTGCAAAGCTGGCAATCGAAATCCCACCTGCGCTGGTATTCGGAAAAGTGGCGGCTGCGGCGCGGACATGTCTTCCTGGTGCCCGGCGACAGCCCGGTCGGCTATCGCCTGCCGCTGAATTCGCTGCCCTGGCTGCCACCCTCGGTCTATCCCTATATCAACCCGACCGATCCCGCCGTGGACCGCCCGCCCCTGGCCGATCCGTCGCCGATCCCGCCGGCGCGCAAGTCCCAGCCGATGGCCAGTTTCGTGGCCGGCGGCCCGGTTCAGGGGGTCGTCGAACAGGGCCAGCCCCGGGGCGATGGCGAACACGACCTGTCCGGGCTGGTTCGCACCGCGCTGTCGGTCGAGCCCAAGAACGGCCGGCTCTGCGTGTTCATGCCCCCCGTCGCCACGCTGGAGGAATACCTGGATCTGCTGCGCGCGGTCGAGGCCGCCGCCCTGCGGCTGGATCTGAAGGTCCATGTCGAAGGCTATGCGCCGCCGCACGATCCGCGGCTGAACGTGATCCGTGTCGCCCCCGATCCCGGCGTGATCGAGGTGAACATCCATCCCGCCGAAAGCTGGCAGGATTGCGTCCGGATCACGCAGGGCGTCTATGACGATGCCCGCCAGTCGCGGCTGGGGGCCGAGAAATTCATGATCGACGGCAAGCATGCCGGCACCGGCGGCGGCAACCATGTCGTCGTGGGCGGCGCGACCACGAATGACAGTCCGTTCTTGCGCCGCCCGGATCTGCTGGCCAGCCTGATCCTGTACTGGAACCGCCATCCCTCGCTGTCCTATCTGTTCTCGGGCCTGTTCATCGGTCCGACCTCTCAGGCCCCGCGCATCGACGAGGCCCGCCACGACGCGCTCTACGAACTGGAAATCGCGCTGTCCCAGATCCCCGCGCCCGGTCGCGGCCCCGCCCCGCTGCCATGGCTGGCCGACCGGCTGTTGCGCAACATCCTGACGGATGTGACCGGCAACACCCACCGGGCCGAGATCTGCATCGACAAGCTGTATTCCCCCGATGGCCCGACCGGGCGGCTGGGACTGGTCGAGTTTCGCGGCTTCGAGATGCCGCCCGATGCGCGGATGAGCCTGGCCCAGCAATTGCTGCTGCGCGCCCTGATCGCGCGGTTCTGGAACGAACCGCTGACCGGTGATCTGACCCGCTGGGGCACGGCCCTGCATGACCGCTTCATGCTGCCGCATTTCGTCTGGACCGATTTCTGCGACGTTTTGCAGGACATGACGAACCACGGCTTTCCGATGCAACGGGAATGGTTCAGGGCGCAGGCCGAATTCCGCTTTCCCTTCTGCGGCGAGACCCAGGTCGAGGGCGTGCATCTGGAACTGCGCCAGGCGCTGGAGCCGTGGCACGTCCTGGGCGAGACCGGCGCGCTTGGCGGCACCGTGCGCTATACCGACAGCTCGACCGAGCGTTTGCAGGTCAAGCTGTCCGCCGCCGATCCGACCCGCTATCAGGTGCTGTGCAATGGCCGCGCGCTGCCGCTGACAGATATCGGCGCGGGCGAGGCCGTGGCCGGTGTGCGTTTCAAGGCATGGCAGCCCGCCTCCGCGATGCATCCCGTCATCCCGGTCGATGCGCCGCTGACCTTCGACATCTTCGACACCTGGTCGGCCCTCGCGCTTGGCGGCTGCGTCTATCACGTCGCCCATCCCGGCGGGCGCAACTACGAGACTTTCCCCGTCAACAACAACGAGGCCGAGGCGCGCCGACTGGCCCGGTTCCAGCCGTTCGGCCATCGTCCGGGCCATTTCCATGTCGTCGCGCCCGAACGGCCGCATCGCGAATTTCCGATGACGCTGGATCTGCGGCGCGCGGTCGGGATCTGAGGCATCATGCCGGGCGATGTGCGGATCGACGGCCTGAACGGGGCGGGGCGGGGCCTCTATCGCGCGCTGCCGGGACTACCCGACGAGATGGTCGATGCCGAAGGCGCGATCCGCCCGCTGTGGCGGCGTCTGGCCGGCCATATCGGCGCCCTGGACGCCGAGGCACTGACCCGCGATCTGGCCCGCGCCGACCGGTACCTGCTGGATAGCGGGGTGTTCTTTCGCCAATACGGCGCCGGGCAATCGACCGAGCGGACATGGCCGCTGAGCCATATTCCCGTCCTGCTGTCCGAGGCCGACTGGGCGCAGATTTCGGCCGCCCTGATCCAGCGCGCCGATCTGCTGGAATCGGTCATGGCCGATCTTTACGGACCGAATGATCTGGTCGCCTCGGGGCGGCTTCCGGCGCAATTGGTGGCTGGCAATCGCGAATGGCTGCGCCCCATGGTGGGGGTGCGGCCGCGTTCGGGGCATTACCTGCATTTCCTCGCCTTCGAACTTGGCCGGGGACCGCGCGGCAATTGGTGGGTGCTGGCCGACCGGGCACAGGCGCCTTCGGGGGCGGGCTACGCGCTGGAAAACCGCGTCGCCACCGCGCGCGCCTTAGGCGAAGTCTATGGTCAGGAAAACGTGCACCGGCTGGCCGGCTTCTTTCGCGATTTCCGCGATGCGCTGCTGGCCCAGGCCGGGCGCGGCGGCGGCCGGGTGGCGATCCTGTCCCCCGGCCCGATGAACGAGACCTATTTCGAACATGCCTATATCGCGCGCTATCTGGGCATCACGCTGGTCGAGGGCGGCGATCTGGCGGTTGCGGGCGACCGGCTGACGGTGCGAACCGTCTCCGGAATGCGGCCGGTCGAGGTCTTGTGGCGCAGGCTCGATTCCAGCTATGCCGATCCGCTGGAACTGGATCCGGCCTCGCGGATCGGCACGCCCGGCATGGTCGCGACCCTGCGCGCCGGGCAGGTCACGATGGTCAACCAGATCGGTTCGGGCGTGCTGGAAACGCGCGCGCTGATGGCGTTCCTGCCGAAACTGGCCCGCGATCTGACCGGCACCCCGCTGGCCATGCCCAATATCGCGACCTGGTGGTGCGGCGATGCCAGCGCCCGCGCCGCCGTCCTGGATGCGCCGGACCGGATGTTTCTGTCGGACGCGCTGGCCACGGCGATGCCCTTCGACCGCAATGCCGACCAGATCCGCGCCTCGGACCTGGCGCCCCGGGCGCTGGCGGCGCGGCTGGCGGCGCGGGGGTCGGATCTGGTCGCACAAGAGGCGGTGACGCTGTCCACCACGCCGGCGCTGGTCGAGGGGCGGCTGGTGCCGCGTCCGATGTCGATGCGGGTCTATCTGGCGCGGACCGAACAGGGCTGGACGGCCATGCCCGGCGGCTTCGCGCGCATCGGCGCATCCGAGGACGCCTCGGCCATCGCCATGCAGCAGGGCGGCAGCGCCGCCGATGTCTGGGTCATCAGCCCAGAACCCGTGGCCGCGGTGACGCTGAGCCGCCCGGCCCGTGCCGACCGGCCGCGGCGGACGCCCGGCGCCCTGCCCGCGCGCGCCGCCGACAACCTGTTCTGGCTTGGCCGCTATGTCGAACGGGCCGAAACCATCGTGCGGCTGATGCGGGCCTATCACGGCCGCCTTGCCGAAGGCGATGCGACCAGCGATGCGCTGAGGGCGGCCGCGACGCCGCTGTTCCGCCTGATGGGCCTTGCAGCCGACAAGGGCATTCCGCAGGCATTGCTGGACAATCTGGCCGCCGCCATTGCCAGCGCCGGCGCGGTGCGCGACCGTTTCTCGCCCGATGCATGGCTGGCGCTGCACGATCTGGACCGCAGCGCCCGGCGCATGGCATTGCGGGTAACGCCGGGCGACGACGCCGCCCGCGCGCTCAGCGCGCTGTTGCGCAAGCTGGCGGGCATTTCGGGACTGGTCCACGAGAACATGTATCGCTTTACCGGCTGGCATTTCCTGTCCATCGGCCGGCTGCATGAACGCGCCATGGGCATCTCGGCGGCGCTGGCGGTTCTGGCCGATCCGGATGCGCCCGAGGGGGCGCTGGATCTGGCCATCGACATGGCCGACAGCGTCCTGACCCATCGCCGCCGCTTCGCCACCGCGACCACGCGCGAAACGGTGCTGGATCTGCTGGCGCTGGATGGGCTGAACCCGCGCGCGCTGCGCCATCAGATCGACGGCTTGCGCGACCAGATCGACGCGCTGCCCGCCGCCAATGATCACGGCGCCCTGTCGCCGCTGGCCCGGGCGGTTTTGCGCCTTCACGCCGAGATCGCCACCGCCGAACCCGAGGCACTGACGACCGCGGCATTGTGGTCGATGCGGTCGCGGATCGCCGCGCTGTCGGATCTCTTGACCACGGACTACTTCCACTGATGCGATATCGCCTTCGCCTGACGCTTCGCTATGATTTTGCCCGGCCAACCGGCGCCGGGCGGCAATTGCTGCGGATCTGCCCGACAACGATCCCCGCCATCCAGAGCGTCGAGCGCTGCGAGGTCGAGATCACCCCCGCCCCGGTCGAGCGCGGCACCTTCGCCGATTTTTTCGGCACCGAGGTGATCCAGTTGGTCCTGCCCGCCGGCATGACCAGTCTGAGCTTCGAGATGACCGGCCAGGTGACGCGGCACGGGATCGATTCGGTGCTGGACCTTTCAGCGCCCCTGCCCCGCCTGGCCCCCGAGTTGGCCGAGATTGCCGATCTCGGCCGCCATTCGCCGCATCATTTCCTGCGCCCCTCGCCGCGCATCGCCCCCGAGCCAGACATCGCCGCCTTCGCCGCGCGCGCGACCGCGGGCGCCCCCACGGCGCGTGCGGCGACCGAGAGGCTGGGCCTTGCGCTGCACGAGGTGATGCGGTTCGACGCCAGTGCCACGCAGGTCGATACCCCCATCGCCGAGGCGTTCCGACACCGCCACGGCGTCTGTCAGGATTTCTCGCAGATCATGATCGCGGGCCTGCGCGCCCTGGGCATTCCGGCGGGCTATGTCTCGGGCTTTCTGCGCACGCAGCCGCCGCCCGGACGGCCCCGGCTGGAAGGCGCGGACGCGATGCATGCCTGGGTCCGGGCCTGGACCGGGATCGAGGCGGGCTGGACCGAATATGATCCGACCAATGCCTGTTTCGTCTCGGCCGATCATGTGGTGATCGGCTACGGCCGCGACTATTCCGATACCGCGCCGATCACCGGCTCGCTGCGCCTTTCGGGCAGCCAGATCGGCAGCCACGGCGTCGATATCGCCGAGATCGGCTGAGCCCGCTTGCACCGGGCCCGACCGCGTGGGAACATCCTGCTGTTCGCAACACGGAAGCTTGGGATGTGCCCCACCGCCATCTTGCTTGCGCTGCTGGCAGGCCCCGGCGGGCCCGCCATCGCCGCCGCGCCCCCTGATCCCGGCCGCGGCGCGGCCCGGTCGGGATGCCGACGGATGCAGAACCTTTCCATTCCCGCCCTGGATGTCGTTGTGAGAAAGCGCAGAGAACACGAATGATGGACGAGCCCAAGGACTGGCTGGAAGCCGAATTGCAGGACACGCTGGACGAGGACATCGAGATCGAGCTGGAAGACGCGATCCTGTCCGAGGAGGTGCGCCGCATCTATCGCGAGAACCATCCCGAACAGATGCCGCGCAGCCGCTATTTCCACGAGCTTCTGCGCCTTCAGGCCGAACTGATCCGGCTTCAGGACTGGGTCAGCTATCACAAGGAAAAGGTCGTGGTCCTGTTCGAGGGCCGCGATTCCGCCGGCAAGGGCGGCGCGATCAAGCGCATCACCCAGCGGCTGAACCCGCGCGTGGCCCGCGTGGTGGCCCTGCCCGCCCCGTCCGACCGCGAAAAGACGCAATGGTATTTCCAGCGTTACGTTCCGCATCTGCCGGCGGGCGGCGAGATCGTGCTGTTCGACCGATCCTGGTATAATCGCGCGGGCGTCGAACGGGTCATGGGCTTCGCCTCGGACGACGAGATCGAGCAGTTCTTCCAGGACGTTCCCGAATTCGAACGGATGCTGGTCCGGTCCGGGATTCGACTGGTGAAATACTGGTTCTCGGTCACCGACGAGGAACAGCAGATGCGATTCCTGATGCGCATCCATGATCCGCTGAAGCAATGGAAGCTGTCGCCGATGGATCTGCAAAGCCGGGTCCGCTGGGAAGCCTATACCAAGGCCAAGGAAGAGATGTTCGAACGCACCAACATCGCCGAGGCGCCGTGGTACATCGTCCCCGGCAACGACAAGAAACGGGCCCGCCTGAACTGCATCAGTCACCTGCTGGGGCTGATGCCCTATACCGATGTGCCCCATGAAGAGGTTCATCTGCCGCAACGCGTCTTCAACCCCGATTACGAGCGCGAGGTGCTGCCGCGCGATCTCTACGTGCCGCAGAAATACTGAGACCGCCGCGCGGTCCGACCACGGAGACATGGCGAATGCTGGGCTTCCAGATCTGGGACGTCTTTACCGAACGCGCGTTCAGCGGCAATCCGCTGGCCGTGGTTTCGGACGCGGACATCCTGACCACGGCGCAGATGCAGGCGATGGCGCGCCAGTTCAACCTGTCCGAGACGATCTTCGTCATGGCACCGCGCGATCGGGCCCATACCGCGCGGGTCCGCATCTTCACGCCGACCGCCGAAATACCCTTCGCGGGCCATCCGACCATCGGCTGCGCCCTGCATCTGTCGAAGGGGCGCGACATGCGGATCGTGCTGGAGGAAAAGGCCGGGCCGGTTCCGGTCCAGGTTCGCGACGGCCAAGCGGATTTCATTGCGCCGCGATTGCCGGTCATGCTGCCGGGGCGGGCCGAACCCGGCCTGATCGCGCGGGCGCTTGATCTGCCGGCGGATGCGATCGGGCCAGACGGCCATCAGCCGGGCATCTGGCAGGGCGGTCCGGCATTCCTGTTCGTTCCCATTCGCGATCCGGCCTCTCTGGCCGCCGCCCGCCCGGTCGAACCCTGCTGGTCGCAGGCGGTGGTGCCGGGGATCGTGGGCGCCTATCTCTATACCCCGGATCGGGGCGGCTATCGCGCCCGGATGTTCGCGCCCACGGCCGGCATACCCGAAGACCCGGCCACCGGTTCGGCCTCGGCCATCCTTGCCGGGCCGCTGCTGGCATCGGGCGTGCTGAGCAGGGGCGAGAACCGGATCGCGCTTCGACAGGGAATCGAGATGGGGCGACCCTCGCGGATCGGCCTGACCGCCATCGTGCGGGACGGCGCCCTGACCGAAATTCGGATTTCTGGCCGGGCGGCGAAGGTCGCGGAAGGCCGCATCACCATACCGGAGGTCGAATGAAGGGTTATTGGATCGCGCATGTCTCGGTCGATGATGCGCAGGCTTACGAGGCCTACAGGCAGGCCAATGCCGCCGCCTTCGCGAAATACGGGGCGCGGTTTCTGGTCCGGGGCGGGCCGCAGGACGTGGTCGAGGGTGCCGCCCGGCCGCGCAGCGTGGTGCTGGAATTTCCCTCGATCGAGGCGGCTCGGGCCTGCTATCACAGCCCGGAATACCGGAGGGCCAAGGCGCTGCGCGATCCGGTTTCCCAGGTCGATCTGGTGATCGTCGAGGGCTGGGACTGAGTGCTTGCAGCCGCCGACAAATCCCATAAGATCACGTGCATGTTCCGCAATCTCCTGTCCCGCCTCTTTGCCGACGATACCGACGACGCACCCTTGCAGGCGCAGGATGCGGAGGTCGCGATCGCGGCGCTTCTGGTCCGGGTCGCCCGGGCGGATGATCGCTACGAGACCAGCGAAAGGCAGCGGATCGACCAGATCCTGGCGCGCCGCCGTGGTCTGAACATGGCCGAGGCCGCCGAACGCCGCGCCGTTGCGGAAATGATCGAGGCCGAGGCCCCCGACACGGTGCGCTTTACCCGGCTGATCAAGGACCGGATCCCGCTGGAGGACCGCGCCGGCGTCCTGTCGGCCATGTGGGAGGTCGCCTATGCCGATTCCCGCCGCGCCGCCGACGAAGAGACGCTGATCCGGCTGGTGGCGGGATTGCTGGGTATCCCCGATCGCGATTCCGGCCTGCTGCGCCAGCGCGTGCTGGAAGGTCTGGGCCTGAAATCGGGCTAGAATCCCAGCCGGTCGCGCAGCCCGTACCACGCCATTCCGGCAACCAGCAGCGGGCTGCGCAGGACGCGGCCGCCGGGAAAGGCGCGCGTGGGAACGGCGGCCATCGCATCGAAGCCCCCGGCCTGGCCGGTCACGGCCTGTGCCATCAGCCGGCCCGCCAGCGTCGCCATCGCGACCCCGTGCCCCGAAAAGCCGCTGGCCGACAGGCAATTCGGCGCCGGCCGGGCGAAACAGGGCATCCGGTTCATCGTGATCGCCAGAGTCCCGCCCCAGGCATGGGTCAGCCGCACGCCTTCAAGCTGCGGATAGACCGACAACAGGTGCGGTTGGACCACCGAGGCGATGTCCTGGGGAAACTTGTAGCGCACGGTCTCGCCACCGCCAAAGATCAGCCGGCGATCCTCATCCATCCGCCAGTAATTCACCACGAACTTGGTATCGGCGACGGCGCTGCGTTCGGGCAGGATCTCGGGGAAATCGTCGCCAAGGGGTTCGGTCGCGACGATGTAATTGTTGATCGGCATGACCCGCGCCGCGACCTTCGGCGCAAGATTGCCGATATAGCCGTTCCCGGCCAGGATGACGTGATCGCAACGGATCTTGCCGGTGTCGCAGTGAACGACACTCTTGTCGGTCGCGCTGCGGGCATGGGTGATGCGGTGGACATGGCTGTCCTCGAAGATGCGCGCGCCGGCCTCGGCGGCCAGCCGCGCCATGCCAAGCGACAGGTTCAGCGGATGAAGATGGCCCGCACCGCGGTCCAGATCGCCGCCCCGATAGGCGCTGCTGCCGATCAGCGCGGCAAGCGCGGCACGGTTCAGCGGCTGCACCTGGTCATAGCCGTAATCGCGGGCCAGGCGTTCGGCCATGCGCGCGGCGTGATCGACCTCTTCGTTGCTGCGGCAGGCATGGGCAATGCCGTCGCGGATCGGCAGATCCGCCTCGGCGGCCAGGGCGCGAACCAGCGACTTCGCCTCTTGCGACAGATCCCACAGGCGACGCGCGGCCTCGCGCCCCAGGCGATCCTCCAGCCAGTCGACCTCTTGCCGCTGTCCCGATCCGATCTGTCCGCCATTGCGCCCCGAGGCGCCAAAGCCCACCCGATGCGCCTCCAGCAGAACGACGTCATGGCCCTGCCGGGCCAGGTGCAGCGCCGCCGACAGACCGCAATAACCACCGCCGACCACCGCCACATCGGCCCGCAACTCGCCGCTGATGCGCCCGAAAGGGTTCAGCACGCGCCGCGTATCGGCATAGAGGCTGGGCGGATATTCGCCGCGGCGGTCGTTCAGAAACAGCAGGCTCATACGTTCAGCAACAGATGTTCGCGTTCCCAGGGGCTGATGACCTGCAGGAATTCCTTGTATTCATTGCGTTTCACGGATTCGTAGACGTCACAGAATTCCTCGCCCAGCACCTCGCGCATGGGTGCGCTGTCAGCCATCAGATCCAGCGCGTCGCCCAGGTTATAGGGCAGTTCGTCATGCGACATGTAGGCGTCGCCCAGATATTCGGCGCGCGGGTTTTCGGCCTCGATCAGCCCCAGATAGCCGCAGGCAAGGGATGCCGCGATGCCCAGATAGGGGTTGCAGTCCATCCCCGCCAGCCGGTTCTCGATCCGCCGGGCCTCGGGGCCCGAGATCGGCACCCGCAATCCGGTCGTTCGGTTGTCGCGGCCCCATTCCAGATTGATCGGTGCGGCGAAATCCGGGACATAGCGGCGATAGCTGTTGACATAGGGCGCCAGCAGCGCGATCGCCGCCGGCAGATGCCGCTGCATTCCGCCGATGAAATGCAGGAAGGATTCGGTTTCGCGGCCCTTCTCGTCCGAGAAGATGTTGCGACCGGTGGCGACATCGATGATCGAATGATGCATGTGCATCGCGCTGCCCGGCTCGCCTTCGATGGGCTTGGCCATGAAGGTGGCAAAGCAGTCGTGGCGCAGCGCCGCCTCGCGGATCAGCCGCTTGAAATAGAAGATCTCGTCGGCCAGCGCGACGGGATCGCCGTGGTTGAGGTTGATCTCGACCTGGCCCGCGCCGCCTTCCTGCAGGATGCCGTCGATCTCGAACCCCTGGGCTTCGGCGAAATCATAGATGTCGTCGATCACCTTGCCGTATTCGTCCACGGCCGACATGGAATAGGCCTGTTTGGCGGCGGCGCGCCTGCCGGTGCGGCCCATCGGCGGGATGATCGGCTGGTTCGGGTCGATGTTGCGGGCGACAAGAAAGAACTCCATCTCGGGCGCGACGACCGGTTTCCAGCCCTTGTCCTGATACAGACCCACGATCCGCTTCAGCACGTTTCGCGGCGCGATCGGCACCGGCTTTCCCTGCTGGTCCATCGCGTCATGGATCACCTGCATGGTCCAGTCCGCCGTCCACGGCGCCGCCGTTGCCGTGCTGAAATCCGGGGTCAGAACCATGTCTGGTTCGGTGAAGGCCCCAGAGGGATTGTCGGCCCATTCGCCGGTGATGGTCTGCAGGAAGATCGAATTGGGCAGATAGAATTTTTCCTGCCGCGCGAATTTCGAGGCGGGCATCGCCTTGCCCCGCGCCACACCCGCGATATCGGCCAGGATGCATTCGACCTCGTCCAGCCGCCGACCCGCCATGTAGTCGCGCGCGGCCTGCGGCACCTTGCCGATCCAGTCGCTCATGCCACCCCCCGCTCATCGCCGCGCGCCAGGGCCCTTGGCTGCTTGAAGAACGCCTCGATCCGGTCGGCGATGCCGGATGCATCGCGGGCCTGCCCCATGCGCGCGGCGGCGCGGTCCAGCAGATCCTGCGGAACCACGCCCCTCGCGCGCGTGTCCATCAGGCCCTGCACGAAAGCGTCGTCGAATTCGGGATGGGCCTGCACGGTGAAGGCGCGGTCGCCATAGATCAGCGCCGCGTTCCGGCAGAAATCGCTGCGGCCGGCGACCTCGGCCCCCTCGGGCCGGCTGACCACCTGATCCTGATGCCAGGCGTTCAGTGTCACGGGCTTGCCGCCGAAATCGTAATCCTGCGCGCCCACGGCCCAGCCGTCGGGATGTTTGACGACCTTGCCGCCCAGGGCCTGCGCGATGATCTGGTGGCCGAAACAGATGCCGACCATCGGCACGCCCGCCGAATGGGCCTGCCGGATGAAATCCTCCAGCGGTGGAATGAAGTCGTGATCCTCGTAGGCCCCGTGGCGCGAGCCGGTCAGAAGCCAGCCTTCGGCCTCGTGAACGTCCGCGGGAAACTCCATCCCCTCGACATGCCAGGTCCGGAAGGTAAAGCCGCGCCCGTCCAGCAGACGGACGAACATGTCGGGATAATCGCCCAGTTCGTCCTTCAACTGCGCGGGCGACTGGCCGCATTGAAGTATGCCGATACGCATGAAAATCCTGCGATGTTGCCTATGGCGGAAGCCTAGTCTCGGCGCAGGGGGAACCGCAAGGGGGCGCGGCGGTCGCCAGCCCTTTGACGGTCTTTCGCAGCGCGCCGGCCGGATCTAGTGTGGCGCCGCACCACAGGGAGAACCGCCATGCCTCATCTGCGCCCCGAGATCGACCCCGACGGGCTCGAGGAATTCTCGGTCGTTTTCACCGACCGCTCGCTGAACCACATGTCGCAAAGGTTCCAGCAGGTGATGCGCGACCTGTCCGCGACCCTGCGCCAGGTCTATGGCGCGGACCAAATCGCCATCGTGCCCGGCGGCGGCACCTATGCGATGGAATCGGTCGCCCGTCAGTTCGGCCGCGATGCTCATGCGCTGATCCTCCGCA
>CERQ01015789.1_pt1 | contig 11800 bp, 9 predicted proteins | sample 530711 | NCBI WGS metagenome assembly CERQ01 (sample SAMEA2620882, study PRJEB7988) | marine metagenome | biome: marine biome (ENVO:00000447); feature: mesopelagic zone (ENVO:00000213); material: "saline water (ENVO:00002010), including plankton (ENVO:xxxxxxxx)" | depth 850 m | reverse complement strand
ACAAAATGAATAAAAGTGCTTAATCTAACGGCAGAGAGTACTGAGTTCACGGCAAGGAAATAGATGCAAATAAACGGTGAGTTAAGCGAGAGATCAGTACTATTTTATATGGACTGTTGGGAGTAATAAAAGTGACTGACAACCCAATTCCATCGCTATCCGTACGCTCATATACGAAGCAAACGTGCCGCCATAAACACAACTACTTTCAGTTAGTGCTGCCCATCAACGGACATATCTTGATAGAAATCGATAATTTTAGCGGGCGAGTAGGCGTAGGCGAAGGCGTATGCATAGCGCCGAATGAGGTCCATTATTTTAGCGCTAACGAACTGTCAAAATTTATTGTGGCGGACTTGGAGCATGTGCCAGTTAATTTAAATGACAGGTTGCACCCAATATTTCAGGTAACGTCCGCATTACAGGCGTTTTTATCGTTTGTAGAGATTCAAATTAGCCAGTTTGCTGACCAAGGCCATGAAGAAATACTGGCGCTATTTTTAACCTTGCTAGAAACATCCTTGAAAGGATGCAGCATGGATAAGCGAATGACTCCTGTATTAAGCCATATTCATCGCGACCTTGCCCGAGGCTTTACACAGGTGGAGTTAGCACGGATAGCCTGCATGGGAACAACGCAATTCAAAACACGCTTTAAAGAAGCCACCGGGCATAGTTTACGAGATTACCTTGTAAAAGTGAGGATGGAAAAGGCCAAAGCACTACTTAGAAATACCGATACACCAATGTTGGGTATAGCTCAGCTAACAGGGTATGAAGATGTTGCAGCATTCAGTCGCCGGTTCAAAGCGTATTTCGGGCGACCCCCTAAGTTTTTCAAAAGAAAGTGACTGTGATAAGGGCTTACCTCACATGACGGTAAATCGTTGATAGAGACAACTAGTTAATCTCTTCGTCTTTAGGAAGTTTATTGACTCTGGCTTCTATAAAACGTTTGTGGTCGTCCATTTTGGTGCATTCTAAGGTTCCACCAGCAATTCCACTCAATATCGCCAAAGTTTTATTGGTCGTACTGCTACAGTTTACGCGTTTTGAAGGGCGTCGATTTTCATTAGCTTGTATTTGCTGTGTGCTTGGCCCGCTAAGCACAGGACTATTTTTACGCTCTTGAAATGCTTTTGCTGCCTGTTCTGCGTCTTCAGCGACTTTGTCACTGTGATACTTTTCAAAGTAGAGGGCTGCGCCATCTTTTACCGACAGATTCAACGAGCCTGCGCGCCGATTTGCGTCTTTTGATAAAGTGGGCGACGGCAGTGTACTAGTCGGCTTACTTTCAATGGGTACCTGCTGTGTATCGGGCTCAGCATTTTTCTGCTGCTTGGGCGCGGGGCTTTCTACAATTTCATTCTTACTATCAAGTGCTTCAGTCGCTTTGGTTGCGTCAGGCTTCAACTCAATTTCTTGCCTTTTAGGGGAAACATCGATTGGTTTAGTTTCTTGTGGTTTAGCTTGGGCAGAAGGGCGTGGAACGGGGGGATAGTACAGTCTGGCGCTTATCTCCGGCGTTCGCTCCAAAACATTTACTCGTGCTTTTTGGTTGTTGATGCCCATTTGAGAAAGTATGACCACTACGATGACCCCAAACACATGTGCACAGCCCGAAATTAATAGTGGGCGCCACGCCATTTTCTTTGCAACGGAATGGTGTTCAATGCTGCGCTCAGGCGCAAAGAAAGATGGGGTGATAGTCGTCATAGTAAACAACAGACCATGGGCCCTATCGAATAGTTCCATCCTAATTTCATCGCACTTTTTAGTCCTCTCACCTTACCGCAACCTCATACCGCTTCAAAATTGGGCAAATTTTTAACAGTGCACCATTAGTGTGCATTATTTTTGTGCGTTCATGAAGCGTTTGCTTGTATGTATTTGATTTATTTGGCTAATCATTTGTGGCATGGCTCTTGGTTTATCTTCCCATAGTTGGAAACACGACCATAAATCACAGAATAACCAAAACAAACTGGGAGCAACTCATGAAACTAGTCACAGCGATCATCAAGCCGTTCAAGCTAGATGATGTTCGTGAAGCCATTTCAGAAATCGGTATCGACGGTTTGACCGTGACCGAAGTGAAGGGCTTTGGACGTCAAAAAGGACACACTGAACTTTACCGCGGAGCGGAATATCAGGTGGATTTTCTACCTAAAGTCAAACTGGAAATTGCTGTTCAGGATGATCAAGTAGAGCGCCTGGTAGAAGCCATCGTTGGCGCTGCCAAAACAGGCAAAATTGGAGACGGCAAGGTGTTTGTTTACGACCTTGAACACGCCGTTCGTATTCGAACTGGTGAGTCGGATAGCGACGCGCTGTAAGCCACAACGATATATTTGCGGAGAAAACCATAATGGAAATCACTTTTGAACTTGGGTATGCGCTAGATACCTTTTATTTTCTAATCTGCGGTGCACTGGTTATGTGGATGGCTGCAGGTTTTGCGATGCTTGAAGCAGGTCTTGTTCGAGCGAAAAACACCACAGAAATTCTAACTAAAAACGTGGCGCTATTCGCTATCGCTTGCACTATGTACATGATTTGCGGTTACGGCATTATGTACGGTGGCGGCGACTGGGGTCCATTCCTAAGCGGTATCATGGCTGATGGCGCAACAGGTGTCGCTGAAGAGCCAGCAACATATGCACCTTCTGCTGACTTCTTCTTCCAAGTAGTATTTGTTGCAACAGCAATGTCTATCGTATCTGGTGCGGTAGCTGAGCGTATGAAGCTTTGGGCATTCCTAGCGTTCGCAGTTGTTATGACGGGCTTCATCTACCCAATGGAAGGTGCTTGGACATGGGGCGGCGAAGCAGTATTCGGTATGTATACGCTTGGCGACCTTGGTTTCTCTGACTTTGCAGGTTCAGGTATTGTTCACATGGCTGGTGCAGCTGCTGCTCTTGCTGGTGTTCTTGTGCTTGGTGCTCGTAAGGGTAAATACACCGCTGACGGTAAAGTAAACGCGATTCCAGGTGCAAACTTACCGCTTGCAACTTTAGGTACATTTATCCTGTGGATGGGTTGGTTTGGCTTCAACGGCGGTTCAGTACTGGCTACTGCAACTGTTGAAAGTGCAAACTCAGTAGCGATTGTATTTATGAACACAAATGCTGCAGCTGCTGGTGGTGCAATTGCTGCACTTATCGTAGCACGCATTCTATTCGGTAAAGCTGACCTAACTATGGTACTTAACGGCGCACTAGCCGGTCTTGTGGCTATTACAGCAGAGCCTTCAACACCTACACCATTACAAGCTACTTTGTTCGGCGGCCTTGGTGGTATTTTAGTAGTGCTTAGCATTGTTGCACTAGACAAGCTTAAGATTGACGATCCAGTGGGCGCAATTTCAGTTCACGGCGTGGTAGGTCTTCTAGGTCTTATCCTTGTACCTTTCACTAACGATGGTTCAAGCATCTCTGGTCAGCTAATTGGTGCAGCGACTATCTTTGTATGGGTATTCGTAGTGAGCCTAGTGGTATGGCTAGTGATTAAAGCGGTTATGGGTGTACGTGTGAGCGAAGAAGAAGAATTCGACGGCGTAGACATGAGCGAATGTGGCCTGGAAGCATACCCAGACTTCACAAGCAGCCGTTCGTAAGAGAGTCTCGATTAGGCAACGAAACAACAATAACAATAATGCCTTATTACTTCGTTTAAGCCCCGCAACGGGAGTATACAGTAAAAACCATGTCTATTTGCGTGTGAGTGAGTGACAACCCTTTACTGGTAATGCTTCTTGTCGATCTATAAAGCGTACACACCATGTATATTGGTGTGTACGCTTTTTTATCCCTGAAGGCTTAGCAAGGCGGTGGCATCACTGCGTGAAACCATCACCCTGCCAAAAGGGTATTTAAGGGAAATGATGGTAAAGTAAAATAATAAAGCCACTCCTAACGCTCGCGCAGCTCTCTACTCGCTAGGCATTTATGATTTTTCTTGACCATCGGACAGTAGCTCTTTCAGATAGCTATTCCGCACATGAGAGTGACTAGGTGCCTCAGTGATACGCTTCATGTCATCGCTACAACCAACGATATGGATTTCACTTTCAGCTCTCGTGATTGCCGTATAGAGCCATGCTCTATCTACTATTCTTCCGTTTTGCAGAGCGATGATGATGCGTGGAAACTGTGACCCTTGAGCTTTATGTAGGGTGATTGCGTAACCCAACTCCATGCAGTCGAGAACGGATTGTATTATTTCGACCTTTTCACCTGTATCTAGCGTCACTTCACCGTAACTGTCACCAGAAGGTTTGGTACTGGTTAGTGTACCAAGTGAGCCGTTCTGAATGCCTTTGTCATAATGATTCTGCGTAAATAACACCGCATCATTGAGGCGAAGTGGCAAAAAGAACTTATCACCATTGATTTCGAACTCAAGGCTAGTGCTATCTGGGTTAACGGCTTGTTGGGTGAGTTTATTGATTTCTAAGACGAGTGCCTTGGTTGGAGCCATGACGCGACTGTCTTCAGGACACTGTTGGTAAAGCTCACAACAGACTTTGGCAATGTCTGTTTTACTGGTTTCGTGAAAGTGTATTGCTCCCGTACTTAATTGTTCAGGCGGCACACCTTGATTGATGAGCTTTGAGTATTCGGGGATACCTGTTGAACCTTCCTGTCTCTTGACGATATCTAACATCGTATTCGCCACCGTTTTTGCTTCAACGATGTCTGCCAACACCTTACCGCAGCCGATTGGTGGAAGTTGGTCGGGGTCGCCAGTGAATATCAATCGTACCGAGGGGTGAATGTGATTTACTAGGCGATACATGGTTGGTAGGTCAATCATGCTTGCCTCATCAATCACTAGTAGGTGATTCGGCTTTTCTCCGCTAGGCTCAATAGGTTCTTCACGCAGCAATTTGGCAATGGTTGAAGTGACAAAACCGATGGACTCATGAAGTCTCATTGCTGCGCGACCACTGAGCGCCACAGCGTGTATTTCAAATCCAAGTTGATGGTAAGCCCTGAGAGCCGTTCTCAGTACCGTGGTCTTGCCTGTGCCAGCGCCGCCTGTTATACAGCTTACCGAATTATCCAGACACATTGTGACGGCTTCGATTTGTTTAGGAGTTAATTCGTAGGGAAGCTCCGCAACCGCAGAGTAATACGCATCATTGGCGTTTTTATCAAACAAGTCATTTCGCTCAATCAGTGTTTTTAAGCGCTTGGCAACGACACTTTCCATCAGAAGTTGCGCCGTTGGATGGTAGGTTCCTGTGTCGGGGTTTAAAATATACTGCGCTTTCTCATGACCTGACTGGAACGCCTGAGTGACCAGTGCTCTGTCTTTCAGTAACTTGTAGAGATAAGGGCGTACATTGGCATGAGTGGTATAGGTGTGACCTTTTTCAATCTCTTTTCGAATCGCCATTTCCAGAGCCGCGCTGAGCCTTCTTGGGTCATCCTGCGCAACATCGCTCTTAAAATCCGTTAGCTTGATAATATCTTCAATGGCACTGAACGAAAGACCAAAGCCCATCAAAACATAAGGATTATCCTTAATTGCCTTTATGGAGACTTCACCGTGATGTCTGAGCAGCCGTTGTTGCACACTGGCGGGGATATTGTGCTCGCTCATCCAGTTACAATGTGCCAGATTTTTGTATTTGGCGTACCCCTTAAAGAGTGCTTCTACTGAATCGTTACTCAGAATCGATGTCAGACGCTTTCTGGACTCTGGGGTGTCATTTCTCAGTGTGGCATGGAAGTCTTTACCCAAGAGCTGCCAGAGCGCTCTGGCTTTGCTTTCGCCAATACCCTTAAAGTCACTCTCACTGGCGATAAAGCGTATCAGTTGCTCACCCGTTTCAGGCAAAGTGCATTCAACATGCTTAGGTGATTCATAGGTGTGCTGCTGCATCACATAATCACCTATCTCCATATTTTCTATCTGGCGAGCACCTTTGACTGACCAGTGCTGACCCAGCGTGGGTTGGACGGGGATGCTATCGGGGGCGGCTTTGATGGTGACGTAATACTTCCCGCTGTTGGTTTTGTAAGAGTTCTTCGCCAGCGGCACACCGCTGAATATTACCATCTTGGTCGAGCGATAAGGGATACTGGTCACGCGCATCTGGTCTTCATGCAAAGCAGTATTCATCGTGGCATCAACCCCATTTCGGATAAGGTTTCCGATAGCTCACCAAAGCGCTCAAGTCGCTTTTCAAGCTCCTTGACCTTGGCTTTCAATTCAATGTTCTCAGCTTCTAATGACGACACCCGCTTGGAATCGAGAAGCTTTCGATTTGCTGTGTTGTCGTAGGCTTGAGGTTTGCCCTCATTCTTCTTTGCAATGCCAGTCAACGGCGGCAGGACACCTTTACCGCGCAGCTCATCTTCTAAGGCTTTGAGTGCTTTCTTAAGGGCAGGATTTTGGTTTAACGCCGATTTGCCACAACCAATGCCCTTTGCCACTTCAATTCGATTTAGCTGACCTCTAAACATGATTTGTTTGAAGTCATCGCCAGTCTGTGTGGCTTTCCAAACCTCAAATGCCTCAAGGTTTTGTTGCGCTTTCTGCTGCCCACTTGCCATTAGTCATCTACCTCACCCAGTAGCTTGCGAAGCCCTGTGACAAAGCCTCTGGGGAAGACTTCACTGTTGAGTTCCATGTCTTTTACTTGCCCCGCCTGAGTAGTTTGCCAATTGTTCTTTTCCATACATTCATCAGAAATGGCATACGCTAAGGCTTTTTTCTCTGATTCGATTAGTACACCTGATAGGGATGGCAGCACTTCGACGCTTGGCTCTGCTGTAGTATCAAACTGGCGCACTGGGCGTTTGTCGATGGTAATGTTGGCGTGCTGCTTGAGCAAGTTGACCTCTTTGCGGTAGCGGTTGCGCTCGGCAATGATTTGACCAAACAAGGCGCGTACCGCAGGGTCTGGGATACGCTCTAACAGTTTATTATCCGCAGGGATGGATTTAGACCTTGAGGTGTTGGATAACGGTTTTTTGGTACTGGTATTGTACTTTGCCGCCCATGCTTCGATGAGTGTTCGGTAGTGCTTGTTACGGGTAGCACGCAAAGCCTCATACGCCAACCCGCCATTTTCCGCAGACACCCGTCCAATTTGCGTGATGGAGAAGTCACGCTGACCCGATTCCACATAGGCTTTCAGCGTGTCATTGAGCTTATCGAGATTTTGCTGCGTGCGAGGTACTTTACCTTCTTTTAAGTCAGCCAGAATAACATCAATATCGAGTTCCATTAATCCTCCAATAACTTCGGTAGTGCGATGCCATCTAGGTTGATGACTTTATTGCTCAGAGCATGAATACCGCCAGACAATAGCTTATTGTCGGTCAGGTATTCACCCGCTTCGATGTAAGTCGCCACCTTGCGGTAGCCCTCAAGCTTGTCGTCAGGGTCAGCGATTTTCGCCATTTGGCGCAGCATGGCATTGGCAGCGATGAGCTGTTGCTTGTCGTCCATTTCCATGAAAATTGGCTCAAAGCCTTTTTTCATTAGCACACGGCTAAGTTGCATTGAACGCTTTTGAATCGCAGGGGTTTTACGCAGTTCGTCCTGCAAATCAGGGTAGAATTCAGCGTCATCACAAAGTAGTGATAGATGCAGCAACTCTGAGTCGGTTTCGATAAACTTCAAGGCATGGCTGACATCTTGCTCAGAGCCAACCGCAATCAGTTTATCTTTTGTATCACCTTCCTTTCTGGCTTCTTCGACACGAATGATTTTATAAATAAGCTCAAAACACGCAATCCAGTCTTTTGTGTATTCATCGGCTTCGACTTGCTGTTTTTCATAGCGGCGCTGCAAGGCTTGCAGTTCATCGTGTTTGATAAACGGCTTTCCTTGTTCTTCACAAAAGAACTGTTCGTCTTTGAGAGCTTCCAGCTCCCCCTCAATTTCCACGGACAGGTTAGCCGCCTGATGCGCCTTGTAGCTCAGTTGATTGAAGTGGGTATTGAGTGGCTTAAGATAATAAGCTTCGGTAATGAACCAGCGGCAGCGAATACAGTTTTCAGGGCCATGTGGCACGCTAGCATAAACGCGATTTGCAGCGGCTTTTACATCTCTAATCAACGCACCACCGTTCCAGCAACCACCAAGGGTACTGACTTCATCCGATTTCACGGTGTTACCGCCTACCAGACACATCCCACACGAGCGTTCTTCCCAGCCTATCGGGTTGCGGTTAGCCAATGCCGCCTGAATACTGTCATCGCTGTGATACACCATCTTGCACTGAATTTGTTCCATCGAGGCATCTTTGAGGAAATTGCGCAGCGATTGTTTGGATTTAGCATCCAGCTCACCATGTGCTTCATCCATTTTCTCTGCCATCACGGACGGGGTAATTTTGTTGTAATAGATGGTCATCAACAGGCGCGTATGCCCTGCCAATAGCTTAGAAATCACAGGCAGTGGCAATCGGGTGTCCATCGTATACGCCGTGATGAGTGAGACACGTAAGCTGTGTAAGGGAAAGAGTGTGGAAACTTTATTACCTTCCTTAGTACCTTCTGGATAATCCACAACCAACTTCAAGCGCTCGCCGTTATCCAGTGTGTTTCCTTGCTCTGCGAGTTGGTTTTCCAGTTTAAGTAGAAGTTGATACCAGAAAGAATCTGTTGCTTGGTAAGTGATAGGCTTTTGTTTATCTTCACCCTTTGCCGAGGCATCACGAAACAGAAAGGCAATTTCACCCATGCTTTCTAGCTGCTTTTCAGATTTTTTCTTACGAGTGTGCTTTGGAAGCAGCGTAGTGCAGTCGGTTGGTTTAGAAATTGGATTGTATTTTTCTTGCCAGTTGCGCAGTTTTTCCAGCCAATATAGCACTTCCTCATTTTGCCAAGGAATGATGTAGCCTCGCTCCAGTTCGTCTTTGTTCTGGTCGGCGGTTTTGTTGGTGTTGATATACAAGCCTGTGGAATACAGCCCTGTCATGGTGTCGTGAATGCGGCGGAAGATGCCTTTTCCGAAGGGGCGTTTTTCACTGCCAAGCGCAAAATCATGTTTGGTATTCACTGTCCATTGACCGTTTTCATAGCGCCATGTATCGGCTTCACCACTGTCTAGCATACGCACCTGATAGGTACGCAGGGGCAGGTGTAGTTTCATGAGTACAACCATCGCTTTGACAGGCGACCAGATTTGGTGAAGAGTAATTTGTTCGCCTTTTCGAGTCACTTCTTTGGTGCGCCACACACAATCAGGGTCGGTTTTATCAATCAGTTCAGGTTCGACTTCAAACCAGTCACCACCAGTGCTGTTTGTGCTTTGCCCTGTTTGCTGCTGCGCCCACGTCCAGTGCTTGAAATGACGATAGTGATAAGCTGGCAGCAAGATTTCGCCATCCTTAAGGTTTTGTTCAATGGCGGTCAGTTCGGCTTTATCAGGCAACGGGCAAAGGATTTGGCGCAAGTCCTGAATATAGCGATACGGCAAGGGATTGCGGACGGTTTCTGTAGCGGTGTTTTGTCTTTTGATTTTACTGAGCGGGTTTAGAACCAGCGGAACAAGGTTGCCATTGTCATTTTCTTCGGAGAATACTTTTTCGATAACGAAGTCGATGAAATCACAGGGAATATTGACGCTCGATGAAATTGCATACTCATCTGTATATTTAATTCTTGCTAGTTTCTCCAATTCTTCGCTAGAGCATTGATGTCCTTGGTAGCCCCTAAAAAAGAAGGGTATGTCGCTAATTGCATAAGGTGCGCATGTATCAATATATGATTCGAAGAAGTGGGATAAAGATTTTCGTTTATGGTCAATTCCAGTGGTTTGTGTTGCCATCCACTCCGCAGCCAGTTCCTGCCATTGCTGCCACTCCGCACCAAGTGTGGTCAACATCCAAGAGAAGGTTAAATCCGATGAGCGCCCATCATTTTTTCTTTTTTTCGCCATTACTTGCCTCTCAATTTTGGATGCTTGCCAGTGAAGTAACCCTGCGGGTCGATATCATCGAAACCATGCTCAACCAGTGCTTTCCAGTCGAGCGCTTTGACTTTGGATTCAGGGTTTGCCAGTTGCAGTGTGGCTTGGGTCAGTTCGTCAGAGATTTCCTGCTGACCTTTACCTGTGTAGGGGATTTGTGAGTCTAGGGACTTGTGGTGCATACAGCGACGTATTACCAAAGGGTTCAGCCCTGAACGTTCTAATCGTCTACCATAATTATGTCGGTGCCCGTGAGGGTCTTTGCCTTCTGCCTTATTCTGCTCTAAACCAATGCGCTTTAAGCCGTTGGCGTAGTTATCATGAAAAGCGTTGATGGTGTAAGGATTACCAAAAGCACTATGATGAAACGAAATAAACGCATAAGGGTGATGGCAATCGATGCTGGCACGGTACTTTTGGTAGTTTTTCCAAAGTGACATAAACACTTTGCCATAGTCGGTTGGAAACCACTGAACCTGTATGTAGTTGTCTTTATGATCAACCACACGATTCTTCCAGCCAAGATGAGCTGTACCTTTCATGCGCTGGCGAGGGATACGCGCATACTTTTCTTTTAAGTACGTCTCTCTATTTTGATTTTTAGAACGAACTTCAGGGTCATTTGGCGCTTTTCCATCGACTTCATTGTAAATTCGAACAATTGCACTATCTGGGTTATAGGGATCTTCAAACACATCTGTCACCCAAAGGGTTAAAGCCTCGCTTTCCCGTAGTCCGCCACCGTGCATGAGTAGGAGTATTAATTTATCCCTGAGTGCCACTCGTGGGTCGCTTGCCCCACCAATACCGTTTATATAAAAATCTTCCCAATGCTTTTCAGGAAAGGCGATAGCGTCATCTTCGGTTTTAGTCAGAGGAGTGCGCCCCTTGATGGTTCGCGCCTTACGGATAGTTTTGTTCACAGTCTTATCTTCGATATGACCAAGGAAATCGTTTTGGTTTTTTCGATACCATGCAGCGTAATTCAATCGTTGCTCATGAGGAGTAGCATCGCGCAAAGGGTTCATCAACGCAGTGCCTTGCTTTTTTGCTAACCAATCGGTGAATGCCGTCAATCGATGAATATGCTTATTCACGTTACTGGTTGAGCTTGGCACCCAATATAAACCTGATGGGTCAAGTCCATCTTCACCAATCGTTCCTGTATACAACCGCTTAGAAAAGGTCTGGAAGAGCAACTTCGGATCGTCAAACAATCCTCTATTTGCTTCCATATAATCCAGCAACAAGGACACCGCTTGAAGAAATCCATTCATGACGGAGTTACTCACCCCGTCCGCCTCTAGCTTGAGTAGATAGTCCGTGACCGTACTTAACTCTCCTTGCTCAGTTAGCAAGATAGGCAGTTGGCTTTTGATGCCCGTATTGTCCTCTACAATCGTCGCTCTGACTTTTACTGATGACAAATTATGCTTCCCTTATACATGATGTACACACTATTGACTATATACCTATAATGTTAGTTGTGCAATAAAAAGGCAGATTTCTCTGCCTTAATACACAATATACACTCTTTAAGTTACTATATATAACTAATGCGGGGCTTTTTTCGTTTCATGCAATGTGTTTTAAGACCATTATTGAGCTTAGGAAAAGAGCCTAGGCGTAATGTGACAATAACGCTACACTATGAATCGATAAACTAACGCTAGATTTATTATCGGCAACGTTTTAGTAAAAGGACGGTTATGACTGCAAGTGTGCGACTTCTACCTTTGATACTGGCTTTCTTTAGTATCAGCTGTTTGGGCTATGACAGAATAACGGGGCAACCCTTTGCAAGTCGCTCAGAAGTTATTGCAAAGAACGGCATGGCAGCAACAAGCCAACCATTAGCTACGCAAGT
>CERQ01001758.1_pt1 | contig 11847 bp, 9 predicted proteins | sample 530711 | NCBI WGS metagenome assembly CERQ01 (sample SAMEA2620882, study PRJEB7988) | marine metagenome | biome: marine biome (ENVO:00000447); feature: mesopelagic zone (ENVO:00000213); material: "saline water (ENVO:00002010), including plankton (ENVO:xxxxxxxx)" | depth 850 m | reverse complement strand
TCCCGGCTTTGGGTACAGCTAAAAATCTTAGCTTCGGTTAAAGAAGTGCTCATTGTTGTGTTATTTAGTTGTGTTGTTTAATTTTAATTTATAGGTGCGATGCAAATTTAGAAATTAATTCTTTGTTAAGAACTTCAAATACGAATTCTATTTGCAGCTTTGAAACAACACAACACTGATGAGTCATTTTAGAAATAACAACCGCGGCTTCCACTTTTTGCTCTTCTATTGCGACTGTTTTTAGAAGTAAACACACTAAAACTAATATTCAAAGAAATAACATCAATCTTTGCATCATCTAAAATAAACGATTGAAAGCCTCCATCGTAAGGCAGTAAAGGTCTTTGATATTCATCCGACTCTAAAGTATAATTGTACATCAAACTGGCCTCAAGTCGATCACTAATTTCATATTTAATGCCAAATGGAATATTGATGGCATTCATATTATCCCGTAAGTCCTCTTCTCTGGTATCAAAATCATTCCTAACAATAAATTGATAGGCCGGACCTGCTAATATGGAAAACTTATCAATGATTTCGTAACCAAACAACAATTCTAAATTAACTTTATCAAGGGTATAAATCGGATTTGTATTTGGAAAATCATACTTCCCCCTGGAGCGGTAAAAAAGAACCTGAGGCCGAATCAAAAATTTATTAAAATCTCTTTCATAGAATACTCCTGCCTGCCCGCCGATCACAGGATTTGGAAATAAACTCAGGTTTGGCGCTGCAACTAATTCTCCATTTTTAGATTGCCAAGGATAATTTACACCTACTGTCACTCCAAACTTGGATTCTTGTGCACATAGAAAAGAAGTATTAATAAAAATTAATATAAATAAAATACGTTTCATAAAGATAGCTTTGGGGGGCACAAATTATAAATTATTTAAACTTCAGGAATTTTTTAATTAATAAATGTTTCCTAATTATCATTATATTAACGCCTCATTTAAATAAAAATTTCATAACCAAAAGAAACTATAGATGATCTTTAGGATTTAAAGAAGCACCCCCCACCTCGATCAATTAAAACATATATGGCATTCCCTATCACTTCACTATGCCAATTATTGAAATCCACAAATAAGGATACCCCAGATTAACCTGTAGTTGTATTTTCGTGTAAAAAAAACCGCTACACGTTCTGTGCAGCGGTTTTATAGTTCTTATAAAACATCGTGGTAATTTCTCTTTTTCAGATATCCTCTTCTAATGATTTGCCTTTTGTCTCCGGGAAAAATTTTATTGCAAATATTAATTGCAATATCATAGTAAGTGCAAAAAAACCAAAAGCGTAGGTGATTCCGTTAGCCAGGCCTGCAACCACCGGGAATAACCAGGTTAAAGCAGCCGCCCAGCACCAGTGGATAAAAGTTCCAAAGGATTGTCCAGCAGCACGAACCTTATTAGGAAAGACCTCGGAGATAAAAACCCAAATTACGGCTCCTTGCGAGAATGCAAAACTAGCTATAAAAAATAGCACAGGGACGATGAGAAAGCTTACACCTAACTCTCGATTATTAAGTAAATAGGTCGTAGCCAATAAACTTAAAATCATTCCTACGGAGCCTATGATCATCAATTTGCGCCGCCCAACCTTATCTATCAATACCATGGCCCCGATGGTAAATAGCATATTCACAAAACCAACGGAGGCTGCTTGTAAAAATGCACTGTCTTTCGTAATTCCAGCCGCTTCAAATATTCTGGGGGCATAGTACATAATAGCATTGATCCCGGAAAACTGATTAAAGGTAGCCATAAGGAATACCAGAATTAATGGTTTTAAATATTTCCTTTGAAATAATTTTTCCTGCTCCTTCTTTTGCTCAAAGGACCCTTTAATGGTTTGCAGTCTTTCTTCCGGGTTTGCCTCTCCCAGTGCTTTCAAAATAACGAAACTTTCTTCGTATCTTTTTCGAAAAACAAGCCAGCGAGGACTTTTAGGAATTAAAAATACCAAACCGAAAAAAATAAACGCAGGAATGGCTTCTACTCCAAGCATCCAGCGCCAGGAGTCGCTGCTCATATTAATTTTCAAAAAGTAATTTGAAATAAAGGCTAACAGAATTCCAAAAACGATGCTGAATTGAAAAAGCCCCACTAACCTTCCACGATAATCAGAAGGTGAAATTTCAGAAATATACATGGGAGCGATTACAGATGATGCGCCAACTCCAAGGCCACCTAAAAATCTCCAAAAAAGAAAAAGATACCAATTATCCGTCAAACCACATCCTAAAGCAGATAATCCAAAAAAAAGTCCTATAATGGAAAGTGACTTCTTTCTCCCCAGGTGCTGTGCAGGAGAAAAAGCAAATATAGCTCCGATAATGGTTCCGATTAAGGCAATAGAATTGGTAAATCCATGGGCGAAATTATCGAGCAGATAAAACGCTTTCAGGCCTTGTTCTGCACCGGAAATTACTGCCGTATCAAATCCGAATAACAATCCTCCAAGGCTGGATACCACAGCCCCAATAAGTAATTTCCTTTTTAATTGCATAATAGAAAGATTATTACGGTTCTGCTGTGGCCATTCCTACCATACTATCTGCCGTCCCGTAATACAAATACCATTTCCCCTTAAAAAAGGTTAATCCTTCTACGAAGGTGGTTCCATCTTTATACTGTCCGGATTTTTCAAAAGGCAACTCTGGTTTGAGGTAGGGTTCATCCGAACGGTCGATCAACTTCCAAGGCTCATTGGCATCAAACAATGCTTGACCACTGGTATAGACACGATTGCCCAGCTCTTCCACACCAATATTTTTCGAATTACCTGCATTATAAAGTACTACAATACCATTTTCTGTTAAGACAGGTGGCGGTCCGGCCTCCACGAGCCAGGAATCAAAATATCCGGGACGCGGATTTAAAACAGGAGCAAGATTTCCGGCATAGTCTTCTACAGGTTCCCAATTGATAAGGTCCGTAGAAGTTGCAAGCCAAATATGAGGCACCCCATAATACATATAATACTTGCCCTTTATCTTTGCCGCAACCAGTTTCCCGCCCTTTAATTGAGTAACTATTGCTCCGGACTTGGTCTCCTTATCGTGATATTTACCATTCTTAAAATCTTGGAAAACAGGTCCGTGTTTGGTCCAGTTTTTCAAATCTTTCGAGGTGGCCAAAGCCAGCCTCGGGGTTTTTCTATTCCACTGGGTATAGGTCAGAACGTAAGTTCCGTCTTCACTCTCTACAATCCTGGGATCTTCGGTACCTCCGGTCCATTCAAATTCTTTCTGGTCATCGTTATCAGGATAAAAAATAGGCTCATCTGCTCTTTTATAGATGCTTCCATCTTCTGAAGTGGCCAATCCTATTCTAGAGGTATGTCCTCCAATGGTATCGGTATGTCGGTCCTGCTCCGCCCTGTACAAAACATTTATTTTTCCATCTTTTACAATGGCAGCAGGATTGAAAGTAGCCATAGACTGCCAGACTACTTCTTGCCCGCTCATCGGGTCATTAAAAGTAGCCATAGTATCCCGTTGTATGATGGGCTGCGCATTTTGTGGACGCTCAAAAGGTCCTATCATCCATGACGCTTCGGCAGTGCTTACTTTGTTACGCTCTTTAACGGATTCACCTTTTTTAGTATCCGTATGACATGCGGTGGCTATACCTATTAGGCATAGCGCCATATACTTTAATTTAAAATTTATCATTGATTACACATTTTTTATTGATTAGTATCCGGGATTTTGTTCTATCTGTCCTCCAGAACGATCTATTTCTCCTTGTGGAATAGGATAAAGGCTGTTATAACTTTGGTAATTTTTTCCCAGGTTGGTCAATACATCCTCCGCAATACCCCAACGTTTTAGATCATTAAATCTTTGTGATTCAAAGCCCAACTCCACCCGTCTTTCATGACGCAAAATCTGTAGAGCTTCGGCCTTGGAAACCCCTGTGCCGGCATAATTAGGCAATGCATTGGAAGGGGTAGCGCTGCCATCAATCTTTGGAGTATTACGTGCTCGGGTACGAATCTGATCGATAATTGCCAAACCTTTCTCTATCTCTCCGTTCTCAATGAATGCTTCGGCTTTCCACAGCAGCACGTCAGCATAACGGATATATACTTTATTTCCCGGAGAATCTTCATTGCCCTTATATCTTCCATCGGTAGTCCCCAGTAGTTTATGTTGTTGTTGCTGGGCTACCTGAACCGTATATTCCAGTCTTGGATCATTTTCTTCAAATGCATCTAAAAAGTTCTGGGTTGGTGCCAAAAACCCCCAGCCCATTAATGCTGAAAGACCATTCCCTTTTGAGGGGGTGAGTCCTGAAACATGATCATATGAGAAAATTACTTCATTTTCCTGGTACTCTTTGTTTACATCGAAAGGATCAAAATAATTATTATCCAGAGAATAAAAGTTATACCCCTGCAATTGATTCACTTTATTAATCACTTCATTCCAATTTTGCTGAAACAAATTCACCTTTGCCTGCATGGCAATTGCCGCTCCGATAGAAACCCTCCACGGTTCAGCATTGCTGGAATATTTTTGTTCGGCCAGTAAGGAAACCGATTCCTGAAGATCTGCAGTTATTTGAGCCCAAATCTCCTGTTGCGTACTGCGTTTGGCTACCTGGTAAGCATCTGAAAAATCCTGTAAAGGCTCTGTAAGCAAAGGCACACCTCCAAAATTGTTGACCAGGTCAAAATAATAGAAGGCTCTCAAGAAATATACTTCTCCCAACAAGCGATCTTTTGTAGCTCCATCCATATCAACGGAAGACATGACCTCTGAGTTATTAAGCGTAGTTATTGCCTGATTTGCGCGTGAGATCCCTTCATAATCATAACTCCAGATTCCATTGAAACCGGGATTCATAGAAGTAAAATTAAATGCCGCAACTTCATCCATCCATGCCTGGTCACCATCAGGATTCCATTTCTTTTGCATATCGCCCGAAGCGATATCCTGAAGTAAGAAATCATTTCTGGTAATGGTCCCCTGATCCCAATTCCATTGTCCAATAACATTGAGAGTTCTGGAGAGTAATTGATAAGTTGAGTTAACCGAGGAGATAATAGAAGCAGCGGTTGGCTCGGTGTCTATTCGATCCTTGGTAATTAAACCGATAGGATCTTCATCCAGGTAGGAATCACAGCCTGAAAACGCTATAAAACATACCACTGTAAGAAATTTTAATATTGATTTTTTCATAATTGAAATCTTTAGACATTTAGAAGTTTGCATGAACTCCAAACAATATGGTTAATGATTGCGGATATGTTCCGAAATCGATTAAATCGGTAGATTCAGGATCTAAACCGGAATAATCGGTAAAAGTAAGTAAGTTCTGACCGGAGGTATATATTCTGAAATTCCCCACTTTTTCCACATCAAAAGTATATCCCAGCTCTACATTCTTAAGTCTTAGATAGGAAGCATCCTCCACAAAGATATCAGAGACTCTACTGCTTCCATTATCGGTAAAACTTACTCTGGGTATTGTATTGGTTGAACCTTCCCCATCCCAGGCGCCCAGTACACGATCCGTATAATTGAATGGCCTGGTATCATAATCGATAATTTTCTTTAAATCATTATAGCGGTCAACACCCTCAACCCCCTGAAAAAGAAAATTAAAATCAAAACTCATGTAATTCATGGAAACATTCAGACCATACGATAATTTTGGATTTGGATTTCCTATAAAATCACGATCATTGTCATTTATTACTCCGTTTCCATCTAAATCTTTAAATTTAATATCCCCCGGTTGTTGTGGCGGATTATTAGTTCCATATAGATGTTCAGAAACTTCCGTCTGATTTTGGTAAATCCCCTCTTGAACAAAACCATAATATGCATTTAGCGGATGGCCCTCCTGGGTTCTGGTGACATTCCCTGTAAGATAAGGTAAGTTAGGGTGCAAGGAATTCACCACATTCTTTAGTGTGGACAAATTCCCACTAATTTGAAATTTTAAAGGATTCTCATAATTCCTGTAAGATAATCCAAATTCCAGCCCGGAATTCTGCACCTCGCCTGAATTAAGATAAGTGGCCGAAACATCACCTACAAACTTGGGGAGAGAAATTGGAAGGAGTATATCCGAAGTAGTTTTCTCGAAATAATCAATACTTCCAGAGAGTTTGTTACTATACAATCCAAAATCGATCCCTATGTTCACTTGTGCTGTAGTTTCCCACTTTAAATCAGGATTCCCGTAACGACTAATCAGGTAACGATCGGCATCTCTTCGGTATAAGGTTAAATAGGCGTAATTGGGTATCTCCTGATTTCCAAGCTGCCCCCAACTGGCTCGCAACTTCAGTTGGTTCAACCAATCTAAATTATCCATAAAGTTTTCCTTCGAAATAGTCCAACCCGCTGAAATCGAAGGGAAGTATCCCCAGCGATTATCTTTTGAAAACCTCGAAGAAGCATCGGCTCGAAGATTAGCAGTGATTAAATATTTATCCTGGTAGGAATAGGTAGCAGAACCAAAATAGGAGAATAACGCCCATTCTTCGGCCAGCCCCCCATTCCATATGTCCCGATCGGTCCCACCAAAGTCGAGATATCTGAAATTAGGTTCGGTATAATCAAATCGTTGTCTTGAAGCATTTATTCCGGAAGAATTATTTTTTATAAATTCAATTCCAGCCAGTGCATTTATATCATGGTCTCCAATTTCTTTATTGTACATAAAGCTATTATTCCATGTAAAGGTCATGTCTTCATACCTGGATTCAGATAGATTGGTAGGACGATTTTGGCGTCCCAGACCGCTATCAATTTCTGCCCCCTGACCATCGTCATCTCCATAATTAGGATTAAAAGCCTTTTGATGACCAAAGTTTATATCTGCTCCGAAATTTGTTTTGAATTTCAAGGAGTTATCTGACAGGATCTGATATTCAGCGAATAAATTTCCAAACGTTTTAAAAGTTCTAGTCGTGTTATCGGTAAAATAGGCAAGCGCTATAGGGTTTTGAGAATATTCATATTTATTGCTTTCAAAATTATCAGGATCAACATAAAAAGGCAAGTCTGTAAAAGGGTCTTCTTCTGAATATGTAGGATCTGAAGGATTTTTATAAACCGGTATAATGGGAGGGCGCAGAAAAGCATGACGTATGATTCCTGGTGCATCCCCTTTCGAAGAAATTTTATCCTGCTGTTCATATGATATTTGAACATTCGCCCCCACTTTAATGCGATTGGTGACATTGGAATTTATATTGCTACGCAGGTTTAGACGGTTAAATTTATCATTGTCGTAGACTACAATTCCGTCTTGCCCGTAATATCCAGCACTTAAGAAGAAATTTGTTTTTTCATTACCTCCGGATGTGGAGAGTTGTACACTATTTGTTTTTCCCAATTCAAATAGTTCATCTAAATAGTCTACGTCAGCGAAATCGGATCTACCAGCATCGGCGAGATAGGGATTGGTTCCGGAATAGCCCGCATTATTCCAGGCAGTGGTCACGGTATTTAGGTATTGATCCGCATTAAGCATATTAGGCAAATTGGTGACTTTTTGCAAGCCTCCGAAATAATCTATTTGAAAACCGCTGCGATCAGAACCACTTTTGGTTTCTATAACAATAACTCCACCAGCAGCCCTTGAACCGTAAATGGAGGCAGCTGCCGCATCTTTTAAGACCGACATAGACTTTATATCGGAAGGATTTAGGAAAGAGATTTCTCTACTGGGAACACCGTCAATAATATATAAGGGATTATTATTGCCTATCGTTCCGTTACCCCGTATTCGGACTTCCACTTCTTCGCCCGGGGCACCCGTACTTTGAGTAATATTTACTCCCGCAACCTGCCCCTGTAATGCCTGAGTTACGCCCGGAACTCTGCGGGATTCTAATTGTTTGACATTAACAGATGATACGGCCCCAGTGATGGTTGACTCTTTTTGGGATTGATAACCTACTATAACCAGTTCATCGAGCTGCTCTGTACTTTCCTGCAGTACCACTTCTACGTTATTTTCACCATTCCACGGTATCTCCCTAGTCACATAGCCTAAATAAGAGAATACAAGAGTTACATCTTGACTAGAAACATCGATTTCGTATTTCCCGTCAAAGTCTGAAACGGTACCATTTTCAGTACCTTTTTCACTGATAGAAACCCCAGGCAATGGACCACGAGCATCTTTTACAGTACCTGTAATTGTTTGTGAGTAAGCTATACTTCCCGCACAGATCGCCCATACGAATAAGAGGCAGGAAACGCTTTTTTGTGTTATCATAATTAAGTATTCAAAGATTAATATAAGAACTGCGATTATTATCCGAATTCGCTCTCGGAATCTATTTCCTTTGATTCAATTCCTTCTGAGGAATTAAAACCTAATAGTACTCATGTTAGGCCTATAAAAATGCTCCCATAGAAATGACCATCTCATAAGTTTCCAATTGTAATTTTATCATTTTGGCATCTACAACGATATAGTAAAACGTTTTACATGATGAATTTAAAAAATACAGTACTAATATAATCAAATTTAGTAAAACGTTTTACATATTATTAATTTGTAAGGATAATTTTAAAATTTCACACCCTACAAAAAGCTATTTTTTATCGTAAATAGTTAATTTACAGGAATCTCTGGTGATTAAATTTCCGGGAAGAATTTTTTGAAAAATTTCGTTTTTATCGTTTTTCGCCCTTAGAAGTTCGAGTGTACCCTTGATTAACTCGGTTGCCATGGCAGGTACAGGTTGTGATAAAACACTAATGGAAGGGGTGTGTAGTTCAAATAAATCTCTGTCGTCAAATGTGATTACAGCTAACTCATCAGGTATATTCTTATGTAATTCTTTTAATCCTTTTAGTCCATTAATAGCTAAACCATTGGTGGCAAACAGGATACCATCGACAGCTGTATGTTTATTGATGAATTTTTCAAATTGGATACGACCTGCTTTTGTTTTAACATCTTTAAATGGAAGAAGCAATGAAATTGGCTGGGATTGGTGATCTTTGATGGCGTCTTTGTACCCTTCAAGCCGCTCACTCATACAGCTGAAATCTGATTTCAATCCTACGTAAGCAATATTTTTGCATCCTGATGAAATTAACTTGTTAACTGCCATTTTAGCTCCATTAAAATTATCAAGTATTACATAATTATGCTCTGTAGAAGTATAACGGCGGTCAAAAAGCATGATAACCTCATTTTTTTGAGTAATTAATTCCTGTATTTCTTTTTCGAAATTTTCGGGAGGAGTAATTATAAAAGCATCGACCTGTCTATTTTGAAATAAAGAAATGAGTTCAGCGGCTCTATCCTTATTGTTTTCGGTACTACAGTAAATGATCTTATATCCATTTTTATAGGCAATTTCTTCCATTTCCTTGGCTACAGCTGAAAAAAAGGGGTCAGAAATATCCTCTGCCATAAATACTATAGTTTTGGTTTTCCCCGTTCGGAGGGTCTGAGCAGAAGTATTTGGCTCATAGCCAACTTTCTCAATGTAATCTTCAACCTTTTTTATTACTTCATCACTAATTCGGTTCTTGGCTTTTTTGTTAATAATAAAAGAGATTGTAGTAATTGAGATCCCCAACTCTTTTGAAATATCTTTAATGGATACTCTTTGCTTCTTTTTCATTTTTTGATGATAAGTAATAGGATTCCCAGCTTCGAAAAGTAAGTAAATTTACGAAAGATAAATGCAATATAAAACGTTTTACTAAAAAAGAACTCATTACAGTCTGAATGAGAAAATGAACTCAAATAGATAAGCAGAAAAGCATTTAAGTAGACATTATGGGGTGCATGGCTCTATTTATATAGCACCAGTACATTAGGAAACCTATTACCTAAAAAAGATAATTATGAAATACTCATGTTTTAAGAGCCGCAAAGAACAATGAGTTTTTTGTTTAACTATATAGTAAGGATATAAACTCTTATCGATTATAAAAGCCATTGACTACGAGCAGTTTTTTTGCGTTGGATGCGAAATACATTTATTGTTGCTACGGTTAGAAACAGCAGCAAAATTCGCTGAATGGAGAGCAAGTAAGAAAAACCGAGAGCTCCGGAAGCTGACAGTAAACACCTATAGCTACGGTTTAAATTGTCGAAGTCAGTTTATAAAATCAGCCCTTATACAGTTAATTCATGTATCCTTACTAAGGGTTAAAACATTTTAAATTTATTGGGTTAAATCGGAAAAGCTATTACATACAAGTGGCTTTTTTCGTGTAATAAATGGAAATACGATAGATAAATCCTTATCGTTGAGTACACTCTAATTTTGATGTATTAAACTTTTTTACCTTTTGAGAGCCATCGGTTTTGCGGTGGCTTTTTTTATATTAATTTATATCACAGTATAAAAAATATATAACAATATTGTTACATAACTAAAATGTTATATCTTTGTATTATGAAGTCTAGTTCTTTGATAAGGCTGGTTGAAAGCGATGGTTGGTACAAAGTTCGAACAAAAGGAAGTCACCATCATTTCAAGCATCCTTCAAAAAGGGGGATCGTTACAATACCACATCCAAAAAAAGATGTACCTATAGGAACGGTAAAGTCGATTTTAAAACAGGCGGGGTTGGACTAACCACCCTCCCCCGTCTTTTCTATCAAAGAATAGCAGATAGATCGTACAAAAACAAAACAATGGCACAAGAAGTAATTCGAGTTTTCGTCGAGAAGGCAGACGACGGAACTTATTGGGGTAGTACCCAAAATCTCCCTGGAGGAGTAACTGCTTACGGAAATTCTTTAGAAGAGTTAAAAGAAAGTTTTACTTCAGCATTTAATGATTATTTAGAGATAGCTGAAGATTTAGATGAAGATTGGATCGATGAAGTAAAATCGATAGAACGTGTAGAATATGTAATGAACATCCCTTCATTATTTAAGTTATTACCTGAATTAAAAATATCATCCATAGCCAAAAAGGCAGGAATAAATGAATCTTTGATGCGTCAATATGCTTCTGGTAAAGCTAATGCTTCAGAAGAGAGAGCAAAGATTATAGAAAACGCTATTCACGAATTAGGACAAGAATTAATATCAGTTTCGCTTTAACCCCTTAAAACAGGACTTCATTTGAAAGACGCTTTAATCGGCGTCTTTTTTATTTCATTTTTCTAATGATCGAATAAATAGATCTTTCACTTAAATTGAATTTTTCAGCAGTGTTGGTTAGAACTTGCACTTTCTTTTGGAGTTTGGAATCTGTGATAGCCTTAATTAAACTTCCATTTGTGTTTGCTTACCCAATGGTTCGCTCTCATAATTTTAGTCACTCTACATCTGGATATACAGTAACCTTCACGTTTAAGTTTTTCTGCTATTCGTGTAGCGCCATAACGCTGTTTACTCAGGTCAAGTTCCTTTTTTATTAAATCTGTAAGGCTATGTTCCAATGCTCGCTTTGAAGGGCCAGCTGTGTACCACCTATAAAAACTACTCCTACTTATTTTAAAAACCTGCACAGCCTCTCTATCGGATATAAATCCATAGATTTCCCATCACTCTTGGAGAAGATGTGCACGGCCTTTTTTAATATTTCAAGTTCAAGTTCCTTTTCTTTAAGAGCATTGCGAATTCTTTTAAGCTCTAAAGTATCATCGGGTATTGGTTTTTCAGGCTTAGGTAATGTAGCTGTTTTAGCTGCCTTACGCCATTTGTAGATCCTCTGGACTTCTATGCCTAGTTCATCTGCTAATTCTTTTATATTCTCGCGCTGGTAACTTAAACGAACTGCTTGCTCCTTTAATTCAGGACTGTAATATCGTTTTTTCATGGTTCTAAGATATTTGTTTGGTAACAAACGGTCTTAAATTTTGTGTCCGAATAAAAGTTGCAACTCCA
>CERQ01017460.1_pt1 | contig 11906 bp, 15 predicted proteins | sample 530711 | NCBI WGS metagenome assembly CERQ01 (sample SAMEA2620882, study PRJEB7988) | marine metagenome | biome: marine biome (ENVO:00000447); feature: mesopelagic zone (ENVO:00000213); material: "saline water (ENVO:00002010), including plankton (ENVO:xxxxxxxx)" | depth 850 m | reverse complement strand
CCTTGATTTAATTTTTATCTACCAAAAATGATGGTGTATTCCCATCCCTGGGGTTCACCATCTCCAGTAATGTCATCAAAACCATATCCCATATCAAATCCTAGCTGTCCAATCATAGGCATAAAAAATCTAATACCTATCCCAGCAGATCTCTTTAATTCAATAGGATTTCTTCTTGGAAATCCTAAAGAATGCATTAACCGCGAATCATTCCAAACTCCACCAGCTTCAGCAAACAACATGGCATAAACAACTGGGTTCTCAGAGAATGGGAATCTGAATTCATTAGTGTATTTAAGTATGGTATTACCACCAATTCCTCTTCCCTGACTAGTTAATGGTCCAATAGCATTATCTGGATATCCTCTAAGCATCGTTCCATATGGTATACCATTCCCACCCATAATAAAGCGTTCATAAGGTGAAATATAGGAAAATTTTCCATCACCAACATTCAACATTCTAATAGTACCCATTTTTATTTGACTAGTTAGTATAAATTTCCAAAATGTTGGTGTATACCAATCTAATGTTAAAACATGCTTATGAAAATTTTCATCTCCTCCAAGTGCCCCGCCTGAGAATGTTGAAACTAAGGTTGCAGTTGAACCTTGTGTTGGAAATTCAGCTCTGTCTCTACTATCACGAGTTAAAATTTGGGCAATTTGTATACCGGTTGTTTTTCTAACACTGCCAACATAATCATTCAATACATCATCATCTCCCATATATACTCTTTGTTGAATTGTAAATTCCCAACGAGATCTAAAATAATCATCTGGCCATTTCATACGGCGACCCCATTGGATAGACCCACCTCTTGTAAGCATATCAAATGGGTAAAAATAATATGAGTTCCCTTGGCCTCTAAAAGTATAAAAAAGTGAAAAACCAACTCGATTGGGAGTATCTCTAAACATTGGGTCCACAAATCTTAAATGAACACTTTCATACTTTCCTGGTGTACCATAGTTATTATATACCGATACTTGAGTACCTACATCAAAGCCAAAGGAAAGCATCTGCCCCATCCCTAAGAAATTATTAAACTCAATATTTGCGCCCCCAGTCATTCCATAAATACCTGTAAATCCAATATTGGCACTTGCCTTATCAGATGATTTTTCGCTCAAAGATATATCGAGATCTATCTCATCTTCATCTACAGGTACAACATTTGGACTTAAAGAAGTGGGGTCAAAATAATTTAAAACGTGTAGTTTTCTCATGCTCCTTTGTAAAAGCGTTCTTCGAAACAAATCACCAGGGAAAACATCTAATTCACGACGAATCACATTTTCACGTGTTTTTTCATTCCCATAAATATTTATATTTCTTATATATACCTGATTATTTTCAGTTATAGAAAAATGTACATCTAATGAATCATCACCAATCGGTGTAAATGAAGGCTCAATATTACTGTACAAGTAACCTCTATCCATATACAAGCTTTGTACATTTTGATATACAGCTTCATCAAAACCTGACTTACTAAATGTATCGCCAGATTGTAGGTTAAGTGTATTATCTAATATATCAGTTTCATATAATGAATGACCCTCCCAGGTAAAATTCCTGAACTTATATTTATTACCTTCATCAACATTAATTTTAACTACAAGTCCTCTTTTTTTAGGTTCGTAAAATACAGTGTCATTTAATATTGTGAAATCTCTATAACCTTCATCTCTATAATATTTATTCAAAGAATTCAAATCTTCTTGAAACTTTTTAGAGTCATATGCTGAGGCCCAAAATCTCCACCATGTGCGAATTTTAGTATCTTTAAGCTGCCAGCGTAGTTTTGATAAACTGAGTTTTCTTCGAATAGACTTAGGCAGGGGAATCCATGATTTTGTTGCAGCCCATCCGAAATTATTTTCATGACCTGAAATAATTATATCTTTAATTTTTAGCTTCTTTCCTTCATTGATAGTGAAAACAATATCATTTTTTTGATCTTCACCCTTATCTACAATTATTGATTCAGCCGTAATCTTTGCATTAAAATATCCATCTTCCATATAAAGTTTTTTGATTTGATTAATATTCTTAGTTGTAAAATTTGGCTTAATGCGCATTCCTCTGTGATAAGCAAGTTCTTCTTTAAGCTTTTTATCTTTTAGTTTTTTATTTCCTATAAAAATTACTTCCCCTAATACTGGTGACTCCTCAACCTCAATAGTGATTAATATCCCATCAGGTGTTTCACCATCAAAGTGAATATCTATATTGCTAAATACTCCTAATTCCCACAATCGTTTAACTGCTCGTCTAAAATCCTCTGTTGATGCTTTTTGCCCATTTTTTAATCCAGAAGTATAGAGAATCATATTATCACTTGTAGCTTGATTGCCTTCAACGTTTACTTCTTTCAAAGTAAATGAAGGTGGGGCTTGAGCTATCAAGAATGATGTAATAATAAATAAAATGAATCTTATCATTATAAAACCTGTTCCCCAGTTCTACCAAATCGCCTTTGCCTTGCCTGATAATCCTCAATACTGTTAATGAGTTCTTTTTCTCTAAATTCAGGCCAAAATACATCTACCATATAAAGTTCAGTATATGCAGATTGCCATAACAAGAAATTGCTTATCCTATTCTCTCCTCCAGTTCTAATCAGTAAATCTGGGTCTGGAATTTCCGAGGTATACAATTCTTTTGATATCATATCTTCATCAATCTCATCTATTTTAATTTCATCTATCTTGCTACTATCAACAATACGACGAACAGCCCTTAATAGTTCCTGTCTACTTCCGTAGCTCAATGCAAGGATTAAATTTAACCCTGTATTCTCTTTAGTTTTATTAATTCCTTCCATTATTTCTTGATATGGTTTCTGAGGTAAATCATCCAATTTCCCAATTGCCAATAAACGAACATTATTCTTATGAAGATTTTGAACCTCTTTTTTTATTGTAGAGAAAAGTAACTTCATTATTGAGGATACTTCTTTTACTGGTCTATTCCAATTTTCACTTGAAAACGTATATAATGTTAGATATTCAATTCCAATTTCACCGCAGATTCTGACAATTTCTCTCACAGAATTTATTCCTTCTCTGTGGCCTGCCAACCTTGGTAAGTTATGTGAGGTTGCCCATCGTCCATTACCATCCATAATAATTGCAATATGCTTAGGTATATCACCTCCGCTTAATATTTTATTTCTAAGGGTATTTGACATAAATGATTTTTATAATAATAACTTTGAAATTACTCTTTTCGAGATGGTCAATCAATCACAACTATTTAGTTTCATATAATTCAGCTATATGATGATCAAATGATTTTATTTGAGTTGGAACAGCAATATTTTTATACTCGGATTTACATTTATAGCATTCAACAGAATCTTTTACTCGCTGATACAAAAAAAAATCCACTAAAGATAACACTAACAAACTAACTCCATATGTCCAAGGCACAAGAATAGCACCAATTAATATTATAATGCAGCCAACTGCTTGATTAAAGTCTTTTTTTCGATACAAGTCCTTACAGCCGCATATTGGGCATATGGAAAAATCAATATTTTTTTCAAATAAATTGGGATTTTTACATTCTTTACAATGAATTGCATCTGAGAAAAACTTCTCACTTTTACATACTTCACAATCAATATTTTTCAAACAATGAATCCATATTCTAGTAAATAGTATTTAAGAATTAAATCACTAAATAAAATTGAAACAACTGAAACATAAAGCAAACCTGTTGCGCTTTGTGTGGCTTGTAATTTTATTGTTTTCCAAATTAGAACATTCAATGCTAATGGGAAAAGATTACCAATAAAAAAAGCGATTCCTAATAAAAAACCATCAAATTGAAACATAAATGACCAAAGATTATAACTCATACCATAATTATCAATATAATTATTCATAACAAAATAAATGCTATCCCATAATATTCTAATTGATAAAAAGAATGAAAAAATAATTATTGATCGCTTTAATAATCGTATGGGTAAAGCCACGATATTTAAGTACCAATGGCCAAGAATCATTGAAAAAAATACAGCAGCAGTAATTGTGGAATTAAGTAGTGTTATGATAAGTGCACCAGTTGGATTTATCGATGGCACAATACTTGGAATTATTTTAGCTATGATTATGCAACCTATTACGCTTATAGCAGAAATTATATAATTATTAATTGTTCTTGAATTCCAATTCATTGCAGTTATAAACATCATTAATGACAGCCATATCAATAAGTATATTTCTAATGATAGACTTTTTGCAATAAAATGGTAGCTGATAATCCCAAGAGCGCCTATTATGCAACATAAACCAAGGTTAAAACGATAGAAGCCTCTATCGATTGCCTTTAGTGGAGTAATCCAAAGTAATAGTGGGAAAATGACTGCATATCCTAAAAAAATAAGCACGATAGTAGCAGTAAAATAACTGAACATTAATGCAAATTATTTAAAAGCTGTTCAGCAATCTTTTTAAATATCTTAGCAATATGCGTATCAGTATTATACTCTAATAATGGTTTGCCAGAATCGGTTGCTTCCATAATATCCTGAGATAAAGGAATCTCAGCAAGTAAAGGTACATTTAGGCGCTCACTTTCAGTTTTCCCTCCACCTTTTTTAAATAAATCAATTCTAATAGCAAAATTTCCATCATCACCTAAATCTACCGGTTGACCTTCAACTGAAAGATTTTTCCCATTTTCAATATGCCCCTCTATAAAAAATCCAGACATGTTTTCAATAACTCCTAATATTGGTGTACTTACTTTCTTAAACATTTCCGCACCTTTTCTTACATCTGAAAGGGCTAAATCTTGAGGTGTAGTAACAATGATTGCACCATCTATTTTTAGTTTCTGTGTCAAAGTCAATTGAATATCGCCTGTTCCTGGAGGTAGATCTAAGATTAGAAAATCTAGATCCCCCCATACCACATCATGGAAGAATTGTTCAGTCATCCTTGAAACTAATGGACCTCTCCAAATGACAGGAGTTTGATTTCCACTTATAAAACCGAAACTCATAATTTTCATCCCCATGTGCTCAAGCGGAATAAGCTTACGCTCTTGTGTTAAATCGGGTTGTTCATCAATCCCCAAAATGATTGGTAATGATGGCCCATAAATATCCAAATCTAATAGGCCCACCTTGTGGCCCATATTTTTTAATGAAAGCGCTATATTTGCTGCTACAGTAGATTTACCAACACCACCTTTGCCACTTGCTACAGCTAACACATGTTTAACACCACCTAAGGGTTGAGGTGGTTGGCCTTCCGAGGATTGAGGAGATTGTGATTTTGGTTGTTGATCTGAGTCTTTCTCAATAGTAACACTTATTTTTTGAAACACATTGGTGTTCTGTAATAATTCATTTACTTTATTTATTACATTTTCCTTTTTATCATCATTCTGTGTTTTAATCTGTAATATTACTGATATTGAATCATCTTCTATTTTCACATCTTGGACCATTCCAAATGAAACAATATCTCTACTGAATCCGGGATAGGATACAGTTTTTAATAATTCTATGACTTTATCTTTATTCAACATTTATACAAAAAAAACGGCTGTTGCAAAACAACAGCCGTTTACAAAGGGTTATTTTATTTTTTATTATCCTGAATAATCTCTACCAAACCAATCATAATTGATCTTACTATATTTACTCCATTCTTCAGGAACTTCACTCTCTTCAAAAATAGCTTCAACAGGACATTCAGGTTCACAAGCTCCACAATCAATACATTCTTCAGGATCAATATAAAGTTGTTTACCATCGGGATCAAAACCATCAGCTTTTGCTTCAGCGCCTGCACCTTTTTTATCATCTGGTCCATGTATACAATCTACAGGGCAGACTTCTACACATGCTGTATCACAAGTTCCTACGCATGGCTCAGCTATAATATAGGTCATTATTATCTCCTAATTTGTTTTTCAAAGCGTGCCTCAAATTAAAACACTTTTTATATTTTAAGAAAATCCTTTTCTATTGGGTGAAAATAATAATTTCTGTTAATTTCAGCTAATATTTATTAAAATATATATTATCTATGCCAAAAGAATATAATTACGATCATTATAAAACAGTGCCTGAACCGGCGGAAAAGGTTAATTATAAAAAAAAGAAGCCTAAATTAATTGCGGTTGTCGATGAAGACAACTGTACTGGCTGTCAAGTCTGCGTACCTTTTTGCCCCGTTGACTGCATAGAGCCAGTACCTGCCGAAAAATATGGTACCCCAATTCCCCCCGTTCAAGTGCGCCATGATGAATGCATTGGCTGTCAAATTTGTGCAAAGGCATGTACTAAACTAACTTGGGATGCGATAAGAATGATTGAGACTGAAGAATTTGAAGAAACTTATGATGTAGCACTAACAGGTTAAAGTCTCTTTTAAATTATCAGATAATAATTCACTAATTTCTTTTTTAATAAATTCCCCTTTAACAATTCCAATATTATCTATTTTACTGTTTATAATAATTAAATGAAACGGTGTGCCCCATAAACGTGAATCATTTAAATCTTTTCTGAATTGACTAAATAAGATTTCATCAACATCCTTCTCACTTTTCTCATGCAACTCTCCAAGAATCATTTCCATTTTTAATCCATATAATTCTATAAATTTCCTCGATTTTTCCATATTAGCATAATTCATTACCAAAATCATTTCAAGATCATATTGATAATATTCATCATATATATTTTTTAAGGTAATTGCGTCATAATGACAGTTTGGACACCATTCTGCAAAATAAGAAACAATATTTATCTTTGCCTTTTTCTCTTTTAATGATTGTTGAATACCTGGCAAATTAGTTGGATCTATAACTAATGTATTAAAATTTACCCATTCAATATGTTCATATTCATGTGGTTTATCCATATTATTTGTATCCTACAATTATTATAATGATAAATAGCATTAGTAAACATATATTACGATAAAAACTGAATTTTTGTTTATTCTTATCCTGTTTCATATCCTTATGAATTAACATTGCTCTAGAGGAATGGCTGAATACAACGGCTAGAAGACCTATAACTATTTTTAACTGTATCCATCCAATATTCAACCAATATGTTTGATCTATCATCATTAAAACTCCTGTTAAAGGAATAAAAAAAGATGCGGGCATTTCAACTTTAGTAATTAAATCAAGAATTAGATTAAGATCTATTCCATCTTTTTTTGACCATATAACTGATACAACAATGGCAGTGCCAAACCATGCTGACATACCTATAATATGTAGTAATTTTACTGTTGAATAATAAGTTATATTGTCCATTTTAAATTATCTCTAATTAAATATATTTTTTAGAGCACATCATTTAATCTAACCTTACTTAAATCATCTACAATTATTGTAGCATTCGATTTTTCTAATTGTGTTTTTTTATCTGGTATGCGACATACAATAATTGATTTAGCTCCATTTATTGAAGCCGCATCTGCATCTGCTACAGTATCTCCTATTAAAATTATATCTTCAAAGTTGAATGATTCCCGTAATACATCCCATGCCTTTTCTCTTGCTGCCCAAACCAAATCGGCTCTATTTCCTGCATCTTCTCCAAATACACCAAATGGAAACTGACTCCATAAATTAAATTTACTCAATTTAATTTTGGCAGCTGTTTTTATATTACCACTAAGCAATCCAAAATAATGTCCATCATTTTTTATTATATTTAACAATTGTATTGAATCATTATAAACAAATGGAGCTTTTGAATTATTAAAAACTTCCTTTAATTCATTTTGATATAAATTTAGAACAAAATTAATTGATTGTGATAATGGTTCTTTTTCACCAATTCTCAACAGTGCCGTTTCAACTATAATTGGATCTGTTGATCCTGCCACATCATCATAATGTAAATTTGGTGATTGTTTAAAGTTATCTAATACAATCTTATCTAGTAATTTTCTAGCAACACTACCTGGAGATATGATTGTACCATCAATATCAAATAAAAAAAGTTTATTACTCACTTAATTATTTATTAATTCTGAAATTCTAGATCTTACTAAATCACACAAATCAGCAACACTAAGATCATCATATTCTTTTTGCGTTATGGGCTCACCAAATATTGTTGATAGGATGCCAGGTTTAACTCGCCAATCGTTTCTGTTTTTTGCTTCAAATGCTCCAATTAATGCTACAGGTATTATAGTAATTCCTGTATTTTTTGCAACATGAAATGCACCTTTTTTAAAAGAACCTAAATTGCCGGTACGCGTGCGCGTACCTTCAGGTGCAATCATAGCTGAAATACCATTCTTAAGTGTATTTTCAACTTCGGCTAAACTTCTTATAGCAGACCCAATTTTTTTTCTTTCAATTGGAATTAACCCATATTTTTTTGCCAAAAATCCCCATACTGGATAAGAAAATTGCTCTATAGCCCCTACGCCTGTAAAATAATGCCGAGCGCTTGCCACTACCATAAATGCGTCAAATATAGATTGATGATTGAACAAATAAAGATAGGGTCCATTTTCTTTGAGTGGTGGATTACCTTTAATCCTTAACCATTGACCCCCGGTTAGAATCACTGACCATGCTATTATTCGTGCAAGCCAATGAAGTTTATTTGGGGGTAAAAAGATTACAACTGTAGTGTATAGTAAAGCACCCAAGCAAAATGTTAATCCAACTATTGGCCAAATAATTATTGAAAGTAAAAATTTAATAATTCTTTATGCCTATAGCGTTAAATAATTTATGATTTACTTTTGAAAAAGCATACTTATCTATTTCTCCTACTCTTATCCAATGTCCAATTTTTGACTCTATATTTGATACTTCACACGCAAATGGTGTAACTAATAGCTTATAATGAGAATATGAATGTTTAACTTTATCAAAACAATTAAGAATATCTATTGAAAGTCCAAGTTTATTTTTAGCATAAGTTTTAAGAGCCTTAATTTTATTACTATTCTCAAATACTTCTATCATCGGCAATTCCCATAATCCTCCTAGCAATCCATCTTCACTGCGTTGATTAATAAAAATATGATCATTATATGAAATAAATACAGCTACATATTCTTTAGTTGGAATGGGTTTACGCTTATTTTTATCAGGATACATAATTGGATTCCCATAAGAATATCCTTTACATTTATTTATTAGGGGGCATTTTATACAAATAACATCGTTTGGTTTACATATTAAACTTCCAACATCCATTAAGGCTTGATTAATATCGCCAGGCCTTCCATTTGTTAACATTTTATTCAACTGATTGTGAATACGTAAAGTATTTCTTCTAGTAAGTTTTTTTATACCCAAGTATCTAGATATGACTCTTTTTAAATTAGCATCAACAGCAGGATATTTTTTATTATATGCTATCGACAAAACTGCAGAAGCAATATAATCTCCAACACCTGGCAGTTGGCGAAATAACTTATAATCGTTAGGAACAACACTCTTATATTTTTCCACAACAATTTGAGTAGCTTTATGGAAATTTCTACATCTAGAATAGTATCCCAAACCTTCCCATAATTTTAATAGTGAATTTAAATCTGATTCAGCTACAGACTTCAATGTTGGGAACTTCTTTATCCACTTAGTATAATATGGCACTACTGTCTTCACTTGGGTCTGTTGCAACATTACTTCAGATAACCAAATATTATATGGTTCATTATAATCACGCCATGGTAATATTCTTTTATTAGCATCATACCATGTTAGCAATATATTATTTGTATTATACAATTATATATTCAATTTGTGCTTTGACACTATCCAATGAAATGAAGAAAGACTTTCTTTTAACTCTTCTCTATTTTCCATTGGAATCTTTTGATATAAAGCTGATACAAATAGATCCATTTCTTCTTCAATCTTTAATTGTAATAATTCTCCTTTTTTTGTCAATAATAAAATAATTGACCGTTTATCACTAGAGTTGGGTGTTTTTTCAGTTATTTCATTTTTAACGAGAATATCAACTAAGCGTGTAAGTGTACTGTTATCAACACCCAATTTTTTAGATAATGACGACATATCAATCCCATCTATTGGGATTGACGAAATTAACATAATTTGTGGAAGCGTTAAATTGAGTTGTTTAAGGTGAATTCTAAATAATGATTGAAGATCAATTAAAAATTGTTTTAGCAATTCACCAAATTCCATATTTGTATATTACAAATAATTATTAATTATTTCAATTAACTATTAATTTACTTTTGCTCCGTTTTCAATTTTAGTACTAGGCTCAAGTAAAACTACATTTGAATTATTATCATCAACTCCCATTACAAGTACTTCTGATACAAATGATCCGATTCTTTTATTACCAAGATTCATTGCAGCAATAATTTGCTTACCACATAAATCTTCAATTGAATAATTTTTTGTTATTTGAGCACTTGACCATTTATTCCCAAACTCACCGAAATTAATATATAACTTATAGGCTGGTTGTTTTGCACCTGGGAATTTTTCAGCTTGTTCAATTGTACCAACTCTTAAATCCATTTTATTGAATTCTTTAATACCAATCATATTTGATATCTTATTGTGGCAGGCTCCAAAGAAGATCTGCGTGTTTATTATATACTATCATTAATGTATCAAATTCTGTTTTATTTATACTATGACCGACAAATCTTCTGTGATCTGATTGAAATTCACCCATAACATACCATTGTCCACTTATTAATAATTCCCCTTCTCTATAATCTGATATGGGGTCCGGTCCATTTAATCCGGTTGTGGGACCATACATCGATATTTTATTAACTATCCCATCATTTTCAAACCATGAGGAATCTGTTTCAGATCCATCATTATAATATGCTTTTTTCATCCCCATTAATCTAGCATTAGCTCGTATAATATATGACATTGATTTATCGGGGACATGTCTTCCAGAAGTAGAATCATAAACTGTATTACTAGTAACAAAAGAAAAGTAATATATATTGGGGTTTGCTATACATAGTGTATTTAATTGCCTTGCTCCTTGAACGCTAACATCCCATGAAACAATATTTTTGGTTCCCCATGCTGGATGCTTTTGCATACGACCAAAATATGACCTAAATGATTCCTCTTCCTTTCTTTTAAAACCCCATTGTTCTAAATCAAAATTATAAAATGTACTTCCTACAACTGATCCTAATGCAATAAAATCTTGTAGAAAAGGAATGCCAGTAGTTACAATATCTGAAAGCGTTGTTCCATTATGTGGAGTTGAAATAGAAGTAATTGATTTAATCCATCCTATATGAATATTCCCTAATAAATCACTTTTTTCATTTATATTTAATGAATCAAGGATAGATGTTTTTAACAAATAGTCCAACATTCGAATGGTTTGCCCACCTAGACTGTGGCCAACCAAATGCACTGGATGGTTTTTATCCCATTTAGGATATAATCCTTTATAAACTTTACCCTTTGGTTTTTGAATTGTGCCAAATAATTGAGAGTGTCCTTTCCCATAATCAACTGCTCCTCCTTTTATTTGATAATACAATTCGATAGCCCGATCCCAATTAGACGATAAAGGGCCAACGTTAGCTGTATAAACTTGATAACCCCTATCTTTAAGCTCTTGTTCAATATCATTCTTACCACCCCAATATCTATATGATCCCATTTCTTCTCGACCCCAACCCATAAAACCATGTACAAGAATAATTGGGTATTTATTCTGAGCATAAAGTAAAGTAGCAAATAAGATAAATAATAAAATTATCGAATATTTTATTCGATTTAGAATTTGATTCATGATTTATTTATTCGTAGTACCATCCAAATAATATCATCATTTCATCTGTTGATAGAAATCCAAATGTAACAGTTCTATTTAAAGGGTTATCATAGGTTGTAATCAATTGTAACCCTTCTCCAGCATTTAG
>CERQ01039736.1_pt1 | contig 11944 bp, 12 predicted proteins | sample 530711 | NCBI WGS metagenome assembly CERQ01 (sample SAMEA2620882, study PRJEB7988) | marine metagenome | biome: marine biome (ENVO:00000447); feature: mesopelagic zone (ENVO:00000213); material: "saline water (ENVO:00002010), including plankton (ENVO:xxxxxxxx)" | depth 850 m | reverse complement strand
CGCATCGTGCTGGTGTACGCCGGCGACAGCTGACCGCAGGAAACACACCTGTAACGCCATCGCTATTTGTTATCAACGATAGCTACTTACTATCGATCACGTCCCGACCCGCGTGTCCCTGACACTCCACGAAAGACGATCGATGGCATTCCTCACCCGCAGCATCGGAGTCGCCGCCGCGTTGGCCGCCTCGGCCCTCGCCCTCTCGGCGTGCTCCGGCACCTCCACGTCCGACACGACCTCCGACTCCACAGCCGCCGCATCCGCTGAAGACTTCGGCGACCTCACCGTCCAGCTGAGCTGGATCAAGAACGAGGAGTTCTCGGGCGAGTACATCGCCGACACCGAGGGCTATTACGACGAGGCCGGCTTCGACGCGGTCAGCCTCGTACCCGGCCCGTCTTCGGGCGCCACCGAGCTCATCAGCGGAACCGCCGACGTCGCCATCAGCGATGCGGTCGCCATCGGCTCGGTCGTCGCGAGCGAGGGCGCGCCCCTGAAGATCGTGGGTGCGCTGTTCCAGAAGAACCCGTTCTCGATCCTCTCGCTCGCCGACGGCGGCAACATCGCGACGCCGGAAGACCTGGTCGGCAAGCGCATCGGCGTGCAGGATTCCAACCGCGCGATCTTCGACGCCTTCCTGCTGGCCAACGACATCGCCGCGGATGAGGTCGAGGTCGTCCCCGTGCAGTACGACACGTCGCCGCTCACCACGGGCGAGGTCGACGGCTTCATCTCGTACCTCACGAACGAGTCGCTCACCGTTGCGATGGAGGGCTACGACACGGTCGATCTGGCGTTCGCCGACAACGGCCTGCCGTTCGTCGCGAAGACCTACACCGTCACCGATGACACCATCGAGAACGAACGCGAGATGGTGAAGGCCTTCCTCGCGGCCGAGATCCGCGGCTGGACCGAGGCGATCGCCGACCCCGCCGTCGGCGTCGAGCTGGCCATGACCGAATACGGCTCCGACCTCGGACTCGACGAGGAGCACTCCCTCGCCGGCGCCGAGGCGCAGGTCGCCCTCATCAGCACCGACGAGACGCTCGAGAACGGTCTGTTCACGATCTCCGACCAGCTCATCGAGGAGAACATCGCGAGCCTCGCCGCGGCCGGGATCGACCTCGACGCGGAGTCGCTGTTCGACCTGTCCCTGCTGGCCGAGGTGTACGAGGAGAATCCCGACCTCGTCGCCTACGAGCAGTAGAGTCCTTCCTCCGGGGGCGGCGGTCGCGCCGCCCCCTTCCCTCGTGAAAGCGCGCAGATGACCTCCACCCTGCTGGTTCCCGACGCCGTCGTGACCATGAACGACTCCCTCGACGTCGTCACCGACACCGCCGTTCTCGTCTCCGGCGACACGATCCTCGCGGTCGCCCCCGTGACCGAGCTGTCGGCGCGGCATCCGGATGCCGATCGCGTCGACCTCGCCGACCGCGTTCTCATGCCGGGTCTGGTCAACGCCCACCACCATTCCGGGATGCTCCGGGGCACCGCCGAGCACCTGCCGGTGTGGGAGTGGCTGCGCCTGCACATCGACCCGATGCACCGCGTGCTGCGGCCCGAGGAGGCCGAGGCGGCCGCTTGGCTCTGCTATGCGGAGGGCCTGCTGTCGGGCACGACGACCGTCGTGGACATGTGGCGGTACTTGCACGGCGCGGCCCGCGCCGCATCCGCCCTCGGCAACCGCGTCGTGACCGTGAACTACGTCGGCGAGCATCCCGACTTCGACTACTTCGACACCCTCGACGACAACGAGCGGATGCTGCGCGAGTGGACCGGCGCCGCCGGCGGACGGATCATGCCGTGGGTCGGCCTCGAGCACTGGTTCTACGCCGACGAGGCCGGCCAGAAGCGCGCGATCGACATGGCCCGTCACTTCGACACCGGCATCTACACGCACTGCAGCGAGTCCGAGGTCGAACTGGCCGACTTCGACTCCCGGTACGGGATGCGTCCGATGTTCGCGCTCGAAAAGCACGGCTTCTTCGACACTCCTCGCGCGATGCTCGCGCACGCGGTGTGGCTCGATCAGGCCGAGGTCGATCTGATCGCCGAGCGCGGCGTCGGCGTCTCGCACAACCCGATCTCCAACATGAAGCTCGCCAGCGGCATGGCTCCCGTCGCCGAGATGCTCGCCGCCGGGGTCAACGTCGGCCTCGGCACCGACGGCGAGAAGGAGAACAACAACCTCGACATGTTCGAGGAGATGAAGGTCGCCTCCCTGCTCGGCAAACTGCGATCGATGGATGCCGCCGCCATGGACTCGTGGCAGGTGATGCGCATGGCCACACGCGGCGGCGCCGCCGCCATCGGGCAGGGCGACCGGCTCGGGCAGGTCGCCGCCGGTTTCCAGGCCGACCTCGTCGCGGTGCGCACCGACACCCCGCGCATGACGCCGTTCCTGACCGACGGCGGCTACGCCAACATCCATCACAACCTCGTGCACGCGGTGCGCGGTTCCGACGTCGACATGACGATGGTCGCCGGTGAGGTGGTCGTGCGCGGCGGCGAGCTCGTCACCGCCGACGTGGCCGAGCTCATCGCCCGCGTGCGCAGCCTGGTGCCCGGCCTGTTCGAGCGCCGGCAGGAGTGGCTCGACGCCCACGGCGACCCCGAGGGCCTGTTCCACTGAGGTCGAGGCTGCATTCACGCGCCGGGCTGTACGCACCTGATTTACAGGCGTAGCTTATGAGTGGGCTCATGCCCTGGACAGACTCAAGGAGCAATCGCATGGATATCAAGGACTATCGGATCATCGTCACCGGCGGTGCGAGCGGCATGGGCGCCGCCACGGTGCGCAACTACGTCGCGGCGGGCGCGAACGTCGTGAGCATGGATGTCGCCGAGGAGGCGGGGCAGGACGTCGTCGCGGCCGCCGCCGGACCGGGGAGCGCCACGTTCATGCGGCTGGATGTCTCGAACGCCGCCGATGTCGAGGCCACGTTCGATCTCGCCGCCGAGCGTCTGGGTGGTCTGGATGTGCTCGCGCACCCGGCGGCGATCCAGCGGTCCGGCGATGCCGCGAGTGTCACCGTCGACGACTGGGACGCGATGTTCGCCGTCAACGTTCGCGGCACGATGCTCGCCAACCAGGCCGCATACCGCCTGATGGCACCGAACAAGCGCGGATCGATCATCAACTTCGGCTCGATCTCGGGTCTGCGTCCCGAGGCGGTCGCACCCGCCTATTCGGCTTCCAAGGGCGCCGTGCACTCCTGGACGCGAACGGCAGCCGCCGCGTGGGGACCGGATGGCGTGCGGGTGAACGCCATCCTTCCCGCCATCGCGACGCCCATGTACGACGCCGCGATCGCGCGGCTGGACGACGAGGGACGCACCGCGAACTACTGGATGAACGAAGCGTCGATCGCCCTCGGCCACGCGTACGGCGACCCCGACCGTGACCTCGGCCCGGTGATGGTCTTCCTTGCCTCGGAGGCGTCGCGATTCATCACGGGGCAGCTGCTCCCGGTCGACGGCGGCCAGGCGTCCGTTCGCTGACGGACGGATTCCGCTCGGCGGTGCGGCGCATGAAACGATCTCCTTCATGACCGAGCGCCGCACCAGCCGAGCGGCCGCCGAGGACCGTTCTGAGCCTCGTGCGATGCGGACGCGCGCGCGTGTGCAGGAGGCGATTCTGGCGGCCGCGTCGGCGGGAGACATCGCCGACTTGACGGTGGCGGAGATCGCCCGACGCGCCGATGTGCATCGCGTGACGTTCTACAAGCACTGGGAGACCGCCGCGGCGGCCGTCACCGACGCGTTCACGCAGCTCGTGGATGAGCTCGCGGAGGTGACCTTCGATCAGGCGGACCCGCTCGCCGACCCGGGCAGGGTCGCCGATGCCTACCGTGCCGCTCTGGACCGACAGGTGCGTGAGATCATCGAGCGCCGTACGACCTACCGCCACCTGTTCGCCCTCGCCGGCGGAGCATTCGCGGCATCGGTCGAATCCGCCCTGCGCGCTCGCGCGGATCTGGTCGTGGCAGAGCTCGCCCGGGCGGGCACCGACGTTCCCGGCGCCGCAGACGGCACGGCAGCCGCGTACGTCGCCGCCGGGGTGACGGCGGCGCTCCGCGAGCTGGCGCGGTCGGACGCCACCGACGTTCCGGCGGCGGCCGCAGCCATCGAAGCGCAGCTGCCTCGCTGGTGGCCCGCCCCGTCCAATCCTCAGCCGCCAGCGGCGATCGAACGCTCGCGCCGGGAATAACCACCGACGGTCGAACGTCGTCATCGACATGACCACTTCACCCTCGACGACCTCGACGACCCCCGACGCCGACGCCATCGACGAGAGCCTCGGCGCGCGATACGGCGACGCCGCGCCCGACACGATCGAGTCGGTGAACGACGTCATCGCGCTGCAGCTGCGCCATCGATCGGTGCGGCAGTTCACGTCGGAGGACGTCTCCGACGACGCGGTCACGGCCATCGTCGCCGCGGCGCAGTCGGCGTCGACGAGCTCGAACATGCAGTCGTGGTCGGTCATCGAGATCCGCGACCCCGAGCGCAAGGCGGCGGCATCCGAACTCGCCGGCGACCAGGAGTTCATCCGGCAGGCACCGGTCTTCCTCGTGTTCATCGCCGACTGGGCGCGCAACCGCGCCATCGCGAAGCACCACGATCAGCCCGATGCCGGCATCGACTATCTCGAGAGCACGCTCGTGTCCTTCGTGGATGCGGGTGTCGCCGCGCAGAACGCCGCGATCGCCGCCGAGTCGCTGGGTCTGGGCATCACCTACGTCGGATCCGTGCGGAACAACCCCATCGCCCTCAGCGAGCTGCTCGAACTGCCCGCCGGGGCGTTCCCGGTCGCGGGGATGGCCATCGGGCATCCGCATCCCGACGACGCGGCCCGGGTCAAACCGCGGCTGCCGCAGGACATCGTGCGCCACCGCGAGACCTACACCACACCCGCGGACTCGGCGATCGACGCCTACGACGACGCGCTCTCGGCGTACTACGCCTCGCAGGGCAGCGCGCGGCCGTGGTCGCCGACCGTGCTCGCCCGCGTGCGCGACGAGGCGAGCCTGCGCGGTCGTCACGTGATGCGCGAGGCCCTGGAGCAGCGCGGCCTCCCCTCGAAGTAGAGGACGGTGCTGCGGCGCTCGCGCCGGTCAGAGACGGCGCTCGTGACGGATGGGCTTCAGGCGGTCCGGTGCGTCGCTCGCCTCGGGATACTCGCACGTGAACCAGCCCTCATACCCGAAGAGGAACCCGAAGAGCCGGTTGCGCACCTCCAGCGCGATGTGGAAGGCGCCGACCGTGTCGTCGTAGTGCTCGTGTAGCTCCGCGCGCCCCGAGAAGAGCATCGGGAAGCGGAACGCCACCGGGCCCTCGTAGAACCGCTGTGCGTCGGATCTCAGGATGAGGCCGCCACGGTCATCGACCTCGAGGTGCAGGTCGACGGCCAGGTGCTGGTGCGTTCCGAGGTAGTCGACGATCGTGCGACGCTCGGAGTCGAGCACCATGGTCGCGTCGAACCGTGCCGGCTTCGTCCGCGCACGGTATTCGCGCACGAACGTCACCGTCTCGCGACCGAGCGGGACACGGTACGGATAGTTCTCGACGATGAAGGGCACGTCCGTTCCGATGTCGGCGACGAGGATGTGGCGCAGTCGACCGATGAGCAGGAACGGGACGGTCCACCACGGCCCGCGCCGGATACGGGTCATCGTGCCGCGCCCGACGCACGCGTAGCCGGCGGCCAGGGAAACACCGAACCGGCGCTGCATCATCGGATGCAGCCGGTCGAAGTCGTCGCCGAGCGCAGCGCGGAAGATCGCGGCGTCGCTCACGCGATCGTCACCTCCTGCAGGGTCTCGGGCGCATGGGACATAGCGCCCTTTGGAGGTGGCGTCGTACGGCACCGTGATGCTCGCGGCCGTTCGGCTCGCCAGAGGGCGAGCACCGACCGCAGCCTCCATCGCGGCTGAGCGTCTTCCGACTCCGCCCAGATGCGCAGCCGGTCGAAACTCCACGCCGTCATCCAGAGGATCACGGGCCGCATCGCGACATCCGCCAGACGACCCCAGCCTGGGTGGTAGTCGTAGCCGGTGATGAAGCGCACTCCGCCGCCGGTAGGGATGTATCGCCAGTACCCGCGGCCACGACGCAACGGCGACAGTCGGTCATCGGTTGAGAAACCGAGTGCAGAGGTCCGCGTGCCGTCGGCGCGTTCCTTCTCGCCCAGCGAGACACCGTCGCCGCGGATGACGTGAAACGGCAGGGCGCGTTCGTATCGGAATCGCGTGCGTCCGCTGTCATCCGTTCCGATCGGCTGGATCGCACTGAACCTCAGGTCCCAGTGCGGATGCAGCTCAGGGTCCTGCGTGAGCCGCCAGACGCGTTCGATGTCGGCGCGAATGAACGTCTCGATGTACAGCGGCCGCGCTTCGGTCATCGGGCCCCCTCGCTCAGCATCCTGCGAATCTATCGGTCCGCACACGTGAGCACGAGGTGCCAGTGGAAGCATGGGCCCATCATGGCTGGCGCCTTTCGACTGAAAGTCGTGCGGTCACGCTCCGCGCCGCTGCTCCGGCATAGGCTGACGGGATGGCTGCCGGCGCGACGATCCACACCTTCACCGTGACGCTGGCCGACGTGGATCGCGGGGTCTACGAGGATCTCTCGCTCCGGGTGGCGCGGCATCCGTCTGAGACCGACGTCTACATGCTCACACGGGTGCTCGCCTACGGTCTGGAGTTCGCCGAGGGCATCGCATTCACCGAGGGCATCTCGGCCACCGACGAGCCGGCCGTCGTCATCCGGGATGCGACCGGCTCGCTGACGGGATGGATCGAAGTAGGCGCTCCGGAGGCGGCGCGCCTGCACGAGGGCAGCATGAAGGCCGGCCGCGTCGCAGTCTACACGCACCGCGATCCGGCCAAGCTCGTCACCAGCTGGCAGGGCAAGCGCATCCATCGCGGGCCCGACATCCTGGTGCACAGCTTCGACCGCGGGTTCCTCGAGGCCGCATCCGCGCACGTCGAGCGCCGCACGACGATGAGCCTGTCGGTGACCGAGCGACACCTCTATCTGGAGCTCAACGGACAGGCGTTCTCCTCCGACATCCACTCCGTCGCCGCCGCCTGAGTCGTCGGGCGCGCGCCGTGAAACACGCACGAAACCTGATAGCTACAAGCAATCAATGATTGCTGTATAGCATCATGGGCATCCCCCGCTCCCGACGTGAGGTGCCCGCATGACTCCCCCCTCCGCACCGACGCTCCGCGACGGCGTCACGCGATTCCTCGCCGACGACCCCGGCCGACTGCTGATCGGCGGATCGTGGCAGGCCGCGGCATCCGGTACGACATTCGACACGTTCGATCCGGCAACGGGCCAGGTGCTGGCATCCGTCGCCCGTGGCGAAGCCGCCGACGTCGCGCAGGCCGTCGCCGCCGCACGCGACGCACTGCACCGCCCCGACTGGCGCGGGATGAGCCCCGCCGATCGCGGCGCGATGCTGTGGCGCATCGCCGACCTGATGCAGGAGCACCTCGACGACCTCGCCGAGCTCGAAACTCTCGACCAGGGCAAGAACCTGCGCACCTCGCGTTTCGGCGAGGTGCCGGCCGCCATCAACCAGTTCCGCTACTACGCCGGCTGGCCCACCAAGATCTTCGGGCAGACCATCCCCACGTCGATCTCGCGCACTCCCGCCGGCAGGGAGCTGTTCGCCTACACGCGTCGCGAACCCGTCGGTGTCGTCGGGGCGATCGTGCCGTGGAACTCGCCGCTGATCATGACCGCGATGAAACTCGCGCCGGCGCTGGCCGCCGGCTGCACCATCGTGCTCAAGCCCGCCGAGAACACCCCGCTGACCGCCGCGTTCCTTGGACGCCTCCTGCAGCGCGCCGGAGTCCCCGACGGCGTCGTCAACATCGTCAGCGGCTACGGCGCCGAAGCCGGACAGGCGCTCGTCGAGCATCCGGATGTGGCGAAGATCGCCTTCACCGGATCCACCACCGTCGGCAAGCGGCTCGTGCAGACCGCATCCACCGATCTCACCCGCCTCACCCTCGAGCTCGGCGGCAAGTCGCCCTCGCTGATCCTGCCCGACGCCGACATCGACGCCGCGATCGACGGCGTCTCACGCGGCATCTTCGACAACGGCGGCCAGGTGTGCGTCGCGAGCGCGCGCGTCTATGCGCACCGCGACGTCTACGACCGGGTCGTCGAGGGGATGGCCGCCGCCGGCGAGAAGCTGCGCCTCGGCCACGGACTCGACCCCGAAGCCGACCTCGGCCCGCTCGTGAGCACCCCGCAGGCCGAGCGCGTCGCCTCCCTCGTCGACGCCGGCGCGGCCGACGGGGCGCGCGTCGTCACCGGCGGCAAACGCGACGGCACCTTCTACACCCCGACCGTGCTCACCGACGTTCGTGCCGACATGCCGCTCATGCGCGAGGAGATCTTCGGGCCCGTCGCCGTGGTCACCCCGTTCGACGAGATCGACGACGTCGTCGCGTGGGCGAACGACTCCCGCTACGGCCTCGCCGCGAGCGTCTGGACCGAGGGTCTCAGCAACGGCCACCGCGTCGCCGCCCGGCTCGAGGCGGGGACCGTGTGGGTCAACTGCCACTCCTTTCTCGGACCCGAGCTCCCCAAGGGCGGCCACAAGGAGTCCGGCTGGGGCACCGAGAACGGCCCGCAGGGGCTGGAGAACTACCTGGAGACCAAGACCGTGGCGATGGTGATCTGACGATGAGCGACACGACCAAGCCGATCCTGCTGGGTGCGTTCGAGATGATGAACCCCAGCAACGGCATGCCCACCTGGACCGACCCTCGCGGCCGCGGCGACGACTGGGATCGCCTCGACTACTGGGTCGACCTGGCGACCATGCTCGACGAGTCGGGATTCGACTTCCTCTTCTTCGCCGACACCTACGGCTACGCCACGCTCGAGGGGAGGATGCCCCACGAGGTCGCCGCCCACGGCATCCAGTTCCCCGCCCTCGACCCGATGCTCGCGATTCCGGCGCTCGCCCGGGCGACCGAGAACCTCGGGTTCGTCGTCACTTCGCCCACGACGGTCGAGAAGCCCTACGCCACCGCGCGCCGGTTCGCCACGCTCGACCGGTTCACCGGCGGACGCATCGGCTGGAACATCGTCACCGGCAGCTCGCAGGCCACCACCGACGAGCTGTTCGGCGTGACGCAGAAGCTCACTCACGACCAGCGGTACGACGCCGCCGACGACTTCCTCGACACGTGTCTGCGGTTCTGGGAGCACAGCTGGGACGACGACGCCGAACTGCGCGACCGCGCGCGGCGCCTGTACGCCGACCCGGAGAAGCTGCACCGCGTCGAGGTCGACGGCGAGTACCAGCGCTCGCACGGCATCTTCGCCGTGCCGCCCACGCCGCAGCGCACGCCCGTGCTCTTCCAGGCCGGCACTTCCGACCGCGGCCGGGCCTATGCGGCGCGCAACGCCGAGGCGGTGTTCATCCAGGGCCAGTCGATCGCCTCTGCCGCCGCGCACGTTGCCGACATCCGCGCGAAGGCCGAGACACACGGCCGCGACGGCGCCGAGGTGAAGGTCGTCAGCGGCATGACCGTGACCGTCGCACCGACCACCGAAGAGGCACACGCTCTGCGCGCCGAGTACGAGGCACTCCTCGGCCTCGACGACGCCGCGGTCATGTTCGCCGGGATCACCGGAATCGACCTCACGGGCGTCGACCCCGACACCCGGCTGGTCGACCTGCGCACCGACTACGGACAGACGCTCGTCGACCGCTATGCCAAGAACGACCCGGATGTGCGGGTGCGCGGCGTGCTCGACCAGTTCCGCACCAAGGCGATCCGCGGGTTTCAGATCACCGGAAACCCGCAGAAGGTCGCCGACGAGATCGAGGCGATCATCGACGGATCCGGCATCGACGGCCTCATGCTCGAGCCGACCTTCGGCGGCCCCGACTCCTACCGCGCGTTCATCGACCTGGTGCTGCCGATCCTCGTCGACCGCGGACGCGCGAGCGCCCCGGCGCCCACGCTGCGCGAACGCTTCACCGGCCGCCCGCGGCTTTCGCCCAGCCACCGCGCCCATCGGCTGACGGCGAGCGCCGCATCCACCCCCGTGCCCGCCTGATCCGTGCTCGCCTCGCACGACGTCCACCCCCCTTTGCCCCTTGACCCCCGCCCCCGAGACCCCTGCTCCGCCCGACTCCCTTCGCCCCTTGACCCCGTCCACGAGACCCCGCCCTCGACCCGGTCCCCGAGACCCCTGCTCCGCAGTCACAAACTGCGGGTTCCTCCCCGCTACGGCCGCACAACATGACTGCGGAGCAGGTTGCACCCCCGCTCCGCAGTCACGAATTGCGGATGTGCCGCCGCAGCACCCGCACAACGTGACTGCGGAACGGAGCGGGACACCCGCGACCGCACCCCACGAGTAACGCCAGAGAGAAGAGACCGAATGAAAGCCGAAGCCGTCGAGGCGGTGATCCGGGGCCTCAAACGCGCCGGGGTCAGCGTCGCCACTTACCTTCCCGACTCGCTCCTGAAGGAGCTGTATCCGGCGCTCGACGCCGACGCCGACATCCGCACCATCCCCGTCACCAACGAGGGAGAGGGCGCGGCGATCGCCGGCGGCGTGTTCCTGTCGGGCAAGCGCGCCGTGCTCGTCATGGAGAACTCCGGCCTGCGCGCCGCGACTGAGCACCTCGCCCGCCTGGGCCTCGGCGCCGGCATCCCGGTCGTCATGATCATGAGCTTCCGCGGCGAGCTCGGCGAGAACAACTGGTGGGCGATCCCCCACGGAATCACCATGGAACCGCTGTTGCAGACCCTGCGCACCCCCTACACGATCGTGCGCGAGGTCGAGGAGATCGAGCAGGCGGTGGTCAACGCGTACGAACACGCCTACGCCTCGTACCACCACGCCGCCGTCGTGCTCGGAGGAGGTCTGGTCCGATGAGCTACTCCCGTTTCGAAGCCATGAAGCTGCTCGCCGCGCGCCTGCAGGACGAGCTGGTCATCCTCTCGCTCGGCGGCGCCGTCGACGAGTGGTACAACGCCGCCCCGCACATGCGTGAGGCGAGCCTGTTCCAGCAGCAACTCGGATGCGTCTCGGCCGAGGCCTTCGGGCTCGCCGTCGGCCTGCCGCACCGGCAGATCGTGTCGCTGGACACCGACGGCGGACTGCTGTTCAACCTCGGGATCCTCGCCACCCTCGGCAATGAGCAGCCGACGAACCTCTTCATCGTCGTGTGGGACAACGAGCAGTACCAGTCCATCGGCGGCCCCCGCACCCACACCAACGGCGGACGCGTCGACCTCGCCGCGATAGCCCGCGGCGCCGGGGTCGAGAAGGCCTTCACCGCGCAGACGCTGGAGGAGTTCGACGAGCACTGCGCCGCGGGACTCGCCGCCGACGAGCCCTACATCGTCGTGGCGAAGACCGACGGCATCCTCGAGCCCGGTATCAAGCGCAAGCACTCCGACGGACGCGAGGACAAGTACATCTTCGTGCGCCACGTCGAGGAGACGGAGGGCATCACCATCATGGGTCCGAGCGAGCACAACTGATGCTGCACGTCTGTCCCCCTGGGGGTCTCCGCTGCGCGGCCGGCCGCCCGTCAGCCGCGGCCATGTCCCACTTTCCGCGCTCAACATCCCCTCAAAGCAGCCGAAAGTGGGACACACCCGCGGGGGACAGCCGCCGCCCTCCCGCCATGTCCCAACTTCTGCGCTCAACATCCCCTCTGAGCAACAGAAAGTGGGACATGCTCCAGGAGGAAGACCACTCCGCCGCGGTCAGCCCCTCCACCGCCGGCATGTCCCAACTTCTGCGCTCAATACCCCCTCAAAGCAGCCGAAAGTGGGACACGCCACGGCGCCACGCCGGAAGGGCGGCGGCCTGATGCCGTTCGTCGCTAGGCCCGCCGCCTCCTACGACTTCCTCGTCGTCGGGGGCGGCGCGGCCGGATGCGTGC
>CERQ01044628.1_pt1 | contig 12062 bp, 10 predicted proteins | sample 530711 | NCBI WGS metagenome assembly CERQ01 (sample SAMEA2620882, study PRJEB7988) | marine metagenome | biome: marine biome (ENVO:00000447); feature: mesopelagic zone (ENVO:00000213); material: "saline water (ENVO:00002010), including plankton (ENVO:xxxxxxxx)" | depth 850 m | reverse complement strand
AGCAGGATTTCCCCGGCGCCGCGTTCGGCGACGGTCCGCGCGAAGGCCACCGCGTCGATGCCGGTCGGCCTGCGCCCGCCATGGGTGAAAATCTCCCAGCCGCCGCCGGCGACGGTCTTGGCGTCGATGGCGCAAATCACGCATTGGCTGCCGAACCGGTCGGCGGCCCGCGCGATCACGTCGGGATCGGCGACGGCGGCGGAGTTGAAGCTGACCTTGTCCGCGCCCGCCAGCAACAGGGCGCGCACGTCCTCGGCTGTGCGCACACCGCCGCCCACCGTCAGCGGCACGAAACATTGTTCGGCCGTGCGCGTGACAAGATCGAACATGGTGCCGCGGTTCTCGTGAGTGGCGTGGATGTCCAGAAAGCAGATCTCGTCCGCGCCCGCCGCGTCATAGGCGCGCGCCGCCGCGACCGGATCGCCCGCATCGATCAGATCGACGAAGTTGACGCCCTTGACCACGCGGCCATCGGCCACGTCGAGGCAGGGAATGATGCGGGTCTTCAGCATGGCCGATCCTCGTTCGTGGCGCCCCTGATAGGCGGAAACGGCGGCGCGGGCCAGAGGCGTTCGATTGCCGCCGACCGGAGGCGGTGCTAGTCTTCACCAAAATTCCGGAGGCTCCGATGGACGACCAAAGCCCGACCGAACCGCGCCTGACCTCGCTGTCCCATGGCGGCGGCTGCGGGTGCAAGATCGCGCCCGGCGTGCTGACCGGCCTGTTGCGCGGAACCGCGATGCTGCCGGTCCCGGACGAGCTGCTGGTGGGCATCGAGACATCCGACGATGCCGCGGTCTATCGGCTGAACGATCAGCAGGCACTGGTGGCCACGACCGATTTCTTCATGCCGATCGTGGACGATCCACTGGATTTCGGCCGCATCGCCGCGACCAACGCGATCAGCGATGTCTATGCCATGGGCGCCACCCCGATCATGGCCCTGTCGCTGGTGGGAATGCCGATCGACAGGCTGTCGCCCGAAACCATCGCCCGCATCCTCGAAGGCGGCGCGATGGCCTGCCGCGATGCGGGCATTCCCATCGGCGGCGGCCACAGCATTGATTCGGTCGAGGCGATCTATGGCCTGGTGGCGCTTGGCCTGGTCCATCCCGATCATGTCAGGCGCAACACGGGCGCGAAACCGGGCGATGTGGTGATCCTGGGCAAGCCGCTGGGGGTTGGCGTCTTCTCTGCGGCGCTGAAGAAAGAGGCCCTGTCGCCAAAGGATTACGCAATGATGATCGAAACCGTCACGCGGCTGAACACGCCCGGTCCCGATCTGGCGCGATTGCCGGGCGTTCATGCGATGACCGATGTGACGGGGTTCGGGCTGGCCGGTCACGCGCTGGAAATGGCGCGCGGATCGGGTTGCACGCTGCGGCTGGACTGGGCGGCGGTGCCGCTGCTGGCGGGCGCGCGCGATCTTGCCGCCGGCGGCTTCGTGACCGGCGCTTCGGGGCGCAACTGGGCCAGCTATGGTGGCGAGGTCGCGCTGCCCGACGGTTTCGCACCCGAGGATCGCGCGCTGATATCCGATCCGCAGACCAGCGGCGGCCTGCTGGTCGCCTGCGCCGAGGCCGAGGCGGACCGGGTTCTGGCCATCTTCCGCGATCACGGCTTTGCCGAAGCGGCCGTGATCGGACGCGCCGAGGACGGGGCCGGGCGGCTGGTGCTGGGCCAGGACGGTCTCAGGCCGTTTTCGGGCGCATCAACAGCCAGATCAGCGCCCCGCCGGCCAGGGCCAGCAGCGGCAGCATGGCCAGATTGACCGCATACCAGCCGCCCTCGTTCGAGCCTCCGGTGCAGTTCATCAGTCCGCCCGAGGACAGCGACGCCAGAAAGACGCCGCCGAAGACGAACAGGTCGTTGATGCCCTGCACCCGGCCGCGTTCCTCGGGGCGATGTGCGCGCGCCAGCATCGTGGTCGCGCCGATGAAGCCGAAATTCCAGCCAAGTCCCAGCAGGATCAGCGCGCCGAAGAAATTCGAAAGCGTGATCCCGCTCAGCGCGACCGCCCCCGCGCCGGCCAGGATCGCAAGCCCGGTGCCGACGATGCGCGCGGCGCCGAAACGGTTGATCAGGTAGCCGGTGAAGAAGCTGGGCGCAAACATCGCCAGCACATGCGCGCTGACGATATTGGCGGCGTGTTCGGGCCGGTAGCCGCCGCCCACCACCGCCAGCGGCGTCGAAGTCATGACCAGGTTCATCAGCGAATAGGTCACCATCGCGCAGATCATGGCGACGACGATACGCGGCTCGCGCAGGATCTGGCCCAGCGGGCGGTCCCGATCCTGGCCGGGCCGGGCGCGCGGCGGGCGGGGAATATCGAGAAAGGCGAAGAGAATCGGGCCGATCAGGTTCAGTCCGATCACCGCCAGATAGGTGCCCAGAAACGGAATCGCGGTCAGATCGCCGGTGGCACGGACCAGACCCGGCCCGATGATGGCCGAGGCAAGGCCACCCGCCATCACCCACGAGATCGCGCGCGGTGCGAAATGGTCGCTGGCGGTATCGGTCGCGGCGAAGCGGAAAAATCCCTGCGCCGAAAAGTAGACCCCGCTCAGCAGTCCGCCCGTCAGGAACAGCAGGAACGAGCCCAGCCAGATTCCGGCCGCCGACACCGCCGCGCCGGAGCCGCCCGCGGCAACCGCCAGCAGAAAGCCCGCGCGCCGTCCCCGCATCTGCATGAACCGGGCCAGCGGCCGCGCACTGATCGCCGAGCCCAGCACGATCAGCGAGATGGGCAGGGTTGCAAGGCAGGGACTGGGCGACAGTTTTTGCCCGACCAGACCGCCGACGATGAATTGCACCGGCATCTGGGCGCCAAGTATCGCTTGCGCGGCCACCAGGACCGCGACATTCCGCCTTGCCCTGTCCATGGCCGCGATCAGCCTTGGCGCAGGGCGGCGGCGGTCCTTGCGCGGGCCTCGATCGCATCCCAGTCTTCGGATGCGACATCGGCATCGGTGACGATCCAGCTGCCGCCCACACAGACCACATTGGGCAGAGCCAGGTAGTCGCGGGCGTTCTGCGGCGAGACGCCGCCGGTGGGGCAGAAACTGATCCGCGGCAGCGGGCCGGCCAGCGATTTCAGCGCCGGCGCACCGCCCGAGGTTTCGGCCGGGAAGAATTTCAGCATGTCATATCCCGCATCCGCCGCCCGCATCACCTCCGAGGCGGTGACGGCGCCGGGCAGAAGCGGCAGGTCCAGATCCGCGCAGGCCGCGATCAGCGGGTCGGTCAGCCCGGGCGAGACCGCGAATGTCGCGCCGGCGTCCTTGGCGCGCTTGGCGTCGTCCGGGCTCAGCACGGTGCCGGCGCCGACATGGCCGCCCTCGACCCCTGACATGGCGCGGATCGCGTCGAGCGCCGCGTCAGAACGCAGGGTGACTTCCAGCACCGGCAGGCCGCCCGAGACAAGGGCGCGGGCCAGAGCTTCGGCCTTCGCCGCCTGCTGGATGACGATCACCGGGATGACCGGCGCGATGTCGCACAGCGCGCGGCTTTTCCGGGATTGGGTTTGGGGGGTCATGCGTCACCTCGCTGGCAGGATCGCTCCGAACCTGACGCCTGCGGCGGCCGGATGCAAGCGGCTTGGCGCCGGTCGGCTACAGCGTCGCGGGCGACACCGCCGCCGTCAGCACCGCGACGTAATGCACCGCCGCCGCCGTCACCACGAAAGCGTGCCAGATCGCGTTCTGGAACCGCAGCTTTTGCCACAGGTGGAAGATCACGCCCGCCGTATAGAGCAGTCCGCCAATGACGATCAGAACCATCGAGGTCGCGGGCAGATGCATGGCGATGGGCCGGATCGCCAGGATGCCGCTCCATCCCATCGCGAGATAGAGGATCACCGCCAGCCTGTCATAGCGCCCCGGAAAAAGACATTTCACCGCGACGCCGATCCCGGCCATGAACCAGATCGCGACCAGCAGCGTCAGGATCATCGGGTCGCTGGAGGCGCCGGGTTCCAGAAACGGCGTGTAGGTTGCCGCGATCAGGATGAAGATGGCCGAATGATCCAGCCGCCGCATGATCCATTTGAAACGCGATGGCGGCAACATGTTGTAGATGAAAGAGATTGCCAGCGCCCCGATCAGCCCCAGCCCGTAGATCCAGGCGGCCAGCATCGCCGCCTGCGTGCCCCAGACCGTTGTCTGGAAGATCAGCACGGTCACACCGATCAGGGCGGCCACGACGCCGACCCCATGGACGATCGCGTCGGCAAGGGTTTCCAGGAAATCGTAGTCTCGGCCGAAGCGGAATTGCATTGTCATCCCCGGAAGATGGGGCAGGCGGGAAGCCAAGGCAATTCACCCTTTTGGTCAACCCTGCGTGAAAGCGTCGCGGCCGCGCGTCGATGTCGCATCATGGCAAGGGAAAGGCGCAAACGGGCAGCACGGCCTTCGGCGCGCAGCCTATCACGGGACGCAGTCATGTTTGCAGGAAGGGGATCGCCATGACCGAGGATGCCGTCGCCGAACGCCGTGGCCGCCGCAGCGGAGGCGGGGCCGCGCGCCGGGCCGAACGCACGGCGACGCGCTTCGAATATGCGCGCTTCATCAGCCGCAACATCCCGAACCTGGAGATTCTGAACGACGAGGCGCTGGAAATCATCGAGGCCAATGCCGAGACGGTGCTTGCGGAAATCGGCGTGAACTTCGTCGACAATCCCGACGCGCTGGCGCGGTGGAAGGAGGCGGGGGCCGACATCGACGGCGAACGGGTGCGGCTGCCCAGGGGGCTGGCGCGACAGCTTTGCGCCACCGCGCCGGCCAGCTTTACCCAGCACGCCCGAAATCCCGAACGCAATGTCGAGATCGGCGGACGCAATCTGGTTCTGGCACCGGTCTACGGCCCGCCTTTCGTGCGCGATCAGGCCGGCGGCCGGCGCTACGCCACGATCGAGGATTTCCGCAATTTCGTGAAGCTGGGCCAGATGTCGAAATGGGTCCATCACAGCGGCGGCACCGTCTGCGAACCGACAGACGTGGCGGTGAACAAGCGCCATCTGGACATGCTGCACGCCCACATGACCCTGTCGGACAAGCCCTACATGGGTTCGGTGACCCTGCCGGAACGCGCGGCCGATTCGGTCGAGATGTCGAAGATCCTGTTCGGGTCGGATTTCGTCGACCGCAACACGGTGATGACCAGCCTGATCAACATCAACAGCCCGCTGACCTTCGATTCGGTGATGATGGGCGCGCTGGAGGTCTATGCGAGGGCCAATCAGGCCGCGATCATCAGTCCCTTCATCGTCGGCGGCGCGATGGCGCCCGTCACCGTCGCGGGCACGCTGACGCAGGTTCTGGCCGAGGTGATGGCGGGCGTGGCCTACAGCCAGCTGATCCGTCCCGGCGCGCCGGTGATCTTCGGCGCCTTCGTCACCTCGATCGACATGAACAGCGGTGCGCCCACCTTCGGCACGCCCGAGGCCGCCCAGATCACGCTGGGGGCGGGGCAACTGGCCCGGCGGATGGGGTTGCCCTATCGCAGCGCGGGCTCGTTCTGCGGATCGAAGCTGCCGGATGCACAGGCGGCCTACGAGACCGCGAACACGCTGAATATCGGGCTGCTGGCGGGGGTGAACTTCATGCTGCATTCCTGCGGCTGGCTGGAAGGCGGGCTTGTCAGCAGCTACGAGAAATACGTGATGGACGCCGATCAGCTGGGCCTGCTGCACCGGATCGCCGCGGGCGTGGACATGTCCGAGAACGGGCAGGCCATGGACGCGATCCGCGAAGTGGGGCCGGGCGGGCATTATCTGGGCTGTGACCATACGCAGGCCAATTACAAGGAAGCCTTCTGGCGCACCGGCATCCTGGACTACAAGCCCTTCGAAACCTGGGAGGAGGAAGGCGCGCGCGACACGGCGACGCTGGCCGCGCTGAAGGTCGCCAGGATGCTGGGCGAGTATCAGGCCCCCGATCTGGATCCGGGCATCGCCGAGGCGCTGTCGGAATATGTCGCGGGCCGGAAAGCCGCCGTGCCCGACAGCTTCATGTGAGCGGACAGGCCCGTTACCCCTTGCAAAGCGTGCGCGCAGCGTCTATCTGCGCGCTCACTTCACAGGCAGTGGGCGGGCCTTGCGGACAGACATCCCCGTGGGTCCACCGGTTGAGGCAAAAGCCTTCAGAACCCCTGCCAAGGCGCAAACCGGAAAGGACATTGGAATGGCGCTTCCCGAATTTTCCCTGCGTCAGCTTCTTGAAGCTGGCGTCCATTACGGCCACCAGACGCAACGCTGGAATCCGCGCATGGCGGAATTCATCTATGGCGACCGCAACGGCATCCACATCGTCGATCTGACCCAGACCGTCCAGATGCTGGACGCCGCGCTGCAGGTCGTGCGCGACACCGTCGCCAAGGGCGGCCGCGTGCTGTTCGTCGGCACCAAGCGCCAGGCGCAGAAGCCGATCGCGGATGCGGCCGAACGCTCGGCCCAGTTTTACATGAACCACCGCTGGCTGGGCGGCACGCTGACCAACTGGAAGACCGTCAGCCAGTCGATCAACCGCCTCAAGGCCATCGACGAGACGATGGCCGGCGGCGCCGAAGGCATGACCAAGAAAGAGCGCCTGGGGCTGGAACGCGAACAGGCCAAGCTGCAGGCCAGCCTTGGCGGCATCCGCGACATGGGCGGCCTGCCGGATCTGCTGTTCGTCATCGACGTGAACAAGGAAGACCTGGCGATCCTCGAAGCGAAGAAGCTGGGGATCCCGGTCGTCGCCGTGGTCGATACCAATTGCTCGCCCGACGGCGTGGATTATATCATTCCGGGCAACGACGATGCGGCCCGCGCCATCGCGCTGTATTGCGATCTGGCCAGCCGTGCGGCGCTGGACGGCATGACCGCGCAGATGGGTGCCGCCGGTGTCGATCTGGGCGCCCTGTCCGAAACGCCCGACGAGGCGCTGAACGAGGGCGAGGCCGAGGCGAAAGCCGACGAGCAGGCGACGGCCGACGCCTGATCGATCCGGCCCGTCCGGACCCCGGATGCATTTACGGAAACGTCGTCAGGCGGGGATATGCCCCGCCTGACGTGTTGATCAAAGGAGACGGATCATGGCTATCACCGCCGCGATGGTGAAGGAACTGCGCGAGACCACCGGCGCAGGGATGATGGACGCCAAGAAGGCGCTGACCGAGACCGATGGCGACATGCAGGCCGCGCAGGACTGGCTGCGGACCAAGGGCCTGGCCAAGGCCGCGAAGAAATCCGGTCGCGTCGCGGCCGAGGGTCTGGTCGCCGTGGCCGTCAGGAACGGCAAGGGCGTCGCTGTAGAGGTGAATTCCGAGACCGACTTCGTCGGCAAGAACGAGGAATTCCAGCGCATGGTCCGCAAGATCGCCGAGGCCGGTCTGGACGTGCAGAATACCGAGGAACTGAACGCCGCCAGGATCGACGGCAAACCCGTCTCGGAGGTTCTGACCGACGCCATCGCCAAGATCGGCGAGAACATGACCCTGCGCCGCATGGTCAAGGTCGAAGCGCCGCTGGTCGTCTCTTACGTCCATAACGCCGCAGCCGAGGGGATGGGCAAGATCGGCGTTCTGGTCGGTCTGGACGGGGGCGACGAGGAAATCGGCCGCCAGATCGCGATGCATGTCGCCGCGACCTCACCCGCCTCGCTGAGCCAGGACGATCTGGATCCGGCCCTGGTGGAACGCGAGAAGTCCGTCCTGACCGAACAGGCCCGCGAATCGGGCAAGCCGGAAGCGGTGATCGAAAAGATGATCGTCGGCCGGATGGCCAAGTTCTTCGAGGAAGTGACGCTGCTGGGTCAGAAATTCGTCATCAATCCCGATGTCACGGTCGAACAGGCGGCCAGGGACGCCGGTGCCAGGATCGTGGGCTTTGCCCGCGTCGCGGTCGGCGAAGGCATCGAGAAGAAGGAAGAGGATTTCGCGGCCGAGGTCGCCAAGACCCTGGGCGGCGCCTGATCCGTTCCCTGCCGTTTTCTGCGAAGACGCCGGTCAGCGATGGCCGGCGTCTTTCGTCGTTTTGCGACATCGGCCGGGAACGCGCGACATCCGCCGACGACGACAAGACCGCCATCGGCAGATGCCCCCCGTTTCTGACGGGATGCGCGGCCCGGGCAACACTCGGACCCTTGCGCAGGTTCCTGACACATTCTGTGTCACCACTCACGGAACGTCACGATTCAAGGCCGATTTGCCGCAAAGAGAAAGTCAGGCAAACCCTACCCCTATTGGCCTATCCTCACGTGAAGGGGTTCAGGTCTTGGCCGTGCGGGAAAATCTGGTGGGCCAGATGGGCGCGGAGGATGGCGTGGGCGGTCGTATCGGCCCCGATCGCCTGCCGCGCCAGACGCAGATGTTTTTCGACCGTGGCGGCCGCTACGCCCAGGATCGTGCCGATCTCGGCCACCGTCTTTCCGGCCGAACTCCATTCCAGAACCTCGCGCTGACGCTGCGTCAGGCGGGTTTCGACCAGCCGCCGGCCCAGCGTCGCCAGCCGAAGATGCAGGACCGAGGTCAGAATCCCGATCTCGCCGCGCGCGGATTGCCAGGCCGTTTCGGCGCGCTCGTGGCTGATCCCGCCGCCAGGGCACAGCAATACCGCGCCATGACTGCGCGGCACCCTGTTCCTGAGGCTGATGACTCGACCCGCCTCGACGCCGTGATCCATCGCCAGACGGATCGCAGGGTGGATTTCCGCGGCCCCGTCTTCATGCCCCAGGCACGCATCCCGCAACGAGGCATTGCCGGAATTCTGCAGCGCCCAGACCGCCCAGGGCGCGGTGGCCAGCAGCCCCCCGGCGCCTAGCCGTGCGACAAAGCCGTCGGGGAAATTGCCGAACAGGATCGGCTCTTCGCGCAGCACGGCGGCGGGAAGCGACAGCAGGAAGCGCGCGATATAGAGACCGTGTTGAAAACCGTGTTCGCGCAAAGCCGAAAGATAGGCATCGCTTGCCTCGGGCACCGATCGGGCATTGGCGACACGATCAAGATAATTGATCGACATAAATCACTAAACCGAAATAAATTCTTCATTTCGGCGATAGAAATGCAGAATCACGGTGATGCCAAGAAGAATTCGCCCGCCCGACCGCCCTCTTGCCGGTCCGACAAGGGCCGTTCCGCGACCTCTGCTGCCGGCTGGACCTTTGCCGCGCGGATATGCAAAGAGGCGGTGACGGGTAAAACGGCAGGCCGGGGACATGGCGTTCATCATTGCGATCGACGGGCCGGCGGCCTCGGGGAAGGGGACGATCGGGCGGGCGCTGGCCGCCGATCTGGGCTTTCATCATCTTGATACCGGGCTGCTCTACCGGGCGACCGGGGTGAAGGGCGGCGATCCGGTCGCAGCGGCCCGCGGGCTGGTCGCAGCGGATCTGGCACGCGACGATCTGCGCAGCGCCGAGGCCGGTCAGGCCGCCAGCCGCGTCGCGGCGATCCCCGAGGTCCGCGCGGCCCTGATCGATTTCCAGCGCCGCTTCGCGATGCGCGAACCCGGCGCGGTGCTGGACGGGCGCGATATCGGCACGGTGATCTGCCCGCAGGCGGATCTGAAATTGTATGTCGTCGCCTCGGACCAGGTGCGGGCCATGCGCCGGGCGTCCGAACTGGGCGCCGACCCGGCCGAGATGCTGGCCCAGTTGCAGGAACGCGACCGCCGTGACAGCCAGCGCGCCAGCGCACCGCTGCGGCCGGCCGATGACGCGGTGGTGCTGGACACGACCGATCTGACCATCGAACAGGCGGTCGCCGCGGCTCTGTCAGCCGTCGGCCGGCGTCGCGCCACCTAGCCCCGCTTGCGCGCCGCGCCGCGATGCGCAAGGATCCCCGGGCATCACGAGGAGGGTCCGATGAACATCGCCGCGCGCAATCCCGATTCCGTCATCGACGGTGTGTTCATAGACAACGAATGGCGCCCCTCGGCCAGCGGCGAGACGCTGCCGGTGATCGACCCCGCCACCGGCGAGGCATTCAGCCGCATCGCCTCGGGCAATGCGGCCGATATCGACACCGCCGTCGCCGCCGCGCGACGTGCGCGCAATGGCGCATGGGGCGCGTTGAGCGCGACCGAGCGCGGCCGCATCCTGTCGCGCGCCGCCGCCCTGGTTGCCGGGGCGGCCGGGGATCTGGCGGCGCTGGAGGCGCGCGATACCGGCAAACCCATCTCGCAGGCGCGCGCCGATATCGCGGCGACGGCACGTTATCTGGAATTTTACGGCGGCGCGGCGGACAAGTTGCATGGCGACACGATTCCCTTCCTGCCCGGCCATTTCGTGACCACCGAATACGTGCCCTTCGGCGTGACCGGACATATCATCCCATGGAATTATCCGGCGCAGATGTTCGGCCGCACCATCGCCGCTGCGCTGGCGATGGGCAATGCCTGCGTGCTGAAACCGGCCGAGGATGCCTGCCTGACGCCGCTGCGCCTGGCCCAGATCCTGTGCGATGCGGGGCTGCCCGCCGGGGCGCTGAACTGCGTGCCGGGACGCGGTGATCGGGCCGGGGCGGCGCTGGCCGCGCACCGCGGCATCGACTTCATCAGTTTCACCGGCAGCCCCGAGGTGGGCGCGGCAGTCCAGCAGGCGGCGGCCGGCCACCATATCGGCTGCACGCTGGAACTGGGCGGCAAATCGCCCCAGATCCTGTTCGACGATGCCGATCTGGACCGTGCCATGCCGGTGGTCCTGAAGGCGATCACCCAGAATGCGGGACAGACCTGTTCGGCCGGGGCGCGGCTTCTGGTTCAGGACGGCATCGCCGAGGCGGTGACGGAACGCCTGCGTCGCGATTTTCCCGCCCTGACCGCAGCCCCGCAGGATGCGGATCGCGATCTCGGGCCGCTGATCTCGCCGAAACAGATGCAGCGGGTCCGCCGCTTTTGCGATCGCGCCGATGCCGATGGCATCCCGCTGATCGCCGAGGGCCGGATCGATCCGCAGGCCGCGCGGGACGGCAATTTCGTCGCCCCCCGCGCCTACGGCCCGGTTCCGCGCGATCACCCGCTGGCGCAGCAGGAGGTGTTTGGCCCGATCCTGTCGTTGATGACCTTTTCCGACGAAGCCGATGCAATCGCCCTTGCCAACGATACCGATTACGGCCTTGTCGCCGGGGTGTGGTCGCGCGATGGCAGCCGCGCCATCCGAGTCGCCCGGCAGATCATGGTCGGGCAGGTCTTCGTGAACGCCTATGGCGCGGGCGGCGGGATCGAGTTGCCGTTCGGCGGCATGAAGAAATCAGGCCATGGCCGCGAAAAGGGGTTCGATGCGCTCTACGAATTTGCCGCGACCCGGACCATGGTGATCCGCCACGACTAGGGGTCGGCGTCGGCACCACCGCCGGGTGCGCGGCTTGGACGCCGAATCCCGGCGCCCGCAGCGACAACCCGGCGCGCGCTGGCGCGCCGGGCACGTGATCACCGCCAGCCGAGGGCAGGGGCCACGTGTTTCAGAATCGCGTCGAGGACATGGACGTTGTATTCGACGCCCAGCATGTTCGGCACCGTCAGCAACAGCGTATCGGCCTCGGCGATGGCTTCGTCCTGGCGCAGCGCCTCGACCAGCCGATCCGGTTCATCCGCATAGGAGCGGCCGAAGACCGCGCGGAAATTGTCGATATTGCCGATCTGGTCGCTGTCCTTGCCGCCGCGTCCGAAATAGCGCCGGTCCATGTCGCTGACCAAGGCAAAGATCGAGCGGCTGACCGAAACGCGCGGGTCGCGCGCGTGTCCGGCCTCGATCCATGCCGCGCGATAGGCGCGGATCTGGCGGGCCTGCTGGACGTGGAACGGCTCGCCCCCTTCATCGACCTTCAGGGTCGAGCTTTGCAGGTTCATTCCCATCCGCGCGGCCCAGACCGCCGTCGCATCCGAGGCCGATCCCCACCAGATCCTGTCCCGCAACCCCTCGGAATGGGGTTCCAGGCGCAGCAGCCCGGGTGGATTGGGAAACATCGGGCGCGGATTGGGGCGCGCAAAGCCCTTGCCTTCCAGCTGTTGCAGGAAGACCTCGGTATGGCGGCGGGCCATGTCCTGGTCGGTTTCCCCCTCGGCGGGCTGATAGCCGAAATGCCGC
>CERQ01029058.1_pt1 | contig 12090 bp, 12 predicted proteins | sample 530711 | NCBI WGS metagenome assembly CERQ01 (sample SAMEA2620882, study PRJEB7988) | marine metagenome | biome: marine biome (ENVO:00000447); feature: mesopelagic zone (ENVO:00000213); material: "saline water (ENVO:00002010), including plankton (ENVO:xxxxxxxx)" | depth 850 m | reverse complement strand
AACCTTGAAGGTTCTATGGGATTAATAATTAACAGACAAATTAATATTAAAACTAAAGATCTTTTTCATAGCCTAGACCTTAAAGTAGAACTCAAACTTGTACAAAGTAAACTGCTAATGGGGGGACCAGTTAACCCTGGAGCAGTTTTTGTGTTACATCCAACTGGAAAAAAATGGGATTCAACTATTTTGGTTAATGAAGAAATAAGTTTGAGTACTTCAAAAGATATTCTGGAATCTATTGCTTCAGGGAAAGGTCCAAATAACTACCTTATCTCTCTAGGATACTCGGGATGGACTGCAGGACAACTTGATTATGAATTAACTGAAAATGCTTGGATTACGGCACCTGCAAAATTAGATATTATTTTTAATACCAAAATAGAAGATAAAGTGTCTGCTGTTTCTAAGGAATTAGGTTTTGATGTAACAATGGTAAGCCCAGATTATGGGAATGCTTGAATGAAGAGAATAGGAAACCTTTTTATCGTCCTATTAGCTACCTCAACTTGTTTGATCTCTTGTTCTGAACAAGTTTATGAATACGAAGACATGGTAAGACTTGAATCTAAGGCTTTGAATCAAAACCTCTCCGAAATCGAGATAAAAAAATGGGCAATTTATCTCTCTAACTGGAGCAAACCAGATTTCTATAAAAAGGAAATTCAGAAATTTTTACAGAAAGATTCAATAAAGTTTCCAAAGAAAAGATCTATTCTTTTCATAGGAAGTTCTAGTATCGTTTATTGGAAAAATCTTGAAAAAGATATGCATCCCTTTGAAGTTTTAAACAGAGGTTTTGGAGGAGCCCATATTGCTCATGTAAACAATCATTTTCACGAAATAATAATTCCATACGAACCGAGAGGTATTGTTTTCTTTTGTGGGACCAATGATATAGCCGCGTTGAAATCCCCAATTAAAGTCTTTGATGACTTTCTAATATTTTATAGATCTATGAAGAGTGCATTGCCACAAACAAAAGTTTTTGTTATCGGGGTAAAACCTTCCCTAGCAAGGCATCATCTAAGAGAAAAACAGCTTATTTTGAATAAATTTATATCTGAATTTGCTAATGAAGAGGAAAATTTAACTTTTATAGATGTATGGCAAGAAATGCTTTTAGAGAATAATAAAGCTAATCCTGAGTTGTTTGTCGAAGATGGTTTACATATGAATTCCAAAGGCTATGAAATATGGAAAAAATTGGTAAAGTCTTATTTGGAATCTACGTTTGAGCCTGATAAAAGCTAACCTTCTGGTAAAAGCCCTAAGGCCTTTGGAAACACAAATTCCTCTGAAATAGGCTCTTTTGGACGATTGGGAGGTTTGCTGACTGGAAAAGCTAAAGGAGTTACATCACTATCAATAATTTCCCCAACCCCTATTCCTGCTCTGTCAACACTAAAATGAAACTGATCATCTCTTCTTGTAGAACCTTCGGCAAAGAAAATAACCGTAAAAACAGGCCTATCTTTTTTTGTCTTATTAGGTTTTGCAGTGTGGAATGTTAATCCGTGATGAAAAGAAACATCACCTGCCTTCAACTTAATATATTCAGGTTCCTTTCCTACAACTTGGGGTAGTTTTTCCAATTCCTGTTGAGTAACCTTGCCTTTGAAAATATTTACAAACTTTATGTCTTTCGTCTTATGCGATCCTGAAAAGAAACCCATTTGACCATTTCTTTCTGAGACAGATACTAGGGGAATCCAAGCCGTAATTGTATTGGTCTCTTTTATAGGCCAATAAGCTTGGTCATGATGTATATCCGTTTCTCTACCTCCACTTTCTTTAACCAAAGCCTGATCGTGCCAAATTCTTAATCTTTTAACTCCCAGAAGCTTAGCTGCTGTAGCTGCAATGCGTTGATTAAAAGCTAATTTTCTTATTTCAGGAAAATCTTCCCAAAGATTTTGGCACTGCATTAAGGACTGTTCATACTCTGATTTCTCAGGTAATTCTCTCTTATCAAACCGCTTGCGATATTTAACGGCATCTTCTATAACTTTTTTGTAATGACTTATTTCAGAAGAAGATAAAAGATTCTCTGCAACAACGAAACCGTTTTCGTTAAAATGGTCGATTAAACATTCATCCATAGCATTTTTTTAAAGTGAATAAATTATATAAGAATACAAGCAATCTTAAGGTAGGTCTTTTCTTATTATTTATCAGTATTTTCTCTTATTCTATTACAGCTGAGTCTTTTTTTGATGCTGGTGAATCAAGTTTATCCCTTATCACAGAATCTGATCAGATAAATAGTGGCGAAACAATACTGGTTGGTCTTCAGTTTAAACTGAATCCAGGATGGCATACTTACTGGGAAAATCCAGGGGATGCTGGGGCAGGTGCCTCTGTTGTATGGGAATTGCCACCCGGCTTTACAGCTTCAGAGATTTTGTGGCCTGGACCAGAAAAAATTCCTGTTGAACCTTTAATGACCTACGGGTATGAGGATGAAGCCCTATTACTGACTAAGATTACAAGTCCTCAAATTATTTCTTATCCGGTAAATATAGGGGCAAAAGTTTCTTGGTTTACATGTAAAGACATTTGCCTTCCCCAAGAGGGAGAGGTTTCTATAAAACTCTCTCAAGGCATGAAGTCTAAAAATAAATTCACTTTAACTTTGAAGGAAATGGAAAAAACGGTTCCAACTGTTTTGTCTTCTCCTCATCGTGTAAGCCTTCTAGATAACAAGATTTTCTTACAATTTGAAAGAGAAGAGGCTCAACAAATATCAAGCGCCTACTTCTTTCCTGCTGAATATGGATTGATTAGCTATGTTGCATATCAAAAATTAGAAAGAAATGATAAAAGTTTCAGCCTTGAACTTACTCCAGCTGAAGTTCAAGTTAAAACACAAAACCTGAGGGGAGTTTTAAAACTCAATTTCGATGGGGATTCAGAATACTATTCTTTAGATTTACCTCTTGGCAATAAAGCTGATAACTCCCTTTTGAGATTAAATTTAATTACTGCCCTCTTCTTTGCTTTTATTGGTGGTCTGATATTAAACGCAATGCCCTGTGTTTTTCCTATATTGTCTATAAAAATACTCGGTTTCATTAAGCAAAGCCAAGACTCAAGAAAAAAATTGATCCAACATGGGTTAGTTTTTTCTGCTGGGGTCCTAACAACCTTTCTTGTTGTGGCTGGTCTTCTGCTCTTTCTCAGATCAACTGGAAATTCGATAGGTTGGGGTTACCAATTACAATCTCCATTAGTAATTTCACTTCTTATTTATTTATTTGTAGCAATTGGAATAGTTTTTATGGGCAACTTAGTTTTGGGCAGTCAGTTAGCAAAATTTGGAGTTCTGGCACAAAACCAAAGAGACCTTGCGGGTTCTTTTTTAACAGGAGTCCTGGCCGTAGTGGTGGCTTCACCTTGCACAGCTCCTTTTATGGGACCCGCCTTAGGGATGGCTTTTCTACAACCTGGTTTAGGGTCTTTATTTATTTTTTTGGTCCTTGGGATGGGTTTTGCTCTTCCTTACTTGATGTTAAGTATCTTTCCTCAGCTCCTATCTAAGCTACCTAAGCCGGGAGATTGGATGGAAACCTTGAAACAAGTCATGGCTTTTCCTATGTGGGGATCGGCCTTATGGCTCACCTGGGTTTTAAGTAACCAAGTAGAGCTCCAGTCTGTTTTTGCAGTTCTTATCGGTGCATTGCTTGTTGCCGTTTGTCTTTGGCTACTAGAAAAAACACAAAATTCACAAGGATTCTCTAGAAGTTTGTCGCTTTTTATTTCAATCATTCTATTGGCAATTTCATTTTGGCTTGTCCCCAATTCTTACGATTTAGATAACAAAAAGATACAAGAGCAGGATTATGGGTTTAGTTCAAAAAGACTAGAAAATCTGAGATTAAATCAACAAGCGGTCTTTCTAAATTTTACTGCTGATTGGTGCATCACTTGTAAGGTAAATGAAGCGGTTGCGCTTAATAGAGAATCAGTTAAGAAAACTTTAGCTGATAAGAATATCGTCTACTTAAAGGCAGACTGGACACGTAAAGATCCTGAAATAGCTATGATGCTTGCAAGCTATGGAAGAACAGGTGTACCGCTTTATATATTGTTTCCCCCTCAAGGAAAGCCCATAATATTACCTGAACTATTAACTGAGGACTTGTTATTAGGTTTTATTAATAAAATTAAATAAAAAAAAGAGCCGATGAAATATTTATTCACAGCATTAATTTCATTCTACATTAGCTTTGTTCACTCTTCTGTGATAACAGATGCAGTAGCTCCTGACTTTTCTTTAGTAGATTCCTTTGACAAGACCATTTCCTTATCAGACTTTTCTGGTAATACCGTGGTCCTTGAGTGGACAAATCATGATTGCCCGTTTGTTGCCAAGCATTATAAAACCGGAAATATGCAGAAAACCCAAGAATATGCTAAAAAAAGAGGTGTAATTTGGCTTACAATAATTTCTTCTGCACCGGGCACCCAAGGTCATGTTCTCTCCGATAAAGCTAATGAATTAACCACCTCGAGAAACGCTCTCCCTAAGCATGTTCTATTTGATCCCAAGGGAGACGTGGGATTAATTTATGGAGCTAAAACCACTCCCCATATGTACGTTATTGATGCTAAGGGGATACTACGATATCAAGGTGCAATTGATGATGCAGGAGGTAGAGGATTCAGTTTTAGAAATCTATTAGAGGCAGATAATTACGTTAAAAATGCTCTAAGAGAAATTCAGAACAATAAGACGGTTACAACTAAGGTAAGCAAACCTTACGGTTGTTCTGTCAAATACAAAAGCTAAGCAGCTATATATTTAACCCATTCTTTATCTTTAAATTCTTCTTTTAAAGTGGGATAACCGTTTAGCAACTGTCTATATGTAGGTTTCTCAGGATCTCTAATAGGATGAATATCTCTATTTCCTTTGGCTATATTGCAAGATTTACATGCGGTAACGACATTTTCCCAATTTGAATGACCGCCTTTAGACTTGGGAATTACATGATCTAAAGTTAGTTCCTTCCTAGAATATGTATTGGCACAGTATTGACATTGAAATATATCACGTAGAAAAACATTTGAGCGAGAAAACTTAACGTAATTACTAAATCTGTGATAACGCTGAAGCATAATAATACTTGGTACTCTAAAGGTAATAGAAGGAGAACGGACTAGCCAATTGGCATGATCTTTAATTACAACTACATTCCTTGTAATAATAAGCTTTAAAGCTGTTTTCCAATCAACTACTGAAAGAGGGAAGTAACTTACTGGTTTCCCGTTACCGTTCAATAATAAACAATCTCTAGACATAAAATTAAGAAGCTAACTAAAATATATTATCTAACATTAAGTCTTAAGATTAACTAAAAAAACCTATTCAGGTGCCTTAAAAACAGATCCCAGTTTTTGGCCAAGTGTCATATCACCTGAAAACTTTACCTTTCCTTGCATGAAGGCTTGCATAGCTGCAGACTGGTCTCCTGAAAAAACTTTTTCTAAAGTTTCAAAACTGTCAAAGCTTAGGGTTAGACCAGGATTTTCATCTTCTCCCTCTTCTACTTCTATTGAGTTATTTTTTATAGAAATATAAAAGTTCGTTAATCCTTCTATATTTATCTGAATTAAAGCTTCAATGCCATCTGCTTCTGCAGGAATAAATGAATTTGTTAGTCTGTCTTTTAATTCTTGAAAACTTACCATGATTTTTCCTCTTATGCTGTTTATTGGACTCCATCTTCTCAAATAAAATACAATTTAACTACTAAGTTAAAGAGAAAATACTAAAAAGCAAAATTTAAATGAGTAGAGAAGATATAACTGAGTCTTCATCAGAAGAATTCATAAACAGAATAAATAAGCAAGAAGGAAGGTTGTCCACCCAGATTGTATCCAAATCAAAACATTTATCTGAAGATCAAGAGAAAGCTTGGAACGAAAATGGTTACATACTGATCCGCCAATTCATATCTGAAGATAAATGTGAAGAGATAAATCAAACTGTAATAAGTATTGTTAGATTCATGGTAGAAAGAAACGAAGAATTCAAACATGCTTATATCGATCAAGGTCACATTGGGATTAGAGAAATGAAGCCTTCTAAAAAAGTAGAAAATATAGAGGATGAAATGTCAAAAGTCTTCAGGCTACATCAAAAAGGGATATTTAATGAATTTATAAAACGTGATGATTTACTCAACTTGATAGAAGATATCTTGGGTAAGAATATAGATTGCTTCCTAAGCCAGTTTATTTTTAAAAACCCAGGAGCTTGGGGACAACCTTGGCATCAAGATGCTTCTTACTTTCCTTTTGACAGGTCACCACAAGTAGGGGCTTGGCTGGCTACCAGTCCTGCAACCAAAGAAAATGGCTGTTTGGTAGTCCTGCCTGGATCGCAAAAGGAACCTATACACGAACACCTTCCTGATGAAAGACCAGGTTCAAATTATGGATATACTGAAATCAAAGATCATAATGTTGAGAAAGAAACGTCAGTGTTGCTTGAAACGGGAGACCTTCTTCTTTTTCATAGCTTTCTGATGCATAAATCCCTTGATAATAAATCAAATAAAAGAAGAACAGCCATGGTTTATCACTTTGCTGAAACAGGTACCAAGTTTGGAGAGATAGACAGTCCCACCAACGAATGGATTTCTGTTAGGGGTAAAGGATTGGATACAATATGAAATTTTTTAAATATGGGCTTGCCTTTCTTTTCTTTATTATTCTTCTCTACTCAATCACTGCTAAGGGATTCTTTGGTTCTCTTCCTGAAGATGGTCAAGTTTCTTTAGAAAAGAGACCTCTAGAAACCCTAGAAGAAAACTCAGATAAACAAATTTTCTTTGGTGATCTCCATGTCCATACAACTTTCTCTCAAGATGCATTTCTTTTCAGCCTGCCTATGCTTCAGGGAGAAGGAGCACACCCACCAGCTGATGCTTGTAATTTTGCAAGATTCTGTTCAGCTTTAGATTTCTTTTCTATCAATGATCATGCGGAAGGCATTAGCAAAAAGATGTGGGACGAAACTATTTCATCCTTAAGGGCTTGTGGTTTGGAAAAAAAAGATAAGCCCTCCGACCTTATAGCATTTGCTGGATGGGAGTGGACTCAGATGGGAGATAAACCAGAAAACCATTATGGACATAAGAATATTATTTTAAGAGATCTAGAGGAAGTTCCAGACCGTCCTATTGGTGCTGGAATGACCGGTATAGATATGCTGATTAACTCCCCGATTCTCCCAGCTACTATTTTGTTAGCAGATTTTCCACCAGAAACTATTGATTTCAACTTTCTAAAATACAGGAACGAAATTTACTCAATACCTCTTTGCTCTTCAGTGGAGGAAAAAGATTTTAAAGAATGTAGACAAAATGCAAGTACCCCCAAAGAACTCTTTCAACAACTAGACGACCTGGGCCTTGATAGCCTTGTTATTCCTCATGGCACTACTTGGGGTATTCATGCACCTGAGGATTCAAGTTTAAGCATGCAATTGATCAATGAACAACATGACCCTGAAAAACAAAGATTAATAGAAATCTATTCTGGTCATGGAAACTCTGAGATTTTTAAAGATATAAAACACGTCCTCAAAGACGAAAAAGGAAATAGTATTTGCCCTCCTCCTTCAAAAGATTTTGAACCCTGTTGTTGGAGAGCAGGACAAATAGCTTTTAGTCGGTGTCAGAAATCTGGGGGTAAAAACTGCAATGAAGAAAAGGAAATTACAAAAAAAGAGTTCGTAAACAATATTTCAAATATTTTTAGATTTGGATTGGTTGAAAATACAGAACCTGAAGACTGGAAGCAATGTGGTCAGCTTCAAAATAGCTTTCTTCCAGCGTATACATACCGACCAAAAATGAGTACCCAAGCTGCTTTGGCTTCAGTTAAGACAGAAGATGTAAGAAAGAGATTTAAACTTGGACTGATTGGCTCATCAGATAACCATAAGGCTAGATCTGGTTCAGGCTATAAAGAATTTGCTAGAAAAGCTATGGGAGATGCCTGGGGAGCTAAGAAAAGCCTTACTTGGTTACTCCCTCCTGAGAGAGGTGCCTCTTTTTATTCTACAGGGGGTTTGGTAGCAGTTCATGCTAAGTCGCTGCATAGAGATGAAATCTTTGATAGCCTCTATAACAGAGAAGTTTATGCAACTTCAGGAGAAAGAATCTTGCTTTGGTTTGACCTAATTCACCCTGATATGGGCAGGATTCCTATGGGCAGCGAAATTTCTTTAACTAACTCGGAACTAACTTTTTCGGTTAAAGCTGTAGGCTCTTTTAAACAAAAGCCTGGATGTCCTGACTACGTCCATACATCATTAGACAAAGAAGAGATATCTAGGCTGTGTTTAAATGAATGCTACAACCCCTCTAATGAAAGAAACAAGATAGAAAGAATAGAGATAGTAAAAATAAAAGTTTCTGAAAATATAGATAGTTTGCAAGAGGCTATCGAGGATCCGTGGAAAGTATTTCAATGTAATGATATTGGAGAAGGGTGCAAACTTGAATTTAGAGATTCGGTATTTTTGAATGCTACAGAGGAAATTGTTTACTACATAAGAGCGATTCAGGAGCCTTCTCTGGCTGTGGGAGGTGACCCTCTAAGGTGTAAATTAGATGAAGAAGGAAACTGTATTGAGACGAACCCATGTTACGCAAGTGGATCAAAATTTGATCCTACAGATGATTGTCTGGCACCTATAGGTGAACGAGCTTGGTCCTCACCTATTTTTATCTCTAGCGAAAATTCTAGTTAAGAATGATAGAATAAAAATTAAGCTGGAACTTAAGTGGATTATAACGGTAGTCACATCCTCTCAATAGACCAATTTGATCGTTCAGATATAGATACTCTTTTTTCTGTTGCAGAAAGCCTTGAACCTTTTTCTTTGAGGAAAAAAGCTACTCGAGTACTAGAAGGTGCCATTCTTGGGAGTATGTTTTTTGAACCAAGTACTAGAACAAGAATTAGTTTTGGTGCTGCTTTTAACCTTTTGGGAGGAGCTGTTAGAGAAACAACTGAGATAGAGTCTTCATCTATAGTAAAAGGAGAATCTTTAATAGATACAGCGCAAGTATTGAGCGGATATAGTGACATTATAGTTATGCGACATTCTGATGAAGGATCTGTAGAAGCTTTCTCAAGGGCTAGCAGAGTCCCAGTAATAAACGGGGGAGATGGTTCGAATGAGCACCCCACCCAGGCACTTCTTGATTTGTTCACTATTAAAAGAGAGCTCAACGTTAACAATAAAACTATTGATGGTCTTAGAATAGCTTTAGTAGGAGATTTAAAATTTGGTAGGTCTGTCCATTCTTTAAGTAAAGTTCTATCTTTATACAAAGATGTGACTATAAATTTAATTTCTCCTGAAGAATTAAAACTTCCTTCTCCTTACCTTACCTTCTTAAAAAAATCTGGAGTAAATGTTAACGAATCAGAAAACCTTGAGGAAGGCATAACGGAAGTGGACATTGTTTATATGACTAGAATTCAAGAAGAAAGATTTAAAAAGAAATCAGACGCAAGCAAATACAAGGGACTACTTAGCTTAAATAAAGCAATATACACGGCAAACTGTGAACCCAATACAGTTATTATGCATCCCCTTCCGAGAGACTCTAGACAGGAAGCTAATGAACTGGATTCAGATCTTTACGAAAATCCTAACCTAGCCATTTTTAGACAAGCAGATAATGGTGTAGTAATAAGGATGGCTCTTTTTGCTTTAGTTCTAGGAGTAGTGGATAAAATAAAAGAAACATCAAGAGAAGTGAATTGGCATACTTCTAAACGCCATTAAGTGCTTGTTCTGAATAGTTCACTAAATCTTCAATAGATTCTATTCCAACTGAAAGACTAACTAATCCTTCGGCAATTTAATAAGGCCTTAAACACCGAAAAGGACGCATTATCAAAACAAACCATGGAGACTTCCCCTGTATAATCATAATGCTGGCAAGAAAAATTTAAGGCTTCTACAGCTATCTTTGCAGCTTCTTTCATGGGGTAGCCGTATACTCCAGTAGAAATTGCAGGAAATAAAACTGTTCTGGCACCTACTGATTTAGATAATTTTATAGACTTTTTGTATGCAGAATAGAGAAACTTTTCTTCTTGGTTGCCTCCCCCTTCATAAATAGGTCCAACTGCATGTATTACGTATTTCGCATTTAGATTGAAGGCTTTAGTTATTACGGCATCGCCTGAATCACAACCATTGAATTTTTTTAAAGCTTTTAACAGGTTTGGGCCTGCTGCTTTATGGACTGCAGCATCCACTCCGCCTCCTCCAATAAGCTTACTATTTGCAGCGGTGACAATCACATCTGCTGAATAAGATGTGATATCTCCTGTAAGTATTTTTATATAAATCTCAGGATTTATGGAATTAACCTAGCTTAAAGAAAACCAGTTTATTCCCGTCTAAGTCTCTGACATAAGCTCCATAAAAGGGCTCAGCTCTAACTCCCGGTGCCCCTTCATCACTAGCTCCCAGCTCTAAGGCTTTAGCGTGCATTGCATCAACCTGCTCTCTAGAATCCATAGCAAAGCCAGTCATATTTCCATTACCAACAGTTGCTTCATTACCGTCATATGGAATAAATACGGCAAAAGTGGTTTCGCCGCCTTCAATGCTCCAAAAGAAACTCCTCTCATTAGGACTAAAACTTGTAGCGCCTAATTCTCCTAAAAGACCGTCGTAGAATTCTTTTGCTTTATTTAGATCATTAGTACCTACGGTTACATATCCTGCTATCTTTCCTTTCATTATTCTTCCTTTTATAGCTAATTTAAAGGCTCTGTAGTTTCCAAGGGAACCATGACGTGAACAAAGTCATTATCTTTCCACATTACATAAGGACCTCCAGAATAAGGATCTGTAGGTAAATTACTCATCAAGCTCTCTGGGAGTAAGATCATAAGATGTGGTCCCTCTGCTACCCAGGTACCTTTAGATCTATCAGTATTAGATGGATCATCATTATCCACCGGTATATCACCAACCAACATGTAAGATATTCCAAAAGCTTCATCTTCAGAATTATATGGAGTTTTTTCCATATAAGCTTTTAACCATTTTTGCCAAGCTTTATCAACACACATTGGATTAACATTGTCATTAGGTGGAGTTCCAGGCATGCAAGTCCATCCATTAGATCCTTCTCTTAATATTTTACCGTTTGAATCCATAATAGTAGCTTTAGAGCTCACATTTGATGGCGCAGCTGACATTGCCATTTCCATAATTTGTTGTTTAGAATGTCCAGCTTTCTCAGCAGATTCATGGTGAGCACCAAAAACTGAAACTGCAAAGAAAAGACCCACACTTATTAAGAATTTAAAATACATAATCCCCCCCATAAATTAATAGTTCTAATTCTTTTATACAGCAATTAACAATAATTACAATATTAAGTCTACAAGATTCCTTGGCTTCAAAATTTGTTCTTATTCATGACTCGCCTGTGACTTCTTTAATTAAAAAAGAGGTGTAGTTATAAGTCATTAATTCTTATAGTAACCTTTTGTTAAAAGGGGAAAAGCGAAGCTTGATTTTTTAGCTCACTACGAGCCTTATCTATAGAAATCTTTTTAAATAAAACTTTATCTGAGGGCCTTAATTGACCTATTAAGGGAAGGTCAATTTCTGCAATTTGTAAAACTCTAGGATAACCACCGAGTGTTTGGGAATCACAACCCAAGATTATAGGTAATCCCCCTTTTGGGCATTGGACTGTACCCATGCTCATGGGACTACTGATCATATGATCATTATTAATTAGTTCAATTCTCGTACCTTCCAGTCTATTTCCCATTCTGCTAGAGTCATTAGAAACAATGAAAGGGGATGAAAAAATATCTTTTTTAGATTCATCACTAAGAAAGTTAAATTCAGGACCTTCTATCGCTCTTAATTCCCATTCATTGGTAAAAAAATTTATAGTATTTAAATTTATTTTCTCAGAAGTTTTAATATCAAAATCTGCAGGATCTGTAGAAATAATAGAGCCAACTTGTAGAGGAAGACCTTCGATGCCGCCTAATTTTGCAGGTATATATGTTGATGCGCTGCCT
>CERQ01117480.1_pt1 | contig 12112 bp, 15 predicted proteins | sample 530711 | NCBI WGS metagenome assembly CERQ01 (sample SAMEA2620882, study PRJEB7988) | marine metagenome | biome: marine biome (ENVO:00000447); feature: mesopelagic zone (ENVO:00000213); material: "saline water (ENVO:00002010), including plankton (ENVO:xxxxxxxx)" | depth 850 m | reverse complement strand
CAGTACTTTGAGCTGGCTTGTCAGTACTTTGAGCTGGCTTGTCAGTATTTCCAACAGTATCTAATTTTTCTGTATTATCTTCTGTTGGAGATTTATTAAGGATGAAATCAGAATTATTTTTTTGTGGTAATGCAATACTAATTTTAATACCAACAAGTCCAACGGGGAGAAGAGATTCAACAGATGCAGAAACAACAGATTGAGATGCAGTAAATCCACTTTTTGGTACAACCCCAGCTTTATATTTTTCACAACGTGCACGATCACTTCGCATCTTACCTGCAACAGTAATTTCTACTCCGCGTGCACCAGCACTCATAATAATTCTAGTAGCCCAATTAGCAGCTCTGCGAATCGGTGAACCTCGACTAATCGTTTGAGATAATTTACTAGCCATTATGTGAGCATTTAACTCGGGTACTTTAACTTCAGTTACGGATATTTGTGGATTAGGTAATTTGAATCGTTTCTCAATTGTCATAGTTAAATTTTGGATGCCAGAACCACGCCTTCCAATAACTAAACCAGGTTTATTAACAAAAACGTTTAGAGATGTTCCAACAGGAGTTTTTATTACGTCAACCGAAGAATAACCTGAATCCATCAGTTCTTGACGTAAGAAATCATCTAGTTCAGTAAGGCTAAAATTTTTAGCTAGAATTTTTTGCACCATATTACTTTGTGAGTTCATAAATATCAACCTGCGACAATTTCAACATGAACTAATTCATGAATAAAAGGAGTAGACCTGCCTTGTGCTCTAGGTTTAAAACCAGGTATTTTACGTGCCCGATGAGCAGCAGCGTGAATTATACGAATATTTTTAGTGTCTAAACCTTTGAAATCAGCATTTGATTCAACTTCATTAATTAGATTTGATATATATTGAGCAGTTTTTACAGGAAATTTTCCAGCATGGAATTTTTCTGTCGAAGTACGATGAGCTACTTCTTTTTTATGTCTTCTGAAATGAACAGGTCTTTTTAGATTAATTACATCTTCAAGAAAAGTCAAAGCGTCAGATAATTTTTTACCGGAAATTGAGTTACAAACTTCCCTAGCAGCCTTTGGACTAACATTAATTTCCCTAGCAGAAGCACGAACATGTACTATAGGATTATAATTTTGAAAACTGTATTTATATGTCGGCATGTTCAATCCATTTTTAATTCCATTGTCAAACTGTTAAAAATCAAAGTGAAACCAATATAACCTTTACTATTTGGGAATTATTTGAGTGGTACATATAGACTTGACTTTGAAGCACCAATACCTGGAGTGCCGTGTTGGACTCTCTTATTAGTAATAGCATATTCTCCAATATAGTGACCAATCATAGCAGGTTTTACTTCAACAGGAATAAATTCTTTACCATTATATACATGAATTGTTAAGCCCAACATAGTAGGTAACAAAATAAGATCTCTGGAATGAGTACGAATAGTTTTAGAAGGATCAGTTTGTGCGTCCTTCAGCTCGAGTAATAGTTTTTTCTTAGTTTCAGAAAGATCTCTAGATAAAGAACGTCTTTGACGAGAAGGAAAGAGTTTTAACAATTCATCAAGGGACATTTTTTGTAGTTGGTCCATGCTATGACCTCTATATTTGAACTCTTTAGGCAAGATACTAAACCTCCACACTCCTTGATCTTCTTCTAGCTCTTCCAGGTCCAGTTTTACTAGCTGCAATAGATCCAACCTTACGGCCAGGCGGGGCATTTCTTGATGTTGAAGTACTTTTGTGTGGGCCTTGATGTCTTCCACCGCCAAATGGATGATAATGAGAACCCATAGCTACACCACGTACACGAGGATACAGATGTCCATAAGCTTTAGAATAATGATGTTTATTCCCTGCCTTGAGAAACGGTTTTTCGCGAATTCCACCACCTGAAATAGATCCAATACTAGCTCTGCAATTACCGTTTAGAAGAATGCTTTTTCCTGAACGGAGACGAACAACAGATCCAGATTCAGTTTTTGTATACAATAATGCGGAAGTACCTGCAGTTTTTGCAATAGTTCCGCCATCTCCAGCCTTTCTTTCTATGTTGCAAATTGAAGTTCCTTCAGGAATATCATTTAATTGTAAAATATTTCCATCGTCAAGAGTAGATTTAGAACCAATTGAAATCTTTTGATTAACCTTAAGGCCATTTATTGCAGGAATATAAGAAATGTTATCATCAAAAATAATTTTAGCGAGTGCAACACTTCGACCTCTTTCATGAACTAAATCTTGAACTAAACCGGTAATTGTTTGACGAGGATTAGTAGTTGGATAAGAAGCAGGTGCAATTTTACCTCGTTTATGACTCCTATATCTCATTCCACCTTTTCCTCTTCTTTGAACTAAAATTCTTTTGCCCAAACTACATAACACCTAGTTTAGTGGCCAAATCCAGAGCTGAATAATCAGGACTCAAAGTAACATAGGCTTTTTTACCTTGAATAGTCTTTGCAGTGTTTATAGATTTCACCTTAACTTCATATAGAATACTTAAAGCTTGTTTTATAGTGTTTTTATTTGCGTCATCTTTCACAATAAAAACTAATTTATTGTGTTTTTCAATGCTATCAAATGATTTTTCTGTAATATATGGTTTCAAAATGATTGATGCTGCTTCATCTTCACGCAAGTGATTTCACCATATTATTGAGAGGTTTGGGAATATTTTGAAAAGAACTCTTTGTCCAGATTATTAATCGTCCAGGTTGTGTTCCTGGAGCAATGTCATTAAGATTAAGATTCTTAACGTCTAACAAATCAACACCAAAAAGATTAGAGCAAGCAGATTGTAACCCTGAAGTCTGTGAACAAATAATTAATGGTCCTTTCTTTATTTTTTGGGTTCTTCCTCTCAATCTGGATTTTCCAGATCTTGTACGTGTTTTTGAAATTCGTTTAATTTCTTCGCCTAGTCCTAGATTGCGAAGTGTTAAAAGTACATCTTTACTTCGGCTCAATGATTCAATCTCATCTACTACAACTATAGGAAGATTTAATGAATCATTAATTTTGTGTCCGCGGGAGATAACAAATTTTTTATTTGTAGAAGTAGAAATTGCAGATATAAGAGCTAAACGTCTCTCTTTTTTATTTAATTTTTTATGTATTGTTTTAGAGCTTACAGGAGGATGAGCTATACGGCCTCGAACTACTGATGCAACACCTGCAGCTACTCCTGATCTTGTTCCTCGACTAGATTTAACACGAGATATTCTCGACATACCTCGTCCTGTGTTATATGATTCAGTACTTCCTCGTTCCCCAGCTAGAGGATCAGTACCATTGGGAACAAACATATGAGATTCTATGGCAACAGCTGCTCGATGTATAAGCTTTGGATTATATGGCGCAGAAAAGATTTTCGGTAATTGAATTTTATCTATTTCTTCACCATCTAAATTATATATTGCAACAGACATTATGAAAATTCTCCCTCGATCGTGCTAATATGTATAATTTTGGGTTCTTTAATTTTATCAACATTACTACGAACAGGATATCGAATAGTGAGTGGTCTTTTAGATGGACCAGGTAAAGAGCCTTTAAGAATTATATAATCACCAGGAATGACACCAAAATGATCAAAGCCTCCTTTCGGAGTTACACTTTGAGATTGGTCATTACCAGTCAATAAAATTTGTTTATTATACTCTGTTCTTTGATGAAATCCCATTTGACCTGCCCGTGGAACAGTATACATAATATTCCGAGGATTCCAGGCACCAACAGTTCCAACCTCACGAACTGTTTTTCTGGATTTATGTTGTTTCTTTTTAATTCCAAATCTTTTTACTGGGCCTTGCCATCCCTTGCCTTTTGTAATACCAGCTACATCAACGGACATTCCGGGTTTAATTATTTCATGTACTGAAATTTCTACGCCTAGTTTATTTTTTAAATATTCAAACTGAGAAATCAAATCCCCTCCACCAACTCCAATTTCAATTAGATAAGGTTTAATCTGAGAAATACCTGCCTTTTTAGGCAATATACAAATAAGCGCTGTAAATTTATAAATTTTATCAATACTTGTTTCAATTTTATTAAGTTGTGTTTTAAAATCACATTTCAATTCTTTCTTTCTAGATAATTCTTTTGGAAGTTTTTCGCTATATACTTCACCAAGCACTTTGAGACCATCAATTGTATTATAATAAGCTCTGATACCGGTAATAATAACAGGAGCACACGAAACTACAGTAGAATGGTTAGAAACCATTTGACCAAAAGTTGGTGATTTTTCTTGATTATCTATTGACAATATATGAAGAGAGGCTGCTTTGAAAGCCATAAATCCTAAAAGTGTGGGTTCCTTTGAGTTTATAGTAGGCCAAGTTCTAGTACGAGCTATAAGAGAACCTTTTCTAGCTCTAGGGCGATATGCCATAGAACCGTGCCGCGGTGATGAATGTGTTCTGTGTCCCAAATTTTTACACTTTAGTTAAGTTAGAAAAACTTTAAATATATTTTTAAGCCTTTTGAAAAATAAAAAACCGTCATAAGGATTCAACTTTCCAGATATAATGTCCAGAAAAACCACCAATTCGTACTACTAATTTTTTAGTTTCTAATTCCTTGAGAAATCTCAAAGCTACAGATGCATTTACATTCAAAACCTTTGCAGTTCCATAAACGGTTAACGCTTTTGTATTTCCAAAGACCTTTTTTAAGTTTTTTTCATCAATATCGGGTAAAAATAGATTACGGCCCATGATTTGTTCACTATCAAAGCCTTTTTTCCCAGATTTTTGCGGAGTTTTGGGTTCACTATCAAAGCCTTTTTTCCCAGATTTTTGCGAAGTTTTAGTCTTATCCCGACCCTTTGATGACATATATTATAAACAGAAAATGGCTAAAATAAACCTTTTTAATTTTTATAAATAGTCATATTAATAATATTTAAAATGAGATATTTATTGTGGACTATAGACTAATAGCAGAAACATATTCACAAATGGAAGAAACACAAAAGCGTTTGAAATTAATCGAACTATATTCAAAATTACTTAAACAAACCCCGTCAAATATCATTAACAAAGTAATTTATTTGACTCAAGGAAAGATCCATCCAGATTTTTTAGGATTTGAATTTGGTATGTCAGATAAACTTATCATCAAATCACTAGGAAAAACAACTTCGAATTCACATGAAAAAATACAAGAATATTATAATAAAGTGGGAGATTTAGGAGAAGTTGCAAAACAATCGATAATGAATAATGCACAAACTACCTTAACAACAGAACAATTAACAGTCGAAAGGGTCTATGAAACATTTGAAAAAATAGCAAACACCAGAGGTTCTGGTTCAATTGAAATGAAATTATCTCATTTATCAGGTCTTCTATCTGACGCATCAGCAGTTGAAGCAAAATATATAGTCAGAACACTAAATGGAAAGCTTCGATTAGGAATTGCAGATTATACAGTCTTAGATGCTTTATCACTTGCATTTACTAATAATAGACAAAACAGAACAATATTAGAAAGAGCATATAATATCTCCAGTGATTTAGGAAAAATTGCATTAATCCTTGCAACAAAGGGGTTAAAACCGGTTCAAAATGTTGAAATCGAGGTTGGAAACCCAATAAGACCAATGCTTGCAGAGAGACTAAGTTCGTCACAGGAAATTGTTGATAAAATTGGAAAAAGTATGAGTTTAGAATATAAATTAGATGGAGAGAGATTGCAGATTCATGTAAATAAAAAACAGGTAAAGATTTTTTCAAGAAGATTAGAAGATATAACAAATCATTATCCAGATGTTTCTGAAATATTTAGTAAGATTGATGTTGACAATATAATACTAGAAGCAGAGGCAGTGGCAATAGATAAAAAAAATGGAGCATACTTACCGTTTCAAGAACTTATGCATAGAAGAAGAAAGCATAAGATTAAAGAAGCAGTTAAAAATTATCCAGTATCAATTAATTTATTTGATATAATATTCTTGAATGATGAAGACTTAACAAATTCTAGTTATGAGAACAGACGAAAGATTTTAACCAGAATAGTAAAAATGAATAAGAAATTAGATATAATTCGTAATAAAATTATTCAAGATGGTGAAGAAATAGATAGTTTTCTTGAACAGGCAATAAAAGAAGGGTGTGAGGGATTAGTAATCAAGAATCTACAAGGAATTTATAGAGCAGGAGCAAGGGAATATCTATGGATTAAGTTAAAAAGAGAATACAAATCAGAAATGTCAGATACTTTAGATTTGGTAGTAATTGGCGCAATATATGGAAAGGGTAAAAGGGTAAACAGATACGGCGCATTACTTTTAGCTTCATATGATAAAAAAGAAGATCTGTTTAGAAGTTTTTGTAAAGTAGGAACAGGGTTTTCAGATGAACAATTAAAGACAATCTACGAGAAACTTCAAGAAAGCAGATTAAAGAATAAACATGCAATGGTAAATTCAAAAATGGAGGCAGATATCTGGTTTAAACCTAATATTGTATTGGAGATTAGCGGTTCAGAAATAACTATAAGTCCAATTCACACATCAAATTTAAATGAAATAAAGACTGGTTTTGGTTTAGCACTTCGTTTTCCTATTTTCACGGGTAGGATTAGAGAAGATAAACAGCCAAACCAAGCCACATCTACAACAGAAATCGTAAATATGTATAATAAACAAAGTAAAAAAATTACACATTAATTTTTGACATTAACTTTTTTTATATCCTATACTATCATAACAATATGTTTTCTGGACAATCTGAAGAACAAGCAAGAAGAAAAATACTTGCAGTATTACTTGATGAGACTAGAAAAGTTCTAGAATCAGCAAGAGAATTAACAAATGTATATAAATTTGTAACCGAAGGGAAAAGAAAGGATATAGAATTATCTATAATAAAAATTAGTAAGGCTGAAGATGAAATAGAAAGTTTTCGTAGAGCCCTTACAAGAGAACTTGCGGAAGTAGGCAGTATTATTATGAATCGAGAAGACTTACTTAGAACATCATATGAAATTGAAGAAATTGCCGGATATTCAAGCGGTATTGCATTTAGACTATCTATTATAGATAATAAAGCATTAAAAAAAGGGAAAATCAAGGAAGAATTTAGTGATTTAATAGAAACAACTGTTGAATTAGTTCAAAAACTTAGTGAAATGATCAGAACATTATCAACCAACCCTAGTACGGTTATGGATATAGCTCAAGATTTACAAAAAATTGAAAGAGAGACAGATACTAAGTATAGAGAAATAGTAAAAAGAGTTATGAAAGAAATCCCAGATCCAAAAAATGCAATGATGTTAAAAGATGCAGCAGAACATATAGAGGAAATGGCAGATAGATGTCTAGCAGCATCTGATTCAATTACTGTAGTGGCTATTGGATTTTAATATGCCTAAAAAAATCTATAAGGGAGAATTAGTCGAGAATAGAATAGTGGTTTGGAATTTAGAATCATCGAGAAAAATTTTCTCAGATAAATATTTTGGTAAACCTCTAGGCATACCAAAGCCTAAGGGCGATGACTTTAATGCTCCGCTAATTTTAGATTTAATTGAAGGTTATCATCTGCTTGAAAAAAAGAAGATTAAAATTTTTGATAATGAAACTGGTAAATTAGTTTCTAAACGCAAACTACACGAAAAATGTGAAAAAGAATATACTATATTTAAAGAGAAATCAATGGTATATAATGAATTAAGAAGATTAGGATATATTGTAACTCCTGGGATAAAATTTGGTAGTGATTTTGCAGTATATGAACATGGCCCAGGAATAGATCATGCACCTTATATAATTCAGGTAATGATACCAGAATCTGATTTATCAGCAACAGGAATAGTATTAGCAGGGCGTTTAGCAACAACTGTGAGAAAAAAATTTTTGATAGCAATAGCAGATGCGAGAATAAAGCAAGTCGAATTTTTGTCTTTCGACTGGTGGAGAGCATAAAATATAACTAGTTTTTTTTATTAGGAGAATAAAGGCAGTAGTAATTTTAATGAAAGAACAAAAAATGAAAGGAGTTGTTCAAGAAGATGATTTTATTATTCTATTTTTGAATTCTCGAAAGAAATGGTTAATACAAGTGAAAAAGGATAAAGAAATTCACACACATGCAGGGTTCGTTAATGGAGAATCTCTGATTGGAAAAAGCTATGGAAGTGAAATAGTTACAAATACAGGAAAAACTATGTATATTTTAGATCCAAAATTAAGTGATTTTATTTTAAAATCTAAGCGTCCTACTCAAATTCTTTACCCAAAAGATATAGGAATGATAATCAATTGGACTGATTTATCACCTGGAAAGAATGTCCTAGAAGTAGGAACTGGCAGTGGTTCATTAAGTTGCTATATTGCCAATGTAATACGACCATCGGGGCATTTATTTTCATATGAAATCAGAAAAGACCATTATAATGCTGCGCAAAAGAACATATCAAAGACAGGTTTATTGAATTATATGACATTAATTAATAAAGATATAAAATTAGGAATTGAACAAAAAGATATGGACGTGGCAATAATCGATGTGGGAGATCCATGGTCTGTAATAGATATAATAAAAAATAGCATGAGGTTAGGTGGGTCACTAGCATCAGTTTCACCTACTGTTAATCAAGTTGAAAAATTTGTGATTGAATTAATAAATCATAAATTTATAGATATTGAAACATACGAAGTTTTGGTAAGAAAAATGGAAGTTAGAGAGGGAAAAACCAGACCTGCGATGAGAATGATTGGCCATACAACATATTTAACCTTCGCAAGGAAAGGTTTAGATAACAGTTAAGGTTTGCAAAGTAAAGTGAATGAAAATGAAATCAGACATTATTGAAGATATATCATTTTTACTATATTTTATCCCAATTATTTTATCTGCAGGTAGTTTTATCTGGCAAATTACAGAAAATAATTCTTATTTAGATGCATACTTGTTTGCAACAAGGAATTCATTAATATTCACAATTTCAGTGGTGGCAATTGCCGGGGCAGTGTTACTAGAGATAAATTATACTGCTGTGGAAAAGAGATACCACTTATTAGTAACTCATACGAAGCGAATGAGAAGTATTGGAATAACTATATTATTGTTATCAATTATTGGTTCACTATTAGCATCAGGAAGTTTGCTAGCAATTGGAACTGCAACTGGTTTATTCTTAACTGCGAGATTTCCAATAGCATTTGCAGCAATAATGTTTTTGCAATCAGCATTTTTGCGAGTGCCTTTTACTAAAAAAGTAAAAGAAGAAAAAATGATGATAAAGTTAATCAGTGTTATTTGTATTTTTCTTGTGCCAATAGTTTATTATACAGGTAATTTACTTAATTTACCACTTGTAATTAATTTAACTACATCATTGTTATTTGTAATATTTGGAATTTATTTATTCCCACGAACAAAATAATTTTATGAAATGAATTTTTGATATAATTCATTTATATTTGTAATTACATAATTTGGTTTTTCAGCAGTTGTTAATTTATCAAAATCAAATCTATTTTGGTTTGTCACTAAAATACTTTCAATTCCTACAGAATTAGCACCTGAGATATCTGAACTAATATTGTCACCAAACATAACAGATTCGCTAGAATTAACACCGATACTAGATAGTACTTTTTCAAATATTTCAGGATAAGGTTTGCCAATAAATGTAATTTTTTTGTTTGTAGCACAACTAATAGCTTCAGCTAAAGCTGCTTCTCCAAGAAAAAATCCTTTATCTCCTAAATAATTACCATAAAATTTTTTTGTTGTGCCTGAACAAAGTAATCGAGAACCTTCAGATACTAGACGCATAGCATGATTAATTTCAGCGAAAGTAACATTTCTATCAGCCCCAATAGCAACAATATCAGCATCAGATCCTTCAGCTATATTTATTCCTGCATCCTCAATATCTTTCTTTAACCCCCACTCACTAATTACGAAACAAGTTGCATGAGGAAAATTATCTTTAATATACAAAGCAGTTGTTGCCCCAGATGTAAATACCTCGTGTTCTTCAATAGGCAAACCCATATCCAATAATTTACGATAAACTATTTGCCTTGGTTTTCTTGAAATGTTTGTTATAATGGCAATTTTCTTATTATGTTTTTTTAATAGAGAAATAAAATTAGCCGTATTAGATAAACCATGTCCTTCATCAATATTATCAGTTAATACACCTTCTACATCAAACAAAAACCCTTTTTTTTTCAATAATTCCTTCATTTTACAATCACAATGAAATTACAATTATATTTATCAAAGATGATTTAATTAATTTTATGAGCAATAAAGGTTACAATAATCTAACACAGTTAAAAAACGATATTCAAAAATGTAAAAAATGCGAGTTGTATAAATCAAGAAAAATTGCAGTACCTGGGAATGGTCCAAAAAATGCAAATGTCATTCTCATTGGGGAAGCACCAGGAGCCGAAGAAGATACAAAGGGAAAACCTTTTTGTGGAAGAGGAGGTAAATTATTAGATAAAGTCTTAATAAATAATAATTTGTTACGAAAAAAAATGTATGTAACTAATATAGTTAAATGTAGACCACCAAATAATCGTAAACCAAAAAAAGAAGAAATACAATCTTGTAGTGAATATTTACAAAATGAAATAAGGTTAATCAATCCAAAATTAATAACATTGTTAGGAAGAACAGCTGTTGAAAATATTCATAAAAAATTACCAATTTCAAAAAATCATGGGAAAATTAGCTATAAATCTAAAAGAAAATTTTTAATAACTTATCATCCAGCAGCTATATTAAGAAATCCAAAATTAAGTAAAACATTTAGTAATGATCTTAAAAAAATAAAATCGTATATTGGGTCGAATAAAAAAAATGATCAACATCAAAAACATACTTAAAAATATTAGAAAGATGATTGATAATGAAAATCAAAATGAATTAACTACACTAGGAAAAATAAGTAAAGAAAATGATCCATTTAGAGTATTAATATCGACTATATTATCATCTAGAACAAAAGACGATATTACATTCAATGCAACTAAACGTCTATTTGAACAATATAAGAACGCGAAAGAACTATCCAAGGCGAACATATCGGATATTAAAAGACTTATCAAACCTGTTGCGTTCTATAAAACTAAACCAAAGAAAATAAAACAAGTGGCAAGGATTATCTATAAAGATTACAATAATCATGTGCCAAGTGATATGAATCAATTATTAGAATTGCCATTAGTCGGTAGAAAGACAGCAAATTGTGTATTAGTATATGGATTTAGAAAACCTGCGATACCAGTTGATGTTCATGTTCATCGAATTTCCAATAGATTAGGCATAGTAGAGACTGAGATTCCTGAAGAAACAGAAATTGAGTTGACAAAAATAGCGAAGAAGGAATATTGGTTACAAATTAATGAATACTTTGTTCGTTTTGGACAGTTAATTTGCAAACCTGTGAATCCAAGATGCAATATTTGTTTGTTCAACAACGAATGTCAATATGCAAAAAATAATTTCCAGAAGAAATAGAATTAAAAGAATTAATCAGTCCAATTATGAGCTTCTGCCCAAATCTTTACCGTCTCAGGATATATACCATGTAAAAGTTTTTTGAGTGCATTTGCATATTGTTGAATTTCCCATTGTGCAGTATGTTCAGCACGTAATTCAATAAAATTCATAATTGCTTGGAAAGATGCAGTCCAATAAACTTCAGTATATTGATTCAATGGTAAAATCATACGAGCTTGTTCTTTAGCAACTCCTTTATCTAACAAATTATTATATGCATTTTGTGCATTATTCATGAAAGCTTCAAATATATTTGAACAATCTTTGGCAGCAGCGTCAGAAAGAACTCCTTCAGAAGCTTGTTTATTATCTTCGGATTGTTTTCTCCAATTTTCTGGCATGTAAAAATCTTTAACGGGTACATAACGCCCACTAATTTCATTCCAAGCGTGATCTTTTGTTGCTGATGAATTAGTAGTTTCTATACCAACAACATGTTTATACCATTGTCTCATGACGAATTCTGGGGCTTTAATATGAAATTGAACCATCATATGACGAAATGGAGAATAATGTTTGTTTTTAGCAAGATATCGAACTAATTTTCTATCACCGTCAGAATATGTAGTTTT
>CERQ01110012.1_pt1 | contig 12177 bp, 7 predicted proteins | sample 530711 | NCBI WGS metagenome assembly CERQ01 (sample SAMEA2620882, study PRJEB7988) | marine metagenome | biome: marine biome (ENVO:00000447); feature: mesopelagic zone (ENVO:00000213); material: "saline water (ENVO:00002010), including plankton (ENVO:xxxxxxxx)" | depth 850 m | reverse complement strand
AATTACCGTTGGAAGCCTGTCTGGGCCGAACGGTACTCCCCATATCGGGACTACTGTGACGGTAAGTACGGTAGACGGTGTTCAGGTGGCTCAGGGGGATACCGATATAGCCGGGGATTTGCGGTTAGAGATTCCGCCAGGGGACTACATCTTTACTCTTTCGAAGAGTGGGTTTGCTTATACGACGAATAACTTCACGCAAGAGGTCTACAACTCCAGCGTCATCCCGGCAGACCCAAACCTCTATTCTGTCGCTGGTGACACAGGCGTTCAGGCGATGCACCTAATCACGGAGGTGTTCGAACCGACAGTCACCTCCGCACCTGCCCCGGCCAGTATGTGTACTCTTTACGCTACGTTGTTTCGGATGGACGGAACCCCTGTTCGCCACGCAACCGTTCATGTCGGACTGGTTCACCGCCCCCAGTTGTTTAGTGGGACGGCGGTATTTGATACCCAGAGAGTCTATAAGACAGATTCTAACGGTTATGTTGAGTTCTCACTGGTTCAGGGAATAAAGGTAGAGATCTCTATCGCACCTCTTTCATTACGTAGACGTATTGATGTTCCTTCTTCTGCTGGACCGACGAATTTGCTGACGTTGTTATCGGGTGCTGATGACCCGTTCGATATTATTACTCCTAATATCGCAATCGCACCCAAGAGGACTATATAATGGATGATATTAATTTTGATAAGGGTTCCGCTCTGGAGATTCTTCGGTATACTGCTAAGACCGCCGCTGCCCCTGCTGTAGGAATAGGGGGTCCTCCCCCCCAAGAACCTGGTCCCCTGGTTCCGGGTGGCGGCGGTACTCTTGGGGGCTCGAATAACCCCCAGATGCAGACAGGCTGGGCAGCGGGCGCTATGCGCAAGTCCCTCATTAAGAAGTTCACTGCTAACGCCTCTAAACAACAATCCCAAAATGTAAATGTCGCTGCCTCTAAGCAGGTTGGCGGCATGGGTAGCGGTATGCCGAAGATGTCCTCTATCGGCAAGCACCTGGAGAAACAGGCATTCCTCCCAGCACTAGGGAGAGCGGCCGCAGCGGCACGACCCCTTGCACAAAGAGGTCTTGCTGCTTTGAAGTCGGGGGCGGGCAGGTATGGCAAGTGGGCTTCGAAGCCTGCTGCCGCCGCGAAAGAGCCAATCCTCAAGTCACCGTTCTCGGTTCCAAACAAGTTCGCTCCATACATAGAGCCAGCAAAGGCCGGTTGGCTTGAGCGGGCTAAGTGGTTTGGTTCAGGTACGGGAGGTAGGAGCATCTATAGGAGCAAGGAGACAGGCCAACTCATCCAGGGCGGGATGGGACCTCTCGGGAGAGCCCCCAAGGGTTATGAGTTAGCTACGAAGTACCACCAAACAGGCGGAATCATTCCCTCAGCGATCAAGAAGGGAATTCGGGGTACTGCTGGTGGGGCAGCAGCAGGTTATGGCGGTAGTTATGTAGCCAATCCTGGTGAGTGGTCTTCTCTCAGGTCCGCTGCGAAGACGATCACAGACCCAAGACGTAGAGAGATGGCGCGGTTTGGCGGGAAGCTTGGCTTAGGATTTTCTTCGATACCCGGCTTTGCTGTCTCCGGGGTTGGTAGTCAAAAGCTGATGAAGCATAAGGGCCTTTCTAGGGCGAGGTCATTAGGAACAGGTAAAGGCGGGCGCTGGGACCAGACAGGTCCTAAGGGCGGGGATTACCTGGATATCCTTAAGGGGACGGGGAAGCCTGGTCTGGACGCGAAAACTACCGCTACTCTGGACGACATCAGTAGAATGACTAGAGCGAGCAGAAAAGCTCAGACCAAATGAGATCTTGGGTCATAACCCGGGGCGTAGGCCCCCAAGACAGGGATGCTACTAATGGAATTTGATAAGCGTACTATAGAGTCTTTTTCTAATGAGTTGGTCTTGATTGACTCTGATATGGAGAAAGCGGCTTTTTCACTTTCTGGTGCCGGGAGAGCCGTGGGGCGAGGAGCTAAGCGTGTTGGTCAGTGGGCAGTTAAAAACCCAGTAGAGGCAGCCCTGACTGCCTCCATGTTCGTTCCTGGGATGAATGTTGTCGGGGCCGGGCTACGAGGAGCATCTCTACTCGCAAAAGGTGGGATGGCCGCCTATAGAGCGCGTAAGGCATATCAAGCCGCCAAGGGCGGAACGACAGCATTGAAATCCTACCGCGCAGCAAGAGCAAGCGGAGCACCAGCGCAGGCAGCGTTCAAAGGTCTCGGCGCATCAAGCGGCGCGGCTAGTAATATGGCCAAGGCTCGAAACCTTGCGTCAGGAGCGAAGTCTCTACGGAATCAGGCGGGTCGGACTGTTCGAGGCGGTATGCCTTGGAATCGAGCAGGGGCAGGAAGTATAGGCTTTGGCGGTAGCTGGACAGGCGGGGCAAAAGGAGTGAAGTCTTTTTCCGGCCTATCAAGGGGAGGCAAGGCGCTTCGTGTAGGAGGAGTCGGTCTCGCGGGAGGATTTGGGGCACAGGAAGCGGCTAAGGTTACGAACATCGCCAGAACCCCAGCACGGCGAGCCACCAAGGGCGGGGATTACCTGGCTATCCTCAAGGGGACAGCACAGCCTAAGTAGTATTAATTACTAATAATAGTGAGTCAAACAGATGCCAAACGTTTTCGTACATTGCATAACTACCCCATTCGGAGATCCTGGCAGCTCATTAGTTGATGGGGTTGTCATTTCTTTACATCCCGGTGGTGGCGGTGATGCGTTAGCCGTAGGCACTACGGGTTCTGGGTCGAACTCGTCTGGTAGTGTTTTCCTTGGTGTGTTGGCTGCCAATACCTACGAAATTCGTGTCACCCCACCCCTTGGGGCTGCGGTAGTTACCAACGGAAATCTTCACTCCATAGAGGTCGATGCGGTTCTTGACCCGCAGGTGTTTGATGTTCTTATTGATGTTTCTGCTCTACCTAACGCTTCCGATGCGAACTTTTGTCGATGCTCTGGGACATTTATGGACGCGCACGGGAAACCCGTTGACCAATTGAGCGTCCATTTCTCTGAGGCGAGCATCCCTGTTCTTTCATATTACTCTGGTACCAACACAACGAACGTCGTTGTCCCTAAGTCCCAGGTTGTCCGAACTAACAGTGCGGGTTATGGGACAGTGGACTTAATACGCGGCGCGACTTACCAGGTGTACATGGAGGGTTTCGGAAATTTGTCTCGCAAGATAGAAGTTCCAGACCTGGCGGCTGCCCCGTTACCTGATGTAATATTTCCGGTGGTAGATGGGGTTGAGTATACTACTGGGGGCTCTTTATTGACTCCTTTGGACCTGCCCACACTATCTTTGAGTGTCGGTGGTCAGGCAGCGCTTTCTTTGGAAACTGTTCATCGGAGCGGCGTTAGGGTGGAGGGACTTGTCGCAGTATCTTTGACATCAGATGATGATGCTGAGGCTATTGCGGGGTTAGCCTATACGGAAACCAACGTCCTAACGATTTCAGCCATAGGGGCCGGAACAGCCACAATTACAGTCGCCCATGTAGAACCGGAAGAGGGGGAAGGGATATCAATCTTTCCTCAGCCGGTCCTTCGGGGGACTTTAAGTGTCATCGTCACCTGATGAGCTATGGGAGCTTGAAAACGACAATTCTGGGGCAGGGATACCTTGGTACCTCAGGCTATGGGCGGCGGTCGTTAGACGCGCAACTGTCGATTGGGTTCTATATAACAAGCATAAAAACTCGAAACTACAGAAGATAGGAGTAGATGCGGGACAGTGGTTATTTTATGATGAGAGCGAAGACCATATCTGTTCATTTATAATAGTCTGCGAAACGTTAGGCCTGGACCCAGACCTTGTCCGTTCTAAGGTAACTAATATATCTGAAGAAGACGCTAGAAGACTTAGAGGCATGGAGTTCGGGGATGAGTGGTAGTAATAGTTACACCAAAGAAGAAGTACAGACCAGGATAGAGCAACTCCGAGCCGGTGCCATTACGCTCGATCGAAACAAGGTCCAATCAGCTACTGACTTAGTTACAGGTGTTCAGGACCTCATCTACAGAACACTCAATTCAGACATTGATTCTGTCTACGCGCTATTAAAGTTATTTTCTAATGGCCACATCATCCTTACCTCCAGGATTCTGTATAATTTAGATCTTCTTGAGCGGTATGCGCCGGTTGCTCGCCAAGCTTCACCAACCCCGGATTCGAGTAAGTTGACCCGTCTTACGGAGATTAGTGAGGAACTCGAATTTGCGGGGGCAGGGGAGCGAGAGGCACTTCTTAGGGAGTTTCTTCAGGTAACCGAGTCGCTCACGAAGAGCAGTACGACTTCGACCGGTTTCCAGAACCCCGGAGTCAGCCCGACATACGCGAGAGAGCAATCCATTATATTAGCGGAAGAGACAGAGTTTCTAATAAAGACGCTAGTCGAGAAGATTCCTAATTTCCAGAATGCTTTGACTGAGTATTCCGCAGCCAACCTTGAGTCGTTGTCACTCGGGAACCAGGCCAAGAAGGCCGCAGGCATCCTGAAGGGCTACGAGAACCAAGAGGACATCTCGTCGGCTATATTGGATTCCGTCATTTTTGCCACCCTATTAAACAATCGGGCAGCGAGTAAGAGGGGTATAACCACCCCGAAATTTGAGGGGACGGTGGATACTCTTCCCGGTGCTCCGGCGGAGCTTCTAGGCGGGACTAAGCCATTTATTATCCAGGACGCGGTCTCTTCCGCTGACTTTAGCGTGGATTCGTCTTCCAGTGCGACAGTATCAGGTGCCCAATCTGACGCAGCGGAGTTGTCTGTTTTGAAATCTCCTCAGGTATTCTCTGCGCGGGAGGAGTACGGGGAGCTACATACTCAGACGGCCGACAACGCCACAGGTTTAGAGAGGTGGTTTTCTTCAAGTGGTCTTGCTTCTGGGGCAACTACTGACGACGCGGGAAACCTTATTACGACTATCCCCTACACAAAATCTGTCGTTCGCCCATCAGAGGGAGGACCCGATTTTGAGGGGGGAGCCTCTGTTGACTTCAGCTACAAGGCCAACTTTGGTCAGGCGGGTATATTTGAGAGAGCTACTTCCTCGCCTTACAACCATTCCTATGTCGAGTTTAGAGACCCGGCTATCGGTACGGACGACTTCACAATCAGCTTTTGGATGAAGGCTGATAACACTACCGACACGCAACACATTTTCGAGGCCGGTGGGAACACGTTAAGGCTTCAGGTATACCCAATATCGGGGTCTCCTACGCAGATAAATTTATTGGATTCCGTCCTAGGCGCTTCCTCAGTTAATCTTGTGTATTGGGAGTTCGACTTTTATGGCGATGATGGCCCATCCCCAGAGTATTTCCACTGGGTAATTACTAGAACCGCTTATGGCAGCAGTGGCTATTCTCAGTACTCTCTCTACTTTAATGGCACTTATAGGGAGCCTATAGAAGGTTACGTGGGTAGCGTCTCAACCAAGCCTTACGGCTCTTGGTCCCCGACAAATATTACTAGTGGCGAGAACTGGCGCATTGGAACGAGGCTGGATAATTCGGAGGCCCTTGACGCTGAAATAGATGAGTTTTGTATTCAAAGAGACTCTGCCTATCCTCTTGGTACGAGGGAGATAGTCATCCAAGACCGCCCGTTTGCCGTTGGTACAGGTGAGGTCCTCTTCCACTTTGACGGCGATGTCTTTGACCACTCTTTTAATGGCAATAACGGGACGGCGAACTACCTTACCTACACTTCGGCGGCTATCGGGAGTGGGCCGGAGGGACCTTCCGTAGTCGCCAGTTGTGTAGATAATGGCCTGGATGGGAGATTATTAAACAAGTCGTTAATTACTGCTAATAGTCATGGATTGGCTCCCGACCTCCCATTCAACGGTACGGTCAATACGTATTCCTTCACTGGGGCTCCTGGGTTTGGTTCCTTGATACCTGTTGTGGACAAGTGGACAGGCTCCATACCGGTTTCGATTAATCTAGAATCTACTTTTGGTAAGGCGGGAGTTTTCGTAAAGGACCTCTCTGGGAGTGCGGATACGAGTGTAGCGTTCCCGAACCCCACCCTTGGAACAGACGATTTTACCGTTACCTTCTGGATGAAGTCTGACAACGCCTCCAATACCCAGGAGGTGCTAACCGGTGCCAGTACACCCATTTCATGGTCCGTGACGTTACTGACCAATCCTATGAGACTGACCTTACATGAGTCCAATACGGCTAGTTCATCGAGCTTAGATGTTTATTGGGATCTTGATTGGTATGACGGTGGCGGTACATCGCCAGAGTATTTTCACTGGGCGATTACCAGGAAAACTGGTCTGGGGAGTACTACGACCTTTTCTCAGTACTATCTCCATTTTGGTGGCTCATATATAACGCCTTCTTCGGGTGACGGGTCACCGTATGGTTACTGGGAGACGGTGGACCTCACTGATAGCGTAGATTGGGTTATCGGGAAAGCTGTGTTCAACTATCCTCTCGATGCTAGGATAGCTGAGTTTAGCATCCAAAAGACCGCGATTTACCCGTCTAGCGCGGATATAACTGTTCCAAGTGGACCAATCCTTGATGACACAGGGGAGGTTCTCTTTCATTTCGATGATGATGTTTTAGACTACTCCTCTAGCGGGGATAATGACGGGACAGCAAGTAACTTGAGTTACGTCCAAAGTGGCATCCTCGGTTCGACAATAGCCGAGACCTGGACAGATGTGTCTAATGAACTGGCACACACCCAAATTACTCACCCGGGGTACTACGAACTGACTCCCCAGTCAGGGAGTCTAGGGAGTACTGATCCCAACCTTCTCAGGGTGTGGTTGAATTATGATACGGGTCACGTGTACATAGACTTGGGAGGTTTTCATCATTTACGACCTTCTGATACGATTACTGTTAATAGCTATAATCACAGGCCTAATTACGGGGTTGTTGATTATGACTCCGGACACCTCCTGGTGAAGATGCCGGGAGCAGCGGCACTTGATTCGATTCTGTCGTGTTCGTATGGCTATTACCCGCTTGGAAACCTGAAAAGGGTAAATACCACTCCCGGAACCTACCCACCCACTATGACCAGTTTTGGCTCCATTGGGGTATTCTCTGGAAACACGCTAACCACTGAGACTCTGGCCGACATCTCTCCGACAGTACCTTACCCATCCGTGGGAGCCCCAAGTGAATGGGTTACTAGCGGTGCTGATTTAGGGGACTATATCCAGGCGACTAATCCAGCAGGCTGGGGGTTTTCCCATGAGGTGGATGGGGTGGACCACAGGTATAACTTCTCATCTAATCTTCGTGGCTCCATGGCGAGAGTTGCTCTCCTCAATAGTACGAATGCGGAGTTGAACACTACTACTGCGTTGGCTCCTACATGGACTATCAACCCCTCGGACTTGAATCAGGCCATTTCTGCTTTGTATTCTTCTTACGGGGAGAAGTTCGGGGCCGATACCCAGTTTTCGAGCATCACATCAAGTAGTGCGTCTATATCCCTTACATGTCCTGAGAATACATTATTCAAGAATGTCCCCATAACGGAGATAACTTATGAGGGCGGTGTTCTGGCAATAGACCTGACGCAGTACGGCCTGTCTGCTGGGGACAATCTTCATGTCCGATTCGATGGGACAGGGACAGGACTGTCTCGGACGACCAGGTCTTTCCATACGAAAGTAACGGGCATTGACCTTGGGGAGGGCGAGGTTGCTGTCGATCCTCCTGTTTCTCTTCCCTTGGACGACTGGTCAGTGGGGGCATTATCTATGAGCGGTACCTGGACTTGCGATGTCTCCAGAAGCCCTATGTTTGTGCGTTCGGCAAATACTGCATCGGATAGTTCTTTATTGGTGGACAGTGTCGCTGGTGATGGTCTTGGTTTTGAGGTAACTGATACGGCGGATGGCTTCTCTAACATAGTTAAACTTTTGGTGGATATTCATGGAACTAGGCCCCGATATGGATACGAGATACACCCGAACGACGTTGTTCTGGAGAGTTATGTTGAGGGCCTCAATACTGTTCTGCGATTTCTTGGGCATGTTCTATCGGTAGATGGGGAGGAGGTATCGATAGCATTAGCGAGTAATATCCAGCCCAAGGTCTACCCATACAAGACCCTGAAGATTGTTCCCCTGGGTTGGTACCAGTTCATGAAAGTAGCGAAGCCCTTAGGCGATGGTTTGACCTCTTTGAGGGCGGCTATCGGAGAGGGTGACCTGACCAAGTCTACGAATGTCTTTGCCGAGTCGGGCTCGGGACAGGTCCAGTACATGTCCTTGCTCCAGTCCCTCAAGGCCGCTGTTGATGAGGTGCGTCTCGCGTATCTCCTCTATAGCACTCATACGGTAAGAACGGTTGACGAACTTCTCGCCACCCTGAAGCAGGAGAAACTGAGCCTTCCTTTGGATATGTTGATGACGGCACGGTTCAAAGATTTGGCAGAGATGACCGTTTCCGAGGTGTCAGACCAGACGAACATTGACAACATTCTTTTAGCCGCTTTTGAGCAATTAGGTGGTGAAACGAGCTTCTTTGAGATTAGCAATAACGCAGACACCATAGAAAGTTATTACTCTAGTGGTGAAGATGATAAATACGACCCTGAGATGTATCCAGATAACGCAGGGGATTTATTATGAGTAATATTCCAGACGAGAGTGCCTTTTCTGCGAAGCCGTCAACGACACTTCTCTCTGGTGACTCGAAAGACCTATCTTCTCAGAGGAAGGTGGCATCTCTACTTGAGGAGGCGCTTGAGTTTCTTCGATTTACCGCCAGAACCAATGATTACTTTACGGGGCATTCTCTGGCTGAAGTTTTGACTGAGAGATTAGCGACTATTGGGGAAGATGGAAAAGACGATGACCCCGGCGTATTCGTCGGGTCAAAGCGAACATTGATTTCCAGACTGAACTATTTTCAAGAGCTTCTTATAGGAGAAGATGGTAAAAGTGGTGCCATTGGGGCAGCGCTAGAGGTCGATGTTATTGAAAGTTTAGACGAGAACGAAGATGATTGACATACAGGCAGTCTACATACGCGATGTCGCCAAGTTACAGGGTGTCAACTTTATGTCGATGATTCGCGTAAAGCCCGATGAAGAAATTGCCTTAGGGTTACCCAATAGCACATTCAATGAAGTTGTTGGTGTTCGTGTGAATGGTCAGGTGGCCCAGTTCTTCCTAGACTTTTCCCTGGGTGGCACAGGGAACCTTCTTATCGCTCTCCCTCTTGAGATGATGCAGAGGGGTTTAACGTTAGGGAGTATCTCGGAGATACGAGTGCTCAGATCTTCGAAGGACTCTGATGGGAATGATGTGGAGGTTGCCGAGATTATTAGTGGGACGAGCTTTGGTGGTGTTGGTGGTAAGCTAAACACGAAAGCCCCATCAGGGTCTATGCGGGTAACTGTGGATGGTGGGGTTCTTCGCCTTACGGGAGCCAAGTTCGATAAAACGGTCGGTGTATATGTAAACAAGAAGAGCCAGCCGTTTATTATTATTGATAGTAAGACCGTGGTCTGTTCGTTACCGAGAGACACAATATCTGTTGATGACATCGAGGTCATAACGACGGCGAAGAAGATTTCCAGAACGTCATTATTCTCCTATATCTTTTCGGATAATATGAGCGCCATTGATGGAGAGTTTAAGCTTGTTCAGCAATTTATAAAGGTGTTACTAACAACCCCTGGAAGTGATGTATTCAATAAGTCACTTGGAGGGGGCCTCCAGCATTGGGTCGGGGAAAATACACCGGTTAACAATCCCCAGGCCCTTGTAGCTAAGACGATGTTAAAAGTGATGACCGTAGGTGCTAAGTTCGCAGCGATGCAGGCAATAAGTACTGTTCCAGCATCTGAAAGGTTAAGTGACGTACAGGTGTTGAACGTTGATTTCGATAGAGAAGACCCTTCGGTAGTAAATTTAAGTATCCAACTAAATACCTTTGCTCGTAGGCAGGCTACTATTAGCATGATGATTGGGACTGCTGAGGCGGCAATTAGTAGTATTGTAGGAGACGCCGGTATTTAACGGGCGAGCGGGATTATTATGGCTAATGATAAATTAAAATTATATCTCGTAGAGAGACTTATCGACCTGGACCCCACGCTGAATGATTCAGAAGGGTCCTTAATGTACATTAAGGTTATAGATCCCTTGCTTAAAAGACTTGGGACAGACCCTCTGCGTGTCGATATCGAAACGTTCCTCATTAGCAGGTTACAGGATGAGTATCCTAAGCTGGATATAAAAAGTCCTGGCTCTGTAATCAGGGATTTGTTGGTTAATCCTCTGGCTCTCTTGTTGGAGCCCCTACAGCGTGAGGTCGAGTTTCTTAGGATACAAAACTCTTTAGCAGACGCCGATTCCCTCACCGAGGGGGAGATGGACGCGCTGTTATCGAATGTCCTGTCTGAGCGCCAATCCGGTGATTATGCCCGTGGTATTGTGCGGGTTTACTTCAACACCGCCCGCTCAGTTGGGATGGATTCGTCCATAGTATTTAGTACTGTCGATGGTACTTCTTTTGTCCCAACAGAGCCGTTTACTTATTCTCCTGACCAGATGACGAGGTCTGGGGGTAAGTATTACCTGGATATACCGGCTAAATCACAAATACCAAGTACTGGGTCGAACATTGGGTCTGGCCAAATTCGATATGTGAATGGGCTCGATGGTGTCTCTCGGGTAACCAACCTTGCAGCGTTTACTGGCGGTGTTACACAAGAAACAAACGAGGATTTCCTTGTTCGGGCAGAGCGGAGTTTAACCGAGCGGTCGCTGAATACCAAGCGCGGTATCGAGACAGAGATTCTTAATAGCTTTGATGATATTGTATCTATCGAGGTTGTTGGCTCTGGTGAAGCCGATATGAAGCGGGATATTGTCCAAGCCCAGGCCAAGCAAGAGTTCGATGAGAGTATTGGCCCCCTCATCTACATGACCGGTAACTGGCGGACCCATGGCCTCATTGCGAATACCCTCCAGGACTCCGCCATAGCGTGTCTTCCGTTTACGAATGTTGTTAAGATTATGCCTCCTGCCGGTGGTGCAGGGACTAACGATGATGGTGGCTGGCCCGAGGACCTTAAGGATGCCCTGTTGGATGCGAAGTATATTCGTGTCGCCGATGGGAGTGGCTTGACGTGGTCTCATAATGACGTTGGCTCTGCCCATAAGCCTGGTTGGGGAGATTCTGACGGGACCGCTGCTCAGGGAGGAACCGATTCCTTTAGGGACAACACCTATAAAGACCCCCTCCTCAATAGAATCCGAGCAGTAGAGAGTACCTACTTTCACAACACTGGGAGTGCTAAAGATCACGCGATTTATATGAAGTTGCGTGACTTTGATGTGTATCCCCAGCCAGCAACTATCACTGATACCATAGACCCCGCTAAGATTGCGGATTTGAATACAAGCTCCGTAGAGATGGGCCTGAATCGTAGGTCCGCTCAGGGGACAGCCTTCAAGATGATTGGTGATAAGGATAGTAGCGACATCATTTTGGGTGCCTACCTACCATTTACTGATTATATCGGGACCAGTTTTACGGCTGCGGATGTACCAACATCTGTCATTCCAGGTAGAGATTTTCTAGCCAGCTATACACAAGGTGGTCAGCCCGGGATTCTGATAGAGAGAGTAGGCGATATCAAACTCGGAATAGCCTATCCAGGGCAATTCCGCATGTGGCCGATGAACCAGTTCTATTCCAGCACGGAGTTGGGTGTTGGGCGCATAGACAGCTTCTTGGTAAGCAAGAGTCGAACAGCGTTTTCTGGTAAGTCGGAATATGTCTACAACCCGGACTTGCAGAATTCTATGATTCGGGAGCGCATCAATATTATTGATTATGGCTCCCCCTTCTTTACTGAGACGGCGGACCAGGACAAGAGGTTTGGTGGTCAGGAGAAGGAGGACTCTGGGCGCAATCCTGGGTGCGCTATTGAGGTTATGAAGCCCCTCCCTTCTCTCTTGCCCGAATTATCATCATCAGTAGCCCATCCGGCAGAGGTGGATTTAGTCCTCCATAACTCTCAAGACCCTTGGTCTAGTCGAGGTGTTGTTGAGGGTCAGTATGTGGCTTGTTGTGTTTTCGCTGATGATATTTCTAATGGGGTGAGTGTTTTTGACGGGAAATTGACTACGGCAAAACCGGAGCTCGAATGGCAGGGTTGGGGCCGAGTCGTTAAG
>CERQ01018083.1_pt1 | contig 12222 bp, 14 predicted proteins | sample 530711 | NCBI WGS metagenome assembly CERQ01 (sample SAMEA2620882, study PRJEB7988) | marine metagenome | biome: marine biome (ENVO:00000447); feature: mesopelagic zone (ENVO:00000213); material: "saline water (ENVO:00002010), including plankton (ENVO:xxxxxxxx)" | depth 850 m | reverse complement strand
TATGACCCGATGATCGCCAAGCTCTGCACCTGGGCGCCGACGCGCGGCGACGCGATCAAGGCGATGCGGATCGCGCTGGACGAATTCGAGGTCGAGGGGATCGGCCACAACCTGCCCTTCCTGTCGGCGGTCATGGATCACCCGAAATTCGTCGCAGGAGAGATGACAACGGCTTTCATCGCCGAGGAATATCCGGCCGGGTTCGAAGGCGCATCCCTGCCCGATACCGAGATAGCCCGCGTCGCCGCCGCCGCTGCCGCCATGCACCGCATGGCCGAAATCAGGCGCGCGCGGATCAGCGGGCGGCTGGACAACCACGAACGCCATGTCGGCGAGAACTGGGTGATCTTCGTCGCCGGACGCGAAATCCCGGTCAGGATCAGGGCCGATCGCGAGGGGGCGACCGTGACCATCGACGGCCACGATCTGCGCGTCGAAAGCGATTGGAGGCCCGGCCGGTCGCTGGCGCGACTTTCGGTCAACGGCCGGCCGCTGGTCATGAAGGCGGACAGGATCCCGGCAGGGTTCCGCCTGCGTCTGCGCGGTGCCGATCTGCGCGTGCATGTCCGCCGCCCGCGCGCCGCCGAACTGGTCCGGCTGATGCCCGAGAAAATCGCGCCCGACACCTCGAAACTGCTGCTTTGCCCGATGCCGGGGCTGGTCGTGAAGATCAACGTCGCTGCGGGTGACGAGGTGCAGGAGGGTCAGGCGCTGGCCACGGTCGAGGCGATGAAGATGGAAAACATCCTCCGTGCCGAAAGGAAGGGTGTGGTGAAATCCGTCAGCGCCGAGGCGGGCCAGAGCCTGAAGGTCGATGACGTGATCATGGAATTCGAATGATCGGCCGGCCCGCCCCCGTGCCGATCCCGGTTCAGCCGTCCTGGCCAGCCTCGCGTCGGCGCATGGGCATGGCGTCGATCAGCGCGAAAATATCTTCGGGATCGACGGGTTCGTGCCAGATCCGCTTGACCCCGCCATCCTTGCCGATCAGCAGCACCGCAAAGCCGCTGCCCGCCTGGTCGCGGAGGGGGCCGGCCCCCGGCCCCTCGATCAGCAGCACGATGTCGCGTTCGGCCAATGCCGCGGGTTCGGATGTCAGGGCCAGAACCTGCGCCGCCAGGGGCGCGCCCTCGGCCAGGATCACCACCGGGCGGGCCTGCCAGCGCAGACGTTCCAGCGTATCGGCGCGGATCGGCTGCGGCGTCGTCCCGCCCTGCCCGGAACCGGCAGGGGCAAGAACCGGCCAGAATGCCAGCGCCAGGGCACTTATCGGCAGGGTGCGGGTCATCGCTTTCTCCTTTGCCTCAACCCTACGCCCGGCGGCGCAAGCCGGTTCCTTCCGATGACGCCGATACCGCCGCTGGATCCCTATCTCAGTCCGCAGGGGCAGCAGGCGGTCATCGCCGGGCTGTTTCTGGCCATCGGCTGGTGGGTCGTGGCGCTTCAGAACCGCAGGCGCGATGCCAAGCTGCGTGAAAACCGCGTCCGCGATGTCCAGCGCGCGCTGTTCGCCGAGATCCGGGCGAATGTGGCGGCCTTGCGGCGCGAGGATCTGGAAACCTACGGCGAAACCATCGCCCGGCGGATCGAGGACAATCCCGGTTTTTTTCCGACCATCCCGACCGAATCGAACGACGCCATCTTCCGTGCCATCATCGCCGAAATTCACGTCCTGCCGCGCGACACGATCGACCCGATCGTGCTGTATTACCGGCAACTGGACGTGATCGGCGCGGCCATCGACGATCTGCGGGTGCTGGACGTGGACCTGATCGGGCCCGAACGCGCGGCGGATCTGTATCGTGATTATATCAATTTCAGGCTGGAGGCGCTGGACCTGGGCGAGGACGCGATGATCGCGATCGCCAAGGACGTTGACGGAACCGGGCGCGGCGACATGCCCGCAGCCGTCAGTAACCCGGACGCGGTCCGGTCCGGCCAAGAATCGGGGCGACGCCCATGATCCGTTCGGCTTCCTCGATCAGTGCGGAACGGGCCGCCCGCAGATCCTTGTCCATGATGCGGGGACGGATCGGGCGGGACGGGGTGTCGCGTGGCTCGGCCGGCGCGGCGGCCGGACGCCTGGTGCGGATGCGTTTCGGATCAGCCATCATCGTCTCCCTTTGCCGTCTCAATATGGGGCGTTCCGGGCGCGATTGCAATCAGGGCGACATGCCCGTCCGGCCGATTTCCTGCAGCCGCAAGGGGAACTTGTCGATGGCGCGGCTGATTTCGCGCACGTCCCAGGGAAAGGGCTTGCGCAGCTTGACCTGTCCGTCCTTGTCCATCACCACCAGCGAGAAGCCGCGCGGACGCAGCAGCCGGCGCCATTCTCCGTTGGCACCCGGATCGGTATCGGTCACGACGATCACGTCGCGGTCCAGCAGCATCCCCGGCCGGCGGCGCAGGGCTTGTATCTGCTCGCGAAAGGCCGGATCCTCGGCCGTGTCGGCAAAGATCACGACCGGGCGCGATTTCCACCGGAAATCCCCCGGCGAGACCTGGGCCGCGTCGCGTTCGATCAGCTCGGCCGCCGCTGCCGGGGCCGGCGCGCTGTCCGGCATCTCTTCGGGACTCATCGGCGCGGGCGGATCCGGCTGCGGCACCGCCTGGGGCGGCGCTTCGCGCGCCGGGCCCATCGCCGCCAGCAGGGTCGCAAAGATCAGGAATTTCAACTTCATCGGCACCTCGTCCTGTGCTGAATATAAGCACGGACCCGGCCGGGGAAAGGACGCATCATGACAAAACCGACGCTGGAAGCCTGGCGCAGGCTGGCCGAGAAGGAATTGAAGGGCCGCGACCCCGACGAACTGGTCTGGGACACGCTGGAGGGAATTCCGGTCAAGCCGCTTTATACCCAGGCCGATACGGCGGATTTGCCGCATATGGGCAGCCTGCCGGGGATCGCGCCCTTCACCCGCGGCCCGCGTGCGACGATGTATGCGGGACGGCCCTGGACGATCCGGCAATATGCGGGCTTTTCCACGGCCGAGGAATCGAACGCCTTCTATCGCCGCAATCTGGCGGCTGGCCAGCAGGGCGTATCGGTCGCCTTCGATCTGGCCACCCACCGCGGCTATGACAGCGACCATCCCCGCGTCGAGGGCGATGTCGGCAAGGCGGGCGTGGCCATCGATTCGGTCGAGGACATGAAGATCCTGTTCGATGGCATCCCGCTGGATCAGGTCAGCGTGTCGATGACGATGAACGGCGCGGTGATCCCGATCCTGGCCAGCTTCATCGTCGCGGGCGAGGAACAGGGCCATGACAAATCCGCGCTGTCCGGCACCATCCAGAACGACATCCTGAAGGAATTCATGGTGCGGAACACCTATATCTATCCGCCCGAACCCTCGATGCGGATCATCGCGGACATCATCGAATATACCGCAGACGAAATGCCGCGCTTCAACAGCATCTCGATTTCCGGCTATCACATGCAAGAGGCCGGCGCGAACCTGGTGCAGGAACTGGCCTATACGCTGGCCGACGGGCGCGAATACGTCCGCGCGGCCCTGTCGGCCGGGATGGATGTCGACAAGTTCGCCGGCCGGCTGTCCTTCTTCTTCGCCATCGGAATGAACTTCTTCATGGAGATCGCCAAGCTGCGCGCCGCGCGTCTGCTGTGGCACCGGATCATGTCGGAATTCGGGGCGAAGAAGGACAGCAGCCTGATGCTGCGCACGCATTGCCAGACTTCGGGCGTCAGCCTTCAGGAACAGGATCCCTACAACAACGTGGTCCGCACGGCCTATGAGGCAATGTCGGCGGCGTTGGGCGGCACGCAGTCGCTGCATACCAACGCGCTGGACGAGGCCATCGCCCTGCCCACCGATTTCAGCGCCCGGATCGCGCGGAACACGCAGCTTGTCCTGCAGGAGGAAACCGGCATCACCCATGTCGTCGATCCGCTGGCAGGCAGCTACTATGTCGAAAGCCTCACCGCGGAACTGGCCCGAAAGGCCTGGGCGCTGATCGAGGAGGTCGAGGAAATGGGCGGCATGACCAGGGCCGTCGCATCCGGCATGCCCAAGCTGCGGATCGAGGAAACCGCCGCCCGGCGTCAGGCGCTGATCGACCGGGGCGAGGACGTGATCGTGGGTGTGAACAAATACCGCAAGGATCGCGAGGATCCGATCGAGATTCTGGATGTGGACAACGTGAAGGTCCGCGACAGCCAGATCGCGCGGCTGGAACGGATCCGCGCCAGCCGCGATCAGGCGGCCTGCGACGCGGCGCTGGCCGAGGTGACGCGTCGCGCGGCCGGCAGCGGCAATCTGCTGGCGGCCGCCATCGAGGCCGCCCGCGCCAGAGCCACGGTGGGGGAAATCAGCATGGCCATGGAAAAGGAATTCGGGCGCCATCGCGCCGAGGTGAAGATGCTGGCCGGGGTCTATGGCGCGGCCTACGAGGGTGACGAAGGTTTCGCCGCGATCCAGCAAGACGTGGAAACCTTCGCCGAACAAGAGGGCCGGCGCCCGCGCATGCTGGTCGTCAAGATGGGTCAGGACGGACATGACCGTGGCGCCAAGGTGATCGCCACCGCCTTCGCTGATATCGGCTTCGATGTCGATGTCGGCCCCCTGTTCCAGACCCCGGAAGAGGCGGCCCAGGACGCGGTGGACAATGACGTGCACGTGGTGGGCATTTCATCCCAGGCCGCGGGCCACAAGACGCTGGCACCCAGACTGATCGAGGCGCTGAGGGCACAGGGCGCGGGCGATATCCTGGTGATCTGCGGCGGGGTCATCCCGCAGCAGGATTACGATTTCCTGAAGAATGCCGGGGTCAAGGCGATCTTCGGTCCCGGCACCAACATCCCCGCCGCCGCCGCCGATATCCTGCGCCTGATCCGCGCGGCCCGTGCCGCCTGAATGCGCCCCGCGACGGCCGGCGGCCCAAGAACCGCCCGCCCCCGCCGCTGCCGGCGGCGCCACGGCAGGCTTTCTTTCCGCCGCAGGGAGGGGGCAGACAGCCCCCGCCGGCCCCGCTAGAACGGGCGCATGAGCCTGCCCCGCGCGCCCGATCGATTATCCGACGAGATGGCCCTGGCCATCGGCCACGCCGTCTCGGGCTTCGGCTTTCTGGAAGAGGCGCTGAAACGGGCGATCTTCTCGTTGACACGCCAGGGACTGGGCGAGGATGCGACCGAAAGCGCGCTGGAGAAATGGCTGCGGCGGATGGAAGAGATCGCCGACGATTCGCTGGGCACGCTGATCGACAGTTTCGTCGCCGCGACGAACCGCGCCGGGATCGAGGACAGGCAGGCGCTGGCCGGGACGCTGAGCGAGCTTCGGCTGCGGCGGAACCTGCTGTGCCATGCCTCCTGGCGGCCCGGCGATCGGCCGGGCTACTGGCATCCCACCTTCATCAACACGCGCGGCGAACGCTATCCGGACGACATGAATCCGCAGGATGTCCGCGACATCCATGCCGCGACGCTGCAGGCCGCGCGGCGGATCGTGTCGATCATGCGCGCGACCGGAATCGACGGCGAATGGGCCGGCCATCGGGACGAGGATTGAGGCCCTGTCGCGATCCACGCCGGCCGGCGTGCGGTGATAACGGCTTTCCCGCGTTGCAACGCCGCCCCTGCCGCGCTAACACGCCGCGAAATCGCGACAACAAGAGGCTTCCATGTCGTCCCCCCTGCGCCTGGGCATTGCCGGGCTGGGCACCGTCGGGATCGGTGTCGTCAAGATCGTGCAGAAACATGCCGAACTGCTGGGCCGCCGGACCGGCCGGGCGGTGACGATCACCGCGGTCAGCGCGCGCGACCGGATGAAGAACCGCGACGCCGATCTGTCGGCCTATCGCTGGGAGGACGACCCCAATGCCGTCGCCACCGCCGATGACGTGGACGTTTATGTCGAACTGGTCGGCGGCGAGAATGGCGTCGCCAGAGACAGCATCGAGGCGGCGCTGCGCGCGGGCAAGGATGTCGTCACCGCCAACAAGGCGCTGCTGGCCGTCCACGGGCAGGCGCTGGCGGAACTGGCCGAAAGCCTGGGTCGGGTGATCCGCTTCGAGGCGGCGGTCGCGGGCGGCATTCCGGTCATCAAGGCGGTGACGGAATCGCTGGCCGGCAACGAACTGCGCCGGGTGATGGGCGTCATGAACGGCACCTGCAACTACATCCTGACCCGGATGGAAAGCGCGGGCCTGCCCTACGAGGCGGTCTTCGAAGAGGCCCGGCAACTGGGCTATCTGGAGGCCGATCCGACGCTGGACGTGGGCGGCATCGACGCCAGCCACAAGCTGGCCATCCTGTCCTCGATCGCTTTCGGCACCCGGATCGATTTCGGCGCCGTCGAGATCGAGGGAATCGAGCGCGTCAGCATCGACGACATCCGCCGCGCGGCCGACATGGGCTATCGCATCAAGCTGCTGGGCGTGGCGCAGATGACGCCGCGCGGCCTGGAACAGCGCATGGCGCCCTGCCTGGTGCCGGCGGAAAGCCCGCTGGGCCAGTTGATGGGCGGCACCAACATGGTCGTGGTCGAGGGCGACAGCGTCGGCCAGATCGTTCTGCGCGGCGCCGGTGCCGGCGAAGGCCCGACCGCCAGCGCGGTCCTGTCCGACGTGGTCGAGATCGCGCGCGGTGTCCGGATGCCGGTCTTCGGCCAGCCCGCCGCCGCGCTGCAACGGGCCAAGCCCGCCCGCACGGCGGTGCCCGCGGCCTATTACATGCGGCTGGAATTGCAGGACAAGCCCGGCGCGCTGGCCAAGGTGGCGACGGTTCTCGGCGATGCCGGAATCTCGATCGACCGGATGCGTCAATACGGCCAGCACAGCGACAGCAGCGTGCCGGTGCTGGTCGTAACCCACAAGACGACGCCCGAGGCCATCGACTACGCGATCGAAGCACTGCCGCGCACCGGCGTGCTTGTCAGCGACCCCGTGGAACTGCGGATCGAGGAAGTCTGAGCAAACCGGACCGGCCCCCTTGCACCTGGGCCGCAGCGCGCTAGGCTGGATGGCGGCAGTTCCGGGAACGAAATCCATGTCGGACCTTTTCCTCCGCCTCGACTGGGCCAGCGCCCGCGGCCGCGATCAGCAAAGCCTGATCGAGGACGAATTTCGGGCCGAACGCGCCTCGTCCCTGGGCATGGCGGGCAGACGGCTCGAGCGCGCGCTGGCGGCGCTGGAAGACTGCGACGATGCAGGCCGGGAAAACCTGATCGAGCCCGCGGCCCGCGCCGCGTGGGAATTCATGGTCACGCGCGAAATGGCGGGCCTGCGCGACTGGCCCTCGGTCGCGCGGCAATACCGGATTCCGCGCTCGGTGCTGCTGCGCATGGGGGCCGCTCCGTCGAAATGCGGACCCGATCCCCGGCGGTGATCAGCTTCCCGCGATGACGCGGACGTAATTCATCGTCTCGCGATAGGGCGGCACGCCGTTATACTTCGCCACCGCCGCCGGCCCGGCATTATAGGCCGCAAGCGCCAGCCGCCAATTGCCGAACTGGTTGTACATCATGCGCAGATAGCGTGCCCCGCCTTGCAGATTCTGCACCGGATCAAGCGGATTCACCCCCAGTTTGGCCGCCGTGCCGGGCATCAGCTGCGCCAACCCGGTCGCCCCCTTGCGCGAGCGGGCGCGCGGGTTCCAGCCCGATTCCTGCTGCACGAGACGCAGGAAAAGATCCTCGGGCACACCATATTTGCGGGCCGCCGCGCGGGCATGGGGGATATAGTCGCTGCTTCTGCCACGATAGGCCGGGATACGGTTGGACAACTGGATGTCGGCGATACCGCGATCCTTGCCGCCGGGCTGAAGCCGCGCCGATTCCTGATACTGACCGGCCAGTCGCGAATCCATCAGCCGCGTCTGGCGCGCGAATTGTTCGGCCCGCGACTTCGAGGAACTGCCCGACAGGCGCAGGCCCTCGGCCGAAACCGGAACCGCGAGCGCCGTCATCAGCAGCGCGCACAGCCCCGCCTTCATGCTTGAGATGATCCTCATGCCTTCGCCCTCGTTCATGTTCTTGGCTTTTCCGGCGACTATACAGCAAACCGCCCTTTCCGCCAGCCGCGGCACCCCGACGGTTCCGGGCCCGAACGCGGTCGGCGGGAACTCGCCGATTGCACTGAGGCCGCGGGCTGGATAGACCGATGTCGAAGCGACACGAAAGCAGGGAATCCGCGTCATGGCAGGCAGCGTCAACAAGGTCATCCTGATCGGCAATCTGGGCCGCGATCCCGAGATCCGCACCTTCCAGAACGGCGGCAAGGTGGCGAACCTCCGCATCGCCACCTCGGAACAATGGAAGGACCGCAACAGCGGCGAGCGCCGGGAAAAGACCGAATGGCATTCGGTCGCGATCATGTCCGAAGGGCTGGTCGGCGTGGTCGAGCGGTTCCTGAAGAAGGGCAGCAAGGTCTATATCGAGGGCCAGCTGGAAACCCGCAAATGGCAGGACCAGTCCGGGCAGGACCGCTACACGACCGAAATCGTCCTGCGCGGGTTCAACGGCACCTTGCAGATGCTGGATGGACGCGGCGAAGGCGGCGGCGCGGGCGGCGGCGGCTATGACGAAGGTCGCGGCGGCGGCTATTCGGGCGGCGGCGGCGACAGCGCCCCTTCGGCCGGCGGCGGGCGCAGCGACTACGACGACGAAATCCCGTTCTGAGACCGGAACAGGGCGAATCGGCCGGGCGGTCCCTTCGGGCCGACAGTTGTCATGTCCGGCCGCCGGCGCGAAGGTTGCGCGGCTCGCCAATCCGGCCTTTTGCAAATTGCGCGTTCCGGCCACGATCTTTGCAGATGATCCCTGGCTTGCAATACCGTCTTTCGCGGCGTTTCTGACCGTCCATGTCGATCCGTCATCCGGGATCGCGCGAGATGGGAGGAACCGAACATGGATGTCACGACACGGGATCTGGACCCGCCCCGGGGCTTCGAGAGGCTGGTCCTGGCCGAGGCGCCCGAGGCCGGTCTGCGGGCGCTGATCTGTCTTCATTCGACGGTGCTGGGCCCCGCGGCCGGAGGCTGCCGGATGTGGCCCTATGCCAGTGATGCCGAGGCGATCGCTGATGTGACGCGGCTCGCGGCCGGGATGACATCGAAGAACGCGATGGCCGGGCTGGGGCTGGGCGGCGGCAAGGCGGTCATCATCGGCGACGCGCGACGCGACAAGTCACCTGCGATGATGCGTGCCTTCGGCCGCGCGGTCGAGACCCTGGGCGGCCTCTACTATACCGCAGAAGACGTCGGCGTTTCGCCCGACGACATGGCCCTGGCCGCGCAAGAGACGCGCTATGCCGTCGGATTGTCGCAGGGCTCGGGCGATCCCTCGCCCTGGACAGCCGAGGGTGTGTTCCGCTGTCTTCGGGTCGGCGCGCGGCACGTCTTTGGCAGCGACGATCTGGCCGGGCGCCGGGTGCTGGTCCAGGGGCTGGGTCATGTCGGGCTGTCTCTGGCCGAAAAACTGCATCGGGCAGGCGCGGACCTGATCGTCACCGACATCCACGCACCGGCGCTGGCCGATGCCGGCAAGCGGCTGGGGGCCCGGATCTGCGCGGCGGGCGCGGTCTTCGATCAGCCGGCCGAGATCCTTGCGCCCTGCGCCCTGGGCGGCGTGCTGACGCCGGATGCCGCCGACAGGCTGCAAGCGCGGCTGATCTGCGGCGCGGCCAACAACCAGCTTGCGACGCCCGGCATCGCGGCCCGACTGCACCGGCGCGGCATCGTCTATCTGCCCGACTACGTCGTCAATGCCGGCGGGATCATCAGCGTCGCCAGCGAAATCCACGGACAGGACGACGCCTGGCGGCAGTCCCGCCTTGAGGCCATCGCCGGGCGGATGCAGACGCTGCTGCAACGCGCCGAGGCCGAGGATCGCACCACGACCGATCTTGCCGATGACATGGTGCGGGCGATCCTGGCGGGCCGCGAAGTCGTCTGACGCCGCGTCCCGGCGCAGGCTGGCGCAGGCTGGCGCGGCTTCGCCCCCGGTTTGCCGACCGTGCCTGCCGTTTCGCCGTCGGGACCGGCGCCCCCACTACCCGTCGCGGGATTCGCGCAACAATTGGCGCAGCAGATCGCCCGGAACCTGGTCGCAGACGAAAGCCGCGCCGATATCGCGGGCCAGGACAAAGCGAAGCCGCCCGTCCAGCACCTTCTTGTCCTGCCCCATCAGCGCGACCAGCGCCGCATCATCGGGCAGATCGCCCGGAATCTCCGACAGGCGCGCGGGCATCCCCATCTGCCGCAGATGCTGGGCCACCCGCGATGGCGCCTCCTGGCTGCACAGCCCCATCCGCGCCGACAGATCGAAGGCCAACGCGCAGCCGATCGCCACCCCCTCGCCATGCAGCAACCGGCCGGAATATCCGGTCGCGGCTTCCAGCGCGTGTCCGAAGGTGTGGCCCAGGTTCAAAAGCGCGCGCTCACCCTGCTCGGTCTCGTCGCGGCTGACGATGGCGGCCTTCATCGCCACCGAATGGGCCACCGCGTGTTGCCGTGCCGCCGGATCGGATCGCAGCCGCGACGCATTCGTTTCGAGCCAGGCGAAGAAATCCGCGTCCCCCAGCAGCCCGTATTTCGCCACCTCGCCATAGCCGGCCAGAAAATCGCGCGTCTCCAGGCTGTCCAGCAGCGCGATATCGGCCAAGACCAGCGCCGGCTGGTGGAAGGCGCCGATCAGGTTCTTGCCATGGGCGGAGTTGATACCGGTCTTGCCGCCGACACTGCTGTCGACCTGCGCCAGCAACGACGTCGGGACCTGGACGAAGCGCACTCCGCGCCGAAGGATCGCGGCCGCGAAACCCACCAGATCGCCGATCACGCCGCCGCCGAACGCGACCACCATATCGCGTCGTTCGATCCGGTTTTCCAGCAGCCATTCCACCACGCGGGTCAGGTGCGGCCAGCTTTTGGTGCCCTCGCCCGCCGGCAGCACCAGCGCCTCGCAGGCGATGCCCGCCGCCGAGAGCGCGTCGCGAAACGTCGCCAGGTGCAGGCGCGCGACATTTTCGTCGGTGACGACGGCCAGACGCGGGCGGATCAGCAGCGGCGCGATCTCGGCCCCCGCGCGTCTGATCAGACCCGCGCCGATGCGCACCTCGTAGGCACGCGCGCCCAGCGGCACATGAACGGCAACAGGGTCTTCGGCGACAGTCATTTCGTCTCCTGCAAAAGGTCGGCATCGGCGTGGCGGATCGCCTGCAACAGCCGGGTCGCGGATTGTTCGATGCTGTCGCCCGAGCGGACCCGAAAGTCCAGGTCCGCCATCGCATAGACCGGTGCGCGCTGCGCCAGCAGATGCTCCAGCGTGCCCTTGGGATCGGCGGTCTGCAACAACGGCCGGGTCGCGCGTTGCCGCACCCGATGCCACAGGATCTCCAGATCGCAATTCAGCCAGACCGACATGGCCCGCCGGCGGATCATCTCGCGATTGCGCGCCTGCATCCAGGCCCCGCCCCCGGTCGAGATCACGCCCGGTCCCTGACCCAGGATTCGCGCGATGACCTGTGATTCGCGGTCGCGGAAGAAGGCCTCGCCGTCGCGGGCGAAGATTTCCGAGATGGTCATCGCCGCGGCGGCCTCGATCTCGGTATCGGAATCGGTGAAGGGCACGCGCAGACGGCGGGCCAGTTCATGGCCCACGGCGGTTTTGCCCGCCCCCATCATGCCGATCAGCAGAATATGCCGACCCAGACGCTGCGCCATTCCCGTCTCCCCTGTTCTGGGCTGACTGAATGGCGTGATCTTTCGGAAATTGCCATATATATTCAGGCCGAGCGGGCGAAAGACCGGCCGAAAGACACGAAATTTCACGGCGAGCGAGGCAAGATTCGATGCGGTTGATCAAGGTTCTGGTGGTGCTGATTCTGGCGGCTCTGTTCGGGCTGGTCGGTTACGCCTATTTCGGCGACATGCAGGCCGACCGACAGGAAGTCCGCAAACCGATCCCGACCATGGGCGGTTCCGGTGACTAGAGACCTTTCCTTTCGCCTGATGCGCGGCGCGACCCTGGCGCTGATGCTGGGCCTGCCTGCCGCCGCCCAGCAACAGCCCCTGTCGGCAAGCGACTGGCTGTCGGGCAGCCTGAAGGCGCCGCCGCGCGAAAGTTCGTCCTGGCGGCCGGGGCAGAAACCGCCGCCCGGTGTGGAAGGCGCGGCCGGAAATCCGCGCCCGGTGGCCCCTTCCGGCTCGGTCGGGCAGGTTCAGGTGACGCGGCTTGGCCATGGCGATCCGGATGCGGCGGGCACGCAATC
>CERQ01031281.1_pt1 | contig 12287 bp, 15 predicted proteins | sample 530711 | NCBI WGS metagenome assembly CERQ01 (sample SAMEA2620882, study PRJEB7988) | marine metagenome | biome: marine biome (ENVO:00000447); feature: mesopelagic zone (ENVO:00000213); material: "saline water (ENVO:00002010), including plankton (ENVO:xxxxxxxx)" | depth 850 m | reverse complement strand
AGGTGCTGATAAAGCGTTCATATTTCGACCATCTCAAAATCCTCCTTCCCCACCCCACAGTCTGGACAAATCCAGTCCTCTGGAACATCTTCCCACGCTGTTCCAGGGGGAATATCCTCATCAGGCCACCCTTCCGCTTCATCATAAATAAAACCACAGACTATACATTCCCATTTTCTCACTTTTATAAGCTCCGTAATTATCTAAAAATGCGATATTCTAACTCAACTTTGTTTTAAAGCTGGACTAAAGTGTCTTACAGGCATGATACTTCGTAGTAGATATAAATGAAAAACAAGTTAAAAGGAATAGCAAAACTCATTAGATTTGATAAGCCCATAGGAACTTTTTTACTTCTATGGCCTACTTTAAGTGCTTTTTTTATTCTTACTAATGGTCATCCTTCAATCATATTAATAACTATATTTTGCCTGGGTACCTTTTTTATGAGATCAGCCGGTTGTGTAATAAATGATTATTTTGACAGAGATATTGATGGAAAAGTTGAAAGGACTAAGGATAGACCTTTAATTACAGGAGAGATCAAACCCATAGAGGCTCTTTTAACTTTTATAGTATTCTTGATGCTCTCAGCATCATTGCTTATCTGGACAAATAAATTCACTGTTATCGTAGCCTTACTAGGGGCAGGTTTAACCATTCTTTATCCCCTTACAAAAAGATTTTTTCGCATACCTCAAGTTTTTTTGGGGTTAGCCTTTTCCTGGGGAGTATTGATGGCATCTGCAGCTGAACTAAACCAAATTACTATTTCTTCTGTAATAATTTTTTCAGCTTGTTTTTTTTGGGTAATGGCATATGACACTGCATATTCAATGAGCGATAAAGAAGATGACTTATCTTTAAATATTTATTCCTCTGCCTTAACTTTTGGAAAATATGTCAAAACCATCTTTTTACTTTGTCAAATAATATCATTATCCCTTTGGGGATTATCTGGCTACTTGGAGTCACTAGGTTACGCATTCTTTTTTTCTCTACTTTTGGTCTTGGTTTTTGTTTACCACCAATATTCGTTAATAAAGGATTATGATCGAGATAAATGCTTTCAAGCCTTTAGAAACAATAACTGGGTTGGAATAGGTGTTTTTGTTGGCTCCGTATTAGGAACACTCTAATGCAAGTATCATTTCTCCAATCTATCAAAGATATAAGTGAAGACACTTGGGATTCCATTATCCAGTCAAACTACCCCTTCTTGAAACACTCTTTTTTAAAAACCCTAGAAACAACAAATTGTGTAGGAAAAGAAACCGGGTGGCTTCCGTTTCACCTTGTGGTAAAAGAGGGCATCAAAGTTCTGGCTTTAATGCCCCTGTATGTAAAAACTGATTCTCATGGAGAATTCATATTTGATTGGTCTTGGGCTGATGCATTTTATAGAAATGGACTGGAGTATTACCCTAAACTTGTTAGTGCAATTCCTTTTACTCCTGCTCAAGGCCCAAGGTTATGTCTCTTGAATAGTGAACAAAGAACAGAAATAAGCAAGGCAATAAAGGAGGCAATTGAAGTTCTTTCATCAGAATCAGGGATATCTGGTATGCACATTCTCTTGCCCAATAAGAAAGAGTTAGTTCCGTTTAAAGAATCAGGTTTTAGCATAAGAACAAGTTATTCTTTTCATTGGTTTAATAATAATTACAAAAATTTTGAAGATTTTCTTTTAGATTTAACTTCCAGGCAGAGAAAAAATATAAAGAAAGAAAGACAAAAAGTTTTAGATCAAAACATCTCTATTGAAAAAATACAAGGGGGATGTATTACTGATGAAATTTGGGCTCAATTCTACAAATTTTACCAGTTAACTTACCTAAAAAGAGGAATGAGACCATATCTAAACTTAGATTTCTTTATAGAAATTTCTACCTTAATCCCGGACTCCCTTTTACTTGTAATGGCTAAAGATTCTTCCAATAGATTTGTAGCTGGAGCTCTAAACTTTTTTGATTCTGATAATTTATACGGAAGATATTGGGGGTGTCTAAAAGAATATGATTCACTTCATTTTGAAACCTGTTACTACCAAGGCATTGAGTTTTGTATAGAAAAAGAGCTGAAAAAATTTGATCCAGGGGTCCAAGGAGAGCATAAAGTGAAAAGGGGTTTCTGGCCTATAGAAACATATTCAGCGCATTGGATAAAAGACACAAGATTTAGAAAAGCCATAGAAGATTTTCTTAAGCAAGAAGCAAAACAAATTAAAAGGTATAACCGACAATGTCGATCTCTCCTGCCCTTTAAGTCTTCTGTGAACATAAAGACAATTTAAGAAGTGATTAGAATCCTAGATAAAGAAACATTAACTAATGGCATAAAACATCTTAAAGAAGCAGATGAAGATCTGTTGCTTATTTTAGAACAGAACAATGATTCTCTTAATCTTTTTCAAAGACAAAAGGGGTTTGTTGGGTTAATAAATTTAATAATTGAACAACAATTATCAGTGGCCTCGGCAAAAGCAATATTTGGAAGAGTTCAACAAAATATAACTCCCTTTAATGCTCATAATTTTTATAAACTTAGTGAAAATAAATTAAGAAATGCTGGGCTAAGTAAACAAAAAATTGAATACTGTAAAGGTATTGCCAGAGCTGTTATAAATAAAGATCTTAATTTTAATTATCTAAATACACTGCCTGATGAAAAAGTTGTTAAGTGTTTAACTCGCTTTAAAGGAGTTGGAGACTGGACAGCCAATTGTTATCTTTTAGCTTGCTTATCCAGAGCAGATGCTTGGCCTTCTACAGATCTTGGCATTCAAGTTTCAATTCAGAGATTAAAAAAATTAAGGATGAAACCAAATAAGTTGACAACAGAAAAAATTGCTGAACCCTGGAAACCATTTAGATCAATAGCTGCGTTATTATTATGGTCAACATATGATTAAAAGTAGGGTAAAAAATAAGTTTTCTTTTCAAAGAAGATCAAAGTCTAATCTTAAGAAATTATTAGGTCTATATGAAAACAATTACTTAAAGATTATGAATCTCTTACCAGATATTAATGGACCGCTGTTAATGTCCTTTAAGTTACCTGAGGGGAAGAAAAATTCTGAAGTAACCTTAGAAATTTCTGTAAATTCACAATACACTTCTACACTTAAAATTACTCAGACTAATTCTTCAATACTACCCTATAAAGATATTCAATTAGAAATTCTAATTTATCATGATTTCAAAATGGTAGAGGTAAAAAGATTCAATAAGAAGCACCTTTTATGGCCTAGATATTCTTACCCAAATAAATTAATGTTCAGTAAAGATGAAAAATATCAATGGAATAAATTCTTTTCAGAGTGGCTAAATTATTCTAAAAACGAAGGTCTGTCTGACCAACAAATTAATATACATGCTTTAAAATAGTGCATTTGCACTATATTTTCCCATATTTATATAAAATTAGTCTTTTATAGCACTATAAATGTACATATTTTATGGTAAAGTACCTTTTTTCAATTTTTTTAAGGAGAAATACACATGACAACAGAAATGAATAAATATGAATATATCTGGCTAGATGGATATCAGCCTGAACCTTCTCTAAGAAGTAAAATTAAGACAACTGAAGATGAAACACCTCCAGATTGGGCTTTTGATGGTTCTTCAACTCAACAAGCAGAAGGTGGTACCTCTGACTGTCTTTTGCTTCCAGTACAGAAATATAATGGCCCTTTGTTTGCTGATTATTTGGTGATGTGTCAAGTTGAAACAGGAGAACATGAAGTACATTCATCGAATACCAGGGTTGCTGCTGAAAAAGTAGTTACTGATGAATGGTGGTTTGGTTTCGAACAAGAGTATTTCTTTACTGACACGAAGGGAAATCCTTTGGGTTGGCAAGATGGCACCCCTAGACCTCAGGGAGACTACTACTGTGGAGTAGGGTCAATGAACGTCCAAGGAAGGGAAATATCTGAAGCTCATTTAGAGGTCTGTCTCGAGGCTGGTATTGAACTTTCAGGAACTAATGCTGAAGTAGCTTTGGGGCAATGGGAATACCAATGTTTTGGTAAAGGAATAAAAGCTGGAGACGATTTGTGGGTAAGTAGATATTTACTTCACAAAGTAGCTGAAGAATTTGGGGTTTGTGTGAATATTCACCCAAAACCAAAGTCTGGGGACTGGAATGGTTCTGGCATGCATACAAATTTTTCCAATGAAGAAATGAGAACTAATGGATCTGAAAACCTCATGAACTCAATATGCGAAAAACTGGGCGCAGCACATCCGGAGGGTATTCAAGAGTATGGTTCTGATAATGATAAAAGATTAACGGGGCTTCACGAAACTCAAAAAATTACAGAGTTTTCTTATGCTAAATTTGATCGTGGAGCCAGTATTCGTATTCCTATATTTACTATTGAGCATAGCTGGAACGGTTATCTTGAGGACAGAAGACCAGCTTCTAATGCTGACCCTTATAGAATAATAGCTCACATTGTGGGAACTTTAACTTAAAAAGTTCTCAATTATGTCTTGAAATTTAATATTTTTCTCTACTTTAAGGGGGGTTTTCCTCTCCTGTGGTGAGAATAAATGGGGTTTAAAATAGATTCTTACTTAACTGAATTAAAAACTGGAATTATAGTTTTAGATGATTCCTTATGTATTAAGTTTCTAAATAGTTCAGCTGAATCATTATTAGATACAAGCTCAAAGGCTTGCTTAAATAAACCTTTATCAAATCTATTTTATGAAGAGCCTGATAACTCTAAAAGATTTAAGGGCTGCTTAGTAAAGAAAGAAAATTATCTTAAATTAGATGCCCTCCTTTTACTTAGAGGTGACAGAAAGATTCTTTGTGATTACCAACTTCACCCAATCTCTAACAAGGATATAAAAAGTGGTCTTATTCTAGAAATTAATAATAAAGAGTATTCTTCAGAGATTAAGGAAAGACTTAGAAGACAAACGAATCAACAAATTACTAATTCCTTTATTCGGAGTCTAGCACATGAAATAAAAAACCCTTTGAGTGGCATAAGGGGGGCTGCACAGCTTTTAAGCAAAAGACTTCCTCAAAAATATTTAAATGAATACACCGACATAATAATAAACCAAACAGATAGGCTTACTGCTCTAGTAGATAATATGTTAGGTCCAAACAGAAAGCCTTCTTTTAAGCTACGAAACATTCATATTCCAATACAAAATGTTTTCATTCTAATAAAACAAGAACTGGAAGAAGAAGGCATACGGATAACTAAGGATTTTGATCCAAGCATTCCAGAGTTGTTGATTGATAACTATCTTCTAGAACAAGCAATATTAAATCTTGTAAGAAACGCAAAAGAATCTCTTTTAAGCTTCAATACACTATCGCCAAAAATTGATATAACTACAAGAATTTTGCATCAAGAATTTATAGGAGAGATAAAGCATCATACTGTCTGCAAGATTTCTATAGAGGACAATGGACCTGGCATACCCGAAGAGATTAAAGAATCAATATTTTTCCCAATGATTTCTGGAAAAGAAAGTGGTTCCGGATTAGGGCTTTCTATCACTCAAGCAATCATCTCTCAACATAAAGGGGCTATTGAATTTCACAGTAGTCCAGGTGATACAAATTTTTCAATTCTTATGCCTGTAGATGTCATGACCAGCACCTCTAAGAGTTTAAAGGTTGCAAATGGATAAAGATGATTCTGTCTGGATTATAGATGACGATGAATCTATTCGTTGGGTGTTAGAGAAAAGTCTTTCCGAAAAGGGCTTTAATGTTGCAAGCTTTGAATCTGCTCATCAAGTATTAAAAAAACTGGAAACAGATTCTCCCAATGTCATCATTTCAGATATTAGAATGCCGGGTACAAGTGGTCTAGACCTTCTTGATCAGGTTAAAAACATTAGACCAGAAATTCCAATTATCATTATGACAGCACATTCTGATCTTGAGAGCGCAGTTGAATCTTATGAACATGGGGCATGGGAATACTTACCTAAACCTTTTGATATAGATGAAGCTATACAAATAGTTGAGAGAGCTATAAAGAAAGATGATAAAAAAATAGAGCAGCTTGAGGAAGAAACTAAAGCTGAAATCATTGGAGAGGCGTCTTCAATGCAAGAAGTATTTAGAGCCATAGGCAAGCTTTCAAACTCAAATTCAACTGTTCTCTTAGTTGGAGAATCGGGAACAGGAAAAGAACTGGTTGCAAAGGCAATTTATCAACATAGTCCAAGAAGAGATAAAACATACATCGCTCTTAACATGGCAGATATCCCCAAAGATCTATTAGAAGCTGAGTTATTTGGCCACGAGAGGGGTGCTTTTACAGGTGCTGATGAAAAGAGGATTGGGAGATTTGAACAAGCAAACGAGGGAACTCTTTTTTTAGATGAAATAGGAGATATGCCCTTGGAAACCCAAACTAGACTTCTTAGAGTGCTTTCAAATGGTGAATTTTACAGGGTAGGAGGAAGAGAACCCATAAGGGTTAACGTAAGAATTATAGCCGCCACTCACCAAAACTTAGAATCTCGGGTTAAAAATGGCTCTTTTAGAGAAGACTTATTTCATAGGATTAATGTAATAAAGCTTAATCTTCCAAAATTAAATGAAAGAAAAGAGGATATTACACCCTTAGCTAAACATTTTTTGAAAATTTCTTCTAAGGAGATACGAGATCAAGAAACTAAATATCTTTCAAAAGAAGTGGAAGAGTATTTTATACATTTACCCTGGCCTGGTAATGTGAGACAACTGGAAAATGTATGTAGATGGCTTACTGTGATGTCTCCTTCGTTGGAAATCAGAATAGAGGATCTGCCAAAAGACTTAATCATTGATTCCTCAAACACCAAACAAGACTGGTCAGATATATTGAAAATTTGGGCTGAGGAAACTCTTCTAAAAGGGGAAACTAAAATTTTAGACATAGCTATTCCAGAATTCGAAAAAACTTTAATAAAAGCTGCTTTGAATAAAGCTATGGGTAAGAAAAAAGAGGCAGCTAAGTTATTGGGTTGGGGAAGAAATACACTTACACGTAAAATAAAAGAAATTGGTATTTAATCAGTTTAGTGATAATTTATGAGGTTGTGGTACTTACCTTTAAGTATAGGTCTTCTTGCTATTTTTTCTGGAAATCTCACTTTTCTTCTTTCAGTTAATGAGGGATTTATAGAAACCTGTTTCCCTTATTTTGAGGGGTGTAGTTCTATAAGCAAAGCAGGAAGAAAGGGTTTGGCAGCAATTTTCTTTAAATTAACAATAATTCCTGTAATGACCCTTCTATCAGTCTACTGGGTCATAACATATAACCTTATAAGAAATACCTACGGAATTAATAAAATTCAAGGAAAAATAATGCTTTTATCTGGAATTATTGGTTCTTTTTTTGGAATTATCTATACCTCTTTTCTAGGTTCTGAAGGAGACATTTATCAACTTTTAAGACGTTTTGGTATTTATTTCTTCTTCTTGGGTACCTACTTAGGCCAGATATTAGAAACAAATTTAATAGGTAACATAGAAGCAACTAAATTGTCTTTTTATCCAAAGACCATGAGGTTTATAACTTTCTTCATCGGTTGTATCATCTTGATATCAATGCCTGTTTATGGTTTCTTTGATGAAGATGATTGGTTAGAGAATATTTTAGAATGGAATATTACTCTGTTAATTTTTTTATACTTTATTCTCTCTTCTCTTTTCTGGAGAATATGCAAACTTCGATTAAATTTAGAATCAATCTATTTAGAAAGAGGTAAACCCTGATTCTGCCAAAGCAACATCCCTCCAGACATAATATTGATATTTAGGTAGCCATTTTTTTTCAGTTCTCCTCCAACAGAGCTAGAGCTACTTCCAGTTTTACAAACTAATATTATAGGTTTCTCTTTAGGGGTTTTAAGAGAAAGAATTTGATCTAGAGCTCTTTGAGGTTCTATATTTTGAGAACCCGTTATATGTCCAGAAGAATATTCAGCTGAAGATCTTAAATCTATAACTAATCCTTCTTCTTTATTTATAAGTCTTGTTACTTCAGTAGAATCAATTTTCTTACCCCCTTTTCTACTTTCATGAATTATTAGAAGACTAATAAAAATTAAAAGGAGGGAAAAGGCGATAAAATTTTCTACTATAAAGAGAAAAAAAGTATCCATAACTAAGAAAGGATTATATATCTTAGTGAGTTAGAATAGTGCCTTTCCTCTAAAATAAAAAAATATGGGTACCAAAGATACAACATTAGTTCTTATTAGGCATGGTGAAAGTGAATGGAATAAGAAAAATCTTTTTACTGGTTGGAAAGATCCTGGTTTGAGTAATAAGGGACAGGAAGAAGCCATATCTGCAGGTAAAGCTCTTAAAAGAGAAGGCTATACTTTTGACAAAATGTTCACTTCCGACCTTGTGAGAGCTCAACAAACGGGGGAATTAATCTTAGAACAAATAAATCAAAGTGGACTTGAGACCATTAAGGATAAAGCTCTGAACGAAAGAAATTATGGGGACTTGGTTGGATTAAATAAAGATGAAGCAAGAAAGAAATGGGGAGAAGAACAAGTTCACTTATGGAGAAGATCATATGAAACCCGCCCCCCGGGTGGTGAGAGCTTAAAAGATACAGCTGAACGCGTACTTCCTTACTTCCACAAGAATATAGTCCCACTATTAAAAAAAAGAGAGAAAATTCTAATTACTGCTCATGGCAATTCCCTTAGAGCTCTTACAATGTATCTTGACTCTTTGACTCCTGAAGAAATAGTGAAGGTTGAACTTAAAACTGGTGTACTTATAAGCTATAAAGTAGGTAGTGATGGAGTAGCAAAAAACAAAAGTTTTATAATCTCCTAGTCCCCAGTGGGCCTTACCTTTATACCCGCCTTAGCAAAGGCAAGCTTTACTTCTTTTATAGAATATTTAGAAAAATGAAACACACTTGCTGCAAGAACTGCTTCAGCTCCTCCATGAAGTATACCCTCTATCATATGCTTTAAGGTTCCTGCACCACCCGAAGCTATTAGTGGAATATTAAGAGAAGATGAAACTATTTTGTTTAATTTATTGTCATAACCATCCTTAGTACCATCTTTGTCCATGCTGGTTAACAAAATTTCTCCCGCTCCTAATTCTTCTATTTTTCTACACCAATCAACTACATTTTTACCTGTAGGATTTCTTCCGCCATGAGTTACAACTTCCCAGAAATTATCCTTTTGCTTATTTCTTCTCGCGTCCACCGCAACTACAATGCATTGGCATCCAAATTTATCTGATGCTTCTTTAATGAAATCTGGATTTTCCACAGCTGCTGTATTTATGCTTACCTTATCAGCACCAGATCTTAAAAGATTTTTGATATCTAAAGTATTCCTTACTCCACCTCCAACAGTTAAAGGGATGAAGACTTGGCTGGCTATACTTTCTACAGTTTTATAAGTAATTTCTCTATATTCATTGCTTGCTGTTATATCAAGCATAGTAATCTCGTCAGCCCCTTCTTCATCATACCTTTTAGCTATACTGACTGGATCGCCTGCATCAACTATATTTATAAAGTTTACTCCTTTAACAACTCTGCCCTTATCAATATCTAGACAGGGGATAATGCGTTTTGCTACAGACATTATTAAAATTTAGTTACTTTTATAGCCTCTTCTAATGAAAAGGATTTTTCGTACAATGATCTTCCACAAATTACTCCAGAGATTCTATTTTCACTATTTGCACTTATAATTTTTTTTATATGATCTAAATTTGCTATACCCCCAGAAACAATTACGGGAATAGAACTTAAAGAAGCTAATTCTAAAGTTACCGAGATGTTTGGACCATTCATCATGCCGTCTCTAGATATATCAGTTATAACTATAGCTGCTAAAGGAAGACTTGAAAAAAGGCTAATCACCTCCTCAGGTGTCAGATTTGTTCCTTCAGCCCAACCACTTTTTTTTATCTTCCCTTTATAAAAATCTACTGCTAAAACTATCCTTCCAGGATACAAAGAACATAATTTCTTTATTAAACTCGGTTCTTTAATAGCTTGAGTGCCCAAAATAATCTTTGAAACACCAGCTTCTAAATAAGATGCAGCTGATTGAATATTCCTTATCCCTCCTCCTACCTGAAAATCTATTTCATTAAAACTTCTAACAATTTTTTTAATAATATTGTCGTTAATCGGCAGCCCGTTTTTTGCACCGTCTAAATCAATTACATGTATTAATTGTGCCCCCTGAGACACCCATGACTTCACTATCTCCAATGGGCTATCAGAAAATACTTTTGCTGTAGACATTTGGCCTCTTCTAAGCCTGACACATTTTCCTCCCTTAATATCTATAGCAGGAATTATTAACATTAAACTTCACCTTTCCAATTAACAAAATTCTCGTAAAGAATTAATCCAGTCTTTTGGCTTTTTTCTGGATGAAATTGAACTGCAAATATATTGTCTTTTGCTATAGCTGAAACAAATTTCCTACCGTGTTCTGTTTTAGCAATAGCAAAATCTGACTCCATGCAGACATAACTATGTACAAAGTAAAAGTAACTATTGTCTTCTATATTATTCCAAATAGTATGCTCTCTGATTTGTTGGACTTGATTCCATCCCATGTGAGGAACCTTTATGTTTGGTTCTTTGGATATCTTAGTTACTTTTCCATTCAGGATTCCCAGTCCATTTACACCATTATTTTCTCCACTAAATTCCAATAACATTTGCATACCAACGCACACAGCAAGAATAGGTTTTCGAGAAGAATTTTTAATAACTACTTCTTCTAGTCCTTTTGAAGATAGAGCCTCCATACAGTCTTTAATAGCCCCGACACCAGGTAGGACCAATCTCTCAGCATTATTTATCTCAGAAACGTTAGACGTAACAATTACCCTTTTTTTTTGAGAAACTTTTTCTAGAGCTTTACCAACAGAGTGTAGATTGCCCATGCCGTAATCTATTACAGCTACCTTACCCATTGTCAATTAACTTTTTATAAGGAACCTTTAGTAGAGGGAATGGAGCCCTGAAGGCGCTGGTCTTTCTCTAAGGCCATCCTTAAGGCTTTACCAAACGCTTTAAATATAGTTTCAATTTGATGGTGAGAGTCCTCACCACAAAAATTATCTATATGAAGAGTAACGAAAGCATGATTACAAAAAGACTGGAAAAAATGTTTAAAAAGCCCAACCTCAATATTTCCAACAGTTTCACTGGCAAAATTTACATTCATAAATAAACCCGGTCTTCCTGAAAAATCTAATACTACCCTTGAAAGGGCTTCATCTAAAGGAACATAAGCATACCCATATCTACGGATACCTATTTTGTCTCCTGCTGCTTCAGCAACAGCCTGTCCAAGAGTTATACCAATGTCTTCTACGGTGTGGTGATTATCTATGTGATTATCTCCTTTAGCTTTGATCTCCAGATCAATGACTCCATGACGACCTATTTGATCCAGCATATGCTCTAAAAAAGGTAATGCAGTTTCAAAAGAAGTCTCGCCCTTACCATCTAGATTGACTCTGATATTAATATCAGTTTCTGAAGTTTTTCTATTAATGCTCGCCTTTCTCATTTATCACTTCTGCCCCATAAAGGAAGGACGCGCATTATAGCGGATATAATGAACCTCACATATATGGCGGTATAAAATTTACTAAGAAATTAATGAAATTTAGTTCTAAGCTGATTAGGTGGTATGAGAAACACGGGAGAAAAGACCTACCCTGGCAAATAGATAAAACTCCTTATAAAGTATGGATATCCGAAATAATGTTGCAGCAAACCCAAGTAGTTACTGTTATCCCCTTCTATAGTGCCTTTATAAATAGATTTCCTAATATTCAAGAACTTGCTACTTCTTCAGAAGAAGAAGTAATGAGCTTTTGGTCTGGACTGGGTTACTACTCCAGGGCTAGGAATATATATAAAACTGCTCAAATTCTTCAAAAGAAATTTGAATCAAAACTTCCTTCTTCTTTATCACAATTAATATCTCTACCTGGAATAGGACCTTCCACGGCAGGAGCTATTTTGTCTTTAGGCTATAAGAAAAGAGCCCCTATTCTTGATGCTAACGTAAAAAGAGTTCTAGCAAGATATAAAAAAATTGAGGGAGATTTAAGTAAGGCTTTAAATATCAAGACCTTGTGGCGAATATCGGAATCTCTTACTCCAGAAGAAAAAGTAGACTTATATAATCAAGCAATTATGGACTTAGGGGCATTAGTCTGTACCAAATCATCCCCTAAGTGCAGAATTTGTCCTGTTAGTAGAGACTGTATTGCGTTTAATAAAAAATTAA